>WNFR01000278.1_pt1 | contig 51464 bp, 69 predicted proteins | sample 5400221 | NCBI WGS metagenome assembly WNFR01 (sample SAMN13153357, study PRJNA577476) | soil metagenome | isolation source: 40 cm soil under Madrone tree | place: USA:California | collected 2016-06-14 | reverse complement strand
TTCTGCAGCAACAGCGTCAGCGATATCTTGGAGAGTAGCCATTAGTTTAGTTTCCTTTTGTAATATTTGATTGAGTAGACCAATAATTGCATCATACTCGGTTTGTGGTAGTATCATTAGTTTAGTATCCTCATTAGATTGTAAGAACAATCATTAGATTGTAAGAACAATCAATGATGCATGAAAGAACCTATGAAGTTGAGGACATTGTTTCCTACAATCCAGCCCATTCCCATGAATAGACCCCATAAGAACCATTCTATTGCTTTAGCCATTTATTGAATATTACTCCTTTCTTAAGCTCTTCCTCTGCCTACGGCAGAACTACCTTTATGTTTTGCATTCCAGATCTTAGCAGCCTTAGTTTTAGCAGCCTTCAAGGACATACCCTTAGATACAAAGGAATCTCTAAGCTTTTCATAGCCAGCGGGCATCTTTAGAATATCCTTTGTTACTTAGTTATATTTATCTTCTCTTCTGTTAATATCTTCATAGCTTGTTGTCCTAGTAATATACTTAGTACTAAGAGTCCTCTTTGGTCTAGGTCTTCTATTAAAGATTCTAAGGTAGTTACCTTATCTGGTATTTTAGGTAGTATTAGATTTGACATTATAGTATTATACAGGTATAGTGGAAGATTGTCAAATTTATTTAGGAATTACAATGAAAGTACAATTAAACGATATTAGAGCAGAATGTAATTGGGAGGGTAAGGAACCTGAGAATCATAGTCCTGGATTTGATTATTGTAGAAAACTAATTAAGGATGGATTTGATCCTGAAGAAAGATTGGATATATATCGAGGAGAGAATTTAGCTTATTCTATAACTTCCCTAAAAGAGGGAATTAAATGGAAAATTAGGGAAAATAGCAAAGTTGGTCCAAAGTTTATTAAATATGTACCCAATGATTACTTTTTAAAGGGCCGTGCAGCTTCACCTATGAAGGTTGCTGATGCGTTTAAATAGGTTAGACGTACCAACATACCGGGGAAAGTGCTGAAATAGAGATTTGGAGTAGAAGAAACATGGAAATATTCGGAGACTGGGCAGTAAGGCTCGTTTCCCTTTTGGGGGAAACGGCCGTATGGGCAGTATTTACACTTTGGCTGGTTGGAATATGCTATTTGCTGTTCAAGAGCATAGAATTTTAATACTACGTATAAAAATATACCGAGATATATTTTTGATGTAATTCATTGCGCGGACGAAACCCCCCGACCCCCTATGGAGGGTTTTTGAGCAACACCTGTTGCTGGAAAGACACGAACAAGGCATGAACGAAGGAAGAACAAAGCAGGAATAAAACGTAAAACTCTTAAATTGCATAAGATACTACCATAGCATCTATAGCTTACAATATACCTTCATTAGCCTAACGGCGATAGCAGGTGAGCGTAAGATATCAGATGCTATTCTATAGATACTCGTTGTAAACCAATATGAACAGAGCACTCCGCGGGCATTCATGAATATGAATGAACCGCTTTATTCATCTCTGTGGCTGAAATGTGGTAGCATTTCAAGCCTTATGGCAGAACTAAGGCACAAATACCTTGATTAAGCCACAATGTGACCTTGACTTAGCCACAATGGCTTGCTAGTCTATGGATGGTGCTTAACGGCACTGGGCGCAAGCTGTGCCCGTTGTTTGACAAGTGAAAAAGACTGATAGACCACAAGCATCCGCTTGTGGCTATTCGTCATGAGAGAGGATTAAGACTATGGCTAAGAACATTCTAAACCCCAAGGCTGAGACTGTAACCGAAACTCCAACCCGTATTGATCCTCATCAATATGAGATCGGTGCGGCAATGGAAGCCAACGCTAAGGAAGTGGCTTCTAAGGCTGACTGGCTGTCGGTAACCATCAATACCATTGCTAAGGCAAAGCAAGATTATGAAGGCGGACCCTTTCAAGTCATGTTCAAGGTAATGGAAAAGATGAGTGCCGAGCAGATCGATGCTTTGCCTGATCCCGACGCAGAGACCGGCAACAATCCCGGCCTGTACAAGATCAGGATTGTTGGTGCCAAGGGTAAACCAGTGGTGAAAGAGCGTAAATTTTATCACGTTCTTTCGGATGCTTTGCCGGGCAACATCGGTAAGCAACAGCGTATAGACATGCTTGAGTTGAGCATGAAAGACCCTGTTCAATTCAATATCTCTAGTGTCCCTCAAGACATCAAGGACATGGATAAAGATCGGCGTTCGGCTGAGATATCGAAACTTAGTGGCGAGTTATCAACATCGCGGACCAATGTACTGGCAGCGTTTGAATTGCTATTCCATATCCGTGCTGTCAACGCTTTGCCCGGTGCGACTGCTAATGTGATGTATGCATTGGACGCACAAGGCAAAGAATTAGACGGTGAGGATGGCCGAGATACGGTAGTGGAAAACACTCGGACACCTATCACAGTCACCACAACAATCGATGGTCGAAAGGGCAAGGATACTACACAACTTAGTATCTCTTCCTTTAAGAAGCTTCGACCGGCTGTCGCACTGGAAAAAGGTGGCACTTATCAGGCGTTGATTGATAGTGCCCCGACAGTGAAACGTGGCACCAAAGGTGAAGGTATTGATCAGACTGGCGGCACTAAGCCGGAGCTGATCAATACTAAGGACACTCTGTTCGCTCGCTTACTTGATATCCATGATTACTTGGATGAAATCACAACCGATAGCAAAGCAACTATCGTTGCGTCAATCATCCAAGACCTGAGCCGAAAGGAAGGTAGCGAAGATAATCTCGTCACCTTCACTGAGGTACGCAACATGCTAACGGATATCTTGAACAAGGTGTTCAAAGCAAGCGATCGATACATCGCTACCAAGGCAAAGCAGAAGGCTGCCGAAGCAGCCGAAGCAGCAGCCTAGGATTGCAAGCTGTTGCTCCATCGCAAGGTGGGGCAGCAACGTGCAATACCGCACGATAAGGGGAACCAAGATGAAAGTTATACCCTTCAAAATCAAGACTGGACGCCGCGCATATCGTAATCGACGCGAGGTACAAACGGGAGAGACCTGCTACGCAGTGCAAGACGAAACGACTGGCCTGTATTTTGTCTGGGCGTATACCAATGAAGCATTTGCCCAACGAATGACAAGCCGGTTGAGTATCGGAGATGAAACAGATCGCGCCTGCAATTGGCGACGTGACGTACAAGACACCATGGTATCAAGTCGAGATATAATCTAGAGTGTTACCTAATAGACACACCCTGTGGCAGAAATGTCACAGGGTTTTTTATTGTCTCATTCCGTTCTATCTATGTCCGATCAGGTGTTGCTGATCTACATCAGGTGTTGCATATCTGCCACACCTGAGAAAAGTGATAGGTTTTCAGCAGCACGCGCGTGTGTTATAGGTTTAATCATATGTTTATGTAGATGAATACAGCAGTATATTAGAAGTGGATGTCAACTTGTGTTGCTGATATGCAACACTAAGCCATTTAGCTACTTTGACTTAACCCCATAGCCATGGTAGACTTAATAATGCCGAGAGAGGTTTCGGCATTGCACAGAAAGGGGAATACCAAATGAGCAAATACTCCATTATCTTCCAGAGACAGGCCAACCATGTCGAGCATCGTACTAAGGGACACGTTCCCAATTGTACACCCGCTGTTGATACGTTCATCGAACGGACACCGGAAGAAATCCACGAATGGATGAGGGCGAGCACTGAACGCTACATCCATCAAATGAAGACGATGAAGTTCCGTGATTTCATCAATGCTCCATTGGAACTGGCACCACCAGTATTTAGGTAATGCGAGGCACCACGGCTGTTTTCATGTAAGTGAAAACAAGCCTTACCTCGGCCTAGGCTGCGCTGGCCCAAACGAGCGAAGGGACCTAGGGTATGTCCGCATAAACTGCCCGCATCTATGTCTTGAACCAAGGGGAATACCATGAAGATACTTAAGATCACGGCCAATCAAGGCTACACTGTAAATGGTGTCAGAGTATACCATCAATTCAGTGATACTAAGAACGGCTTTTATCACCGTTTAGCAGCCAATGGAGTGGCTGCGGACTGGGAGGCGTATGAGTATATTGCTACTTATACGTTAGGCAAGCGTATCTTCGCTGCTACTACTGACTACTATGCTAATATACTGCCACGTGTATTCGAAATCACGAGAGGAACAGCCGATGTCGCAGATAGAATATAAAATCATCCTTCCCACAAGTCTCCATGATCATCGAAGTGGAGTCTATACAAGTATGGACGATGTAATGGCAGTCGTCTTAGATCTAGTAGAGGACGACGGCGTCACATCTTTCATCATCTGGAAAGCAGTCATAGGTGAAGGGGAGGTGGACGGTGCCTAAGTTCGCTATCCTCGTGACCCACAACGAGTTTCTGTGGTGGAGTTATACATTGGTTATTGATCATAAGCCTGTGATCAATGAACAGAAGTATGCTACCCCATTGGCAGCATTCAACGCAGCACTTAATGATGCAAACAAGAGAGGACTATACAATGGTTGATACCATCAAATGGAAACATGGCATACTCGGTACCTATAGATATCTCGAAGGTGCGTATTTATCCGGGCCAATGAGTCACAAGGAAGTCTATCTCCTAGGCTTTGCGCGACCTCATTTTCCTGTACCTGCAATTCAAGTCAAGTGTTTCTTTCATCCTGAATATATTAACGTTGTTAGGTACAATGGTAATCAAGGGATATATGGTCCTGGATATGAGACTATTCATGAATGGCCAACACGATATCTCTGTATCTCTACTAAAGAGTTACACTGTCAAACACTAGGATATGCACAATGTGAATACTGTGCATGGCGTGAACGAGGGAATAAATGAAACGTATCGGTATCTTTATCGACGGGTCTAACCTATACATGAGTACTAAGGCATTGAGCTTCAGAGTAGACTTCACTAAGTTACTTAACTACTACAAGCAACAAGGTGATGTAGCCCATGCCTTCTACTTCACTGCTCTACCACCAAAAGAAGTTCAATCACCTTTACGTAAGATGATTGATTACGTGGATTACAATGGCTGGACTGTAATCCAGAAAGAAACCAAGAAATATGTTGATCTTGAGGGAACAGAGAAACTCAAGGGCAATATGGATGTGGAGATAGCGGTACATGTTGCTGAAACTGCACCGTTCATCACTAACTTAATCTTATTCTCTGGGGATGGAGACTTCCGTGTACTACTGGAATCTATTCAGCGAAGGCATGGTATACATTGTACTGTTATCTCCGCTCGGAGTTTGGTGGCTGATGGACTACGTCGACAGGCGAATGAATTCATAGACTTAGCCACACTCAAGGATGCGTTCAACCATGAGCCCGAGCAGGAATCTGTGCGCCCCAAGCGCAAAAGATTCTTGTTTGGCCCAGAAAAGTGATAGGTTTTGCCGCCATGCCATACGTAATCAGACCACGCCATGTAAGTCAGAGAGCTTATAATGCACTGTACCGTGCATTATTCAATGGCCTCTTACCCAAGGATCATCATAATTGTGATGGTGTAGACATCGAAGATCAGGAAGCGCTTAACGAAGCGATGAATGATCTCTACAAAGCTAAGATAGCAAGACATCTACTTAAGACGGGTTATCCACTTAAGCCACGTTGACTTAACTCACTGGCCATGTTAGACTTTAGATAATGAGAAGGGGAAAGGATATGGCAAATCGAACCATGCAACAGAAGGCTTTGAAGTTGCGTAAGCAGCGACGAGCCATGCCAAAGGAACTGATGCGAAGCGGCATCATTCCCAATCGCGGAGTGTTAGGAGAATACAAAGAACGTGCCAAAGGTCTCGGTATAAGTGAAGATGAAGTCAATCTGCTAATCAAGACCTTCTACAAACGCGATCCTATACCTAGTATCCCTGCCGGAGAAAGCAAGGAAATCAAGGCTCTATTGAAAGAGTTGAAAGAACGTATACCAGAGCAACATTTCTTCTCTGTGCTAGATAATTGTTGGCACAAGACTATTTGCTTCTACAATGCGCAGAAGACTTGCTTCGTAATGGCGCATACTGACCTGCGTAAGCTGATTACTCGACGATCCATCGAATATAATAGCAAGGATAGAATTATGCAGGCATATTATTCAGGTAAGATTATCTGGATATCCTGCCAATCCATCAAGTCAGGTTAATAGCCCCTCCCTGACTTGGTCCGCCGACAGTCGCCGCACGGCTGTTGGTCTTAACCCCATCGTAGCCAGCTCCGTTCATCGCTCCCCTCGATGAACTGCCTCTGGTTACGGTGGGGTTTTTCCGTTGCTAATCCAAATCATTACGAGAGAAGGAGAATGATGTGGATACTGTAACAAGATGGATTATCGACTACTTCGAATTGTTGATAATCCTTGCACTGCTCGTGTCGCTGTGCGGAATAGCGATGGGTGTAAGGTACATTTGGTTAGGCTGGTTCCGTGATCCTCTCGTCAAATTGTATAACAGGATTATTCGTAATCCTATTACACGTTTAATGGGACCATTGCGTGCCAGATTATCCAAACGTGCTGCGAACACGTCGAGGGACAAGATGGCCAAGTGGAGAAAGGGACACTTAGCAAACGCATTCTACGAAACTATCCACCGTGAGATCGAGGCCGGTAGGCAATCGAAACAACAGGGCAAGCGTTTGCAGTCGGAGCTAGCCAAATTCTTCGGGCTGTCTGACTTGGCCCGTATCAAGACTCACGAGGATGCCATCAAGCATCGATTGATGCTGAACAAAGAGTATGAGATTGGTCCTAAGGGACCGATTCCCGGCGGCAAACCAGGGGAAGATATTGTCCCTGTTTATAAGTTCGAGGGCTTGGGTTCTAAGTTCTTGAATAAGAAGGGAGCTGCCTAATGCACAAGCGTAAACGGTGCTGGTTCTGTGCCCAAGAAAATGTCCGTAGGACATTCAAGAACCGAACTGCAATGCGAAACCACATCTTCCAGAGCCATCCGGATGAAGCGGCTATCCGCATTGCCTCGTTCAAACGTGTTGGTGAACGAGGTGTTCCCAATGTAGTGCACTACGGTGCACGTATGCGCAAGAAACTTGGACTTGAATACAACAAGGCCGGGCATCTGCGTTCTACTCTGGAGCCAGCAGCATGAATTGGATTTCCGAGAAGTCCAAGCTCGCCAAACAACGTCATGCTCACTATCGGTCGGCAAAGCGTGATGCTGAACTACAACGTCGGCGCCATCCTAAACCAGTCTCTAAGGATGGGTCTATCTTAACACCAAAGAGACTAGCTGAGAAGAAGAGAGAGAGCAATGATTAACCAACCACAGACCATCATCCACGCCAAGGCGGGACACCAAGTTCCCAAGGAATTGTGGGAGACTGCATTACGCAAGTGTCCTACGGTATCTGGTTATGCCATCCGTGACACTCACGATGACAAGACCACTCTCGAAACTGAGCACTATACTCAGGCAGTCACCGTTGACAATATGTCGACACTGGAAGGGCAGGCCAAGGAATATGAACGAGTTTACTATCTAGCCAATCTTCCTGGCACTCATACTAAAGATGATGTGCAACCATTTGTACTGACCATCATGGAAGATGAGCAGGACACTATCGGCATCGATATACTTTCCTTCTTTCTGGAAGGAGACTTCCCCAAATACTCTGATCCCAAATCAGGACACACTGACGAATACAATTTCGCCTATGAAATTGTTATCCCTACCTTGCAGGACATGTTCATGGCCGCCGGTCAAGACATCGCCCTGTTCACTGCTGCTCTGCACAAGCCATTGTTCGAGAAGAATTTGATGGCTCATGTCAACCATCGCGCGGCATTCGTGTTTCTTCCTCTACAGGGCGATCCGATTAAATTCGGTACCAATGAGCTGGGTCTCGGCGCTGACTGGGGTAGCTGCTCACAGCATTTAGACTTTGCCAAGGTGGAAAAACCTATTATCGCGGCAGTCGCAAAGGCGGCGGGGAAATTCAATCCATTTAAGAAGGCAGAGCCGGCATTGCCTGGAGGGGTTTACCATACTCCTGAAAAGAAGCCAGTCGAGGATCCAAAACCTGATACAGCAATCAACGCCGGCAAAAAGCTGATCAAACTTCCATCAAAACTGGATAAGTCTGGCAGGAACCGATGGCTACGTCTATTCAATGGTGGTGATCTGCCAAAAGATCATGATCATCGAGATTTCCAGGGTCTCTGGATTAGTCCGGAAGCTCTACCCTATGCACAACGCGATGTTGCTACATTGGCTCAGGTCGATGCTCTCGGAGCCGAGATGCGTAAGGGTGTTAAGTCTCCCCCCAAGGATATGCGGCCACCGCCAAGTTCTGCTACGGATTATCTGCCCACATTGACTGATGCAGACATGACCGAACAGACTGGCATCTTGGCCAAGTTCGTCGACCGCGACAAGGTGCCTTCAGCTCTGGATATTCAAAAGATGGAGGCCAAATGGCCAACCTATTCGGAGAAGATGGGCATTCCATTCGAAGGTATGTTCCGTTGGACTGACATCGAAATTCTCGAAGTCTGCGGAGGACATAAACCAGCTATGATGTTGGTCTTGGAATTCAGACGTCGGCTGATCGAGAAGTGGGACCCTGCTGGCTTCACTGCTTCGGTCAAGACTGGAACCGAGGCTGCCAAACATGTTGCAGCCAAGGAAATCCTCAAACCCGGTGAAACCAAGCAAGTTGGTAGTACTACATTCAAAGCTGCGGCTGAACCGACCACTGCGGCAGCAAAGCGGAATGCCTTGTTCGGCATCAAGAAATCAGCTTAGTTACCCACGAACGTGGAGCGAGCGATGGGTAACTGAGGCAGGCGTGGGTTGTGTAGTCCTCCCAACATAATCCACGCCTGTTCCTAATAGGAGGAATTGATGAACCCGCACATTCTCAATATGATTGCCTTGAGAAAGACCGAATTCACCCCAGACATTGCAATACTTGAGCAAAGCCAGTTTCAACTGGTGTTCATATGTGATGATCTAATGACGGCAGGGAGGAACTATTCATTGATTGCTGACTGCTCTGCTAAGATCGCCAGAGCATTCACTCAGAGACCCTATAACTTCTATCGAAAGAGAACTGATGGAAGTTCTGTAGTCATGAACCCATCTGGTAAGATGACGACTGGATGCTATAAAATCAAAGGAGAAGTATATTCTGTGCTATCTTCTGAAATGATTAGACTTGACAATCATTACCAGAATGGAGTACAATTCAAGCGTTATCGAACCAAGCTTCTATATCCGACCACACCTTCCGGCGTGATTGAGAATAAGTCTGAGGACGGAAGTCCTCTGCCCTATACCCTGCAGGGCAAGAAGCGGTTCACCCTCCCCGAACGAGTTGATCCCATAGAAGCGTGGATGTATATTGGTCTGCGATCCTATTGGGATGATCTATTGGATGGAGGCTTTGCCTTTGAACCCGTACATTTAGCTGAACCAGAAAGACCTCGCAATTGGCTCCCCAAGTATTACCACTGGCAGAACAGATAACCGAAAAACATATTGCCTGCCCTGACTGTGACTCATCCGATGCTCTGTGTAAGTATTCAGATGGTCACAGTTATTGTTTTAGTTGTCTAACTTATACTCCACCTGTTGATAAACAAACAGAAGAGGTGTTCAGCTATGAGTATCTCCCATATCGTGGAATTAATAAGGAAATCTTTAGCTTCTATTCTTCTAAAACGAAAGTGGGAGATGACGGTCGTCCAATCTCCATCGGGTTTCCTTACCCTAATAATTCATATAAAATTAGAACCTTAAATAAGAAAGCATTCTATACGCAAGGTGATATAAGTAAAGCTGGTTTGTTTGGTAGAAACAAGTTCGCAGCAAGTAGTCACAAGACCGTGACTATAACAGAGGGAGAGCTCGATGCTCTATCGCTTTATCAGGTTCTACGCAGTCCTGTCGTCTCTGTTCACAGCGCTTCTAGTGCTGGAACTGATGTTAGCCTGGACCGATCCTGGGTTAACTCGTTCGAAAGAATACTACTTGCGTTTGATGGAGATGAGGCAGGACGTGAAGCAGCATCTAAAGTTGCAAAGTTGTTTGATTACAACAAGGTTTTCATGGTGCGGTTCCCAGGGGGAACCCGCAAAGACGCCAATGATTACCTCCGAGCCGGAGAAAGGGACGAACTAGTCACACTATGGTACAATGCCAAGAAGTTTCTTCCTGAAACCATCATCTCGACTTTCCCTGAGTTCGAGAAGGTTATCCGAGAGCAACCTCAGCATGGTGTGCCATATCCATTCCCCACTTTGAACTTCATGACTTATGGCATCCGCACCAGTGAGTCAGTGTTAATTACGGCTCAAGAAGGTGTCGGTAAAACAGAGGTGATGCATGCAATCGAACATCAACTACTCGTGGAAACAAAGGATGCAATTGGCGCAATCTTCTTGGAAGAGCCTAAGAGGCGACACCTACAAGCTATTGCAGGTATTCACCTCCAGCGTCCCGCACATCTACCGGACAGTGGTGTCACAGACACTGAAACTATCCAAGCCATACAAAACGTGGTTAGGCTGGACGAGCGCCTTCACATCTACTCTCACTTTGGATCAGATGATCCTGAGATCATTCTCGATACCATTAGATTTCTGGTATCCGCACGTGGTTGCCGTTATATTCTTCTCGACCACATCACTATGGTTGTTAGTGGTCTTGGAGGGAAAGATGAAAGAACTTCACTCGACTATCTTTCCACCCGACTTGAAATGATGGTTAAAGAGTTAGACTTCGCTCTAATCATAGTGAGTCACGTCAATGACGATGGTTTTACTCGTGGTTCCCGGAACATCTCTAAGATTGCCGACGTTCGAATTGATCTGTTCAGAGAGATCACTCACCCTGATCCCATTGTCCGGCGAGTTACACGTATGGTCGTCTCCAAGAACCGGTTCTGTGGTCGTACGGGACCAGCGGGGGAACTGCTATTCGATCCTGCAACTTACACCTTAACAGAGGACTTAGGATATGGGATACAATCTCAAGATAATCTGCGAACTGAAGCAATGGCGTCTTAACGAAGAACATCGTTCAGTGACTGGGATAATCCATAATACCAATGATCAAAAGGAATACCCTGAAGGGGAGAAATATTCTATTTTAAATTACAAAGCTAGATTACACTATCCGGCATTCGACGTTGATCCTGTGGCCAACAAAGAACACTGGTTAGTTGAAACACACTTAGGCAACTTCTTTGTCCTATATACATCTCAAGAGCGTAAAGAATGACCTATGATCTATCCGTGGAAACTTAACTTCTGGCAATCCGGTGAATGGCAGGTGTGCAATGAGAGGCTTAAAGATTTGGAAAAGGCTGGTACTACATACAACCCTACGCGGGCAGATTTGTTCGCAGCTCTTCGAGCAACATCAGATCGCGATGTTCGCGTCGCGATTATCGGACAGGACCCGTACCCCGATAGCAGATATGCCACCGGTTTTGCTTTCTCCATTGCAAGAAGCTTCAATCCAAATGAGTTTCCACCAACCCTCAACGTCATCTTCAAAGAATATGTCGCCGACCTCGGATACCCCTTTCCACGTTGTGGTGATCTCAGCCAATGGACAGCACAAGGAGTGCTTCTTTGGAACGCGGTCCCAACTTGTCAGTCAGGTCGATCTCTTTCTCAGGACTGGGACGAGTATTCCTTCCTTACAAAGGAGATCATTCAGCGTCTGTCTCAACGAGGTGTGGTGTTTGCATTTCTCGGGGCAGTTGCAAAACGGTATTTAGAATATGTTGATTTGACCAACAATGAGATCATCTTAACATCCCATCCATCACCACGTGCCAACAGGTTTTCAAGGACTCCGTTCGAAGGGTCCAGGTTGTTCTCAACCATCAATGATAAACTAATCTCTCAAGGCCTAGCTCCTATAAATTGGAGATTGGACGATGTACCAGATCGGAAGAACTCAGGTGAAACGGAAGTTCGGCAACATGGACGTGTATGGCATAGTAAACGATCTCTATCGTGGCAACCGGGGCAAGCTACTGGTGGAAGTAATAGCGACGGGCGGTTGGTGGTTCATGAGTGATCCCAGTCATTTGGAGATCATTAATGAGGAAGACAAATCAATACGTACTAAAACTGTGCGGTAAATTTTAGAGGCAGTACTAAATATATAAATTCAGGTAAAATCTAGTCAACAGTCATTTTCCCGGTGTCTAGGTACCTGGGACCAGAAATAACGCACCACGGGCCTTCCTAGGCCTTCCTACGGCCTATCTAGAAGGAGTGGACCATGCTTAAATTGGTCGTAAACAACAACAAGACTGAGGAAGAGGTTGAGCAGCCTCGACTTCGGCTTGCTGGCAAAGGTCCTACTAGTTGGGACTGGCTCAGTTCGATGGAGTCAGGCACTGAGTTTCTATGCAGTCATAAGTCGCAGCAATCTTGGTTGTTGACAAGCTTTACTCATGGAGGTAAGAAGGAAGGCGCAGTACTATTAATACCTACTGCTACAATGAACAATCATACGAGTTGGATCTGGGTTGATCCTGTTGAATTCTGTAAAGTATTTGAACTAAGAGGAATATTGGAAGTACCTGATGGATAATATTATTTTAATGGAAGAACAAGCAATGTGGTGGACCATGACCATGTTGAAGAAATCTATTAGTCATATGAAAAGAAAGAATACTGAAGGACAATACGACATTGCAATTATCAAAGAACAGAATATACTTAGGTCATTCTTTGAGCAAGCGCTCAAGAAGCCAGAAGCTGAGATCACAGAGATCGCAGCCTAACAAATCCCAAGTGGGGATTAATCAGGAGCTACGAATGTATACCAGCAAGACCACTGAGATCATCATTGCTTGTGCCGCGATGACTGTCGTCGTCGTCGGCATCATCTACTTCTACCTCCACGCCGTGCCACTCCCTATTCATTAACACAAGAGATACCCTCGCGCGGTCTCCTCTCTCCCGCGCGGGGGTTACTTTGGAGATACAATGAATGATTTATTCAATTTAATCTGTAAATTAAATGCTACTGGCATTAGTTGGTCTATAGATAAATACCCTGGATATTATGTAGCCAGAGTTAATTCTTATCATGTAGTTAAACGTGAATACATTGATGATCTCTTCAATACAATGATTGAATTAGCTAATAGTCCCGAACGTCCTCCCATTGTAAATGGATGGGATGATTGAAGGTTGTAATCGACATTGAAACCAATAGTTTAAACAATCCTAGTCAGATATGGCTGATTGTTTGTAAAGAAATTGAGACTGAAACCTATCAGATTTTCAGAAATTTAACCACCGACGATACCGAAAGGAAAAGATTTAATGACTTCAGATCAGATCCAACTATACACTGGATTGGCCATAACTTTCTTGGGTATGATCACCCTGTGCTCGTGGCTCACGACCTCTTATGTTCTGGGGATATACAATGCACTGATACCCTCATCATATCCAAGATGGTCGACTACCCGAGACCTGGACACTCCATTGAAGACTATGGTTTGGAGTTCCAATATCCGAAGATAAAGTTTAATGATTGGACTAAGTATTCTCAAGAGATGGAGGATTACTGTGTTAGAGATGTGGACATCTGTCACAAGATATATCAAAAATACTCCAGGTATGTCTCTAACCCTATACATAAACCTTCTATTAATCTTGAGCATGACTTTCAGATTATTGTTAACAACCTTCATAGCAATGGTTTTAGCTTCAATAGGGATAAGGCTATTCGATTACTTACTAAGGTACAAGAAGACTTAGCTATACTAGATAAAGATATCTTAGAAGCTTTTCCCCCTAAGCTTAAGCTTATACGTGAGATAACTCCCAAGGAGACTAAGTATGGCACTATTAGTCTTACTTCAATTCCTAAGGAAATGCGCAATGATATCTCTGATCTTAGTGTTGGCAGTCCTTTCTGCTATTGCCATTGGCATAGCTTTAATCCAAGTTCTCATAAGCAGATTATTGAAATACTTGGAGAAGCAGGATGGCGACCAGTAGATAAAACTGACACTCACATTGAGACTGAGAGAGAGCTAGGTAAATTAAGATATACTAAGAGAACTCCTGAGCTTGACATACATATCAAACAGTTGTATGCTAAGCTTGAAATAATGAAGAAGGCTGGATGGAAGATCAACGAGAAGAACCTCGATACTTTACCAGGAACAGCCCCGCTATCCGCTCGCAGTCTTGCGAAGCGTATCCTCCTTGAGTCCAGACGCCGTACGCTTACCGAATGGCTGGCATTAGTACAACCAGACGCCCGTATCCACGGTAAGTTCTATGGGATAGGCGCCTGGACTCATAGGATGGCTCACCGTAATCCCAATACTGCTAACATACCAAATGATCTAAATGGAATAGGTCATAAAGTTTTATACGGCAAGGAACTACGTTCTTTCTGGTGCGCACCTAAGAACCGATTACTAGTCGGCGTGGATGCAGAAGGTATCCAGTTGCGCATCTTTGCTCATTACATCGATGATCCCGAATTCACCGAAGCATTGGTCAATGGTAAAAAGGAGAACAAAAGTGATCCTCACTCCCTTAACCAGAGAATACTTGGACCAGTCTGCAAGTCGCGCCAGAGTGCTAAGAGGTTCGTTTACGCCCTACTTCTCGGCGCTGGCAACGGAAAGCTTACCGAGATATTGGAATGTTCAAGAGAGGAAGCTGATGCCGCTCTTGAACGCCTTATGGATAGATACCAAGGTTTCACATATCTCAAACGAACTGCCATACCAGCGGATGCGAAACGTGGATGGTTTCGAGGACTCGATGGCAGAGCTGTTAGGATATTTGGCGAAACGGTCAGTGAGAGAAGACACTTATGTATGTCTGGCTATCTTCAGAACGGTGAGGCTATTGTAATGAAGCGAGCTACACTTAAGTGGCATGACTTACTTAAGCAAGACAATGCTATCTTAGTAAACTTAGTTCATGATGAATGGCAAACAGAAGTCCCCAACGATATGGAGGTAGCATTACGAGTAGCACAGATGCAGGCAGACAGCCTACGCGAAGTAGGTGAAGAACTTAATCTCAAATGTCCATTAGCAGGAAGCTACTGGAATGATGATCATAAAGATTATACAATTGACAAGGATTGGAGTAAAACACATTGAGTGATATTGATGAACTTATACAAAGGATGGATACTGAAGGTTCAGCATCTACTTTCAATCAAAGAGAAATTGATCTGATGATTGATGCTCTAGTCTTCTATAAAGAAATGCAGGTTATACAATAATGTTACACGCAAGAGAAGATTATAATAGATTTCAAGATCCTGCGGGATTGATACCCGAAGATGAACCTGTGTTTCTACTTAGAGCACAAGATAAATTGGCATGGCATATCGTAAAGATGTATGCATTTTGTGCTGAATTAATTGGTCAACATCAATTGGCAGAAGTATGTAATACTCATGCCAAGAAAATGAAAGAATGGCCAATTAAAAAGACACCAGATTTATAAGGATAATACAATTGGTTAAATACGGTAAGACAGAAACAGTTTATGTTCAAGGCAAGGTATCTTGGTTTAGAAACAAGACACCTAACCAATGGAATAAATACGCAGTTCAAATTCATCCTAATGTCAAAGACTTAGAAGTCATTCGTGAACTTCAATCCCAAGGCTTAAAGAATGTAATTAAGAAAGATGATGATGGATACTATATTAGCTTCACTAGACCGGTGACTAAAGAATATCAGTCTGGTAGAATACAAAGCTATGCACCACCTACAGTGACTGATAAAGATGGTAACATCTATGAAGGTCAGGTAGGTAATGGCAGTGATGCTACTTTGAAGCTTGAAGTCTATGAGCATGCTACCCCAGGTGGTAAGAAAGCCAAAGCTGCTCGGTGGGTATCAGCTCGGATAGATAATTTAGTACCTTTTGAAACTGAGACAGATACTTTCCCTGAACAGAAGGTAGCCATCGAAGGATTAAAGGAACAACCTGAACAGTTATTCTAATCCTCCAGAATACTAGTTGACTGGAGTGCCACATATCTCTCGTGTGCTAAGGATCCCGTAGGGCACCGGCGAGGGAAGCCCAACTAATACTTAATTCTACAGCATGAACCCTACACGCTTCCAGAAAGCTTACTAAGAAGTAAGCAACCCCACCCTCTGGTCGGACTCAGGTACCGGGCTGTATGAACCTCGGATATAGTCCGAGAGGAAATGAACCAATGTGACTTCCCTACTGGGAATGTAACCATCAGGGTGACAACCTTAAAGTCAGCAATAGCCCAGGAAGATCGGTGCAAATCCGATAGAGGTTACCAAGGGGTCTACTTCTTAGGTAGATAAATCCTCTACTGTTCAAGGCGGTACTGGTGAGCAAGATGGTGAGCAAAGGTAGCGAGCACAACCGTAAACCAGTCTCATTAGCTGGAGCGGCAGATAGCAAATAGAACGCGTATGTGGCGGCTATGGTGCATAGTATGTCTAACCTCTGTAGAGGACGCGCATGAGGATAAAGGACTTGTCTTAAATGGCTAACAAGCTGAAGCGGTCTGAAGTTTGACTAGGTGTACGGAATAAAGGTTGATCTACCACTCCCTGTTGGTTCGATTCCAACACTCCGTGGGACGGAGACTGGCGGCAATGGTGGCGCGCATAAAGCTGAGCAAGTTTCGGTGCGATGCCGATAGAGCTTGAGTAGCAGATGGCTCAGTTAGTACCCGTGTAGTAGATGGATAGATGACCGAGGGACGTAGGCACTGTGAAAGGTGTCAATGCTGGTTCGAGTCCAGTCCTAGTATGTGTCGTAATGTAGTAGGCTTGTGATAAAAGCGAGATCCGAACTGGGAACACCATCAGTGACTGGTGTAGCGTTAAGGGTAAGAGATACCTCTCAGCCTCTCTGACCCCACTGTTACCACTGTTCGAGTAAGGTTGGCGCTCTAGATGTGAGTGACTCTTGAATACCCACACCCTTCAACATAGTCCTGAACCTACCCTAGACGGCCCTGTGGTTCTGGTCGCGTAGACGCAGCATTTCTTGTACCGCACACTGGATACGGATAACCTCCAGGCCTATGAGCGGGATGTGCAAGGAGTCGGAAGATCGAGAGATGCGCAGTAGCGAATAGTCTATTCGCAAGACTGGATATAGACTGTCTACATTGACAGGGGTATGAACGCCGCGTAAAGATCACCGCGAGACGCGTACCAAGCAACCGACTACTGAGACTAAGCGTACCGCTGAAAAGGAAAGATAAGCATACGCCGAATAGCAACATAGGACGTATTATAGTAGGTCGTTACATGACTGAGATAATATGCAGTAGCTGGTCCAGCAAGTCCATAGAACTTAACCGTAGGAACACCGGACTAGTGTTCAACTGCATGGAGGATGTACCGTGAATATTCGTTCCTCACAGCAGAAACCCAGACCTCCTTAAGAAAATCAACAGGCAGGGGTGGGCCACGTTTGAGCCCACCCCAAGCTACAAAGGAGAGCGTGCCATGAAGAAGATTATCATGGTCGACCCTAATGATTTCTTCACCGGTCGATCAAAGCGTGATATGATCCCAATGGATGATCTAAAAGTATACAAGAAATGGAAGAAGTTCTTGAAAAAGGAAGAAGAAGAGAAGAATAAAGCTAAGAAAGGCCCAGAAGGATGGTGGGCTAGGAAGTCTGTTGCCGAGAGGACATGTATCATTGCCATCTTTGGTCCGCCAGCAGGCATAGCTTATGTCTTCGGACTACTACAGGTTGCTAAACTATTGGCTATATCGGCAGGTGTCCACTGACAGAAATACGAACATTAATACAAGACATCTACCGAATGGTAGGTAAGGAAGAGAATTGGCTGACAAGTGATATCGCTACTCAATTCACGTCTGAACTCACAATTAAACTCCAAGGATCCTTCAGTCCGCAAAGCCGCACTGGCTTACGTCTCAGCGGTCTGGGCCCAAAGTGCCCGGCACAACTGTGGTACTCAATACATACCCCATTGGCTGCAGAGCCCCTCCCCCCGTGGGCCAGGATCAAATATATCTACGGACACATACTTGAAGCGCTTGTAATCGCAATGGCCAAAGCCTCCGGCCACGAAGTAACAGGAGAACAAGATGCTGTATCTGTTGATGGGATCATCGGGCACCGAGATTGTGTTATCGACGGGTGCATCGTTGATGTTAAGTCTGCTAGCAGCCGTGCTTTCCAAAAGTTCAAGGACGGTTCAATCGCATCCGACGATAGCTTCGGTTATCTTGATCAACTTGATGGGTATCTTGTGGGCTCCTTGGACGATCCATTGGTGAGGAATAAAACTACCGCCTACCTATTAGCAATCGACAAACAACTAGGACATATGTGTTTATATGAGCATACTGCGCGCGAAGAAAGTATTAGAAAAAGAATTCGAGATTATCGAGATGTCATCGCTCTTGATCGAGCTCCGCAATGCACTTGCGAAGAAGTACCCGATGGAAAGTCAGGAAACATTAGACTGGGCAATACAGCAAGCTATAACTCGTTTAAGTACCAGTGTCGTCCACAGCTTCGAACCTTTCGCTATAGCGACGGACTAAGATACTTAACCAAAGTAGTTAGAAAACCTGATGTTCCGGAGATAAATCGTCATGGACAAATCATATATAACTAACCCTACTCACGGCGGTAAAGTTACTTGCCATAAATGTAATGGATTTATCAAAGAAGGAGAAGGAGTTGAATGGGTTAATATTCCTCCTTTAAACCATTTAGTTTACTTTCATAAAGAATGTCTCAATAGATATGAGCACTACTACGGTCTGGACAAACCTATTGACTAATGATATACTAATACATGCTACGCAATAAATTCGAGGCTAGAATATACGCTAGCCTCAAAGCCAAGAAAATTAAGTTTAAATATGAAGGTGAGAAGATACTGTATCTTATCTCAGGACACTATGTTCCAGACTTCATCATTGCTACCAGACATGGAAAGATATACGTCGAAACTAAAGGACACTTCCGTCCCGAAGCTAAACGTAAAATGCGCGCCGTAAAGAAACTCAATCCCCAATTAGATATTAGAATATTGTTTTACTCATACAGTAAGTCGAGTGTTAAATGGTGCGTCAAGAACAACTTCCCCTATGCCATAGGAGATATCCCCGATGAGTGGCTTCATTAGTTCTTTCATAACTCACACTTTAGCTTTCCTCCTAGGAGCTAGTCTAATCTTCGCTATCTTAGCTCTGGCTATGTCTCAAACATTTGATATCCATACCGCCCACGGCGATGCTGTCTGCTTCATTACTCAGGTGCATAAACCATAAGTGACTTCCTACGCTACCCTATTAGAAGTATATACCTTGGAAGAATTACTTGAACTAAACGATAAGACTGAAGAAGATTGCTTAGAGTTTCTCGTTGAAGAGAAGTTTATTAAGTTACCTACCATTAAACCATTAGACTTTGACGAATGATCAAACACCCTAAGACTAGAGCTGAGAGGCTACGTCTCAAATACCTAAAGGATACCTTTGACGATAAATCCAAACGATCTTCCCTCCAGTACAGGAAGCAGGAGATCAAAGCGAAGGAACTCGAAGATGAGCTTAGGGTCCAAGTATCTGGCTCGCAAGAGGAAGCAGAATTCGCAATCAATCCAGTCTGAGATATCTTTGGCTAATGTCAGAGATGGACTGTTGCCCATGCTGTACACTCTCAATGTAATCAAGCCAAGGGATGAAGTCGTGGAGATTGATTTCGACTGGCATAACATCAAGGACGAGATTTGTCCTATAACCATCTACGTGAAAGGAGCGCCAAAGAGTAATAGTGGCTAGAAACTATAAGAAAGAAACGGCCTATGAAGAAAATCCTCAGCAGGTTAAACGGCGTGAAGCTCGGAATAGAGCCCGTCGTAAAGCACTCAAGGCCGGAACAGTCCACAAAGGTGATAAGAAAGAACTTGACCACATTGGATACCATCGGACTGGTAGTCTTGACCGTGTTCCCACTCGTGTTGTTAGCGAGCATGCCAACGTGGTTAGACAACCTCCCCACAAAAGAAAGAGAAAATGAATGAGTTCATAGACAATCATGTCTGGATCTTAGCAGTAGCCCGAGTATTAATCGGGTTTTCATTAATATTTCTAATAACAATTAGTACTAAGAAAATAATTAGGTCATTACGACCCAAGAAAAGGAAACATCATGAATGAAATCCTTCAGGACATGGCCACTGAGCCTGTGGCGCTGGATCACTTCGTCCTCGGCCTCGACGACGAAGGCAACGAAGTCAAGATCAAGGTCGACGAAGCTGGCGAACTCTCGCTCGTTCAGGACATCGAAGACCGCGACGAAGCCGTCGCTGACAAGGATGATGACTCCGCCGTTCCCTTCTAAAGCTTGATTTGATCTAATGACAAATCAGCACTCCTAGTGGTGTCTCCCGCGCCTTAGCCACTAGGTAAACTTGACCCCGGCACTCCTAATAGAGGCCGGGGTTCTTTTGATCGTGCTTACGATCTATTGGATATTACAATGAATAATCCTGCTTACTATCTAGAATACGAAGATGGATTAGGACCTTACTGGAAATGTTTTGATGGGAATGATGGACAATGTATGTCCACGCAGAGAACTAAACAAGATGCTATGTCTTGGTGTCGTGGATGGAACCATATCCTATTAGGTGAAATAGGACATCCTCATCTTTCTCACAGACAATGGAAGAAATGGTTCCCCGGCTATCCTAATTCAAAACATATTTATAATGCTTATAAAATGGACTATCTAATGTATGATTCAGTAAATACCTTTGCATCTTTACCTGAAGTAAAGTGCAGCGTTGTCTCCTCACCCTATCTAGACGGAGACAGCTTCTCAAAGATAATGCGTAAACAAGAAGAAGGGAATAATCCCATGTATCTCGATGATTGTGTTACCGTTTCTCCGTGGCCTACAACTACGAAGAAGTGTGGTCAGCCTCAGGCTGCTACTCAGTCTGTGATCCAGGTGATCACGGACTCCAAACCTGACACTGCTGTTCATCAGCGTAGCTTCCTTACAAGTCGTGTTCACGATCTCAAGTACGTTAAGTACAATGAGATCTCGGAGCAGTTCTTCAAGAATGAACCGAATGGTCCAAAGACCGTAGCTGAGTTGAAGGAGCGCCTGAAGAAGGGCCACTACACGGTTGAGTTGCCGAAGGGTTTTGGCTACGACAGTGAAGATGATGAAATCTACTGGCGGGATGCCTTCTCTTGGCGGACGCCGGAGACTCAGTTCGATAAGGCCGGCTGGGAAGCTGCCTACAAAGAACTGACCACCTTCGTCTCGGACATCCTTGATCAGATTGCTATCCTTGATCCCAAGGAAGGTCTGGCTCTGCTGGATGATCTGAAGAAGTGGAAGCCTTCCAAGACTAAGAAGTGATATGATTTGATTACGACAAGCATTTCAGATGGTTGATGCGCCCGGTCGCACCGGGAGAATGCAGTTCGAATCTAAGGCGTAGTCAAAGAAGAACCCCGTAGGGACGTAAATCCTTACGGGGTTTTTTCGTGTCTTGATTCTAAATTAAGTAAGTTAACATACAACTGGCGGCTGTTCCTGAGGCTGAATGTGCTAGATAGTGTACTGATCCTATTAGGCAATCGGCCCAGGAGTCGTAATTATGAACGATCATCTTATGTGCATGAGGGGTTCCGAAGTTAAGTGTGGCTATGAGTGTCCATTTCAACATTAATTCTCTTTAAAAGTGATAGGTTCTGACTTCATTATCATACCAGTCTTCGGATCCATTACACCGTAGGCAGAAGTAGTAACAGCTTCCTTGACAGGTATTTGACGATGTGCTGGAATATCTGCAGTATGTTCTGGATGGAACATACGACGTTCTTTTTCAGTTAGAAGTAAACGAGTTTCTACGTTTCTAGCTTCAGTCTCTCCTGCTAACCTAAGATAATATTTAGCAGCTTGTTGATTACCAGCTGCTTTGTATTCTTGATACTTTTTAAAGACTGTAGTTAGATATTTACTTCGAGCATACTCTTCTTCGGTCAGACCTTTAGTATTGATTTTCCTTATTATAGCTTCGGATTCAGGAATTAAAGCTTCAACATCTCTAGTATATCTTAGATGATAATCTTTCCCAGCCTTACCGGGAGAACCTCCCTTAACAAACCCTTCAATATCTTGAATAGCATGTTGAACTTCATGCATTAAGATACCTTGATTCTCAGAAGCTTCTGTACCCATCCTTATAGTCTTTGATCGAGAAGCCCATTCTGCACCTGTGGAAGGATAAATAGGATCTCTTACAACTCTAATATCTTGTAATTGAGGATAGGCTTTGTACAATTCTGGATGATCTAAAACTAAAGGTAAGGCTAAAGATTTCTCTCCAGTCGTACTAACACGAGCATCCTCGTGCCATCCTTTATCAAAGCTAGCCTTACTATCGTCTATTTCATAACGCCATTTACCTTCAGCTCCACGCCAAAAGCCAGTTTTCTGATATATGTGTTCGTCAAGACTTCCAAGTTTACCGGGAGGAAGTCCAGTACCTTCTAAGATTTGAGCATGTGCGAGGTCAGATAATTTACTTCCGATGGCTGCGCTTTTAACTCCAGCCATAGTACCCGGACCTGCCGACATCCCTATGTTAATTCCTCGTTCAATATCCTCATCGGTAATATTAACTAACGGACTAGCTGTACGAAACCTTATATGCTCTCCTTCGGGGGTTAAGTTAGTCTCAGGTACTTTCTCCGGTACATTGGTACCTCCCTCTGGTTTTAACGCACCAGCGGGCTCCGTAGGGCTTCCTAGAGACATCGTAGAAGTGGTGGAGAGTGGCTCTTGCACAGGCCTAATGGTAATAGCCTGTGATTTCTTAGCCTGATCGACTAAGAAGGCAGACTCATCGGGAAAATATTCTCCTGCGCTAGAACCAATGGGCATGTTATTGAAAATTCCTTACCATGAATTTACTTTTACTCCTTACCCTTATTAAAGGTATCTTCTAATTTCTGCAGAGACTTATCGTGAGAAGATATAATAGCATTCATCATTGGTCTAGTAATAGATTGTAGAGCTGGATCAGCATTATGTAATATACCTAGAACATAGGCGCTAGTATTACTACCTTCTTTAGATTGAACATTACTCAATTGATCTAAAGCACCATTGACACGTCGTATAATAGCATTAACATTACGTCCATAAACATTTGAATCTAATATAGCCCCTGGATTAAGAGGAAGCTCTAGAAATCTATTATGTTCATTATCCCAGTGAACTTCAAACTTCTTAGGTAAGGGAGCCTTATCGCCTAAGGCCGCAGTAGGTGTTGGAGCATATTGATATGTTGCATTAGCATTAGATATATTCTTAAAATCTTCTCGGAACAGAACTGGGAACTCATTCTCTCCCCACCTCTTCATATTATCCCAGGCTACTTTACCTTCACCACCTTGCTGCCGAAGCTTCCACATACTATCGACAATATCAGTAGATAACATACGATCATAAGCCGAGTATTTACCCGGAACATACTGTCCTTTCAGATTAGTATAATCCATCTTGAGCTCATCCATCAATCCCCAATTATTAGGAGCAAAGGCATACTTAGCTACATTAAGTTTAACATCATCGGGAGCTTTAGGATCCGCAATGATCTTAGGGATCATTAGATAATTATCAACTAGACGAGTAGATGGAGCAATGTTAGCTTTCTTAGCTTGTTGAATATCTTCCTTAGCACTTGCCGGATTAAGTGGATCAATCTGAGCTGCTGCGGCAGCTAGTTTACCTTGATAGATTGGAATTAGATCTTGAGGCAAGTTAGATAACAGTCCTGCCTTCAACATAGCATCGCCCCATTGTGGGGCAATCTTAGCCATGCCTGCAATAATTCTTAATTGATCTCCCACCTTAGGTTGGTTATAAAGATCTAAGTGAGTCTTCTCATCAATGGATTGAGTTATACGGGCTGCAGTATGCGCAAAGCCTAGTTTCTCATCAGAGATATATTTGATGTATTCATCTAGAGGCCTAACCTGTTCAGCAATATGATTCTTAACTTTATCAGGACCTATTAAACCTATGGTAGTCTGACCATTAGAGTCAGGTTCATTAGCTTTACGTATTGCATTAGAAACTAAATTAGCTTTTAAAGCAGTGAGACCCATAACACCTTGTTCAAGTCTGACTGGATCTACTTTAGATCCTTCTGCATTAGCTTTGGTAATAGTATCTACTAAACCCTGAGCAGTCTGAGTACCTCCAGCTATATTAGTAATATCCAAGGCAGCTTGAGTATCGTGTCCAACTGTCTTAGCAAAAGACTGTTCAGCTTTAGTTACTTTATCTGATAGCTTACCTTGATCGTTGGCTCGCTCTGACATCTCTTGCTTACGTTCCCAATCCTTGGATGAGTACTTAGCTATATAAGCATAGACTTGATCCGGAGTTACTTGGCCACGATCCCACATTGAAGCTAAGATAGCAGCATTAGGAACTTGATGTTGATTAACTCCACCTAAACCTTCTGTTACTGCATTCCTAACCATGGTAGTAACTTTATCATGTTCAGACTTAGCATTGCCAGCATTACGATTAATATCTTCTAATAGATTACGCATCACTGCATTGGCAGGATCAACTCCACTAACATTCTTAATAGTATCATCAATGTAATCTTTATAACCTGGATACTGAGCCCGGAGTTGCTTAGCCAGAGAATTAAGATTCATAGTATAGAGAGTATCATTAACATGACCCATATTCTGGGCCTGAGATATACCTAATTGAGTAGCTCTATCCAAGCCTGATTGTAAACCGCCCGGAATTGGAGGTGTCTCTGCCTGAGCTAAGGTCTGAGGTTGAGGAGGGATTAAACCTTGCTGTTGATTACGGATATTTAAATAGGCCGCAGTGTAATCATCTCTTAACTTGTCAACACCAGCAGTAACCTTATCTTTAAGATAAGACTTCTCCGAAGTGTCATAAAGCTTAGCCGCTTCTTCAATACCAGTACCTAGAGTACTAAGAGCTATACCTGTGGAAGTATCGGCTTTAGTAATATGTTCTGGCTCTTGAATAGGACGAGATACTCTGGTCCAATCCGGAGGATTTATCTGCGGTGGTTGAATGTCAAATGAAACCATTAGGGTTTATTTTCCTGTAGTAATTTAGTTCTATATTGTTCCAAACGAGTGCTGGGCACATCGGACTGAAACCACTTCTTGGTCGGAACTTTAGAAGTTGCAAAGTATTGATTGACTTGATCAGCTTGAGTTTCATAACCATTTAAAGCTTTAGAAAGTACATCAGCTCTCATATCCAACGGCATTCCTGACCATTCCATTCGACCAAAGGCACGGCGCATATATTCATTGGCTTGATTCTGATCTAGATTAGAGGAATCTTGCAGACCGCGTCTAATCTCTTTGATAACCATCTTCTCAGTATATTTCTGATACTCTTCTTCAGCCTTACGAATATTAGTTATCTGGTAAGCATCATCATCCTTCTGATTATGTAGACCAGTAGCTCCTTGGAATAGCGCATTCAAAGTACTGATATTACCTTGATAACCTTCATTCTTAGATAGCCAACGTCCAGTATTCATAGCAGTTAATACTTGCCAAGAAGCATTGATACTAGATACTTCTTTAAAGATATCCAAAGCATCTTCTACTTTGAAGGGATGCTCCATCTCTTTAGAATTACCTCGCATCCATGAAATCATAGATAAAGCGAGAGGACTAGTATTGTTAATTGTATTGGCGAAGATACTTACCGAAGCACCGCCCATAATCTTCCACCAGACATTGTCAGACCAGAATTGATTGAAGCCTTGAATACCATAACGAGGACCAATGTTATAGAAGTTACCTTTCTCTAGATCCCCTTTGCCCGTTGCTAAGGCTAATAAAGTAGCTGGTAATCCTTCCATCACTGCAGAAGTAAACCAGTTCTGACCCATCACATAACCACGATCAATAGCTTCCTTCCGCCAGACATCATAAAGTGGTAAACCTGTAAGACCTGTAGCAATAGGTAAACCATATAGACCAGCATAAATAGCCGCTGTTCTAGTCCTAGCAGCTCCGCTTATTCTATTACTAAACATTAATTCAGATAATCTTAATTGGTATGTAAGAAACTGAGTAGTAAGTCCCAGAACACCAGTATGGAGCTGAGAGCTAGAAGCCCTAGACATGTTAGTAGAAAGTAAGTCAGCCCTTTGTAAAATCTCAGCTCTCTGAGCGCTACTAATCGCGCCACTAGGATGTATCTCTCGGAACTCCCTGTAAGCGGTATACCAAGCTCCGAGCCTAACAGAGCGTTCACCTGTTCTGAAGAATGCTTGTCCCGCATTTAAGAAATTACCCCAATCGTTACCGATAAATTTATGTTGCATATTATCGTTCAAGGCATATTCACCGGCGACATGTTCAAAGCCAGTTTCACGTAAAAGTCTATTAGCTTCTAACCAATCTCCTGCTTTACCATAATTCAAGGCAGTAGCCATCTCATCCAACTTAGTCAGGAACCCTGGAGTTCTATTAATGTTACCCCAACCATGAAGGAATGCGCCTGCCGTACCTCCAGCACCATGTCGAAAGCCAGCAATACCAACAATACTTGCGTAGGTCTGTGCTTGTACTAAGATCTGTGCTGGATTGAAGATACCTAACTTAACGTTGAAAGCAAAGGATCTTAGAAGACGAACAGGATCATGAACATGACTCAATGCCCATAGCGGAATGATGGCAGCCTTCTCTGTTAGTCCGCCTTTCTCATAGGCAGTATCCGCTAAGTGCTGAGTTATACTATGAATCCAAGTATCAAAAGTATTAGGCACACCAACGAATTGATTAATCTTCATTCTATTAGCAAGTAGCTTCTGCACTACATCATGAGGCGCTCCAGACTTAAAAGCCGTCTCATCTCTAGCTAGATTAAAGTTCCAGAATGGAGAAGCTCTGATAGAAGACTCATCCTCTTTAAGATATGGACCTGCTTCGCGGAGCCAATGCTCGACAGCGAAGATCTTATAGTCATCCATGTAAGTGCTATTGATCGCTCTATTAAGAGCACGGTTCATAGTGGGAATAGGATCAACCATCTTGGCTGGCTCATACTTCCACAATGAACTATCTCGTCCACCCGTGATGGTTCCAACTTCATCGGCATCACGCTGTAGATTGAAGGCTACTCTATTCTGGGCAGCATCAGATCCTTCACGGGTTCCGTCCCTAAACGTACCGGGGTAACGTTGTTCCAATGATTTATCTATATCATAGATTTTTCTATTCTTAGGAACAACGTAAAATGGTTCAGTCTTACTCAGACGTGGGGGAAGAATATTACCTTGAGGATCTCTCTTAGGATTAAACCAACCATGTAATTTATCCCAGTCAATGGGAAGAGTACGTTCAGCAAGAACCTTAGCTTCGTCTATTCTATTATCTCTAATTAAGACACGGACAGCATCCATGCGTCTGACAATGTCTCTACCTTTAGCTCTATTGTCTATTGGCATTACGGTCTGATCTCCAGTGTAGAGATCATTGTACTTAGTACGTTTATCGTTGGCTACTGAGCCCGCCCGTTCAGGAATTATTTGAGCTTGTTTAATATAATGTTCATAATCATATTCAAAGTGACCGCCACCACGTCTTGTAACATGATTGAAGTCTAGGGGCTTAGTCTCAACTCGATCAGTTAAGACATATCTAATTCGTTCTGCACCTGCTACATCACTAAAATTCTTGAGAGGATATTCATCGGGATTATAAATTCTAATTACTCTACGAGCACCCGATGCAACATCTTTCTCCATCTTCTCCCAAATCTGTGGATTAAGTGCACGACTCTGTAAATTATATAACTTCTCATCTCCCTTACGCGTACCCATGATTAAGATATTGTCTTTACCATGAGGCATTGTCTTCTCTTGAATACCATCGAAGTATCCCGAGACAGAAGAAGCTTTAGTTCTACCTGGACCTAACACAGAAATCTGATGCTGTTCGGTACCAATGCGGGCACGGTTACGAAACTCAGCTATCTCTGAGAATATTCTATTACCCTCGGTTAATTTAACATGAGCAAAGTAAGCTTCTACTTCAGGAAAACTAGGCGAACGATTATAGTATCTAAGATAATGATCTTCGAGTTCACCGGGAGTTTTAAAGAAATAGCCTCGCTCTAGGGTATCTGGATCAGTAGCTTTGCGAGCATAGTCCAGAGTATCTGTAAATTGTTTCCAGGTCTGTCGTTGCTTTAATGAGACTTTGTTAGCGATAGCTCTAGGCTTAGCACTCCAATAACCATAACTGACACCAGTAATAGGATCATTCTTATAATAGCCTGTTGCAATTGCTTCGATCTTAGATTGTTCATCTTTAGCCCATTGTTTAAATAAGTTCTGGGAATATACCGCAACCTTACGTTGAATAGAATCATTCAAAGCTAAGGTATCATCTGCACCTCGCCATCTGCTTAACGCAGCTAATATTGGGTTTTGAGAAGTAGAAACCTTACTGGCACCTGCTCCTGTAAACAATCCTTTAGCATCTCTCTCAATCATATAATTACGAACTAGATCATCAGTCTCAATATATGGCTTAATAACCACAATCTTATAACCAAGACCTTGTTGTTCAACTACTGCTGGAGCTTTAGTAATCCTGGCATTAACTGCTTTGAGCGCTTCCTTATCTCGTTTAAGCAAAGCTCTTATGCCATCCTCACCACTGACATGCGATAAGATCTCAACCTTCTCTTCAGGAGTTTTAGCAACTCTAGCATTAGCTACATATTGTTTTAAGGCAGCTTCAGTTTCTGGAATAGACTTCTCTAATCTATTCTTAGTAGCTATATCAGTCTTACTCCCAACTAGTCGTTCTGGAATAGTCTGGACTCGGCCTTCGGCAGGAACTATCTTAGCTCCGCCAATGCCATGAAAATCTACGAAATTCTTAGCAACCTGTTCATTGGAGAATAGATCACCACCAATGTTAGATAGGTGAACCTCAGTATGAAAAGTATTAGTAATAGGCTCACGCTTAGGAGCAGAGAAATCTAAGATAGCCCCCTCTAAACCGGGGAACTGATCTTTAATAGTTGTGCCATAAGCACGTAGAGCATTCTCCATTTCCAAAGGAATGGGAGTTCTATTAACTCTGGCTGCAGTCAATGCAGTTTGTAGAATAGTATCAGCAGATTTAAGGAACCCATCTTGAAGACGAGTCATTTGCTCCCTGCTTAACGCGCCTGGACGAGAATAGTCATAGTCTCTAGCTAGGTTATCTAAGTCTAATCTAAAGTTAGATGGCAGCTTATCGACCATCTCTTGGAAGAAATCAGTTGTACCATTAAGAGTTTTATTTACTTTATCAGCAGTTCTGATTACCCCAGCTTCAACTGGATTGCCTGCACCTTCGGCAGCCGCAGCTTTAATGGGAATATCTTTACCAGCTTGTGCAGCAGACTCCACGATATTCTTCACAGCCTGATTAGATCTATTCCAAATAGATACTTTACGAGTTAAAGCAAGACCACCTTTTAAACCAGTAACAATATCTAATGGAGCTATCGCTGTGAAGGTACTATCAAGAAATCGCTGAGCAGAAGTAGTACCAACCAGGTAATCAGCAAACTGTTTAGCCAGAGAAGGATTATCTTGACGTAAAGGATTGAGGATATTATCGACACGTAACTTGAAAGTCTCGAAGTCAGGTATCCGTAGTAGGACATCAGCTTGAGTCTTTAAGTTATTTCCTAATAGAAGACCAGCACCAAGAGTACCTCCAGCTTCAGGAACTAAGCCTCTCATCTTAGCTTCAGGATATATTTGAGTTAAGCTTTTAGCTTGATCAGCTAAATAAGGTAACCAGCCCTGTTCATGAACTTCTTGACCTAAGTTATCTTGCCAAGTACGGACATACTCCATCTTAGACACCACAGCATTACCCTTATCTATTAAAGGTTGTACTTGTTCTGGAATATCTTTGACAGCCTGATCTAATACCGTATCTTTCATAGCAGCCGCAGCTTCATGAATAGAACCTATGTAAGTTCTACCATAGTTCTCCTCTAATACCGAAGCAGGATCACTAGGTTTATTAGCAGGGTTAAAAGGATCTAAGATCTTTCTGACATCAGTGTAATCTAGACCAGTGCCCTTCTGCCGAGCAGCATCTAGCAACATCTGTTGTTTCTGCTGAGCCTTCTGTTGATCTAAGTAAGCGGAGAATTCTTCTCGTATGCCAGGTTCCTCACCATGTAGAATGCGCATATAAACTTGAGCAGCATCCATTACACCGCTGTCACCAAAGGTGTAATTAAACTTATCTGCACGTTGTTTAGCTATTGGTTGAGGCGGAGGATTAGCTGGACTAGCATCTACTGGAGCCAAACTAATCTGATTCTGTTCTGGAGCATCAGGCTCAGTAACAGAAATAGGACCCGGTATTGCCTGAGGCGCTGGCGCAGGGTCTTGATTATCAGAGTAGACAGTAATGGGATCTAGCTGTTGTGCCATTAAACGTAAGGCCCTCCAAATCCAGTGTTACTACTTATATTCTTATAAGCTGCTCCAATAATTGGGCCTGCTTTAATTGCAGCACCGCCTAGAGATTGATAACCCTGGCCTGTAGCAGCCTGCCCACCAAGTAAAGCTGATCGACTTTGTAGTCCAGCAATCTGAATTCTCTTCTGACTTATGTCAGTATCAATGCCAAAGATGTTTCTGCCAATTTCTAAATTCTGACTAATACCTAAAGCATTAACTCCACCTTCATCCGAGGCCGCAGCTAAGCCACCTTGTAAGCCTGAACCAAATTGAGCTCCTCCGGCAGTAGCACCGGCCACACTACGAGCTTGAGCTTGTTGAACATTACGAAAGTTTTGTAACTGCGCTCTATTAGCTTCTAATTCCATCTGTTGTTGTTTCTGAGCTTGAACTTGTTGTTCATCTCCAGCTATCTGGCCACTGACACTTGCTACCTGAGCACTTAGCTGTGCCTGTTGTTTGGCAGCACTAGCTTGTTCAGCTCCTCCGAAAAGAGATAATCCTAAACCAGCAAGACCTAAACCAATTGAAACAGGATCCATCAGACGCCTTGATTAGCAGTTTCATAGAGTGCCCAACCTAGGATATCAAAGGGTTGTCCATCTACTGAAGTTATTTTAATTTGTAATACCAAGCCATATCCTCGTAATCTATGTCTTCGAAATGCCATGCCGAAGTTAGGACTATTAATATTTACTAACTGATTAACACTCCATTTGCCTGAATCTGTATTCAAAGGATAGTCCCATAAACTTTGAATGTAATAGGATACTGGCTGACCTAGTCTAGAGTATATATAGATGTAAGGTATTTGAAATCTACGTCCACCTTGTCCATGTAATTTATATCCAGTAGTAAAACTCGAGATATAATTACTACTTCCACTAGAAGCCCAATCTACAAAGCTAGAATCATGTTCATCTGCAAAAGTATAACTGTAAGTTCCTGCTAATCGAGAACTAAAGTATTTAAGAACAGGAGGTGGAGAATTACTACCTCCGGGACCTTCAACATATATTACTCCGTGAATAAATGGAGTCCCTGTAATACTGTAGGGAAAGAAAGCTTTATTAACTACATTGTAATTTAGAATACTATCAAATTGATAACGATCAGTTACTGATACTTCATTGACACTTTTGTATGTCCACTGAACTATATAATCTATCGGATGATACGCACCCTTAACAAACTTCTTACTTTGTAAAGGAATGTTATTATAAAAGGAAAGAATAGTTCCTACAGTTACCGGATTAACTTCCAGAGGATTAACATGTAATGGGCTATTAAGAAGTTGAGTTCCTTGCTTAGCTGGTTCAACTTTGTAAATACCCTCTTCATTCCAAAACATTGGAAGACCTTGCACATCTACAAAAGATGCACTTGAAATACTTCGCACTGAAGAAAGCTTTACAATAGTATAGTCATCGGCTGCAAACCCTATTCCAGTACTACCAGTGAGATACCATACGCCATTGGCGGCAAATACTAGCATAGCATTTTGAAGAGGAAATAGTTTATAAATACTTCCACAACCTTGTATTTTAATCACTCCACCATCAGTAGGAAGTAGATTAAATAGAGTAGAACTGGTTGGATCATTCTGTTGAAAACAAGATCCAAGATCACTACCACTTTGAACTATCTGAGAAAAGTAAATATTCTCAGTCCAAGTGTGATAAGTTGTTCCAACAAAGACACTACTGTCTGCTCCAGTATACCAAGCTCTACCTTGGAACCAAGCTCCAGTTCGGGGTCGTACTGTAGTTGTTACATCCGGCATTAAAGCTGGGTTAGTATTAATAAGACCAGCGCGTTGTTTATTAAATTCACTTAAGACAAAATGGCCTTTAGGTGCAGGATAGCTACCAGGAGTAACATTATTTAACGTAGTCTTAGGATCGAAGACATTAGAAGAATTTCGATAATTCCACCATACATCACTATTAGCTGGATAAGCTCCTACAGCATTATACCATTGTGCAATATACCAATCGGTGGGATTGATGTTCCAACTAGAAAAGGTTCCGGCCCCAACCTTATTAACCATCTGAACAGTCAATACATTACCTACATAGGATATAACTGATCCTGACATATTTGCAGTATTACCAGCCTCAACCATTGTGACAGAGTCACCAACCTGTATTGGTTGAGAAGAACTAGTAATTGTTATAGCAAAGGTAGCGGGAACACCAACTCCAAATGTTTGTGTGGAAACATCAGCCCAGAAGTGACCCCATCCTTGGTTCTCAAGATTATAAACATGAGATGCTGAGATTGGAGCTGGAGGACGAATATTATTAGCTATCAGAGGATTTTCTATTACCCCTTCAAAGTCTCGAGTTTTAATTGTTATTACATTACCAGTTATTACACCGGCTGAATACGTACAATAGAATGGATCACAGCTAGGGTGGAAGACTACCAGATAACCATTACCATCTGCGAATTGACATTCTACTGTCGGATCAAATGTTCCTCCAACTGCAACAAAAGAAGAAACAGAGACTGTGGAAGCTAACAAAGTAGTTGATAATGGCGCTGCTGCAGTAGCTGAACTTGATTTATAGAAGTATAGCGTAGCTCCTATCTGTTGAACTACAACTTGAGTAAGACTATCTCCACCTGCATTATTCCACTTATAGTTTGAAATAGCTTTATTAGTTCTATCTGTTAAAGCAGATAATGAGAAGTTAGTTTCGAAATCAATGCCTTCTCGGCGTACAACATCTCCAACCAAGGTATAGGTACAATTGTTGGTATCGGTAGCTGCATTCTCCGGGAAGTTTAATCCGGTGAATTCAGTTACTAAGCCTTTAGTAAATGAATTTTCTACACTACTAAGAACTTGTTGGGGCATTAATCCTGAATTTCTTTGATTTCTATATTCCTGGTCCTGAAATAATCTTCAACATGTCGCTTTAGGGCTGGAAAGGAAGTGAAGTTAACTTTTAAAGGTTGTGGTAAAACTCCTCCATTTCCATATTGCAAAGACCAGAAACAAGTCTCTGGATCCATCTTGGCATGGAGATTATTCTCTCCACTAAATAGTCTAGTATCCACCATACCTGTACTATTCTTAGGTAGTTTATTATCAATTATACCAAGCTTAAATATTCGATCTCTAGATCGCATCTTAGTGGTATTAGGAATGTAGTAATTAGTATCAGCCATTAGAAGAATCCCATCCTCTCATCTTAAAGTCACTAGCCCTACTTGTTATCATCCCGCCGCGTCTGCCGAAGTCAGGCAACTCATTAAAATAAGTTGGCCTATTAGTCACCGATTTATTCTTCTGAATATTACTCCATCCTCGTTTAATTTCTTGTTCAGCTTTAGGATGAATAGATTGTTTAATTTCAAAGTAGGCTAAAGCCTTAGCTTCATTAAGTAGCAGAGTAAACTGTTCATCATCTAGATTAGGAATGAAACTATCCACCATCTGCCACTCCGGAACTATTCGGCCCCAACACATAGTTTTACTAGTTTGAAGAATTGAGTCTTGAGTATTATCAAAAGCATCGAAAATAACATTGAAGTTACTTAAAATACAACAATGGGTAGGTTGACGATCTGTCTTATAGTAGAAGGTATAAGATCCGGGAAAATTATTTACATTATTAGTAAATTGAAATGTTCCTACGTTAATCTCAGTCGGATTAAAAGTATTAACTCTTTCAATAAATTGAGATATTGGCAGAATAGTTACATATTGATATCCCGGAATAGCTTGATTACTACTTGAAATAGCATTGATAAGCCAAGAGCTGAATGTTCCCGAACCTTGTATTGAAGTTACATTAAGAATTAAAGTAGTGCCTGAATAGCTAGTTACATTGCCAGTCATAGAACTAGACCCAGATGTAGCTGTAGCCGTCTGTCCAGTCTTAATAGGTAAAGTACTTGAAGTTACTATAAATGTTTTAGAGCCTATACCAATAGTATTACTAGTCACAGAAGTTGTAGACCATAGCACTGTTGGTTTAATATCTACATTAATTCCATGGGCGGCCGTGGTAGTATTAACATTATCAAATATATTAGTATTAAAATACTTGATCCATTTGATTTCTGTTACACCATCAGGAACAAACATCTCAACAGGAGATATAGAACTAAGTGAAGATTCTAATTGAATTAATTGATTATGTTCAGGAAGTTGAGTACGATTGACAATATCATAATATTTATTCTTGATTATAGTAGCTATCTGTTGAGACTCAACATTATCTCCAATGCTATTGACTTCATCAGAAGACAAGGCACTTAAGACATTCTGAGTCATATCGAGTAAAGTCATTTGCATTTTAACGTCGTTTCCAAGCATTAATGCCAATATTACCTAACAAGAAGGTAAGTACAGCATAAGGTAAATAAGCCACACTATCTGGGTACTTCTCCACAATAAAGACTAAATCCGGATAGTGATGAACCACAATAGTATCCCAACCAATAATCATAGTCCAAGCTACCACAGGAAGACAGACGGCATCGCGTAAGATACGGATGCCGAGATCATCGCTAGTATCATGAATTATTTGAGCAGAGACTTTAGCCTCTTCAACCTCAGTCTGTCGCATTCCAAGTTGAGTATCTTTGAACTTACCATAGATACTACTAACTGTATTAAACAGACCTTGTAGAATAGGACCTATAAATGGTATCCAGCCTAACATCAATCGTCCTTATGTCCGTGTGCCAGGTAAGTTATAGCAGCAAGTGTAAATAAGAAAATTGGAAACCACAACGGCATTTCTACTTTCCCTAGATATGTTTGAACAGTAGGATCATTAAACATTCCATTTAACTGTGGGATAATTAATAAACCAGTAGCTGAAATTGCTTGAGCTTTAGCTAGTAGACGGGTTTGGCTTTGTAGCCAAAGGCGTTTAAACGCCGACTTTAGTTTTGAGATCTTCAATGTCAGTCTTTACAGCAGTAAGATCAGTTTGTATTCCTGCAGTAGCTTTGGGACCGAGCCACCAGCCAAGACCACCGCCAATTATAAAAGCTATGACGGCAGAGATTAAAGCAGTCATATAAGAGACTCCATCTTCAAGTGTGTGAATAATATTAGTATCGGAAGGGACGGCAGCAGCTTGTGCCATGTATGTGTGAGCAACTGAAAGCATATCAGTCATTTATTTTCCTTTGTTTCTGAAGTAGTGAATTGCAACACCAACTAACACTGCAACTACAACTGTAGCAATAATAATTGAAGTTTGATGTGTATGAAAATGTTGAGATATTGGGACCCCCGCTCCAAGAGTAGCAACTCCAACGACAGGAGCTGTAATATTATCTTTCTTGCTTGCTAAGAATTTGCTGTACTCTCTAACTCCTGCAACACGTCTAGTCCAACCTTTACCAAATACTGGAAAGGTATGTAGACTACGCAGGAAAGCCATACGTTCGTCATTTATAGCATCTATGAGAGAAGTACCCGACAGAGATTTAAATCGCTGTAAAGCCTTCCTAGGTCGTCCTAGCCCACTATTAACGCCATAATCGAAACAGCTATAGTCAACACCAGAGGAAAGATTATCACAATCAAGAGCATCCCAATACTTGGATTTGTAAATCTGTTTGGCATCTTCTACCCTCATATTCTTTACATCTAAAGCAGTTCCTCTAGGATTAATATACTTACGATAATCTGTTAAAGTAATACCAAAATTAGTAGGACCACCAGGATCAGCGGGGTGATTACTATAACCTCCTTCATCTTTAAGAAGTCGATTAAGACAATCGTCAAAATTAGATCTCATCTAATTCTCCTAGCTCTTATAATTCCAAAGACAGCCATTGTTGAAACCGTAAACCCGGCGTCCGCTACAGCAAATACCGTGGTAGTACCAGATAAACTTAACCGTCTTGGACCTGTATTAATACCTATAGTGCCTACTCCAGTGACTGCACCAGCAGTTGCGTACATATGTTCATTGTAATTTCCGGGCGCAGTATCAAGAGTAGCACTAGTTGTTGAAATAGAATTTATTAAAAATGTTATATTTGTTGATGCTGCTGGAGAGAAATACATTTGACAAGAAACATCCCAATCGCCTGCACCCAAACTAATACTAGTTAAATTTAAAGGTACAGCCGTTGTCAACGCTAACGCAGAGCCAGTAAGGACTGTTGAAGAAATAAACTCACCAACATTGCCTGCATTGGCATTATCATTTGTTACAGTTCCTGCTATACCTCTACCACTAGTAGCAAAAGATATATCTCCTGCAGTTAAAGCCAAACTTGTTCCAGTAGCATTTCCTAATGCCGGTGTAGTTAAAGTTGGTGAACTTATTGCAGGTGAACTACTAAAGACAAAGTTACCTGTACCAGTAGCTCCAGTACTAGTTATTCCTTCTACAGTAGGATGCCCGGATATAACTGGCGTAGTAATGGTAGGTGTTGTTGCGCGAACTACCCCACCAGTACCTGTAGGTGCATTTACCCAAGCACCTGTTAGAGTACCTGTAGTAGTTACCGGAGAATTAGTTACAGTAAAATCTGCGGGCAAGGCTAGCCCAACTGAAGAAGTAGTATTACTCCACTGAGTAACAAAATCAGCATTACTTGTTTTAGTTAAAGCTTGAGCTGTAGTTCCTCCCGCGGGAATGGTTGAAATAGTTCCGCCACCTATAAAGCTACTTAAATCTTGTAGACGTAATGGGGAATTAGTTGAAGATGGTGCAGGAAGATTTAAAATCTGATTAGAATTCATATCTAAATCAGATGACATTTGATTAGGAGCCGTTCCATCCCTAGAAAGAGTATTGTCAAATGCAGTCTGAACTATACCACTATTAGCATTTATGGTATTTGCAGCCGTTGTGGCATCTATTAGACTTGCAACATTATTTAATGTAATCTTAGACATTAGTTATATATTCCACCTGATAATGTTGCACCTGCAATACTTCCTGGAAAATAGTTAGCACCGCCACCTGCAGTATCGATTAAACCTAATAGAGATGCATTATACCGAGCTCCGGTCGCTGCACCTGAATAAGTATTCCCTTGTGCGAGGATATTACCTCCTTGTGCAACTGCAAATCCTGAAGAAAAGGCAGGTGTTCCTGTTAAAGTAATTGTTTCACTTTGAACTCCAATTACACCTTGTCCATTAGTGTTGTAGTGAGCAGCTGCACCTCCAGTAATAGTATAACTATCTGTGAAAGCATCTACTTCAGCCATGTTGTAAGATCGAATATGAACCCCAGCACATGCTCCAAATACTACATTGCCAACTCTGACATAATTTCCTGCCCCAAGAACATGAACACAATCACCACTTGTAGTAGTTTGCATTTTCAAGTTCTTAATCCAAACACTAATTGGAGCACCAGTTTCAAACCATTCGAAACAGTCAGCACTCGTAGTTGAGATTAACACATTAGAAGGAGTGGCTGCATTTCCTTGAATGATTATACCAAGATAAATACCGCCCACTGGACCTAGATTTGAAACTATCCCACTTGTGTAAGTTCCATCAGCAAGTTGAATAGTTACGACAAACCCTTGAAGATCCCAGTTTTTAACAATAGTATTCCATGCTTTTTGTAAAGTTTGGAAGGCACCGCCTGCTCCGGCAGCCAATCCATCATTAGAATCATTACCATTGGTAACATCTACGAAAACAGTAGGACCTCCAGTTAATCTCCATCTGCCTGGATCGGTATGTTGCCATACATTATTTTGATTGAAAACAATAGTAGTCTGACCAGGGTAAAGCGTGAAACTTGGACCACCAGTTAAAACTATATTCTTAGCCCTAATACTATCTTCATTAACTACAACATTTCTATGTGTAGCAGTTAATCCTGAAGCTGCTGGGAAAGTAAGAGTAAAGAAAGCACTTCCACCTAAAGCTATAGTAGCTCCATTATCCCCAGTAAGAACAGTATAATTGGCAGATTTAGCTAGACGAACTCCAAATATACCTGAAATAGCTTGAGTAAAAGCTGTAGTAGCTAATTGAGTTGTATTAGTTCCGGGTGCAGCGGTAGGACCTAAAGGTACTCCAGTAAATGTAGGCGATGCAATATCCGCCTTAAGAATTATTGCAGCATTCTGTGCCGTTGAAACAGGCTTATTTACATCAGAAGTATTATCAACATTACCTAGACCAACATCTCCTTTGACAAGAGCAAGATTAATCTTAGATTGTGAAATACTAGCTACATCTGATAGGTTATTAGACTTAGCCATCGCTCCAGCCAGCGTAGTAGCTGTATTAATATCAACAAGACGAACTGGATCAAAAGATCCACTAGGTTGGGGAAGATTAATTATTCTATTAGAATTCATATCCAGACTGGCACCCATCTGATTAGGTTGAGTGCCATCTCGAGATAAAGTATTATCTATCCCAAGCTCTATGATTTCATTATTGGTATTAATCGCGTTAACCGCGGTAGTTTGATTTGTTAAGTTAACTAGATCAGTTAACGTGATCTTATTTGCCATTTAATTAAGCCGCATTACTTAGAGGAGTCCAAGTTGTAGCGCCTGTCGTATTAATATAAACTCTAGTGTTAACACCACCATCAATCCGAATATACATAGAACCTTGCGCTGCTGTAAAAGTAGGAGCACCAGTTCCCGATGAAATACTCGGTCTTGAAGTGGGAGTAATAACAGCGTTAGTCATTGCATCCCAAGCTACAGAAACACCATCGACATTAATCTGATTTCCTGCTTCATCCAAAGTTTTAGTTGAAAGAGCCATTTATTTTCCTTTCTATGCTTGAGGGAGCATTTAACTCCCTCTCACATATAGTTTATTACTGACTAATATTGCCGTACAAGGTATACTTGACACGAACCTTAACTAGCCCGTTAGTGAATGCACCTGTCGCAATCGTTGACAAATAAGAATTACTCGGAATAGGAGTAATGACATTTGTCACCAAAGGAACAGAACCAATCCAGGAACCACCACCAGCAACGGTGTTAGCAACGCCGCCTTGAATACCAGTGGCACCGGGTTGGTTCCACGTGGTCTTCACGCCGGACGCTTGCATAGCTGCTGCTGCAGTAGCGCCATTGATGATCTGAACACCTGGATTAGGTGTACATTGCACGAACGATGGTGAAGCACCCGCAGCCGGTGTGGTCTGCGTGACCAAGCCAACCGCAATGCTAGTGCCACCAGCGGCTGCGATAATCGTATCAAGCTCTACTTGCTCAATGAAGAGCTGAGTAGTCGTGAACGTTATAACACCGCCAGAGACAGTTGTCACTGGGGTAATTTGCAGTGGGAACTGCGTAGTTAAAGATTGAATTCCCGCAGCAATAGCCGTAGTCGTTCCAGAGAACGAGGTCGGTGGAGCTGGAACTTGTAAACCACCTGCACCCATAGCCATGGGAACAAGAGGAATTAGATATTCAATCTCGCGATTTTCGCCGTAGACGAGGAAATCGCCTGCGACTTCGGGGATGGCTTTCTGCGTACCATATTGGACGTATAAGCCATCTTGGTTAAACCATGAACCTGCTACCATTTCATATCTCCTTAGCTTGGAACTGCACTGGTGGCGGTAATCACGGTAACCATGTTTTCAGGCCGGTAAAGCTTGAAACCATATTCCGCAATGGTGAGGTATTCCTCCTGTTGCAAGTCCTTATTGAACTCACTATAGACAGTGGGCATCTGACGGAAGCCACCGATCCACGGTGTAGTATCACCAGGGGTTGCAGAGAAGAAATAGTTGCATACGCCACCACTTACTGCAACACTATTGATCGTTTCCGAAGCAATAGGTGGCAGGTAGTTCGAGACGTAGATATCAAACCCATAAACATTGAAACGGAATTTAAAGCCCGTTACAATACCATCACGAGTTACATCTCCCCACATAGGCATGGGTGAGAGTAAGTTCACAAGGTTAGCTTGAGTTTGAAGAGTATATGCAACTGAAGGATCAACAACACAACAGAGATTGACCAAGGGCACATTAGCCTTGGTTAATGCATACTGTGCACGAGCAAAGTCAGTCAATGCGATTGATTGGCCAGTGCCACTTGCCACCCAACGATGGTCAGCGAGGTTGATGATATTAGGATTGCCGGCAGTTTGTCCTGCATTCGCCATAGCGAAGATGCGAGATTCCACGGCCTCCATTAACGCCCGATGTTGCCGTGGCACGAATGCCGCAATCACATCAGATGAGTAGAAACTATCTCTCTTGAACTTTTCGCTAATCGAATGAGCAGCATACTTGTATTGATCGAATGAGAACTGGAAGTTACCAGTATCCATTGCGTTATACTTGACCGCCTGATTTTCTGTAAAATCTAGCGTTTCTGCTTCACCGATAGACGGAATGTTAATTGTATAGCCATCTGGGAAGTCTTGGATAATCTTGACAAACTTCATAGCATTCAATTCATCGAGAAGAAGTTCCTTGATCTGACGTGACCAAAGTTGACTCCTTACGAGATATTGATTAGTGGCGTCGGTAAAACCTGCCATAATGAAGTCTCCTTAAGGCTTATTTTCCGAAAAGGAAAATAGCCGTAGATTATAATTAATCCTCAGGCATACCGAATGCAGCACCTAATTCGATGGCATCGTTATGCATTTGGATCGCGATTTTAGGGTCTAGATACGCTCTTGGATCTCTTTTATTTAATTCCTGATAATAGTTCCAATCCCGCTTCTGCACTGTGGGAGCGAATCTGTCAGTTCGCAAGCTAGAGCGCGGTGGAGCTACATTAGTAGACTGTCTAGTTTCATCTAATCCGAATGTCCTGATAAAGACAGAGGGATGAGATTTAGCCAGATCGTCAGTAAAAGCTTGATCTAAGCCTAGTGTATCCATACGTTGTTTGAGAACTTCTGAAGCTTTATCTCCAAATTGTTCCCTTAGTTTTGCCTTAATCATATTGAAGTTTTCAGTCTGTTTAATCAGCTTCTCACGTGCTGTGAGCTTCTGTTCCAGAATGGAATCAATATCTTCAGGTTTAATCGATGGCTTGGTTTCTTCCACGGGGGTGATTGTGGTCTGTTCCGGGTTAGCGAGAAGTTTCTCTTGTCGAGCTATTAATTCTTCTAACGAGGCCTTCGCTGTAGCTTCTTCTCTTAATTTAAGATAATCTCCCCGAATGTTGTCGAAGCGGGCATTTTGTGTCTTAATAAAAAGATCGGACTCTACCTTTGCTGCTAAGAGCTCTTCTTTGGATTTGTCTTTCCATTTATTGAAGAGTTCGTCGCGTGTTTGCTGTTGCAAACTTTCGTTGGTTTGGTCAACCGGTACGTTGTCTAATAGGCTGTCGGCCATTATCTGTTTCCTTTTGGTCTAGGTTTATAAGTTTGGACACCATTCTTAAAGCAGCTTTAAAACCATTGGTGTGAGCTTGCTTATAGTCCCAATTAGGTGTCTCATATATCTTAGGACTTATTTCTGAAGCCTCAAGGGCTACTTTCTCTTCATCTAAGAGTTGCTGCAATCGATCTAAAACATGTCGGGCAGCTTTTAGACTCTTAGTAAATTTCTCTTTGTCTTCCTCAGTCTTTAAATGCTTGGTCCAAGCAGTTATCATTAGTTAGGTGTTCCTGTTCGTTTCACTGGAGTATCAGATCTCTTTGCTTGTTCCTTCGTTAACGAACCTGGACCTGATGCCTGACTAAGATCAGACCATGTATTTGGAGTCCCAGGAGGTATGATGGGAAGTACATCTCCCGCGTACTGTTCAGTAGCTTTAGGTACGTTGTGGATTGGATGATCTTCCTGTTGCATTTGTAAATCAGACATTATTGAGTTCCTAAAGTTCCAGTTGGAGTTGCATTGGCTGGAGGATTACGTTGCAACCCTAAACCAGGGCGAGCTGGAGTCTGGGGAGGTGGCGGAGAGAATTGACCTTGAGTGTTGGTATCATAATCATGTCCAATTCCGGTAGCAGTTCCCATCTCCTGGTGAAGTTGTTCTTGAAGAGCCTGGACCATTCGTTGTCCATCAGCTTGTTCAGCGAGAGCAATGTAGGGAGTGACTGCTCGATAATCTTTGAGGTCGAAGACAGACTCGAGTATCTTTGCAAGTGTAACCCCGGAGAAGTGAGGTTGGACAGTAGCCCATAGATTTGAACCTGTGAGGGCCGTGAGATTTTGGACGAGTTCAGCTTGTTCAGCAAAGTGTCGTGCTCCAATTGGCTTAATTCGACCAACTCCTGTGATGTCATCGACTGTAAGCGTTTGGAACGTGGTAGCATTGAGATCATTATCAAATACCTTTATGGTAAGTGCCCCTGATAAGTTCCTACGAGCTAACTCAAGCATGTAGTTAAGTAGCATTTCCAGAACTTGTTCAGAGAACTGGTTAATCTTATTTTGAAATAGACGGGAGCTGGCATTCTCTAGACGCTGTACTTCGTACTTTGTCTTTTCACCCGGGGACCGAATGCCCATCGCCTCACGGGGAGCTCCCGCCATTTCTTCCATCTGCATTTGAATCTTTTCGATCTTCATGTCAGATTGCATAATTTGTACTTCAGGTTGGACTAGTTCGACATCCCCTTCTTCAGAAACGAAGATCTTTTCACCTGGTTGCCAGACATATTCTTCTACGAAACCTTTTACCTTTTGCACTGGGTATGTAACCAAATCCCAGATATCTGCGGCCATATTTTCAATATGGTCCATGCGATATTGCATACCAACAAGATTGGCTAATGGACCCATACCCCAGAGATTATCTTGTTTACGGCGCCAAGGAGAGTGGACAATCGGGGGATAGCCAAAGAAAGACGGATTAGGTTTATTCTCGATCAGCTTGTGTCGATCGACCACCGTAATAACACGATTCTTTTCAAAGACATCCGTATAAGGATCGTACCAATCTCCATAGAAAGTTAAGACCTCTACCATATCGGATATTAAATAAGCTCGGAAGTTAGTGAAACCATCCATGGCATAGAGACGATCCTTTTGGATCCAATCTCCTTCAAATTGCCGAGCATGGAATCTAATCTTTTTTAAGTATTCATATAGGGCTTCATACTCAGCTAAGTTCTCATCATTAGACATTCTATTCAATAAATCCTTTAGTTCACCTAGAGAGATTAGGGAACGGATGATTTTAGGAGATTGGATGAAATTCTCAGCAGTAGGGTTGAATACTATATCTAGAGGACTAATGCGACGAACGGCAGGACCAACATAGCCAGCTTGAGTTTTATCAGTTTGTTCTACTCTTTGATCTACCCATTCGACAGTACCAAAACAGTTACCGAAGTCGATGTAGTCTTGGATGATCTTTTCCATCTCAGACTTAAAGGTAGGTTGTTCAATTACCCAGGACATATAGTTGATGATGGAATCACGCTTTTCTACATCAGCAGCATCTTCATTCTCAGGTTCCCAAACTAGCCACTTCCGCTTGGGAAACAGTGTGGCGATGTAGTTGGCAAATAGGTTGTCACGGATTTGGCAAAGTTTAGGGACTGTCGTCTTATTCTTCCAAGGAAGGGAGGCATTTGAAGTCTGGGTAGTATCCGTTGCATAGACATAACGTCTTATCTCTTCCCAATCATTCTTGGCTACCTGACGTAAAGTATCCCATTGAATATATCGTTCTGTAAGTCTAGTTGCGAGAAGATCCGGAGAGATGACATTCTCGAGGGCCATTACCTTCCCAGTCATGCCACTCCGCCCCAACGGGAGTGGAAGGTGAATTCAGGTACTTTAGTTTTACTCATTCTATAATAATCTATTGGAGGTACTGCGAAGTCTATTACAGATGCTAAAGCATCTTTGACATCGTCATGGGCAGGATTGCTATAAATTAATTCTTCTTCTAAGACCTGGCAATTACCACTAGGATAGTGCCATATCTGTCTGTTCGCGTAACGCGGTTCTAACACCGAGAAGATCCTTTCTTCTTTTGAACCTTGCCATCTACTAGGACGATATTCATCTATAGCCAGGGAGAGACCATTGCGTCGGATGTAGTTTTCTTTTAAATCTTCGACAATGACTTTCTGCGCAACTGAAACCTCACATCTAATCTTTCTGAAACCCCACTTATCGTATAACTTTAATATATGATTGAAATATTCAGAAACTCTATCAGTCTTAAAACGGTCTATTTCCAAAATGTAATAATTGTGAAAACTATCAGTACCAAGAACGACAATACTAGTGAAATCAGACTTCTTACCTGTAGAGTAGGCAAAGTCCACTGAGGCACATACATTAAGACGTTCTCTTTTGAAGAACCAATGATGGTCCCTTTTGGTAAGATAATTCTGGTCATAGTACTGGAATAAGTCCCTTTGGATGGGTGAATTATCCACATCGTGGGGATCGTTATAATACTGTGCCCTAAAATGGATTTTATTGAGATATTGCGCTCTTTTAGTGGCGAGGATATCGGCGTCAAAACCAAACCATTTGCCATCTGATCGCCGTTGACGAGGCCAGAGAAACTGTCCAGAACCATCGCCTGCTGTTTCAACCGGGTATTCTTTGCTTTCAAACAAAGAGACTGAAGCTTTTTTATCTCCGTTTTCGTCATATTCATCTATTTCCATTTCGAGTAAACTTGAATACAGATCCTTGGGATGGTATCGAGTCCCAACCACCCACTCTCGGGCATTCACAGTTTCAATAGAGGATAAATAAGAATATTGATCTATTACCTTTTGTCGTCCTTCTTCGAGGTATGCGTTACTTTGAACCACCACGTCATCAAGGACGGCAATATCGCAATGCATACCAACAATGTTACTAGTAAGTCCAGCAGTGAAAATTGAGGGATCACGAATTGACTCTTCTCTACGTTTGGGGTGATCTAGGGATATTTCCCGTTCAGTCCACTTCTCTCGTTTAGCTTCATCTTTGATAACCATATCGGGCCAGTAAAGCCGATATATGTCATCTGTAAAGATATCTTTGATAAACTTCAATTGCTTGGTAGCAAGATTAGAAGTAGACGAAATATAGAGAACTCTTAGCGTAGGATCTTTAGTTAACTCCCAAGCAACTCTATAAGCAATTAGAGCTGACTTCATGTGGTCTCTAGGTAGTAAAAGTAGTTGGTGAGATTTAGCACCATTAGAAGTCCACCAATGAATTACTTCTCGGTGGATATTACCTAATAGACGTTTTGGATGAACTAATTCAATGAACTTTTCTAAAGAGCTTTCAGCTAATTTACGCCGTTCATCTCTAGTCTTTTGTATCTCGGATTTAGGCTTTTTCATCTGGCTGTCATTGGTCCTGTAGTAGCCAAGAAAGGCAGAGAATGTATTGGAACGGCCCCGCCTGAAAAGGGAACATAATTTAGAGTAACTGGAATACCATTTACAATATAAGTCCCCTTATTTGCTAGTATAGATAAAGCTACTGGATTTGCCTCTGCATTTCCAGTAAGTGTAAATGTTCCTTTAACAGCCTGGATAGTTTTAGCAAAATTTACATTTTGAGCTATGCCATTAACTATATAGGTTCCTTTTACAGTATTCATAATTCTTCCCACCGGAAGAGTTACTGATATACCATTAACTACAAAACTACCTTGTGCAGCATTAATCTTAATACCTCTATTAAGAGTTATATTCTTACCAGATACTATATAAGTACCTTGTGAAGTTGAAATAGACCTAGAACTATTAAGCGCTGCTGCAATTCCACTGACTATAAATGTACCTTGACTTGCAGATAAGGTAAATGAGGTTCCCGTTCCTCCACTGCCACTTGCAAATAGAAGTAAAAGAGACATCTTAACTTAGTGATAGAGGTGTAATCGGCTGTGCTTTTTCGTAGGCTTGTTCATCTGCAATGGTTTTTGCTACAATAGTATTGGCCCAATTTAATAATACCTGGACATTCGTTTGTCCCGGAGATCCAAGTGAAATAAGCCATCGATTTGCATCTGTTTCAGAAAAAGTATAAGTTTTGGTAAGTGTACCAGTAGCGATGCTAGTAAATTGAAAAGTTAAGGTCGCCATTTATGCCTCCAATGCCAACGAAAATAAGAAATGTCCGATGCCTGCATATGGCTGTGAACAATATAAAATCCCTAGCTTCGTTGCACCATCAAACATATAATTCATTGTTAAACGATTGCCAGTTACACTTGAACTATTTAAACCAGGATAACGTAAATATGTTTCACCAAATAATGTACCGGATACAACATCGAACCGATGAAAGCGTTGTTGAGGATTCCAAACCTGGCCTGAAACCAAGCCTAGCCCAGTAATATGAAAAAATTTACCTCCTAATGTTACTGGATCGTAAACTCCACAACTTGCAATCGCGGCATTATAAAGGCTATTGGAAAATCCAAAAATAGTAGCTCCATTAGTCCACGTCCCCGTAGCCGCTGCAGTCATATCAAAAAAATCCACATTACCACCATTACCTCGAAATAACCAAAATTGTCCTTGAAGACGATTACCAGTGGGATCTCGCGTAATGCCAAAACATGGAATAAACATTGCTCCGTTTGAAACTGCATTACCTGCGGCAGAAAATGTAGTCGTATCCCAAGTATTAGCTCCAATATTGTAAGTATAAGTACTTGCACTCGATCCAGTACGCACAATAATACGATCATTATTCTGCTCAAGTACAAATTTCGTGACATTGGCTGTTGGTGCAAATGTCATAGTTGGCACAGTAAAAGTCGGAGTATTGCCGGAAGTATGAGATGTGATATTATAACGAGCACCAACATTAGTTGGATTAGTTGTATCTTCAACTACTCGAATTTGGAAATTACGATATTCATTAGTAAATAAACTAGGAGTTGATGGATTAGTCAATGCATTAGCAATAATAGTTGTGGTCGTTCCTCCCGATGCTGTAAAACATTTATTAATAGTATTATTATAAGTCGATCCATTGTCAATGAAACCGTCTCCAGGATTACGATCGTTAGAAACATAAAGTTCGCACAATGGAATGCCTTTAGCATCTGTCGTTGTAGCAAAATTGGTAGTTGAAAGTGTTCCTGTTGCAGCGGTTAAAATATCAAAACTCTTATAACTTCCCCCAGCCTGTGCTCCATAAATTTTGCCTGAAAGAAATTCGTAAGCATCTCCACTAGCTGGAGTAAATGTTAATGCAGGTGTAAAATTAATAGTCGGGGTAGTGCCTGATGTATTCGCGGTAACTGTAACTTCTTCGGTCTTTCCTGATGCAGCCGCTGAATTACCAATTATTTTTAAACGATACCCAACTCCATCTCCACGATTAGTAAGTTGATTGGCCCCGACTGACGCTGGCAATGCTGTCGATAACACAACACTTGTTGTAGTCGCGCCTGTTGTAATAGTTCCACGCGGTCCTTGTTGCGGATGAAATACTTGAAATGAACCATTACCAAGAGAAATAGGATTAACAAAAGCGTTATTCCATTCATCAAGAATAGGATTATAAGTAGATATAGTCGCCGGACCAGCGCCACTCAGAAAAATCTGTGGAATTCGAGTTGTATTATTCCGAAGATCAGAAAGTATATCATGATAAAAAAGTTGTGTCGGACCTTGCATCAACGGTGGCGAACAGGGTGCCCAAAGCGGTTTATCTAATCCAGGTTTAAAATTGATTGTAGTGCTCATGTGATATGTGCTCGCGTACCCGTTGCCCAAGCCGTTGTCATTTCATCAAAGACAACATTGTTATTGGGGAAACCAGCATATTGATTAACGTTTAGACCTGGAAATACCACCCCTGAAGTAATCGAATCTAATAGAATGCGTAAACGTCCACTCGCTGGATCATTTGCAAGTCCCAAAGACGTAGCTAAAACATTTTGAATATTTCTAAGTTCGGCAGCAATATTAACCAATGACATTTGCTGTATGATATCAGAATTGGTAGCTGTAACTGTGTTATCAACAGATTCAGTCGCAATAGAAGCCGGACTTGGGGAACCTACTGTGCCTGATGTTGAAGTATTAGGTATGGTTGTAGTCATTAATTAAAATCCTGTTCCTTCTTCCCATGCTGTTTCAATTGCAAAACTCCATGTTCCAGTTGCTGGAACTGTAGCTTGAATAACAAAACCTTCATTCTGCATTAGTAATAATCTCTCTTCCGTAGTCCATGGTGTAAATAAAGCAATTGGAGCCAAGATATCATTTCCCGCTGTAGCTGGATCGGAAGATACCAAACTGCCTATTGCTTGTGCATCTAATGTTCTAGTACCTGCAGTCAATGTCGCAGTAGAGGAAATTCGTAAATCACCAATCTGAGAAGTTGGATATGCGGTTCGTAATTTACCATCATTTCCAACTGGAACTATTGCTGTACCCCCAGTATCTGAAGCAGTAAATTTACGTGCTACAAACATATTAAAAATGAATGTCCCTGCTGCAAATGCGGTAGAAGTATCTCCAGCAGAAATTCTAACTCTACGAATAGAACATTGTAAGGAAGGGCTGGTCCAACGAAATGAATAGATTGGAGCAGCAGATCCTAATCCTGCTGCCATCACACCACTAGGAGCTGATATATTATAAATACCTGAAGTAATTGACATTAAGTTACCGTGAAGAAGCCATTAGTACCATCAAATGCAACGGTAAATGTATCCCCTGCATTAAGAGAGATACTAGCTCCATAATCAAACCAACAGACCAAAGGTTTCAAAGGCGTTGTAGGAGTAGTATTATAGACCACTACATACCTAAATGGACCCATGCCGCCACCGGAACCTGTCCAAGTAACATTAGTTGCAAGGACCTTCTCGACACCTGAAGCAGATGAATCTGACATAGCAGAAGCTATGCCGCCTACGGTATAACCGCCACCTGTACTTAATTCAGTACCGGAGATATCACCATATAGGTGATTAGTAGCAACAGGAGCTGTATTGGAAAGCATGACATCAAATGTCTGGCCACCAGATTTGAAATTATGGACGCCTTCAGTAAGATCTTGAGTAAATAGATTGAATTTATTAAATGCTGCCAACTCGGCCTCCTACTGTACCTAATGTACCGGTATCGGCAGTCATGATGTGATGAGTAACTCCCATGGCGGCTTGAAGAGCCTCATGTTTAGCCTCATAACTATTTTTAAGATTAGACGCCTTAGCTTCTAATTCCTGTAGATCCTTTTCCTTAGCATTTAAAGCTATTTCTTTAGAAAAGACTGCGGATTCTCTAGCTATTAGCTTAGGTTCAATTAGATTATGACGATTCTCAGTTTCTACGATAGTAGACTGTCGTTTAGCTAAAGTAGACTCTAAATCAGACAATTGCTTACTACGAACTGCATAAGCGGCGTCACTATCGGCTTTAATTTTAGAAACCTCGGCTAACTTAACTTCTACTGCTGCCTTCTTAGCCTCTAACTCTCGGTTAGTTTTCTGAGAAGAAATAGTAAAATCATCCACCATCTTCTGATGAATTTTAGTAGCTTCAGTTATATCTTTTAGTTTAGCTTTAGCTGCTTCTGGATCAGAAAGCGCAGCTAGCAGGGAGAATACTGCATTAGAATCTCCGGACCCACTTCCCATCATGTTGAGGTCACCGCTGAAACTTTATAACCTTGCCCCATTGGAATAGAGTAGTATTCAGTCTGTCCTGCAGACAATCGCCGATTAGTATTGGCAACGGCTGTAGGATTAGTACCAAATAGGATACTTGCAACTCCATCAACGTGGATACGTACTAAGGAAGTATTATTTTTAAAGGCGGCGGACTGTCCTGCAGTCGCAGTAAATGGAATATTTTGGTCAGCAGTAGCCGGCTCTGCACCGACGGGGATAACCCCACCGACTTTACCGACATCTGCAAACTCGGTTACATATAAGGTAGACATAAATTAACTTTCTTTTAGAATTTTCTTAATCTTTTTAGAGACTGGAGTTAAGTCTTCATCGGGTGAATTCAGGTATAAGCCTTGGATAGTGGCATTACGTAATTTAATATCCATTAAATCTGTGGCCATAACAGCAAATCTGGTATCATCATGTTTTTCATGATAATCTAGCTTATCCGAAATCTCTTTACCTAATTTCTGAATTTGATCGTGAACTAAGCTTTTAATTTGTGAGAATTTACCTTCTAACCACCAGGCTAAAGACCAGACTGCACCGATTATAGTTGCCCCAATTCCAATTAGACTCCAATCCACATTCTGCATCTCCGCCATTGCAAGATTTTACTTCTTGTCCTCAAAAATATGAGATAAAGCAGCAAAACCGGTTAATTCGGTCTTAGGCCCTTCCTTAGGTTTAGGTTTCTTCATATTGGCTTTATCGTCTTTCTGACGTTTATTTCCTTTAGACATGGTAGTCACCATGTCGCATAAAACAGAATGTTTTATTACTCATCTCCTAAATCCTTATTAGGACCAATTGGAATTAGACCTAAGCCAGTTTTAGTAGACTTTGGCATATTATAGGCGGGATGGTTCTTAGGATCATTGGGAGTCCCGTGGGGGACTCCATAATCTGCATAACCAGTTATTTCCTTATTAAGTTCATCAAGACTCATAGATTAATATCCCTTTATCTTTCTATCTCTCTTCTTATCTTTACTAGAACCTTCCTTAATACCTAGTTTCTTATCTTTAGCCATATCTGCCTTCTTGGCAGTAGTAGCTTTGGCCATCAGACTACAGGAACAGGAGTAACTGGAGTATTAGCAGTGACAGCATCACTCAGAATCTTCTGATTAGCTTGAATGCTAGCAACTACTGCACCTATAGCCGCAGGATCATTAGAGGCTTGAGCAGCCTTGAGTTCAGCGACAATGTTGTCGAGTAGAGTTACGATAGACTGATCTACAGTGGTTTCTGCAGCAACAGCGTCAGCGATATCTTGGAGAGTAGCCATTAGTTTAGTTTCCTTTTGTAATATTTGATTGAGTAGACCAATAATTGCATCATACTCGGTTTGTGGTAGTATCATTAGTTTAGTATCCTCATTAGAT
>WNFR01002082.1_pt1 | contig 51588 bp, 45 predicted proteins | sample 5400221 | NCBI WGS metagenome assembly WNFR01 (sample SAMN13153357, study PRJNA577476) | soil metagenome | isolation source: 40 cm soil under Madrone tree | place: USA:California | collected 2016-06-14 | reverse complement strand
ACCTGTACGGCAAACCAACTCCGGCATCCCTCTCCTCTGCGACTTATAATCCCAAACGATGAGCGCGCCTCCTGCCCAAAACCGGCTCGACGAGCGTTCGATTCGTCTGGATGGACACGATCCCTACCTTCGCGTTCTGTGCGTAAACATCTTTGTCCGCGATCAGGAGCGCAGTTTGCGGTTCTACGTGGACCAGCTTGGATTCAATCTGGTCGTGGATGAGAGTTATGAATCCGGCGGGCGTTGGCTGGCAGTCGCGCCTCCAGATGGGAACACCGTGCTCGCGCTTATTACTCCCAAGCGCAAGTCCGAGGAATACAAGCTGATTGGCCGCTCGAAACACGCTGTGCTGGTCACCGAAGATGTCGCGGCGAAGTTCGATGAGTGGGGAAGGCGCGGGGTGCGTTTTCACCATCCGCCGCAGACCACGCTTTGGGGCGGGATTTTTACCCGCTTTGACGACTTGGATGGAAACTGCTTTTCGCTGGTGGGCCGTGATGATTTCGTGCGCGAAATCGAAGCGCAACGCCGCGCGGCTGCCGAGAAACTGGAGGCCGAACGCCGCGCAGCCCAGGAACTGGACATCGCAAAACGAGTGCAGGCAAGGCTGTTTCCGCAAACCCTGCCGAGACTTCAGACGCTGGAATATGCCGGTATTTGCGTCCAGGCGCGTGAAGTTGGCGGCGATTACTACGACTTCCTGAATTTGGGCCGGGAACGGCTGGGCTTCGTTATCGGCGATACTTCAGGCAAAGGGATCGGCGCTGCCCTGTTGATGGCCAACCTGCAGGCGAACCTGCGAAGTCAGAGCGCGATCGCTTTGGAACATCCGCAACAGTTTTTGCGATCAGTCAATCAACTTTTCTACGAAAACACGGCTGACAGCTCCTATGCCACGCTCGTATTTGCCGAATACGACGATGCCTCCAGGCGCGTCCGCTATGCCAATTGCGGGCACTACCCAGGGCTTCTGTTTCGCAGTGATCGCACGCTTGAGCGTCTGGATTCCACCTCCACGGTTTTGGGCCTCTTCGCGGAATGGGACTGCTTGCTGAACGAAACCCAACTCTTTCCGGGAGACACGCTCGCACTCTACACGGATGGAGTAACCGACTCGTTCAATGAAGCGGGAGAGGATTTTGGAGAGCAACGCCTGATTGAGGCAATGTGGAAACATGGGGAGCTCTCCCCACAGCGCATATTGGCTGCAATTGTGGATGAAATTCGGCAGTTCAGCCCTCACGAGCAGCACGATGACATAACTCTGATCGTTGCCAAATGCCGGGAAGGGTAGTTCTCCGGAGATCTCCTGAAATCCATCATCTCTAACGCCGCTTAAAGTGCTGCTCTTCTACGGAGCTGAATTACTTCCCCATGCTTCCCCAGCAGCGCAATCTCTGCCATTCCAACAAATAGTCCATGCTCTACCACTCCGGGCATAGCACGCAGTTTCCCTGCCAGCGCCGCTGGGTCGGCAATCTCGCCGAAGTTGCAATCCAGGATGTGGTGGCCCTCATCTGTTAGATAGGGATTGCCATAAGCGTAGCGGCGCAGGGAAACTTGCGCGCCCAGAGCTGCGATTAGAGTGGCAATCAGCGCCTGGGCGAATGGAATCACTTCCACTGGAAGCGGGAACTTGCCCAGCCGCGTCACCTGCTTGGCGGAATCGGCCACAACGACGAAACGTCGGGATGCTGAAGCGATGATCTTTTCGCGTAACAGCGCGCCGCCTCCGCCTTTGATCAAATTCAGTTGCGGATCGATCTCGTCCGCGCCGTCAATGTCGATGTCGATCTGAGGGTTTTCGTCAAGCGTGCTAAGCGGAATTCCGAGTTGCTCGGCCAATTCCTTGGTCTTCTGCGAAGTGGGGACGCCAACAATCTTCAATCCATCGCGGACGCGCTCGGCCAGAAATCTTATGGCCCAGGTCGCCGTCGATCCCGATCCCAAGCCGACGATGCTGTCCGGCTCGATCAGTTCGACTGCGGCGCGTGCAGCCGCCTGCTTTTCTTGCTCGCGGATATTGACTTCACTTTGCGGTGAGTTCATTCGGGTTTTGGTGAGGGCCTTCGAATGCCGTGAAGAATGATCGCGCTGGTGATCGCCAGGCTGCCGACCGCGCCAAAAACCATTGCCTGAGCTAGTCGAGGCCCGATTCGCAATGCTTCTGGAAACAGCGCAGCCAGTGCCAGAGCGATCCCAAGCACGTTCAGCCACAACGGCGGACGCAAGCTTCGGGCCGGATGGTGCTTGCGGAGCCGAAGCTGTATCAGCACCGCTGCCGTTCCAATCAGAGCCATAACCACCACCGCCGTGGGACTGCGAAAGGCTGTGGGCCCGCTGAACAGGACAACCAATGTCAGCGCGCCGCAAAGCAGTCCTGATGCGATAACGGTAGTGCGCCGGGCAGCGGCAGCCATGACGACTGCAATTGTACAAGAGCAGTGGTCAGTGGTTAGTAGTCAGTGACCAGTTACTATAAGTGGCAATTGGTGGTGATTATCGATGGGCTTATTTGAATTGCAAATTGGGTCAGAGGTGCGATCAGATCACTCCATTCTGAACTGACCACTGACCACTAGCCACTAACCACTGCTGTTGACCCGTGATGAAACGCGTAAAGCACGAGTTCGACGCGGCTGGAGATGCCTAGCTTCTCGAATATCCGGAAAAGATACTTCTTAATCGTGTGCTCGCTCAGGCCTAGTTCTGTCGCCACGTCGCGATTGCTCAGTCCGTCCGAAACAAGGGCGACTACCTGTTCTTCACGTGATGTTAGGAGGGTTTGGCCGCTGGCGCTCACCACACGAAGTGACGGAACTTGGCAAACGGAATCGAGAAGGTAATTGAGTTGCTGCGTGGTGGCGAAGACTTCTCCGCGATGCACTCGTTCAATGCACTCGCAGAACGACTGAAATGATGAGTCCGCCAGGCAGAACAAGCCTCTTGCTCCTGAGCGGAACGCCTGGGTCGCGAGCTCCCGGCTTTCGATATCCATTAAGAAGACTTTGGGAATCAGCGGATGGGTGAGATGCAGAGTGCGCAGAGCACTCATGTCCGGAATACCGGACGCGATTGGCGCACAGCTCAGCACGGCAACGTCCGCCTTGGCGCTCTCAACCAGTTCCAAAATGGGAGCGATTTCGCTGGAACACGCCAAAACCTGAAAGCCACGATGACGCAGTGACCCGGCCAGCAGCTGGTTCTCCATTGGTTTGGAGTCGGCAAGCAAGACACTGATACCCACCGGCGGAGGAGCAGTTTCATTATTCATGTACCCACCAACGCAAAGATTCTGGGCGCTATGGGTGAAGTGTAGCGATCACAAATTTGTATTTCAGTGACGAGAGAACGTATTCGGGTCGGGCGCCTGTGGAAAACTTTGGTGCGGAATTTCCTTACGGCCCGAACCTTCGGAGACGCACATCCGCCCAACTTGGAATCATTTTCCCCGAAATCGGTTTCGCCTTGCTGCTTTCGTCCTGAATACAACCTAAGTTGTATGTCCGTCGCTTTAGCTACTTTGGTCTACGCCACTTTCAAAGCTTGTTGCTGGTGGTTCTTCGGGCTACCTTTCGTTTGCGCGATGAGCATGTTTTGAACATCGTATTCGCCTCTCATGAAACACATTTGTGCAGTTTTGTTGTCTCTGGCAGGTTTTTTGTTTCAGCCGATGATCACCGTCCAAGGCCAAGTGGCTGAAGCGGCGACCGCGGCGACGACTGATATGGCGGACGGCAAAAGGAGTCCCAATGAGCGGAGTCCAGCCCTGACGGGGGTACGCCGTCCGCTGTACCGGTTGCAGAAAAGCGATGTGGTGGAGATCAGATTTACGCTTTCGCCCGAGTTCGATCAGACAATCCCAATTCAGCCTGACGGTTACATTTCGCTGCGCGCAGCCGGCAATCTGTTCGCCGAAGGCCTGACGGTGAACGAACTGTTGGAGTCGGTGAAACAGGCCTATCAGCCGATTCTGCATGATCCCGAAGTCACGGTTGTGCTCAAGGATTTTGAAAAACCCTCCTTTATAGCCGCAGGTCAGGTCGGGCGCCCTGGCAGGTACGAACTTCGAAGCACGACCGGGGTCGCGGAGGCGATTGCCATTGCGGGCGGATTTACGGAACAGGCCAAGCATTCGCAAGTCGTATTGTTTCGAAAAATTACGGACGGGGTTGTCGAAACGCATGTTCTCAACTTGAAAGCCATGTTGGCATCACGAAATCTGGAAGAGGACTTGGAACTTAGACCCGGCGACATGCTGTTTGTTCCCCAGAACCGGATTTCCAAAATACGGAAATACTTGCCGACCTCGAGCCTGAGCACGTTCGTTACACCGACGCAGTTTTAATCCAATGCCTGACGATTTCCAAATCGTTTCCTCGCGCAGGCGGTCGCACTCTCCGACGCTCAGAGATGTCGCCGCAGTTTTCTTCCGCCATAAGCGGCTATTGTCAATCTCATTCTGTTTGGTGTTCGCAGCTGGCCTGATGTACACGGTGCTCTTCCCCACGTACAAGGCAGAGATGAAAGTCGTGGTGCGCCGTGGCCGGATCGATCCGGTCATTACGCCTACCCAGACACCTTCTCCGGTATTTGAGCACGATGAAATCTCGGAGGAAGAAATGAACTCCGAAGTGGAGTTGCTGCGCGACGAAGACATCTTGTAAACCGTTGCAAAACAGAACGGGATGGAGCAGGCGTCATGGTTATCAAAATTGGAGAATCAAAACCAGGAAGTGCGTATAGAGAAGTCAGTACAACGCCTGGCCGCAAAGCTGCAAGTACAACCAGTACGCAAGTCGCGGCTAATCACAATCTCGTATCGATCCTCGGACCCGCGACAATCGGCAGCGGTCCTGCGATCTCTTGCCGACGCTTATCTCGGAAGACATATCCAAGTTCGTCGGCCTTCAGGGCAACAGACATTTTTCGAACAGCAAATGAAGCAGGCCAGCCAATCGCTGGAGCAGGCACAAAGTCAGCTGATTGAGTTCAGTCGCAATCGCGGTGTGATCTCGGCTGAATTGGAACGGGACCTCACGTTGCAGAAACTAAGCGAGGCCGAAGCTGCCGAACTCGCTGTGCAGACTTCAATTGCAGAAGCCAGTGAACGCGCGCATTCGCTTGATGCCAGGCTTCGCACCTTGCCTGAACACCGCGTCGTCCAAGTTAGGAACGCGGACAATCCGCAGCTTCAGGAGAAGCTGAAATCGAAGCTGCTCGAATTGGAGTTGAGGCGCACGGAATTGCTGACCAAGTTCCAGCCCTCGTACCCGCTGGTCCAGGAGGTCGACCAGCAGATCGCGCAAGCTAAGGCGGCAATTGAAGCAGAAGACCTGAAGCCTCTGCGCGATGAAACGACCGAGCAGGATCCCGAGTACGAGTGGGCACATTCAGAACGCTTGAAGAGCCAGGTCGAAGTAGAGGCACTGCGCCAAAAACGGGCTGTGGCGCAATCGCAGGTCGCGAGTTATCGCACCGCCGCGCACAACCTGGGCGAGAACGCAATCAAGCAACGCGATCTGGAGCAAAAACTTAAGTCCTCGGAAGAAAAATACTTGCTGTATGCGAACAAGCACGAGGAGGCTCGTATCGGCGACGCGCTTGACGAGAACGGAATTCTGAACGTTGCGATCGCTGAGGCGCCGAGGGTCCCGGCGCTCCCTGTCTGGCCCTTGTGGACGGCCACATTCGTGTCTTTGCTTGGCGCGTGTGCATTCAGCATGGGAACCGCATTTGTCGTGGATTATTTCGACCCTTCATTCCGCACTCCGGAGGAGGTCGACGAATTTCTTGGTATGCCGGTTTTGGTGTCATTGCCACCACAGAGTGGCAAATCTGAACACCGCTTGAGGGCAATATGAGCGCAAGTGCAGGTATTTGGAAACCCGCTGTGGTTGGTGCTCAAACTGTGCCTCGGCGCAAGCACCCCAGATCAGGGGAGCCAGTTGACCTCAGTGCGGCTGCAACGGGTCCGATATCCTCCCTGGCGCGGCAACTGTTTTTTCCCAATGCAGCAGCCCCTCGCAAGCAAATGCTGTTCGTTGCTGCCGATGCGGATACTAAGGTCTCGCCGATCTGTGAGCAGCTAGCTTTCGCAGTCTCGCAAATGAGCACTGGGATGGCCGCCGTTGTCGAGACAACTGCTGTACCAAGCGTCGAATTACGAGGAAAGAAGCCGCGCAATCACAGCGGAAGCGAGCTCTGGCGCCGCTACTCGTTAGAGGTAACGGAAAACGTCTGGCGCGTCCCTCCTACGCTTTTCTGTGCTGGGCACCCAGGCTGCGATCCTGAAGACGCGACCTCAGACGACATCAGGGAACTACGCGACACCTTTGATCACGTGCTCTTCGGGGCGGGTATCCAGGATGCCTACATTCCTGTTTTCGCTAGAATCTGTGGCGCAGCAGTCCTTGTGCTCAGCGCAAATCACACCCGCCGCGAAGCCGCGCTTCAAGCTAAAGAATACCTTCTGCGCAATGACGTGCAGCTGTTGGGAACGATATTGATTGACCGCGTTTGCCGAGACTGCAAAATTGGGCCCAGCGCGCTTGATTCCCGGAATGCAGTCAGCGGTCTCAGCGCAAAGGAAAGTTCAGCCGGCATGGATCGTTGGACGGGTTCCACAACTCTCGCGCACGTCGCTGAAGCAGTTTGCGGCATTGATAGTTCCCGAGTTCCTCAGGAGCTTTCCTCCGTCCGCGCTCGGGGCATTAATCCTCGATTTGGCCTCCATTTTCATTGCGTATGTCCTTGGAGGACTAGCGCTCAGGTCTGCCCGTATAGCAGCGCCAAGCAACTGGGCCACATTTTGTTTTTATCTTTCCGCTTTCATCGGCTTCGCCATTCAGGAAGGCCTTTATCGAAGCCATCCTCTTGTAAGGGCTAAAGAGAGACTTGCACCTATCAAGGTAGTCCTTTGGACGACATTGCTCACGGCTTTCGCTCTTGAATGTTCGCCCGCTCGTCCCAGCTTGACAGCAGTCTTTCTGCTTGCCGGCGTAAGCCTTTGCAGCCTCCTTCTTACACGACACATAACTCACGCCATTCGGCGCGGATCCGCCGAGCGTCGAGGAGTGCTCATTGTCGGCACCGGGAGCTCCGCCCAAAAACTTGCAGAGGCAATTTATCGCGATCCACAGTCAAGGCTCGCGGTGAGGGCCTTTGTTTCCGAAAGCGATTGCCGGGATTTCCGTTTTGAAACTTTGAGCAGAATCGCTAGAGAGGAATTTGTTGATGAGATCATCATCGCAACTCAGGACCGGGGGGCCGTCAGAGTCGCGCTTCAAGAGGGACGACGTAACCAGCTTGATGTCCGGATTGCGCCTGACTTTCCTGATGCTCGATGTGCCGAGGTTCCCTTCGAGTGCATCGGCGGTATGCCACTGTTAAAGGTCCATGAAGAGCGGCTGCCTGAATGGTCGCTCGCTTTGAAGCGCGTTGCCGATGTGTCACTTTCGGCGGTCGGCTTGGTCGTAGTCTCGCCACTACTGGCGGCAATTGCTGGAATCATCAGGCTCGATTCGTCGGGCTCCGTTCTTTACCGCGCCGCTCGTGTCGGACGTAAAGGGCAGCAGTTCATTTGCTACAAATTCCGGACGATGGTCCGAGACGCAGATTCCCTCAAGAATGAGCTGCGATCACGAAATGAGAGAGCGGGTGCATTCTTTAAGATTTCCAAAGATCCTCGAATCACTCGTGTTGGCAGCTTTCTTAGACGCTACAGTCTCGATGAACTGCCGCAACTCTGGAATGTGCTGCTCGGGGACATGAGTTTGGTCGGACCACGGCCGCATCCTGTCGACGATGTGAACCGGTATGGCGTGCAGCATTTGCGGCGGCTCGATTTTATTCCAGGGATGACCGGGTTATGGCAAGTAACAGCGCGACAGGACCCATCTTTTGAACGCAACGTTGCGCTAGATTTGGAATACATCACGCGCTGGAGTCTCTGGCTTGATTTTCAGATTCTCTGCAAGACAATTTCCGCGGTGTTCCAGGGAAGTGGTGCGTGAGTACGGCCATTACCGCTCCGGCTGGGTTGAATCGCTGGCGTCATCCTGCCTCTTCGTTAATCCCGCTGCCGATCAGGTTGCTGCACTTCTGTATCAGCGCGCCCGCGGCGCTGTTCTTGCTGGCATTGGCTGCGATGCTGTTCCGGCCCGCTGATTTGAAGGCCTTTCCTGTCGACCGCCTCGCGTTTGTGGTTTTAATGTGCGCGATTGGTTTTCGCATCTGCCTGCGACGGGAACGGCTGCGCGTCTTTCCAGCGACTTGGCCGATGCTGGCTCTGCTAGTTCTGGGCCTCGTGAGTGTCTTAACTCAACCGTACGACGCGCAGGCATGGAGCTTACTAGCCGCTAAGTGGATCGTCCCTTTTGCGCTATTCCACGTCGCCGGATACGTCTTCAATGACGGGGGTTCGCTGCGTAAGTTCGAGTTGTTTTCATTGATGATCCTCGGATATCTGACCGCAGTTTCCATCTTCTTCCTGCTGGGCGCGGATTCTCTTATTTATCCGAGATTCATTTTGGACGAAAGCATCGGAATCCATACCGACCGAGCGCGCGGCCCTTTTTTGCAGGCGGTCGCGAACGGAGTTTGTCTTAACGTATTGGGACTCATTGCCTTGGATTCGTTTCGCCGGGGGCGTCTTCGTGGGCCGCTTGCCGCATTTCTCTTTTTCGCGGTGCCGGGCGCTCTTTTGGCGACGAAAACGCGCGCTGTTTGGCTGTCTGCAGCAATTTCAATCGCGTACCTTGCCATGTTTTGCACTAATCGCAAGATTCGCCACGCCGCAATTGCTCTCTGCGTATTGGCAGCCGCTGGATTTTGTGTCTTCTTTCTTTCCCAAAACAATTCCAGTTCATTGCGCGACCGGCTGGCGGACCGTTCACCGCTCGAGTTCCGGTCGGAGATGTATCAGGCTGGCTGGCAAATGTTGCTCGACAAGCCGCTCACCGGATGGGGCAACGACGCGGAAGTACAACCCGAGATTGCAAAGCGGGTTCGTCATTTTCGTCCGGATTTCTACGTATTTCACAACACTTACCTTGAGTTGGCAGTGCAGCGCGGTGTGCTTGGTCTTGGCTTGTATGCATGGCTCATCGTGTGTCTGTTCCGCTTGGGCAAAGCCCAGAAAGGGTTGCCGACAGGGGCGCCATATTTCCTCGACACGCAGTTTCGCAAATTGTGGCCACTGATGTTGGGCGTGTACCTATTGAACGCCAGCGTAGTGGTGATGAATTACCAGTTCGTGAACGCATTTCTGTTCACCATCGCTGGAATTCTGGGTGCGCAAAACGCAACAGAAGCATGCCAGGCGCGATCGCAAATCTGAACAACGAGTCTTTTATGCAGTCAGTAGCTTATCTTTCGAACCAATTTCCTGAGCCTATCGAGCCTTATGTCTGGGAAGAAATCTATGAATTGCGCAAGCGGGGATGCAGAGTAGTGCCCTGCAGCATGCGAAGGCCAACAGTGCTCTCTGCCGAACTAGCCGCGATGGAATCCGAGACCCTTTACGTACTTCCGTTACGACTGAAGCATGTACTTGGCGCAAGCTTGCTTTTACTATGCAATTTCAGCCGAATTGCAGATCTGGCATGGCGCGCCATTCGTGGCCCCGAGTCCTTCACGCGCCGTCTGCGCACGCTTGCCCACACTTGCCTTGGTGCATATCTTGCAATCCTTTTGCGCAAACAGCGCATCGGGCACATTCACGTCCATCACGGCTATTTCTCGTCTTGGACGGGAATGGTCGCCAGCCGCTTTCTCAGGGCCGGCTTCAGTATGACCCTGCACGGCTCCGATCTGCTGCTTAGAGCAGATTACCTGGACGCGAAACTCGCGAACTGCCGGTTCTGCATCACCGTTTCCGATTTCAATCGCAAGTACATTCTGGAACGATATCCCGATATTAATCCGAGCAAGGTGCTCGTCCATCGCCTTGGAATTGATCTAAATCTCTGGCAATCGCACAGCTGCAATCCTAAGACCGACTGTTTCTCAATTCTCAGCGTTGGGCGTATCCACCGAGTGAAGAATTATGGATTCCTGGTCCTTGCCTGCCGAGTATTGAAGACTAGAGGAATGCGATTCCGCTGCGTCATCGCAGGCGATGGGGAAGATCGGACCCGGCTCGAGCAATTGGTTCGCGAACTGGATCTTGAACAAGAGGTCGTGATTCTAGGAAATGTTGCTCGCCGCCAATTGCCAGAGTTGTACGAAGCGGCCGATGTAGTTGTGCTCACCAGTTTGAGTGAGGGGATCCCCGTGACCTTGATGGAAGCGATGGCAATGGAACGGATAGTGCTTTCGCCAGCGATTACCGGTATCCCGGAACTCGTTGAGCCCGGCAAAACCGGATTTCTCTACGCGCCAAACTCGATGGAGGACTTCCTGGCCAAGCTGGCTCTCATCCGGACCGCCCGCCGCCCGTCACTTAATGCTCTGCGAGCGGCATCGCGGCGTCATGTGGAGTGGAATTTCAACCGGGAACTCAATCTAGAAGTTTTCTGCAACGATTTCCTCCGGCATGTGAACGGATCAGCAGACGCAAACAATTATGAGAATCCTGTACTGCAACAAGTACAACTTCGGGTTCAGCGGGACCGAAGCGTATCTGTTTGAGGCCATGGAGCTGATGCGCTCGCGCGGACACGAGGTCGCATTGTTCTCCATGGCTGATCCGCGCGGGCAGGCCACGGCCTATGATCGCCATTTCGTGCCGCTCACGGATTTCAAGCAAGCCAAGGGAGCAAAACGCGCCCGCCTTGGCATGCAGGCAATCTACTCGCCCGAAGCACGGAAGAAAATTGGAGCGATGATCGCCGACTTTCGCCCCGAGGTCGCTCACGTCCGCAACATTTACCATCACCTCTCGCCATCGATTCTCTGGGAGTTGAAATCTCGTGGCATACCGGTGCTGTACCACCTGAATGATTTCAAGCTGATTTGCCCGAGTTACAATCTCGTCTCAGCGTCGGGTGAGGCTTGCGAACGCTGCAAGGGTGGGAAGTTTTGGAACGTAATTCGCGAGCGCTGTTATTCGGGAGGTGCTGCGGCATCGACCGTACTAGCTGCAGAGGCATATTTTCACCAGGCGCTCGGGACTTACTCGGAATGTGTCGACCTGATCCTCGCCCCGAGTTGCTTCTCTAAACAAAAGCTCATCGAGAACGATTGGCCGAGTGCGAACATTCAGGTACTCCCACACTTCCAGTCTTTGTCACTACGCGAAATACCGCACCCTGGCAATGCCGCGCCGATTCTTTATTTCGGAAGGCTGTCTCCTGAAAAGGGCGTGCAGGACCTTCTCGCGGCCATGTCACAACTTCCCACCATCCGACTAAACATCGCAGGCGACGGCCCGATGCGGGCTGAACTTGAAGCAAAGACACATAAGTTAGATCTCAACAATGTCAGCTTCCTCGGTCATATCTCGGGACCGGCACTCGAAGACCTGATCGCAGAATGCCAATTCACCGTTTTCCCCTCACGCGCATACGAGACGTTTGGCAAGAGCATTTTGGAATCTTACGCGCACGGCCGTGCGGTGATAGCGTCGGACCTGGGCTCGCGTCGCGAAATCGTCGATGACGGACAGACAGGAATTCTGTATCCGGTAAAGAACGTTGATCGGCTTGCGGAGTCCATCGCTCTTCTTTACGACCGGCCCTCGCTCTCAAAGCGCATGGGCGAGACGGGACGCGATCTGGTGCGCGAGCGCTATTCTCAGGAGCAGCACTTTCGCGAGTTGACGATAATTTATGAAAAGCTAGCCCGAGCACGACCGTCGTCATCGACAAGACCAGTTAGGCCGCTCACAGGTCGCAACCCGCAAGTGGCCCCTCAAATACGAAATCTGCGAATCGCGTATATCGGAGGCCGCGGCGTAATCGGGAAGTACAGTGGCATTGAAACCTATTACGAAGAAACCGGCAAGCGGTTGGCTGAGATGGGTCACGAAGTGACTACGTATTGCCGAAGTTACTTCACCCCGCAGATAGATCAGCATAAGGGCATTCGAATCGTGAGGCTGCCCACTTGTCGCTCTAAACACCTTGAGACGTTCGCACATACGCTTCTGAGCACCGTACACGCATGCTTCAGCCGATGCGAAATTGTGCATTACCATACTCTCGGGCCGGCTTTGTTTTCGTTCTTGCCTCGCCTGTTTGGAAAGAAGACCATCGTCACAGTGCAGGGGCTGGACTGGCAACGCAAGAAATGGGGCCGGTTCGCGCGACAAGTATTAAAGCTGGGCGAATGGGCTTCGGCTCGATTGCCGAATCGAACAATTGTCGTCTCCCAAGTTCTGCAGAGCTATTATCAGTCGCGCTATTCCAAACAGACTGCATTTGTCCCGAACGGGACGGAAGTGCGACTGCGGCAAAGTGGGACCCATCCGAACCGACTCGGCCTCGCACCAAACGAATACGTTCTATTTCTCGGTCGATTCTCCCCCGAGAAAAATTGTCATCTTCTCATTGAGGCTTTTGAGCGAATAGCTACGCCCTTCAAACTGGTATTGGCGGGAGGGTCCAGCCATACGGATGAGTACGCAGCAAGTCTTCGTAAGCATCAAAGCGACAAAATCAAAGTTCTCGACTGGCTCTCAGGTGACGCATTAGAAGAGGTCTTGACCAATGCGGCTCTCTTCGTCCTGCCATCCGATTTGGAAGGCTTGTCGCTCGCGCTGCTGGATGCCATGGGTGCCGGCATCTGCGTTCTTGCAAGTGATACCCCTGAGAATCGTGAGGCGGTTGCGAACGCCGGCTTCACTTTCAGGAGCGGGGACGCCCAAGACCTACAACGAATGTTGGGCCTGCTCTTGGATGACGACGAACTGCGCCGGGAGACCGGCAGGATCGCCCAGCAGCGCATCCGGCGGAACTATCTCTGGGATGATGTGTCGAAACAAATAGAAGCCGTTTATTTGGAATTGATGGAGTCCTCCGCTACGGAGATCATTCCTGCTCGCCAAGCGGGAGAATCGAACGCGAAGATCGCATAGGTGCCTTTGGGCATCGGCTAGGCTCCTACCGGCTCTAACCGGGCAGTGAAATGCCGCAAGAACGGCGACTCGTAAACAAGATTGAGCCCACGAATCGAGCCCCTCTTCCGCCAGACCTCAAGAATGATTTCGACAACATAATCAATGTGGCTCTGCGTGTACACGCGCCGGGGAATCGCCAGCCTGACAAGATCCATCTTCGCCGATTTCCCGAACATCAGGCTGCCGATTTCGACTGACCGGATGCCACCTTCAAGGTAGAGTTCGGCGGCGAGGGCAACTCCCGGAAACTGCGCAATAGGAATATGCGGCAAGAAAACTCGGGCGTCCAAATAAATCGCGTGCCCGCCGGGCGGCTGCACGATTGGCACTCCCTGCGCGGCAATGTGGTCACCGAGATACGCGGTCGAAGCAATTCGGTAGCGGAGGTAATCTTCTTCGAGGGCCTCCTGTACTCCGACGGCGATCGCTTCTAAATCCCTCCCAGCCAGGCCGCCGTAAGTTGGATATCCTTCGGTCAGGATCAGGAGATCTTTCTCCTGTTGCGCGAGTAGATCATCGTTGGTGCAAAGAAAGCCGCCGATATTGGCCATGCCATCCTTTTTCGCCGACATAGTGCAGCCATCGCCGTAGCTGAACATTTTCTGCGCAATTTCTTTAGGACTATTTGACTCATATCCCTGCTCGCGCAGCTTGATGAAATATGCATTCTCCGCGAACCGGCACGCATCGAAGTACAGAGGGATCTTGTGCTCGCGGCAAAGTGCGCTAACTTGCATGATGTTTTCCATCGACACCGGCTGCCCGCCACCGGAGTTGTTCGTGACTGTCAGCATCACTAACGGAATGCGCTCACGGCCCACCCGATCTATCAATGCCCGCAAGGCAGCAACATCCATGTTGCCCTTGAACGGGTGCTTGGTCTGCGACTCGCGGCCTTCAGGAATGACCAGATCAACGGCTTCAGCGCCAGCAAATTCCACGTTCGCGCGAGTGGTATCGAAGTGCGTGTTGTTGGGGACCACATCACCTTTCTTGCAGGTGATGCCGAACAAGATTCGCTCGGCGGCGCGTCCCTGGTGCGTTGGAATTACATGTCGGTAGCCGAAAATGTCCTGGACAGAAACGCGAAAGCGATCGAAGCTCTTGCTGCCGGCGTAACTCTCGTCACCTTCCATGACGGCCGCCCATTGATGGGTGGACATCGCGCCCGTGCCTGAATCTGTCAGCAAATCGATCAAGACATCGGCTGCGGGGAGTAGAAACAAGTTGTAATGCGCGGCGCGAAGAAGTTGTTCGCGCTCCTGGCGAGTCGTCCAGCGGATCGGTTCGACGCTCTTGATGCGAAATGGTTCGATGATGGTGCGCGGCATAAGAACAGATCAACCACTAAGGACAGTAAGGTACACGACGGAAAATCTCAACAGTTTGCCTTACGAAACGTGGACGGAATCATCCTGCTCTTTGTATGTGACGGCTGCGGTGCGCTCAATTTTGTCCCATGCGAAGGGAGCGCCTTCTGCCGCCCGTTTAACGGTTTTGAACAAGACCAAAGAAAAGAGTTGCCGGTACGCGAAGCGCTGCAACCACACCTGGCTCAACAGCCAGGGATCTTCACGCGTGTCTGGAGTACTGCGCTCTAGCGCAAACGCGATTGCTGAATTAATAAAATCGATGATAAGAAATGCGGCAAAGAAAATCACCATTCGCTGAAAGTCGGCTGGATCAGTAGATTCAGGATGAAAATATTTTTGGGCAAAATACAAAAGCGAAACACCCACGAACATGACATCGATGAAGGGCGACACTAGTGGCAGAATGATCTGGAACACCACGATGTTCGGTAGGGCAATCCAGCCCAGCACGCCTTTTCTGGCGAAAACCTGACGATGCTTGTACACGGCTTGCAGAATGCCGAAAGACCAGCGGAACCGCTGGCGCATCAAGCCATTGGCATTAACCGGAGCCTCGGTGTAAGCGAGCGCCTGGTCTTCATACTCGACGCGATATCCGTTGCGGAGCAGGGCCATAGTGAGATCAGCGTCCTCCGCTACGGTGTCGGTCTGGTAGTTGCCAACCTCGCGAACCGCGGAAGTCCGCCATGCACCAATAGCTCCGGGGACCACACTCACCGCGCCGAGCGTGTTCAGGGCGCGGCGTTCAAAATTTTGGCTGGTGATGTACTCGAGAGCCTGCCAACGTGTCCACAGGTTCACCCGGTTACCAACTTTGGCATTGCCGGCGACGGCTCCGACTTTTGGATCAAGGAAGTGGGGCACCAGAAATGAGATTGCATCTCTTGCGATCACAGTATCCGCGTCGATGCCGACAAAGATCTCCTCATCGTCGCGCAAATGCAATAAGCCGAAGTTCAGTGCGTCAGCTTTTCCTGAGTTTGGTTTCGTCAGAATCACAACACGTCCTGAAGCCTCTTCGCGTGAAAAGCATTCGCGCGTAACTTGCAGCGTCCCGTCTTTGGAACCATCGTCGATCACGATCACGCGAATATTGCGGTAAGTTGAGCGCAATGCCGCCCGGATCGTCCGCTCAATGACTTTCTCTTCGTTATATGCGGGAATCAGTACGGCCACGCGGGGGCGGTAGGCTGCGAATTCTTCCGGCTTAGCATATTTTCTTGGCCGCAAGCGGTCATAGATGGCGAATACGCCAACCAAAAGCAAGCGTCCAGTCATCAATAAATCGCCGAGGAAAAAGATCACAACGATCACAGTGCGCCCGCCGCCGAGCATTCGCCAGCCAATGCCCGACAAGATCGCCGCCCATCGCTCGTCTGCCGGTACCGGCGACATGATTTCGGCGCGGTTCTTATGCAGAAGATCCCCCACCGACACAATCTGAAGCCCTTTGGCGTGAATGCCATCAATGATCATTGGCAGCGCCCGCACCGTCTCGCGGCGGTCGCCTCCGCCATCGTGCAAGAGGATGATGTTTCCGCACCTACGGTCTCCGGCGGAGCAAGGTGGAAGATGAGCGACGACGAAGCTGGCAATCTGCTCGGCGCTGGATTCGCCGCGCCAGTCATTTGGGTCGATCGCATCCCCGATCGTCAGATATCCCATATTCTCCGAAAGTTCTAAGGGCCTGACCTCGTCCTCAGTATCGGGTTCTGCGTCAGTTGAGTAAGGCGGGCGAAAGAATAACGTCCGAATTCCCAGGCGGCTTGCAAATAGCCGCTCTGTAAGATTCAGCTCCAGTTGCATGAGCCGTGGCGAGAGTTCACTGATGTCGGGATGACTAAAAGTGTGGTTCCCGATTTCGTGGCCTTCGTTGAGAATGCGCGACGCAATCGGTAGAAATTTTTCTGTCTGCATGCCGATCAGGAAAAAGGTGGCAGGAGCGTGCTGCTGCTTGAGAATGTCCAGAATTTTCGGAGTCCAGCGCGGGTCGGGGCCGTCGTCAAAAGTAATTGCAACCTGATTTGAGCTCGCGCCATAACGGCCTATGCGATAGGGATCAGGCAGTGACTCCATGGTCTCATCGACGATCAACTTGCTGGCGGAATCTGTCTTGATCTTTCGTTCACCATTACCGGGCGTGGCCTCAAGGTTCAGGATTTCCCCGCTGCCTTCCATATCTACATCCTGACCCGGAGGCACGTCTGCCAGTTTAGACGGCGCAGCATCGTCCATCGGGAAATCCCAAATCTTCCACAACGAGCGGTCTTCAGAGCCAAGCCGCCACAACGCAAAAGTACGGATGCCGAGCACCCGGGCTTCGCGCATTTGATTGAGTGCGCTTACCGCATCCAGGAACCAGATGTCGTGCCGGTGATCGTGCTCGTCGAGATAGCTGATGTGTGGGTTCAGGCTGTCGCCGTCGAAATCCACGTCCTCCTCGGAATCACGCGCGGCCAGCCAGGCTTCCTGGACGGTGACGGTTTTATCCATCTCTTCCGGCGGAAGCTTGCCTTTTTTCGGCTTCTGGCCCCAGTCATACCCGTAGTTCGCGATGCCGCAGATCAGCTTGTCCAGAGGGACAATCTTTTTTGCCTGTGTAAGGTTCGCAGTGAACCAGTCTTGCGATGAAACGGGCCCGGCGGTTCCACCGCCGCCGGCATAATGCTCGTCATAATTCATGAGCACAACGCCATCTGCCGCGTCTGCCACTCCGCGATAATTGAACTCTGCGTTGCCCGCCGGGACGCTCACATACAGCTTCATACCCTTTGAGTGCAGGTCTGACGAGAGTTCGTTCATCAGCGCCACAAAGCCGGGCTGCGCTTTCGAAGGAAAGTCCTCGAAATCCACCATCAAGCCGCGGAACTTATCGCTCGCCAGTACAGCGGCGGCCTCCTGTCGAAATCTAGAGTGGGCAGCAGGATCATTTAGAAACGCCGAAATATCGATCCAGTTTGTTCCGTTGAAATTGTTCACCAACGGAAACACTTCGGTGCCGGTATCTTCCGACTTCAAGAACGGCATTACCTTGTTGTCGAGCGAATGGACGACGCCGTCCTGCAATACGTCAAACGGCTTATTGGTCTGCTCATCCACGCCCTGGAGGTGGCCATCGGAAGTCAGCACGTGCAGCCACTCGGGATAGAGCAAGTCAATCTGACGGGCGTATTCACGGAGAGAAGAGAAACTGGCTGCGTCCCAAGGCACGTAGAAAGCGCCGCGAATGCCTTCGTCCGTGTTCAGTTCAACCTGTGATGGAGCCTTAGTGGAGCGGCGATGACTCTTGCGAGTCGCCAGCAGCCTGCGGGCCTCCCGCGCCTTGGCTTTCTCGCTGGCCTTTAATGCGTGGATCGGATGCTTTTCGAATGGGAGCAGCAGCTTCGGCAATGGCTCACTGCGAACAGCGGAGTAGATGAACACCGCTATGACTATGCTGACGACAATGCCGGCAATATCAAACAGCGTGCGGAGCCGTTTCCAACGCGCTCGTCGTGGATCGTAAAAGATAGCTTGTGCCATGCCACTGAAACCAAATTCATCCTAGCCGGAGGGGTGAGGAGGGTCAAACCTACTAGATTAGATGCTCCCCTGCGCGGGTCAGCGGGGGAAGGCTAAACAGGATATATTTCCCAAGATGCTCGATCTGGTCCGCAGGAACTGGCGATTTTTCGCAATCGGATCAATCGCCGCCCTTCTCCTCCGATTTCTTTTTCTCATTCGTTTCCCCGGCGTCGTGACCGATTCTTTCGTGTACGGGGACATCGCCAAAAACTGGCTCCAGCATGGAATTTATGGCTTAAGCGGCGCCGAGATTTCGCCGACGTATATTCGCTTGCCTGGCTACCCGGCATTTCTTGCATTTATCTTCGCAATCTTTGGTATTGAGCATTATCGCGCCGCCCTGGTCGTCCAGATCCTCGTTGACTTGGGAACCTGTTACCTCTGCGCCGACACTGCCCTGCGGCTACTAGGGGAACGCAGCGCAAAGATCGCGTTTCTGCTGGCGGCTCTCTGCCCATTCCTGGCGAACTATTCTGCTGCAGCGCTGACAGAAACCCTCGAAGTTTTCTTCACCGTGCTTGCATTGGATCTGTCCTTGAGAGGACTAGAAAAGCCGGAGCTCCGCTATTGGGCTGGCTGCGGTGGTGCGTGCGCAGGCGCGATTCTATTGCGTCCTGATGGAGTTTTGCTGGTAGTCGCGATTGAGGCTTACCTTGCAGTAAGCCTTATCTTTCAGAAGGAATTTCGTTTTGCCGCGCTGGGCAAGGTGATGCTCCAGGCGATGCTGCTCGTGGCAGTCATTGCTGTTGTTCCGCTTGTGCCCTGGACGCTGCGTAATTGGAGAGTCTTCCATCGCTTCCAGCCGCTGGCCCCAAGATACGCCAATGAGGAAGGCGAGTTCGTTCCCATGGGCTTCAATCGCTGGGTGAAGACGTGGATCGCGGATTACGTATCTGTCGAGGAGATCTATTGGCAAGTTCCCGGAAACGCTATCGACGGGGGGAAACTTCCTTCACGAGCGTTTGATAATCGCGAACAACAGAGACAAACGCTAGCATTGATCGAGGACCACAACCAAATTCTGGACATCAGACCACAATTAGACAGGAGATTCGAAGCACTCGCGTTCGCACGTATCGCCGCGCACCCAGTGCGTTACTACATTTGCCTTCCGGTGCTTCGCATTGCGGACATGTGGCTGCGCCCGCGCACGGAAATGCTTCCCAGTGACAGCCGCTGGTGGGAATTCAATGACGACCCGAAATGGTCCGCGCTGGCCCTGGGTTTCGGAGTCATTAACTTGTTTTATGTTCTCTGCGCCCTGGCCGGCGCTCTGGAGTCACGGGGCCTGCAATGGGCGGGTCTGCTGATTTTGTTCGTGATCTTGCGCTCCGCATTCCTAGGGACGTTGGAGAATCCCGAGCCTCGCTACACCCTGGAAATGTACCCCGCAGTGATTGTCTTCGCGGCAGCGGCACTCGGAAACAAGAAAAACTTAGCCTAGAGGCGAGTCGGTCATGCGGAAACGCGTGCGCACATGCTCCGAGAGTAGCGCGATCGCATGACGGTTGGCAATTGGGTCCGTCTGCGCAAGATATCTCATTGCCTCGACCAGCAGACGCTGACCATCCACATAACGGGGGTCGGAGGTACGCTCACGAGCTTTCTTGCGGCTTACATCTGGGGGGACTGGGATAGTGAAGACCTTGGCCATTTCTCTCCGACCTGAGTTAAAGATGCCTGAATGAATGTTTAGGTGGCGTTTTTGAGTATAAACGCGCCCTGCGGGTTTTGCAGCCGTAAAGTTTTGGGGTTAGTTTTTGTAAGTCTATGAATCTTAATGACTTACTGTTTTTGTTTTCCCGGACGTTTTCAGCTTGAAAACGGAATCAGGAATCTTCTGATTCAGTTGGATGTCCGAGTACTTGGCCAATCGGTAGTCCCCGCTGGCCTGAAATAGCTGCTGCTGGACCGAGATCCCCTTCTGGGGATCAATCCAGAGCAGAATGTGTGAGAACTGCAGCCTGACCTTCTCTGATTTGGGAGTGAGATCAAGCTTCGTCGCATCGGCAGCGTCGATCTTCTCTTCGCCAACGTATTTCACGTCAAATGACTTGAGCATTTCGTGGCCGCCGCCGCCGAAGCCGAGCACCAGAAAGCTCTCAAACTCCTCGCGATGCGAGCCGGCATCGTAGACGTCAACCTGATCGATGCGGGGCTGGTAAATCTGGATTTTGCCACCAGAAAAAATGAGCAGCTTCGTGTCTGGCTGGGTTATTTCCGCTGCCATCTGAATGTCTTTGCCCACGCGGCGAAAGTAAATCTTTCCTCTTTGGGTTTCGGTAGTTTCGTCGATGACTTTGTTGTATTGCGTCCAGGCGAAGCTGGCTTCGGCCGTGCGAAATCTGGCTGCGGACTCATCCATTCGATTGAGTACACTCTCCAGCTTGCTATCTGGCTCGGCAAGAGTTGCGACTGCAATTGTCACTACAGAGAGAAAAATCCCGCTCGCAAATCTAACTCTTGTCGCCGATATGTTCATCGTGCGCCTCAGATTTCGCTAGTCTCTTTCACTATTCGTTTCGCTATTCTCTCTGGACCCAAACTTTGTACGCGATGACATGTCCCTTGTTGTCGGTCACGGTCTCATACCGTGAGATGCTTACGCTGCCTGAAATCGGTTCGATAATCCTCAGCAATCCAGCACGGATGTTGGCATCATCTTTCGCCTGAACTGCCTTGCCTTCTACCTGGTAGATAAACTCGCCATTGCCGTCTGGATATACGACGACACCTGAAGAATGCGGGTTACGTTCGACTGGACGATCGTTGAAGTTAATCACTCGCGGCGAAAAGAAGACAAATATTAATATGAGCGTAACCATCACGTCGTATTGGATGGTGCCTCGCTCGTGCGACCAGAAAATAAAACTCTTGAGGGTGCGCCAGACATTACGCACAGGTAGAGTTGGCGCTTCGGCCGCGGTCGTGCTCAATTCTGCTTTTTGCAAATTGTTTTCAGGTCCTCTTCCGGCCAAACTACCCAGCACCGGCCCACCCCGACTGACACTCACGACTGCTTCTCACAGTGTAGATCGCTTTTGACGGGCCCGAGTTGCTTGTCGTGCCTAGTTTCTCGCAGTGATACGGTCCGTCCCCATATACGCCCGCAAAACTTCGGGAACAACGACGCTTCCGTCCGCCTGCTGATAATTTTCCAGTAGCGCCAGCCAAGTGCGTCCAACCGCCAGACCGCTTCCATTCAGAGTATGCACGAATTCAGACTTGTTCTTTCCTTCCCGGCGATAGCGAATACCAGCGCGCCGCGCCTGGAATGCTTCGAAATTCGAGCAGGATGAAATCTCGCGAAACAGCTGCTGGCCCGGCAGCCATACCTCAAGATCGTACGTCTTTGCCGAGGAAAAGCTTACATCAGCTGTGCACAAAACGACTACGCGATAATGCAGGCCGAGTTTCTGCAGAATTGTCTCTGCGTTATGGGTAAGCGTTTCCAGCTGATCGTAAGAGTCCTCGGGCTTGCTGAATTTCACCAATTCAACTTTCTGGAATTGGTGCTGGCGAATGATTCCCCGCACGTCTTTGCCATACGATCCGGCTTCGCTGCGAAAGCACGGGGTGTAAGCTGTCAGCGAGATCGGCAGCTTTGCGCCATCCAGCATTTCGTCACGATACAGGTTCGTGACCGGGACTTCCGCCGTAGGCACGAGCCACAAGTCTTTTTCGCCATGTGGGACGCGGAATAGGTCAGACGCAAATTTAGGAAGCTGCCCAGTTCCATACATCGACTCGGAGTTGACCATGAATGGCGGCAGTACCTCTGTGTATCCGTGCTCGCGAGTGTGCACGTCCAGCATAAAATTCGCCAGAGCCCGCTCCAGCCGCGCTCCGGCGTCCCAATAGACAGCAAACCTCGCGCCGGCAATTTTGGCGGCACGCTCCAAATCGAGAATTCCAAGCTGTTCGCCCAGTTCCCAGTGCGGCTTGGGCTTGAAATCAAACTGTGGAGGCGTGCCCCAGCGGCGGACCTCAACATTCTCTTCAGAAGATTTCCCCACCGGAACAGATTCATTCGGCATGTTGGGAATGCCGACCAGCACTTCGGTCAACCTTGTGTCGTATTCCTCTGCGGCTTTCTCCAGTTCCTGGATCTGTTCACGCATCTCCTTGGTTTCAGCAATCAGATCGTCGGCGTTCTGCCCGGATTTCTTCCTGGCCGCCACCTCCTGTGAAAGACGGTTGCGATGCGCCTTTAACTCCTCGGCTGAATTGATTGCCTGCCTTCTTTGGGCATCTACCACGCGAAAATCTTTGAGCGCCACATCGGGATCCATGCCGCGATTGCGCAGCATCTCTTCAATCTTGGGCAGGTTGTTGCGGACAAAGGCCAACTCGAGCATGTGAACAATGTAATGAAAGCGTGAGAGATTTGCACCTGAGCTTCAGGCGCCTACTTATAGCTAAATGTAGATTCGATGGCCAACGAATATCAATTTAGAATTCCCATCCTTTTCCCCACTTTGCCCAGCACCTCCAATGCCTGCTGCAACTCTTGACTAGTGTGCGTTGCGGTCATCATGGTGCGGATGCGGGCCTTGCCTTCGGGCACGGTTGGATACGTGATTCCGGTCCCGAGCACTCCTTCTTTGAACAGCTCACGCGAGAAGTCCATCGTCAGCTTGCCGTCGCCAATGATGATGGGTGTGATTGGCGTCTCGCTCGGTGGAGTCGTCTTGCCTCCAATATCGAAACCGAGCAGCGCTAACTCCTTTTTCCAGAAGCGCGTGTTCTCCCATAGTTTGTCGATTCGTTCCGGCTCCTGCTCGAGAACATCGAAAGCCGCGATGCAGGTTGCGGCGACTGAAGGTGGATGCGAAGTTGAGAAGAGAAATGGGCGCGCGCGATGATAGAGAAAATCGATGAGGTCACGCGATCCGCAGACATACCCTCCGAGGGCACCAATCGCTTTTGATAAAGTCCCGACCTGAATGTCGACGCGGCCATGAACGTCGAAATGATCGATTGTGCCACGGCCGTTGCGGCCTAATACTCCCGAGGCATGGGCATCATCAACCATCATGACCGCGCCATATTTTTCGGCTAAGCCGCAGAGTGCAGGCAGAGGCCCGATATCGCCATCCATGGAGAAAACCCCATCACTAATCAACAACTTTCTGCCTGGCTGATCCTTAATGCTGGCCAGCTTGGCTTCTGCGTCGGCGATGTTCTTGTGCTCAAAAACCAGAATCTTGGCCCGGGAAAGCCGCGCGCCGTCGATGATGGAAGCGTGGTTCAGCTGGTCAGAAATTATGAAATCCTCTTTCCCGAGAACTGCAGACACGGTCCCGGCATTCGCCGTGAATCCAGACTGAAACACGACGCAGGCTTCAACGTTTTTGAATCGGGCAATTTTCTCTTCCAGCTCCATATGAATCCTCATGGTGCCGGCAATCGTGCGCACCGCGCCTGAGCCAACTCCATATTTGCGCGTTGCCTCAAGAGCGGCTTCGCGGAGCTTGGGATGAGTGGTCAGGCCGAGATAATTGTTCGAAGCGAGATTGATGACCTTTTTGCCATCAAACGTACAAACCGGCGCCTGTTCGTCTTCGAGGACGCGCAAGTTGAAGTGTGTACCTTTTGCCTTCAGGTCGGTCAATTGGTCCGTGAGGTAGGAAAGCGGATTTGTGCGCACGGCAGTAGCCATCGTCATCTCCAGGAAGCAAACGTATCAGTCTAATACTGTGGAGGTGTAACGAGGAACGAGGGAGAACTACAGGAGCAGGTCTGCCAGTTCCTGCAGACTCTTGACTTCAATGTCCGGCTCGGCCGATGCTTGTTTTGCAGCGCCAGATCCAGGCCGAATTGAGGGGCGGTTCACCCAAGCGGTCGAGAGACCAAGAGACTTTCCCGGAACCACGTCGTGATAAACGCTTTGGGCGGCGTGCAGCCAGTTCTCAGGGCTAACGCCTATTCGCGTTTGTGCCAATTGAAAAATCTTGAGCGCCGGCTTGTAGGCGTGAGCCTGTTCGGCAGTGATGACATAATCAAAGGCTGTTTCGAGACGGCGCGCCGTTGCGGAGAACAGGTCGTCATCCACGTTCGAAATGATGCCCAACTTGTACCGAGTTTTGAGACGCTGCAGGGCCGCAACTGTATCCGGAAATGGCTTCCAGTCGGCAAGAGAATTAGGCAACGATTGTTGCTCTTCCTGCGTAGCGCGAAAACCAAATCGCTCGCCGAAGCCGCGGATCACCTGACTCAGGACCTCTCGGTAGGCCCGAAATCCCGCTGACTCCGCTTCAACTTCCAGCTCGCTGTAAAGCTGGAGAATTTCGACGTCCGCCAACTCCGCCTTATGGAATGAAAGAATCGGACGAATTGCGGACAGGATGCCGCTTTCCCAGTCGATCAGAGTGCCGTAACAGTCGAACGTAATTACTTGAAAGCGCGAGGAGTCTAACCGCAATTTCATTGGGATTCCGGATTATCTAGAGCCAGCAGCCGCGGAACAATGGGAAGCATTATGGCACGGCCAGAAGACCGCGCCATTTCAAAAGAAACTCGGCTTCAGCGATTCAGCGCGATCCGGATACTATCTCTTAACCCTCAACGGCGCTTTCAAGGTAAACGCAACGGCAGACTCAGCCGGCAACACGATCTCCTTGTTGCCGGTGAAGGCAGTTCCAGCGCCTCCTGCTCCGGCTCCAGCTGCTGCGCCAATCGCAGCTCCCTTGCCACCACCCGCCAATCCGCCGATCAACGCACCCAGACCGGCGCCTCCGCCCACCATCGCCCCAGTGCGCTTGCCTTTGCCTTTCAGAGTTTGCGTGAAGGTTGCGGTTTCTATCGGCAACTGACGGCCCTCAACTGTGATGGAATTCAGCTTCAGTTGGAGGAGCGCACCTCCCGCAAAGCGTCCGAGCGGTTTCGCGTCTACAACTACGCCCTCAACTCTTGCACCAGCTGGAATCGCGACCTCGCCGTTTACCTCTACTGGCTTCGCGAGACTGCCCCCAAAACTTTGCCCGGGCTGGCTGACTTTTGAACCGACTTCATCGGCTAGCCGTATCGTCAGGACTCTCCCCGAAGGGACAGTGATGGTGACTGGCGCTGGTGGTGCGGGCTGAGAATTTGCCGCTTGCGATCCCGCCGGAGCGCCATTCTGCTGCGAATTGTCCGCTGGCTGTCCGTTATTGTCGCCCTGCTGGCTAGGCTTGCTGCACGCCACACTGAATGCCAAGAACAGGCTCAACGCAAATACCCCGATGCGCGATTTCATAGAACCTCCATTTGTTGGTTACGGAATGATTTCAGAACTCAACGGAACCAATCAACTCCCAACGGTACAGGTATCTCCGTGTGAACGGCATGGTTATACGGTGTTTCCGGCGACGAGCGGGGTCTCTGCCAGAGCCGGAGTCTCCGCGGTCGGCGATGATGCTGTCGAGACGCTCTCCTGGCCTGATCCAGCTGCGGCAGCAACTGCGGTCACTTCTTCTTTCTTGAGGAACTTCGCAGTATTCAAAAGTGTGCGGCCGAGCGAGGGGTTGTAACTTGTCCAGTTCGATTCTGATTCAGCTTCCCGCTCGAAGTGCGCGCGCATGCTCTCCATTTTCGAATCAAGGTCGTCGAGATAATGCAGCATCAAGGCTTCGGGGAACATGGGAAGTTTCGGAGACCCGAACTCGTACTGTCCATGGTGGCTGATGATTAAGTGCTCAAGCAAAGTTTTTAGCTCGCTAGGGAAGCCTGGAACCTGCGCGATCTTTGCCTGCAGCATTTCCAGTTCAATGACCATGTGCCCTAGAAGCTGGCCACGACTGGTGTAGGAAAATGAACGGGTGTAAGTCAGCTCGTGAATTTTGCCAATGTCGTGCAAAAACGCGCCCGTGAGCAACAGATCGCGATTGATTTGCGAATAATTGCGGCAAACCAGATCGCAGGAACGGAACAACGACACCACGTGATCGAGCAGCCCGCCTATATAGGCATGATGAAGCGTCTTTGCCGCCGGAGCGTTGCGATAGGCGGCTGCAATTTCAGAATCAGACATAAACGCCTGAACGAGCGTCCTGAGATGTGGGTCCTGAAATGACTGAACAAATTCCGCCAGCGTTCGCCACAGCTCATCCACATCCTTGGTGGTCTTAGGAAGATAATCGGCAAAATCAACTTCGGAATCCCCGAGTCTGCGAAGCTTGTGGATCGTGATCTGGAAGCGATTCTTGTACTTGTTGAGCAGGCCTTTGATCTTGAGGAAATCATCCTGATCGAAGGTGTCGATGGCGTCGTCGACGTTGTCCCACATCTTGGCTTCGATCTGCCCACAACGGTCGGCGAGAACCAGCGCCAGATAGGGCTCTCCGGTCTTCTTAGGCTTGACCTGCTTGGTAGTGACGACAAAAGTGGATGTGATTACTTTGTTTTCGAAGCGGGGACAATCCGACAGGAAGAAATCTTTCATGACATTGGTCTGGGCTTGCTCGGAAAGCTGCTGCTTAGGGGCGATCCCACGGTTCCGCCCAGCTTAAACTAAAAGAGCCCGATTTTCTTCTTCTTTTTGAGTTCTTTCGCGCTTGTTTCTTTGGCCGCCGTAGTGACGACCGGTTTGCTCTGGTTCGGGCTGGCGCCAGTATCAACATAGCCGGTCTTGATATCGATGAAAGCTTCTTCACGCAGCTTCTTGAGGTATTCGCGCAGCGCAGGCTGCAGCTTCTGCATGTAGACCGCTTCCTGCACCCGGGATTCGATTTCATTTAAGGGAGGAATGCCCGCGGTCTGATGGTCGGTGACTTTGAGAATCACGAAGCCCTGCTTGGTGCGGATCACGTCCGATACTTGTCCCTTTTGCATTCCGAACGTCAGGTCTTCAAGTTGTTTCGCCAGGGTACCGCGTTTGAAATCACCCAGGTCGCCGCCTTGTGATGCCGAAGGTCCCTGCGACTCTTTCTTGGCGATATCTTCAAAATTGGCGCCAGCCTTGATCTGTTTCAGCAAGTCATCGGCTTTGGTCTGCGCAGCTGCGATTTTCTGCTGGTCGTCACCAGACTGCTCGGTAGAAATCAGAATCTCGCTGAGTTTTATTCGCTCGGGACGCTCAAGTTCGGGCTTGTGCTCGTCGTAAAACTTCTGCTCTTCGTCTTTGGTGACATTGATGTGCCCGCCGACCTCGCGCTGAATCACTTGCTGGGTGATGATCTCGGTGCGCATGTTCTGCTTGAAATCTTCAAATGACACACCCTGGGCGGTCGCGGCCTTTTCTAGGTCGTCAATGCTGTCCAGCTTCATCTGCTTGCGCAGCGCAACACATCTTTCTCACCCTGATTGGCGATCTCCTGCGCGCGGGCGGGGTCCTGTTGCTGGGCCTCTTCTTTTAATTGCTGCTGCTCGTGTTGGTATTCGGAGCGGGTGATGATCTGGTTGTTTACGCGCGCGATGATTTCCTCGACAACCGTGTCCGCAAAGACCAGAGCCGATGAGGCAAGGGCCAAGATAAGAGAAAGACGAGATATAAGTTTCAGCATATTCAACTACTTAGGATGCAGAAATCCGGGTAAAACCGCTGGCTTGATTGTAACTCGCGAGCTCGGACCCGCACCAGCGTGGGAGGAGGCTAAGTTGAACGAATCAGGGATAAAGCGGTGACATCATTATGAGTGGGGGCGGTGCGCATAAACTGTTGCACGCGAGAGAGTATCCCGACACAGGTCTCGTGCGCGGATTCAAAGCGGGTTTCCTTGAGATATTCACGCACTCGGTCAAGCCCGTATTCTTCGCCGCGGTGCCGAGCCTCCACAATTCCTTTTGACACCAGGAGAAAAGCATGCCCAGCGCCCAAGGCCACGACGGAACACTCAGGCACGGTATGGGAAAACAAGCCAAGGGGAAGCGCGGTGGCCTTAAGTTCGCTGATTTCGTGCTGATCGCGCAACAGGCCGGGTGTGTGTCCCGAGTTCAGATAGCACAATGTCCCCAATTCATCGTTGTAACAGCCGAGGAAAGCCGGACACGAATGTACGCCGCCAGCCACCTTCATAATGGCGCGGTTCATTTCGATCCACAGTTCCAGGATGGCCTCAGATTCATTGGCGGTTTCAGATGCCAGCAGGCGCACACCTGAGTCCCGGAATTTTTGCTGCAACGCGATTACGATGGAGCGGGTTTGCTGCAGGTTTCCGGCGACATCGAACAACCCAAAGAGCACACGCTGGGGAGAGCTGCGAACGAAGTCGTAGAAATCTCCGCTGCGCCGCTGGCCGTAATAAACCGCTCCCAGGTAGCCGTCACGAATTGCCGGGACCTTCGCCTGAAGCGGGTCCTTCCACGGCATCATCGCGGGCTTATCGTCGCTCAACACGGTGGGCATGCAGCACAGAAAAGCTAACACTGATCGGGACAATAGCCAACCACTTCATCTATCAGCCGAGGGCACCAAAGTATCGGGGCCTGCTTTCGATTGTTCAGCTCCCGAATTGGCGAACCAAGGCTTCCGCAATCTCACTCTGGAGCTGGCGGTAATCGCAATGAATTGTCGAGCGCATAGCGGCTTCGGTTGATTCTCCCTGGCCAATTCTCTGAAGTAGGCGAAGAATGTCGCTCATTCCGTACTGCGCGCGGATATATTCGGCGCTGGCAAGCGATTCGTCATACGCGAGCTCAGCTTCGGCTCCAGTGAAAGAAAGGAAACCTCTTTCAAGCGTATTTAGTGGGATTTCACGGTCCAGTTTGAACAATTGCGACAACCGCAGGCCGCGAGTTGCCACTGATCTAGGTTCCAGCATTTGGGCGATCCCCTCATTGAGCCAGTGCGGGCAGCGTCCCATGGAAATCTGGTTCACAAATGAGTGCGCGAGCTCGTGTTTCAGAATGCGGCGGAGGTCAGGCGAGACTGTTTCCAGACCCTGAATCGGAATACGAAGTTTGCCGTCGTTCAAAGCGCCAGTCCACGATGGGGCTTGCGTCACATCGAAGAAGGCCTGGTTGGTGTAGAGGATGACTCGAATGCTGGCGCGCGGCTCGATTCCGAACTCGCCAGCCAACTCGGAGTAGTGGGATTCCAGCGTTGAGAGAATTTGGGCGCGCAACGCTTCACTACTTTGTTTGCCTTCGTAATGCAGCACAAAATGCCCGGTTTCGCGCTCGGAGAAATCACTTTCTGCTACAGTCTCTCGTTCCGCGCGCGCCAGAAGCTGCTGAATAGAAGCGTCGGGACGCAGTGCCAGAGAACGCTTCCAGCTCTGGATGGCGTCTTTGGGCCGGTCCGCCGCGAACTGAGCATACCCGAGGACGGCCAGAGCGTCGGCTGAATCCGGCGCTAAGCTGGCCGCGCGCTCGGCGTGAGACAACGCGTCTTGCGCATTTCCGGTCTTGACCAGTAAGGCGGCATAAAAAGTTAGGACTGCGGGATTCGTAGGATCATTACGCAGCGCGGATTCGAAGTCGCGCCTCGCCTCGCTATACTTGCCAGCCTGAAACTCCTGCCTTCCCGCAATGTAGAAAGCGATTGCGGTCGCAGCGGGATTTCCTCGCGACTCGATGGCATTGATTGCGCCTCGGTCGACTTCTCCGTTACGAACAACTTGATTCAGCAATGCCCCTTCTCCGCCGGCGGGGGTTGAAGGTGTGTAAGTTGGCAGCTCGGCTGGGCTCAGGGCAGATTTGTCAGGGCGAGCCGGCGGTGCCTTATCGACACTCTTGATCAGCGATTTCGGAATCGTGAAAGTATTGTCGCCAACCTCGTAGGTGATCTTTTTCTCATCTTCGCTGATCTGATCAGCGTAGATAACGTCACCGTTTCTGAGGTGAATGACTTCTGCCGCAGAAACAGGCGCAAGGCTGGCCAAGGCTAAAGCGAGCCAGCAGCAAGGGGTGACAAATGTGTTCACTTAGGCGCATTCTAGAGGCGCAAGCTGCGGTGTCGAAGGTGACCAAGGTCACACTCAAATCGGGCAAGCCGGCGTGGGTCATTCTCGTACTCGGGTGTATGGCGGGTGTTGCTGCCGCACAGCAACTTGCTTCGCCTAGAATCCCAGGCCCGGCAGAGTCTCTCTACCTTAAGCTCCGAACTGTCGGACTAGATAAGACTCGGGTCTTCCAGATCAGAGAAGCAGCCCTTGACCGGGCTTCACTGCACATCACGCTTGACGACGGCACAATTGCCTTCACTGAAGATGCGGGCGGGCACATTTCGGGGGCGTTCTTTCAAGGCTATGGAGAAATTCTGTTGTCGCCCCCCAATACTATGGAACGGGCATCGCTCGCCCGGTTCACGGGCGCCGCGATCTTGGAAGAAGGGTTCTCGACCGCCTATTTCCGGTTCAATGATGACCTGTATGGCGAGCTAAAACCGTTTCTGCGGACAGCTGAGGATCCCTCCGCTTTCGTATCGCAGTCGAACATGACTGCTCAGAACCTCGCGCAGGAAGATGCGCTGCGGCTTGTGCTGACTTTCAGCGACAGCCTGCCGGCTGAAGATAGGAATTCGAATGTTCCTGGTAATGATCACTTTCTGCACGCAATGATCGAAGGGAATAAGCTCGGAACATTCGATGTGAGGTATGACACGCTATTGTCCGAGCAGATCCAGGCTGGGCAATACAAGAGGTTCGAAGGCAAACAGTACTACGACCTGTGGACTTCGTTCACCGTTCCCGCCCCAGGAAAGCCACAATTAGACCGTGAGATTGCTGAGCCGGCGAATACCGCATTTGAAGTAACCAATTTCAAGATCAAGGCTGAGGTTCGCCCGGTAAAGGAATTGGTGGCCACAGCGCTCCTAAGCATCACGGCCCATCAGAACTGCCATCGCGCGATGATGTTTGAACTTTCACGACTGTTGCAGGTCAAGGAAGTCCTGGCAGATGGCCATGCAGTCGAATTCATCCATAACCAGGCCATTGAGGGTTCCCAGCTCGATAAGCGTGGCAATGATGTGATAGCAGTGATTCTGCCCTCCGCCTTGCGCGCTGGGCAAAAGCTTGAGCTTAGCTTTGAGTATTCGGGATCGGTCCTCTCAGAAGCCGCCAATGGACTGCTCTATGTCGGCGAACATGGGAATTGGTATCCCAATCGCGGCTTCGCGATGGCCTCCTTCGACATGGAATTCAGGTATCCGCAGCAATGGACGCTGGTAGCGACTGGCCGGCGAAGAGAGGATCGAGTTGAAGGCGGGGGGCAATTTGCAAGGTGGATCTCAGATCGCCCGGTCCCGGTGGCGGGATTCAATCTCGGCAAGTATTCGCAGACCACAACTCAGGCTGGCATGGTCACCGTACTCACCTACGCAACCTCTACCGTAGAAAAAAACTTTGCTGCCCTTTCCGAAGCGCTTCCCCCGCAAGCTCCAGGTTTCCTCAGACCACGCCGCGATATCGTTTCCATCCCAATTACGATACGTCCGCCGCGACCCTCACCCTCGCAGAACGCGCAACTGGTGGGCCAAACTTCCGCAAGAGCGGTTGAGTTCTACGAAAAGAATTTCGGGAAATTTCCATACGGACAATTGTCTCTAACACAAATGCCAGGGACCGTCAGCCAAGGCTGGCCAGGGCTGATTTTCCTTTCCAGCTACTCATTCCTGAATCCGCAGGAAAGGTCGCAATTACCGATGGAGCCCGGCAAGCGCCTTATCTCCGAGCAAGTGATTGCCCACGAAACCGCGCACCAGTGGTGGGGGGATCTGGTGACCTGGAGCAGCTATCGCGATCAGTGGATCATGGAAGGTCTGGCGAACTACAGCGCGATGATGCTGCTGGAATCGCAGAATCCCATCAGGTTTCGCCAGGTAATGGACGCCTATCGCGAGGAATTAATTTCGAAAGACCAGAAAGGCGTACCCGTGACCGACGCCGGTCCAGTCACTTTGGGCGCTCGCCTTTCTTCCTCGCAGTTTCCCGATGCTTATGAAAATATCTGCTACGGCCGGGGCACGTGGTTATTTCATATGCTGCGGACCATGATGCGCGACGCCGAGAAAAAGAATTCAGCGCCTGGGCGTTCCAAAGCAGCTGTAGATGAGCCGTTTGTGCGCGCTTTACGGCAATTAAGGAAGCAATATGAAGACAAGGCTGTGAGCACATCGGAACTGATGAAAGTCTTTGAAGGGGAACTGCCTGCTTCGTTGTGGTACGAGGGGCACAAATCTCTTGATTGGTTCCATGAAGGATGGGTAAACGGCAGCTCAATACCGTCGCTCAGCTTGCGTAGCATCAAATTCACTGATCGCGGCAGTACTACAGTCGCGACAGGCACAATTGTTCAGGAGCACGCACCCGGTAACCTCGTGACATCGATCCCGCTATATGCGTCGATTTCAGGGAAAACCGTGTTTGTGGGACAAATTTTTGCAGAAGGCAAAGAGACACAATTTCACATCTCCGCGCCAGCCGGCGCTCGCAAACTGCTGATTGATCCGGAACAGACGTTGTTGTCCAGAAAATAGTTTCGTTGCAAAAGTCTGCGCGGCACTCTCACGAAGAATTCCCGTATCCGATATTGAAGTCCGCGAATGGAACAACGGCTTCGAGGATGTTGTTTGTCGATTCCCGAGCCTGATCTTCCAAGTATCTGACGCTCTAGTCTCTTCGCAAACGGAACAAAGCATCACAAGTCTGGCATTCGCGGTGCAATAGGAGAGCTATGAACCTCCTCGCTACACGAGAACGCTTTCCGAATCCTCCAGTTGCACTCGGGTGTGTTGAGACCATCCTCGTGGTCGAAGACGAACGCATTGTTCGCGAAGCTACGTGTCAGGTACTACGCGAATTGGATTATTGCGTCCTAGCAGCAGAAAACGCAGCAGCTGCGAGAAAAATGTTTTTGGACCACTCGCGAGATATCGATCTGCTCCTCTGCGACGCAGTCCTCCCGGACGAAGACGGTCGGGCACTCGCGCACGATCTCTGCGGTGCTTGGCTTGGCCTAGGAGTTGTACTCGTCTCCGGGTACCCGCAACCAGAGATATCAGAACCAGAGATATCAGAGCCAGAAATTTCCGAATCAGAGATTTCCAAACCTGAGATCAATTTCTTGACGAAGCCCTATTCCGCCGAATCGCTCGCCCTTAAAATTCGAGCTGCGTTGAAGGACGCAGCAACGGCCAGACTTTAATTCTCCATCTCTGCATTGGTCGCCCAACCAAGAACTGGTACGCCGCGGGCAATCAAGACCGAGGGGGTCGATAACGAACAGCTTGCAGGATTAGCCTGGGTACCTGAGTCAGAGGAACGATGCGTTGCAGGATTCCGCTCTCAGCGCAGGAACGAGGCATTCCATAAACTGCGCATGAGGCTTCGTCTTGGCCAATGGTGAGTCCGCCGGCTTGCCGAATGGCGGTCATTCCCTGCAATCCATCCGCGCCCATGCCGGTAAGAATTATGCCGGCTGCACGGCGTCCAAAGGCTTCTGCCACAGAGAGCATCATCACATCAACCGAGGGTTTATGAAGGGTTCCAGGCGGGTTATCAGAGAGACAGATCGCCGCCCTTGATCCAGTCTTGCGCCAAACGGTTACGTGCTGACCGGCAGGAGCGATATACACCGTGCCCGGCTGCACAATGTCGCCTTGCGCTGCCTCGCGGACCGTTATTTTTGAAAGAGTGTCGAGGCGCTTGGCAAATGGCGCCGTGAAACCAACTGGCATGTGCTGCACAATGACCATTCCTACCGGCAGGTCGGCAGGCAAGAGAGGCAATATATCTTGCAGAGCTTTGGGGCCTCCAGTGGAAGTACCAAGGGCAAGAATTTCCGGCACCACGTTGAATTCCTCCCGCGGCGCGGATTGCGGAGGAGCTTGTGCTGGAGCAGGCTGCAGACGCTCAAACTTGCGCGCCAGTGGGCTATGCGCGGCCGCTTCTATTTTTTCAATTAGATCGTGCTTCAGCTTCTGTGGATCGAGAGGGTGCCCCGAATCTCCTTTTGGGAGGTAATCGAATGCGCCCACGCCGAGTGCCTCTACCGTGATTTCTGCACCTTGCTGCGTGAGAGAGCTGACCATGATGACCGGCCGCGGAAACTCTTTCATGATCCTCTTGAGCACCTCAAGCCCATTCAGCATGGGCATTTCAACATCGAGGGTTACAACGTCCGGCCGTAATTGGCGGATTTTTTCCAGCGCCTCCAGCCCGTGCCGGGCAGTGCCACAGACTTCGAGCGAGGGAGCAGACTCCACCACGCGCGACAAGGCTGCCCGCATGACTGCGCTGTCGTCAGCAATGAGGACACGAATAGGCGGAGAATTGGCTGCAAGCATGTTCATTGGTGTATTCCATAGACGCGCGAGACCACTGCCTGCACTTCTTCCAGAAGGTCCTCCATCTCGAACGTAAAGCGGGCCAGGTCGAAGGGCCGGAGTGAGGGAAAATGGGCGGCAAGTTGCGAAAAGCCGGGTTCTTCCGCGAAGTTGGTTTGCTTCTGCTCTGCGTAACCATATCCGATTCCACTCAAACGGCAGAGCAAATCGCTCACGGAAACTATGCTGGTAAGTACTGGATTGCCTTTCGCTGTGGCTGGCGAATGGTGGCAGGAAATTACTTCGACGAGTTCAGCCGGAAGGTTCCAGGTGCGCCCGATGACTTCACCGGTATCACAGTGCGTGATTCCTAAAATCTCTTGTTCAACTTCGTTCAGCGGGAGCTGCCGGGAACGGGCCGCCTCGAACGTACGGCGGAATTCATGAGGAGCGACCCAGAGCAGGGCCACAATTCCAACGTCGTGCAACAGGCCGGCCGCATACGCTCTCGCCGGATCCGAATAGCCGATCCTGGCGGCAAACTCTCGCGCCACAAGCGCGCAACCAAGAGAGTGCGCCCAGAACACCGAAGGATTGACGCCGCACGCTGCTGAGGGAAGCAACTTGAGCAACGAGCACGAAAACGCGATTTCCTGGACGTGGTCCAGTCCCAATGCAACCACAGCGGCTTGAATAGTTTCGACTTCGCGGCTGCACCCAAAGAGAGGCGAATTAGCAACCTGCAGGCAACGCGCCGCAAGCGACTTATCCTGCGATATGAGATTTACGATCTGATGTATGTCCACCGCGTCGGACGGCTGCTCCATGTAGCGCAGCAAAGGCACCAAGACAGCCGGGATTGTGGGCAGCTCACGAGTGGATTCAATTTTCTGCAGTAGCTGATTGGCACTCGCGGTTGGCATTGTATTTACCTCTTCTCAACCTGTCGTTTCTCAGCCTTCACGTACGCGGTAGCGGAAGGCATATGGACCAGCCGGAATTCCTCGGTGACTCCAAACAGCGATTCCGAGTGGCCGAGAAACAAATATCCGTACGAATTCAGGTTCGTATAAAAGTGCTGAATCACTCTCTTCTTTGAAACCGCGTCGAAATAGATCAGCACGTTGCAGCACAGAACCAAGTCGACACCCTTCATGAACATGATGCGGGCATCATCCAGCAGATTGAGGCGGCTGAAATTAACGCTGGCTTGAACATCTGGCTTTACCCGGAGCTTGTCACCGTGGGCGGTGAAATACTTGCTTTGAAAGTAAGGCTCCACATTGCGAGTGCTGTAGTCTCCATAACTGCCGGCTTTGGCGTGCGCGACGGAGCGCTCGTTGAGATCGGTGGCAAGGATTTCGGTGCTCCAGCCTTTAAGCTGGCCCTGCGCCTCTTCCAGCAGCATCATTGAGAGCGTGTAGGGCTCCTCCCCAGTGGAGCAACCGGCGCTCCAGATTCGAAGTTTGGGCAAGCCTAATTTGGATTTGGCTTCGATGATTTTCGGCAGGGCTATTTTTCGAATCGCGTCGAGCTGCGGACGATTGCGAAAGAAACAGGTTTCGCCAATGGTGATCTCGTTCAATAGGCTGACCATCTCCGCCTGCCGAATTGGCTTTGTGGTCAGACATTCGTAGTAATCGCGCAGGTTTGGAACTCCGAGCGCATGCATGCGCTTCTGGCAACGATCGTCCAGCAGCCTAAGCTTGTTGTCGGCCTGGAAGATACCAGCAACCCGGTAGATCAAGTCCCGGATTTGAATGAGCGGCTGCGTGCTGGAGGATGTGGGGGCCTTTGCCGCGCCCATGGCGGAAGGAAAAGACGTCATTGGAGGACCGCCTGCGCAGAAGAATTCGCTGCCCACGTCAGCAGGCCTCCTGGGTCGAGCACCAGGCGCACCCTGCCGTCTCCGCAGACTGTAGCGCCAGCAATTCCCGTGCAGTCATGCAGAGAAGACGCTAGTGGCTTGATTACCGTGGACTCCTGTCCAGCAAGCCGGTCAACAAGCAGCGCAATTCGCTGCTCGGCAATGGCCATCACTACTCGGCAATGGCCATCACTACTACTTTTTCTTCTATCTGTGCTTCGGGTCGCGGACTCGAACACAAGGACCGGAGCCGCACTAATGGGAGCGTCTCCGTTCGCAAGCAGATGACCTCGCGGCCATCCACCAGGTGCACGTTGGCGGACGACAGGCGCGTGGTTTCGATGATGGACCGCAGCGGTAGGGCATAGATTTCTTCCGCAACCTGCACCAGCAAAACGGGCATGATCGCGAGAGTCAGCGGCAGATGCAGCAGGACGGTCGTACCTTTTCCTACCTTGCTCTGCAGTTCCACCGAACCATTTACTTTTTTCAGGTTCGAACGCACGACATCCATTCCGACGCCGCGACCGGATACATTGCTGGCCTTCTCGGCTGTGCTGAACCCAGGAAGAAAAATGAAGTCGAGAATCTCTCGCGTGCTCAAGTTCGCACCGCGCTCTGCCGTCACCAAGCCTTTTTCGATGGCCTTGGCCAAAATTCGCGCGGGATCAATGCCAGCACCGTCGTCAGAGATGCTCACGATGATGCGATCACCCTCCTGCCGGGCTTCCAGGCAGATCGTGCCTTTGCGCGGTTTGTTGACCCGCTCGCGGTCATCCGAGAGCTCCAGTCCATGGTCCAGAGAGTTGCGGATCAGGTGGACCAATGGGTCGCTGACGAGTTCGACCATAGTCTTGTCGATCTCCGTCTCCTGCCCGCGAATGATTAGTTCCACCTCTTTGTTGAGCGACCGGGAAAGATCGCGTACTATGCGCGGGAATTTAGAGAAGACCGCATCGATGGGCACCATTCTGGTGCGTAGTCCGACTGCCTGCAGCTCTTCGGTAATAAAACTGAGCCGTGCAGCAGAGTGAGTAAGGGGAGAATCTACGCCGTGAGCATCAGAGGAGACTTCTTTTGCCAGTTGGACGAGCCGATTGCGCTCAAGGACGAGTTCACCGATCAGGTTGATAAGTTCGTCCAGCTTGCGGACATCAACCCGCATGGTCTGCGAAGTTAAAGCAGCTTTCTTCTGGGAGGACGCGGATTCTGCTGTGTCTGCCGCGGATGCCGGCTCTTGTTCGGCAGCTGGGGCTACTTCCTGAGACGGAGATTTGTCGGGAACCGGAGATGCGTCGGCCTTCTGGACTTGTTCGAGTTCCGTGATCAGGTCGTCGATAGCGTACTTCGGTTTTAAGCCGCCGCCGCGCAGGTCTGCCAGCATGCGTCCAAGCTGGTCACGCGTAGCTAACAGCGCGTCCATGATGCGTCGCGACACCAAAAAGTCATGGCGGCGCAGAGCATTGAGAACGTCTTCTGCGCGGTGTCCGAGCTGCACGATCGGATCAAAGCCCAGGAAGCCTGACGTTCCCTTGATTGTGTGGAGCGCGCGGAAGATGCGGTTCAGCAGTTCTTCGTTTTCCGGCGAGGACTCCAGTTGAACCAAATCCTGGTCCATTGACTGCAGTAGCTCCTCGGATTCGGTGAGGAACTCCTGGATGATGGCCGGATCTTGATAGAACTCTTCCATGTTTTCGCGTGCTCCTGGCTATAGATCGTCTATGCTTCTGCGGGCACGCAGGCCTGCATCTCAGGACCACCCATAATGCGGTCCACGTCGAGCAGGATCAGAAGCCGGTTTTCGAGTTTGCCCACGCCGGAAACGAATTCGCGCTCAATTTTTCCGAGCCGCGGCGGCGGCGCAACAGTGGTGGTTGGTATGCGCAAGACTTCCGAAACTGAATCGACTATGAAGCCGAGCACCATGTCCTGGACTTCCAGCACTACAATGCGCGTCTGCTTGTCGTGCGGTTGCTGCTCCAGCCCGAAGCGCTTACGTAAGGCGATAATAGGTATGACCTTGCCGCGAAGATTGATAACGCCATCCATGAAATCAGGGGAATTAGGGACACGCGTCAACTCCTGAACGCGGATGATCTCTTGAACCCGCAGAATGTCGAGGCCAAATTCCTCATTGCCGATCTTGAAGCTGACGAGCTGCAGCAATTCCTGCGCGCCAGAGTGCTGCTGGTCTGGCTGGCTGACAGACCCTAGGTTCGAGGTGGGCTGATCCATTTTTTCCTCCCGGCGAGTGCTCCAAAAGCTGGTCAAGGCTGTGGCTTGGGCATTTGGGGCAGACTGCGCTTGTGGCAGTTCTTACATCGGCAAGGCGAGCGGCACCCTTTAGGAGGGCTGGGAGGAATGAAGCACGGGCGAGGACGCCCGCGCCTCCACATACCTGCTTATGGACGCACGGGCGTCCTCGCCCATGCGCGTTACGGAATGATGAAGGTTCTTGTTACCCCGGCAGCAACATGCCCTTTTCCAAGTGCCGGGTTACGTGCGCATAGGAAGCCGCATGAGGATCGTGCGTGACCATTATAACCGTCTTATGGAAGTCCTCGTTGAGGCGTTTCAGAATTTCCAGGACTTCGGTTGCGGAATTGCTGTCCAAGTCGCCAGTAGGTTCATCGGCAAGTATCAGCGTCGGATCGCTCACAATAGCGCGAGCAATGGCTACGCGCTGCTCCTGTCCGCCGGATAGCTGTTTGGGCAGGTGATGCACACGCTCCTCCAGGCCGACCAGCTTCAATGCCGTCATAACGTGATCGCGCCGCTGTTGGGCGTTCAGTTTGGTGAGGAGCAACGGCAGCTCGACATTTTCAAATGCTGTCAGGACGGGAATCAGATTGAAGGTCTGAAACACGTAGCCAATATGTTCATTCCTCCACTTCGCGGATTGGGCATCGCTAAAGAGGAAGATGTTCTGGCCGAGCACGAGCAGTTCACCCGACGTAGGCCGATCAATGGCCGCGATCATATTCAGCAACGTCGTCTTGCCGGAGCCCGAAGGGCCCATCAGCGCCATAAATTCCCCACCCGCAATTTCGATAGAAACGTCGTCCAAGGCCTTCACTTCAAAGGCATCGCGTTTGAAAATCTTGCTGACGTGGTTTGCCTGTACAACTTGAGTCTTCGTAGCGATGTTGTTTGCAACAGCAGTGCTCATGACTGTCCCTTAATCTTAATTTTGTCTCCGTCTTTCAATGTTTGTGGTCCTGCGGTGATCACATCTTCGCCGCCGTTCAAGCCCTCGAGTAATACTCCGCCGCTGCGTTGCGCTTTGATTCGCACTTCGCGCTGCAGCGCCTTCCCCTGGAAAACGATGAAAACCACTTTCTTTCCCTGATGATCGCGGAGCGCACCTGACGGCACGAAGACTCCAACCGGTCCGGAGCTCGCGGTCTTTGCCTTGGGTTCGTCAGCCAGAAACTTAACAGTTGAGTTCATTTCCGGACGCAGATATTCGTCAGGATTCAGGATCTGCACTTTCACCTGTACCGTGGCCTTCTGCCGGTTTGCTTCGGGAGAAATCTCGGCAATCTCACCCTGGTATTTGCGATCGGGGAAGGCATCGACTGTGACTTCGCCCTTCTGCTTAGAACCAAGCCTGGCGAAGTCATCCTGAGCAATATCTAATTCCACCTGAAGATCGTTGAGATTAGCCAGAGAGAACACCGGCCGGGCGGCGCTGGCAAATTGCCCGGTGAGAAGCTCGCCTTTCTCTACGCTGCGGTCCAAGATGGTGCCGTTGATTGGAGCGCGAATTACCGTGGCGTCCAGCTGTGATTTGGCGTATGCGGCTTGGCCTTCAGCCTGAGTGACAGCCCCCTTGGCCCGCGCGATTTGCTCGGCACGTGGACCGAGCTTCGAAAGCTGATAGCTTTGCTCCAAGGAGTGCGCGCGCTGCAAGCTGGCTTCGTATCTAGCTGTGGCATCGTCCAGAGCCTGCTGCGAGAGTACGCCTTGAGCAACCAGGGTCTTCGTGCGATCGAGGGTGATTTGGTCGTAGGCCGCTGTGGCACGTGCCTCGCTCAGGTTGTGCTCCGTTTGCTGGACTTCCTCTGGACGCGAACCATGTTGTAATTCCTCGAGCTGAGCACGTGCGCTTTCTGCCGCACCGCGCGCCTGATCGTATTGGGCCCTGAATTCTTGATCCTCCAAACGAACCAAGACTTGGCCTTCCTTTACCTTGTCACCTTTCTCGACGCCGATCCAGGCCACGCGGCCGGTAACTTTGGAGTTGGCCTCGATTTTGTGATGAGCAACGATATAGCCCGTAGCTGAAAGGACAGTGCCAGCGCTACTGCCATTGCTGCTCTCGACCGTTGCGCGAGCCACCTCCACTTCAGAGACATCGCCGGAAAAGAGTCGATAGGCCAGGGCTGCGAGGCTGAGCAGCACGATCGCCGAAATTCCGCCAATGATGTAGCGCTTGGCCCAGGGAGAGGCCTCTCCGCCCTCACTGCGCGCCGAGCGGTCTATTCGCAGACCTTGCAGTTGGTCGTGTTTAGTGTCGATTGACATACTCCAAGTTCTGAAGAAAGCTGCTTACATCAGTCGCGCAATGCAGCCAAAATCTCCCGGCGCGAGGCGTGCCACGCAGGGAAAATTCCGCCCGCCAAGCCCATGACGATGGCAAACAGGACCGCACTGCCGATCACCATCGGCGACCACACTTGCAAGCTAAATACAACCTCGCTGAACGTCACCTGATTCGAGGTTCCAGTCGTCATGCCGTTGAACGGCAGCATCAGCACGATCCCGACCGCTGCACCCAGCAACGAAAGCAGTACCGCCTCGAAAACAAACGACGTCAAAATACTCGGACGTGAAAATCCAATCACCCGCAAAGTTGCGATCTCACGTGAGCGGTATGCAACGGCCGCGTACATCGTGTTCATGGCGGCGAAGCTTGAGCCGATGGCCATGATCGCCGCCACCAGCAATCCAATGAACTTAATTACAGCGCCCGAACTTGTCTGCCTTGCGTAGTATTCAGTCTCGAGCGAACCATCCAGCTTCAGCCGCTGATCGTCGCCTACGCGGTTTTTGAGCGCCTGTGCTGCAACTGGGTCGGTTGCCCGGAGGTAGGCGGAGCTGTAAACGCCCTGACGGTCAAAGTCTGAGTTCATCTGATTCACATCGCCCCAGACTTCCGATTCGTAGGCTGTGCCACCCGCGTCAAAGATGCCCACGACCTGCCAAGCTCCTTTCCCGAACTCCATGGTGTCACCCACATTGGCATGAGAGAAACGCTTATGAATACTCTCGCTCACCACCACTTCGCGCTGTCCCGGAGTAAACCACCGTCCCTGGGCCAATTTCACTCCGCCGCGAAGCGCCAAGCCGTTCTGCATCATGCCGCGCACGGAAACATTAACTTCGCCTGAGCCGTCGGCACGCGGCAGCACAATCACCACTACTGTTTCTCCGGACACCAATGGCTCGCCTGCCGCGTTCTTGGCGATCCCGGGCAGCGTCTTCAAGGTCCCGAAATTGTCGGCAGGAAATGGACCCGTCAACTCGCTGGTTGATCCTTTACGCACCACCATGACATTCAGGGGATTGCCGGTCGTCTTAAACGCTTTTTGCAGGCCCGCCAGTAGCGCCATGATGAATAGTGCTGTGGTCACAGTTAGAGCAATGCCCAGTGCGGTCATGACGGTAAGACCTTTGCGTAGCTTTAAGTTCCGTATGTTGTAGCTGATAGGTATTGCCATAAGTTTCCGCTTAGCCGATGTGACGCAAGCCGTCTACTATGCCCAACCGCGATGCGGTATAGGAGGGGACCAGCGCGCTGAAAAAGCCCATGAAGGCTGCAGCTGCCCAGGCTACGGCCATGGTCGCTACCTTCACATGCAAGGCTCCTGCGAAACCGCCAGCTCTGGCCGCGCCCATCCCAATAAGGTAGGCCACCAAGGAGCCGCCTATACCCCCGATCAGAGCCAACACCACCGCTTCCCCGACGAATAAACCTAAGACAGTGCCGCGGGTAAATCCCAAGGTCTTGAGCACTGCGACTTCGCGGGTGCGTTCGCGGATTGACATTGCCATGGTATTTGCGGAGACCAGCAGAATCGCGAATACAACCGCTCCGCAGATGCTAAGTATGAACGCCTTCACATTCCCCAGCATCGCCAGGAAACCAAGCTGGAAGGCCTTCTCGGTCTCCGTTTTGGTCGGCTGAGGCGAGTTGCGGAACGTGTCATCCACCGCCCGGTTCACTTTGGGCACGTCAACGGCGGACGAGGCAAGAATGGTATAGAACCCCTGTTGCCCCTTCATAAAGGGCACGGCTTCTTCCACATATTTCTGGTTGAAATACAAGGCCTGGGTCGGCTGCGGCGCGGTGAACAGGCCGCGAATATTCAGTTCAAGGTTGGTAGGAAAAATCGTTCCGGTAATGATGATGCGTTGTCCAAGTTTCCAGCCGTATTTCTTTGCCAGCTCGCTGTCCACGACGGCGCCTGCGCGGTCGCGCTGCCACGCGGTGACCTGGTCGTCAGGAATCTTCCACTCTTTGTAAACTTTGAAGAACTCATCGGGATCGGTGCCAAACTGCGCGAAGAAGTTACCCGACTTGTCGTCCTTGTACACACCGCCAAACCAATTTCCAGGAACGACAACCGCGACTCCCGGAATCGCCCTGATCTTTTCCCGATAGTAGCTGGGCATGGTGAAGACCAGAGACACTTTGTGCCGCGTGACCAGCCGCAGGGCCGATTCCTCGCTGCCCTTCTCCATGTAGAAGTTGCGCCAGATCGCCATCATGAGGGTGAGCAAGAGCAGGGAAAAGCCGATGCTCAGCACGGTCAGAATGCTGCGGCGCAAGTTACGAAAAGCGTTCTTGCGGACAAAACTGGTTAGCGTCATGCTCGAACTCCGGGAAACTTACGCTAAAGCTGTGAATGTATGCCTGGGAGCAGACACACAGCATAGACGATAACTCGTTCGTTGAACAACCATGACCAGAATCGCTTACAGAGCTTTAACGCGCCAGTGCAGATCGTCAGCAGCCGATCCTGACATTTGTCAGGCGCAGCTTCTAGCCATTAGCTTCTAGCGACCGGGTTGCGTTACAGTGCCTTCCTGTTTTGATACGTAACAGGAACGGCCAAAGTTTCGGTCGAGTCGAGTGGGATTGCGACGGTATTGGCTAGTAGCTAGAAGCTAGCCGCTGCCTTGAGTACTTCGGTAATTCCCGTCCTGCCCCATTCAGAACTTATCATTCTAGACACCGGTACTTCGCTGCGGCCCAGTTCTGATCAGGCTTGCGGCACGAGACAGGACAGAAGAGAAAATGTCCACCATAATCGGCCGTTTCGAAATTATCTGCCAAATCGCACAGTCATCCGCGACTGTCTATAAGGCGCTGGACACGGAAAGCCAGCAGACCGTCGCTCTCAAAGTGATTAGCCTCGAAAAGGTGCAGGCGAAAGACTGCGAAGCTCTAGTGAAACGCGTATTTGAAGAGGCCGAGCAGGCGAAGCCGCTGAACAGCCACAATATTGCCGCGCTCCATGGAGTCGGCGATGAGGACGGCCAACTGCTCGCCGCCACCGAGTACGTGCAGGGTAACTCGGTTGCCACCACGCTTGCGCGTAAAGATGGCTTCTCCATCTGGGACCTACAGGACATTGCACGCCAAGTCTGTCAGGCGCTTGACCATGCGCACGTTCACAAAGTCGTCCACCAGTCGCTGGAGCCGGCGAAGGTGATGGTGCAGTGGGACGGCATGGTTAAAGTGCTCGGCTTCGGCATTTCCGCGATGAACGGTTGCGCCCTGGAGGGCACGGTTGTTCCCGAGGTTCTGCATTATGCTGCTCCGGAGCAATTGCGTGGCGAACCTTGCGACCACCGCTCGGCGTTGTTCAGTCTGGGCGCCATTCTGTACGAGATGGCCACTGAGCAGAAAGCGTTCCCGGGAGAAACTGCCGATCAAGTTCGTACCGCCATTCTCGACGGCACGCCTCCACTGCCAGTCCGGCTGAAGCCAAATGTGAATCCCGGTCTTAGCCAGGTGATCATGAAAGCTATTTCAAAGTCGCCCGACGAGCGCTATCAGTCTGGCCAGGAATTGGTTCGCGACCTCGAGCAGTGCAAGAACGCGAATAGCTTGGCGGGAAATGCCGGGACGAAGCTCAAGGCGCAAGCCTCTGCAGCCGGAGCCGGCGTGGGCTCGACTCCGGTTGCGAAGAACAATTCCCTGTCGTCGCCGTTAGTGGAGCCAGTAGCGCCGTCTCCCGCGCCCTTGCCTTTGCCAAAAATGAATGCCTCAGCGGCAGTTGTGGAAAAGCCCAAGCCGGGCTTTGCTATCGACCCCATGATGGCCGAGGAAAACGATGCGAGCCCTGCCGCCAAAGTTCGGAAGAGCTTTTCAGAGATGAGCGAACTTCCGCCGCTGAAAGAAATACAAATTCCAGCGCCACCTCCGCCAAGCAACGAACCTGAAGTCGCGGAAGAATTACCGCAGGTTGAGTTTAGGAAGTCTGCGCCGGAAAAACCAAAGATTCAGGTCCGCGAAGCCGCCCAGAAAGCAGTCAACGAAATCCGCAAGACTCCGCCAAAGCTTTACATGTACGCGTTAGCAGTCACGGCGCTGGTGATCGGGCTGATCATCGTGGGAATGACGATTTCGAATTACATGCAGGACCGTGACACCGGTACCTCCAACGCCGCGAGCGCCCCGCCGGTTGCGCCGGCCGCACCGCGGAAAACCGCTGCATCCGCTCCAGCGCCAGCGATACCGCAACCAGAGGAGAGTCAGATTGAGCCAGCGCAACCGGACCCAGCGCACCAGGAGGCTGCGTTTCAGGAGCCAACAGACCGTCGGAGCCATGGGAAAAAAGGCAAATCGCGCCCCGCTCCGGTCGTCGCCCAAGCCCAGCTCTCAGTGTCGTCAACTCCAGCAGGCGCACAGATCACATTCGATGGCAGCCCATTGTGCGAGAGTCCCTGCACGCTGACCGGAATTGCTCCGGGACAACACATGGTCGCGGCCAGCAAGCCGGGCTATAGCGCCGAGAGCCGCACGCTAACTATGTCCTCGGGAACAAATTCTTCACTGGCGATTCAACTCAATCCGCTGCAAGCGAAATTGTCCGTCGCCAGCACTCCAGCAGGAGCAGTCATCGTTGTCGACGGAAAAGACACAGGTAAATTGACGCCATCACAGTTCGCGCTCGAAACTGCCGGAGCCCACACAGTGCTTTTGCGCAGGTACGGCTATCTGGACGAGACCGGTTCGGTCAACACTGAACCCGGGCAAACCGCAAACGTAAACTTGATCCTCAAGCAACTGGGAAGCACCGACGAAATCCGTAGTGCGGGCGGGAAATTCAAGAAAGTGTTTGGCGGCGGCGATGCGTCGACCATGGGCACCGTGAGCATTAAGACGCAGCCGAAAGGCGCGCAGATCATGGTCAACAATCGCGTGCTCGACAAGACTTCGCCGTTTGATTTCTATCTAAATCCCGGGACTTACGTTGTCGATATCACCATGTCCGGCTATCGCAGCGTGCATCGCGTCATTAACGTTGAGCAACGCGAGAAAGTGGCCATGGAAGTAACGCTTACTCCGGAATAGTCTCGGAAATTAAAAAGCCGCCGGCTCGCCAGCGGCTTTTCGCCCCTCGCCCTGTCCTTCATCTGTTGTAATAAGAGCCATAGCCGCGATAGGTTCGCATATAGCCTTGGCGATAAGCCTCACTGTAGTGCTCACGGTATTCATGACGGTCGCCAAATGCACGGTTGTAGCCGTGGTCGGCATCGTCATAGCGGCCGCGCGGAGAGGGATTAAACCGCTTGCCGCGCGACATATCCTCACGCGCAACTTGGGCCCCATCGCGAAAACCGACTTCACGCGCGACGTGCAAGCCTCGCCGGAAATTGTCGCGATAGTCATCGCGACCGTATCGGTTTTGGTATTGATAATCGTCACGATCGTAGGAACGGTTTTCGTAACGATAATCGTCGCTGTCGTAATAACGGGAATCTTGAGCGGCCGCAAATCCAACGGTGCCCGCCAACACGGAAACCAGCAGCACTGCTTTTCTGATTTTGCTTGTCATAACATCCTCCTGCGGGGCGGCGGGCTGGCTCCTTGCGGCCTCCATCCTCCCCGGCTGCATTCATAAAATCGAAACCCTCAGGAGAGCCAAAAGTTTCGTCGGCGTGGCATGAGTGTTAGACTTGCTGGTTTCATTCTCAGGAAAACGCAATGGCAATTCAGCGGATTGGAGTGGTTGGCGCAGGCACAATGGGCAACGGAATCGCCCATGTGTTTGCGCGCAGCGGATATTCAGTCGTTCTGTGCGACATCGAACAGAAGTTCCTCGACCGCGCCCTTTCCACGATCAGCAAGAACCTCGATCGCGAAGTTGCGAAGAACAAAATTACTGACAGTCAAAAGTCGGACACGCTCAAGCGCATCGAGCCAGTCACCGATCGCAAACAGCTCGCAAACTGCGATTTCATTATCGAAGCGGCTTCAGAGAAGTTGGAAATCAAGCTGGACCTATTTCGTGATCTCGACCACGTCTGCCGGCCTGAGGTGATTCTGGCCTCAAATACGTCATCTATTTCGATCACCAAACTGGCTGCCGCAACCGGGCGTTCCGCGAATGTTAGCGGCATGCATTTCTTCAATCCTGTGCCGGTGATGAAACTCGTCGAAGTGATTCGCGGCTTGGCAACCTCAAATGAAACTTTCCAAACGGTTCGAGATCTCGCTATCAAGCTCGACAAGACGCCCGTCGAAGTGAATGACGCGCCCGGCTTCGTCTCAAACCGTGTGCTCATGCCGCTGCTCAACGAGGCCATGTACGCCGTCATGGAAGGTGTGGCAACTCCCGCAGCGGTTGACGAAGTTTTCAAGCTGGGCATGGCGCATCCCATGGGGCCTCTTACCCTGGCGGATTTTATTGGCCTGGATGTCTGTCTCGACATCATGCGCGTGATCCAGCGGGGGCTGGGTGATCCCAAATACCGGCCATGCCCGCTCCTGATCAAGATGGTCGACGCCGGGTGGCTGGGCAGGAAATCCGGACGCGGATTCTACCAATACTAGCCATGCCGAAATCCGACATTCTTATCTATTTTCTGGCCGCACTCCTGGGACTTTGTTCTGGAATCCTCGAAGTCACGGTTGGCGATCTGCTGGCCACAGCGCTTTTTGTGCTGATCTCAACTTTGGTTCTGGGGTTTGTTCGGCCGCAGCGGCCGTGGCGATGGATCGTAGTCGTCGGCATCTTCGTGCCGTTGGTGCGCCTGGCGGTTTACCTGGTGCTCTCGCAAAAACCATATCGAGCGCAAATCTGGGAATCAGGGCTGGGATTTGTCACTGGAACTGCTGGCGCTTATTGCGGTGCGCTGGCACGTAAGGGCGTCGACGAGCTGTTCCGTTCCCATTGAAGCGGCCGGGGCGCTGTCCAAAGGTGCGGCTTAACCAGAGAGTCACTCCCTATTCCACCGTAGACGAATGTATGCTGCCGACATGGGAGTTTCGGTCTCGGTGCTGGCCAGCGGCAGCCGGGGAAATACCGCGCTCGTCGAAAGCTCGAATACGCGCATTCTGGTCGACGCCGGCATCTCCTGCCGCGAAACTTTCAAGAGGCTCAAGTCGATCGGCCGTGAGCCGCGTGAAATCTCCGCCATCCTTATTACGCATGAGCACTCAGACCACGTTTATGGACTGGCGACGCTTGCCAAAAAATTGATGGTGCCCGTGTTCATGACCGGCGCTACCCACCAAGCCTGGGCGCGCTCGCTGCGCGACGAATCTGGAGAGACGCCACAGGTCGCGAAGCTTGAAATATTTTCCGCGGGACGATCATTTCAGATTGCCGACATCACGGTCACTCCGTTCACCATTCCTCATGACGCAGCCGACCCTGTCGGTTTCACCTTCCGTGCTCAAGGGACAAAGCTCGCCATTGCCACCGACCTGGGATATATGCCAGCGAGCGTTTGCGATCACTTGCGTGGCTGCGATGTGTTGATTATCGAGTCAAACCATGATCTGGAAATGCTGCGCGCGGGTTCTTATCCGTGGTCGGTTAAGCAGCGGGTCATGAGCCGCGTAGGCCATTTATCGAACGAATCGCTCGCGCAATTTTTTGCGCAAAACTATGATGGAGGTGCATCATACATAGTGCTGGCGCATCTGTCGGAACAGAACAATCATCCGGAAATAGCTCTTCGCGCGGCTGAGAGTGCTCTAGGCGCGCAGATGACATTGATCAGCAACCGGGTGATGCTGGCCGTGCAGGATGCGCCGACTGAAAGTATCCGTCTTTAAGCAAGCAGTTTATGAGTCAGTGCATTGATCCCGTGGTAGGAAAGATCCTGGCTGGCTGGCGTTACGACATCTCCAGCCTGGCGCCGGAGATGCGCGGCGACTATGAGGACCATTTTGCTGCGTGTGAGCGCTGCGTCTCTCGCCAGCGCCTGCACCGCGCAATTGATGTGGGCCTGATTGTGCTGGCGTCGGTTTCTGCCGGAGTCTTCCTGCTTGCCTTCGGAGTCATCCACCATTTCGCGCCCAAGCATTCTCTGATCCTGGAATTGGCCGCGTTGGCAGGATTTGCATTATCCGCGTTGATCTGGCTGATTGTGGCGGTTGCCACCCCAGCCCCGGCGGCCATGGTGGACGTTGCCAGAATTGGCGCTCGTCGTGTCCACGACCGGCTGCCTGCGGAAATTCGCGAACGCCTGCCGGAAGAGTTGCGCATGAAGCTCACGGGATCGTAAGCTCCTTAGTCGGCAGGAATTACTTAATGTGGCAGGTCGCCATTCCGCGCTTTTCCAAATATTGCTGGTGATAGTCCTCGGCTTCGTAGAAAGTCACTGCAGGCACAATCTGGGTCACAATCGGACGGCTGAACTGCCCGGATTTCTCCAGCTTTGATTTGGAAGCCTGTGCCGCCTGCTCCTGCTCCGGCGAGTGGAAGAAAATCGCAGACCGGTACTGACTGCCAAAGTCCGGCCCTTGCCGATTGAGTTGTGTGGGATCGTGGTTCTCCCAGAAAACATTCAAAAGCTGTTCGTACGAGACCTTTCCCGGATCGTATTCCACTTCCACCGCTTCTGCGTGGCCAGTACGGTCGGTGCAAACGTCCTTGTAGGTCGGGTCTTTGAGATCTCCGCCCGTGTACCCTACGCGTGTAGATTTCACGCCGGGGATTTGGCGGAACGCCGCCTCGACACCCCAAAAACATCCTGCGGCAAATGTTGCTTTGGCCATGTTCGCTTGACTCCCTTTGCTGTATCCATTAGATGTCCTGAGCGCGCAAAAGTGGCAACAGCGTGGACTACAGAACTATGGCACCCGTCAGCTCTGCAATCCGGCTGACTTCGTGCTCAGCACACCACCGCTGCAATTCAGCGACGATTTTCTCGGTCGCGCGCGGGTCCCAATAGTTTGCCGTCCCAACCTGTACTGCAGTGGCGCCCGCCAACATGAATTCAATCACATCAGCGGCCGTTGAGATGCCGCCCATTCCAATCACCGGAATCTGCAATGACTTCGAAGCCTCATACACCATGCGCACAGCAATCGGCTTGATTGCCGGGCCTGACAGTCCGGCGGTGACATTGGCAATCCGAGGCTTTCGGGTTTCGACATCGATTGACATCGCCACGAAAGTGTTTACCAGCGAGACTGCATCGGCCCCGGCTTCCTGTGCGATATGTGCCATCTGGCCAATGCTAGTGACGTTCGGCGAGAGTTTGACGATCAGCGGTCGTTGCGAGAAGCGCTTCGCGGTGGTGACCACTTCGTCCAGCGATCGCGGATCGCTGCCAAACTGAATGCCACCATGCTGGGTGTTTGGGCAGGAAACGTTCAGCTCATATGCGGCGATGCCTTCGCCTTCGTTGAGAATCTGGATGGTGTATTCGTAGTCTTCGCGAGTGTAGCCGAAGACATTCGCAATCACGGCAGTGTTCTTGATCTCGCGGAGTTTAGGCAATTTCTCGTCAACGAAGGCCCGCGCGCCAATATTTTGCAGTCCAACGGCGTTCAGCATTCCGGCCGCGGTCTCAAATAACCGGGGCGGGGGATTGCCGATGATTGGCTCGCGCGACAAGCCCTTCACTACAAATCCGCCAAGGCGGTCGAGATGAACTACATCCTCGAACTCGATGCCATAGCCGAAGGTCCCGCTCGCCGCGATCACCGGATTTTTCAGTTCTATTCCGGCAATGCTGACTCGGAGGTCGGGAGTCATCGCGTCATCCCGCAACCTGGATTTTTGGATTGAAGCTCACGGCGATGTTAGTTTACACGTGGCAAAAGCGAGACCGAGCCGTTCGAGGGTACCCGGCCCTTGCCGCACTTGGTTTTATTTCCCAAGTTCTGCCTCGCAGACACCGTGTACTACTGACGGTGATTCGCGGGTCGGAAGGCATAGGCTATTCGCTGGACCGGTCCGTTCAGCGGCTGTTGTACGGGGAGACAAGCTTCGCGAGAGCCACAACACTGAGATAGGCCGACGCGAGCAAGAACAGAACAGCAGTTGCCGTTATGCCTGCCGGAAGTTCCATGCCGATTAGATGCTTCAGCAGCAGATTTGTAACAGGTGCGCCTCTGATTACGCCAAATCGAACAGCAACACTTCGGAATCTTCGCTGGCCTTGATAACGAGTTTCTGAGCGTCTGTAGACGCCCCGTCGCCTTGTTTCAATGTTTTTCCGTTGAGTTCGACTGCACCTTTTGCGATTTGAAGCCAGCCGAAGCGGCCTGCAGCAATCTCATGCTCCACCTGTTGTCCGGGACTAAGAAGCGAAACGTATAGCCTCGCATCCTGGTGAATGGTCACCGAACCGTCTGCGCCATCAGGAGACGCGATCAATCGAAAACGGCCTCGCTTCTCTTCCTCTGGAAATGACTTCTGCTCATAGCCCGGCTGATGGCCTTTCTGATCAGGCAGAATCCAGATTTGCAGCAGGTGAACAGGATCTTTCGTCGAAGGATTGGCCTCGCTGTGGCGCACGCCGGTTCCGGCGCTCATTCGCTGGCCGTCGCCGGGGCGAATAATTGACCCGTTGCCCATGCTGTCTTTGTGAGCGAGCGCGCCTTCGAGAATATAAGTGATGATCTCCATGTCGCGATGCGGGTGCATCGGGAAGCCTGCGCCGGGAGCGACATGGTCTTCGTTGATCACGCGCAACGAACGAAAACCCATCCAGCGCGGATCGTGATATTGATCGAACGAAAATGTATGGCGGGTATTGAGCCAGCCGTAGTCGCCGCCGCCTCGTTCGTTGCTGGGACGAATGTCAATCATTGCTTTCCTTATCAGTAATTAATTGGATGAAGCGGTGAGCGCGACGATTCACCCTCACCGTACCCACGCTCACCACTAGCGCCAACATGCCGGAAGTCGTAACACCTGCGTAAACGCTGATTCCGTGGAGATTGTGGGCTTGCTTGCCGATGCTTTTCTCAGAACTTCAGGAGGAAGTATGCGCCGGCAGCTGCTCGCGCTGGTGATGGGAATCGTGTTGGGAATCGTGTTGCTCACAGGATGTGGAG
>WNFR01000528.1_pt1 | contig 51597 bp, 45 predicted proteins | sample 5400221 | NCBI WGS metagenome assembly WNFR01 (sample SAMN13153357, study PRJNA577476) | soil metagenome | isolation source: 40 cm soil under Madrone tree | place: USA:California | collected 2016-06-14 | reverse complement strand
CGCGGCGCGTCGAACGTGCGCCGGATGGTCAGTTCACGCTCCGTGGCAGGCGCGGCGGCGCTATTTCGTGCTCTTGCTCTTGCGTCCATGTCCTTGCTCCTGTCGTTGCAGTTGGCCGAGATATGCATCGAGGCGCTCGAAGCTCTGCTCCCAGTAGCGGCGATAGCGCTCGGCCCATTCCGCCACCTCCTTCAGCGGTCCGGCCCGCAGCCGGCAGGGCCGGGTCTGCGCCTTGCGGCCACGAACGATGAGTCCGGCACGCTCCAGCACCTTCAGGTGCTTCGAGATCGCCGGCTGGCTCATGTCGAAGGGCTTCGCGAGCTGCATCACTCGCGCCTCCCCGGAGGCGAGCCGCGCGAGGATCGCGCGCCGCGTGGGGTCAGCCAGAGCGGCAAAGGTCGCGTTGAGGTGGCTTGCTCTCACGTTGTATAGAACCAGTAGGTTATATAACGCAGTGACCTTTTACCGCCTGCGCACCCGGCCTGTCAAGGTCGGTGTGAGTGCGGCGCCGCCGCGCTTGCCTTGCGGACCGGCATCCACCAGCATTCGCGCTTCTCATGGTCACTGAGACCCCACGACTGCGTCTGCGCCATCTGGCGAGCGCCGATGCGCCTTTCATTCTCGAGCTGCTGAACGATCCGGACTTCCTCAGCAACGTCGGCGACCGTGGCGTTCGCAACCTGCACGACGCCTGCCGTTACATCGAGACCGGGCCGGCCGCAAGCCATCGGCGCCATGGCTTCGGCCTGTGCGCCGTGGAGCTCAAGGCGTCGGCGGCTGCGATCGGCCTGTGCGGACTACTGCGCCGTGACACGCATCCCGATGTCGAAATCGGCTTCGCGCTGCTGCCGCGCTTCCGTCACCAGGGTTACGCCCTGGAGGCGGCGCAAGCGGCGCTGCGCCTTGGCACGCAGGTGCTCGGCCTCGGGCGCATCGTCGCCATCACCTCACCCGGGAACTCCGACTCGATCAGGATCCTGGAGACTCTCGGCCTGAAATTCGAGCGTATGGTCAACTTCAGTGACGACGGCCAGGAGTCCCGCCTGTTCGTGTTCGATAACCCGCGCGTACCCGGCTGACACGCCATTGCTGCTCGCGCCCCACCGGGGCGCGGGCTTCGAGCGGCGGCCTCAGCGCAGGGAACGCAGCGTGCCCAGCGTGGCTTCGCGCAGCTTGCCGATGGCGTCGTCTATGCGGTTGACCGCGGCCTCGTCGTCCTTGCCCAGGCCTTCCCAGTCCCCGCTCCAGACCCTCTGCAGCTGCGCCGCCTGCGCCGGCACCGGCGCCGGCACCACCGCCGACAGGTCGCGAATCACCAGCACGTACGTCCAGCCGGTGCGCGGACTGCCGCCGGCAACGTCCCGGTCGTACTGCGCGAGGAACACCACACGCTCGAGCTCCGCAATCTTGGTGAGCAGTTCGAACGCCGCAGTGCGGACATTGCGGTTGTGTTCCGTGCGCTCGTTGCGCCAGGTGTTGTAAGCGAGACTGCTGAGCGCCACGATCAGGCTGATGAGGGCGACGGCATTGTCGCGCAGCTGCTGGCGAAGGCTGGTCACTGGCAGCTTACTATACTCCCCACCGCAAGCAGGGTTGGAGGATCCGTGGCTACGCCGCGCACGATCCGCGGCGCAATCACGCCGTGGTACTGCGCGACGTGCTGCGCAAGCCTTAACGGCGCCTGAATCGCCGCGGCGACCGCGGCGGGCACTGTGTCAGCCGTGCAGCCCGGCGCGCGTTTTCACTGTCAGGTGAACGCGAAAGGATCGGACCATGCGAGGCATTGTGAAATTACTGGTTGCGGTGGGCCTCGGTGCGGCTCTGTCGGGCTGCATCGTCGCCCCGGTTGGGGTTCCTGCGCGGGCCTATGTCGGCGTAGGTGTCGTAGCCCCGGCTCCGGTGGTGGTCTTGCACGGCGGGTACTACTACCGGGGCGGGTATTACTACAGGCGCTGGTAACGCTCACCGAATGAGCCGGACGGCGCCTCCGTGGTCGGCTAGTATCGGGGCAGTGTAAGCGTCGCCACCGGCTCAGCGGCGAGCGCCACGCGCATCTCTCGGGGAATCACCGCGACGCTGACCTGTGCGTGCATCCGTGATCACATTGAGGACCGCCGCCCGGGTAGTGTTGCTGGGCACGCTGACAGCGCTGGCCTGTGCGCACGCGGCGGTCCGGGTGCTGACCGGCCCCACACCGATTCCTGACGGCGATGCCCGGGCAGCCGGCGACCTCACGGTCATCAACGAAAAGCTGGCCTTCGCGCTGGCGATCGAGTCCGCGGTGCCGTTCGGCGTGCCGCGCGGCGCGATCGTGGACGTCGCGCCGGTCAGTCACGGCCGTATCGGTCGCGATCGCGTCGCATTCGCCGACTTCATCCCGAACAACTGGTCGGCGTGGCCCAACACCTATCAGCACCTGGACGTCCTGGAGCGCGGCCCGCAGCAGGTGCGCATCCGCACCGTGCGCGACTGGGGCAAGGTGAACATCGTGACGGTCTACTCGCTGGCCGCAAACTCCGATTCGGTCGAGATCCGTACCACCATGACCAACGGCGGGGACGAGACCCTGACCGACCTGCTCTCGGGTCTGACACTGTGGCCGAGAAGCGGCTTCCTGTTCCCTGTTCCGGGTCTCGCCGGCGTCAGCGAGGGCAAGGCCGACGGCGCACTCGCTGATCGCGTGGTGGCCTACGACGCCGGCTGGGCGATAACGCTGCATGCACCCTACCTCGATCACATCGGCTCCGCGTCGCGCGATCTGTTCCAGCTGCACACGCTGCAGCCTCATGAAAGCCGCACGTTCGCCGGCTGGCTGCAGGTGGGGTCGAGCGGGGATCTCGCGCCCGTGGTCAGGGCCGAGATCGAGCGCCGGCAGCTGCCCTCGGGCACGGTGCGTGGCGCGGTCAGCACCCGCGACGGCAAAGCGCTGCGACAACCCGTCGTCGTCGCGGAACGGGACGGCAAGCCGTACGCCTGGGTAGCGGGACACGAGGGCGCCTATCGCCTGAGGCTCCCGGCGGGCAAATATGCGCTGTACGCCACGGGTCGGAACTACTCGCGCAGCGACCCGACATCGGTCAACGTCCGCGCAGGCACCGACCAGGTGCGCGATTTCCACGACCTGGAGAGTCCCGGCCGCCTCGCCTTCTCGGTCGCCGATGCCCGCAACGGCGCGGCGCTGGACGCGCGCATCGTCATCACCGAGGGCCAAAAGCCGCTGGTCGAGTTTCTCGGCGGCAAGACTTTTTTCACCCAACTCGAGCGCAAGGGCCATGCGGGCGCATCCATCGCGCCCGGCCGCTATCTTTTCACGGTGTCAGCGGGCGGTGGCTTCCTGGCGCCGGACACTCAGGTGCGGCTCGCGGTTGCCGCCGGCCAGGTCGCACAGCGCAGGGTCGCCATCACGCCGCTGTTCGATCCGCCGTCGCGCGGCTGGTACTGCGCCGATCTGCACCACCACGCGGACCAGGCAGAAGCGGTGACACCACCGGCGGATCTGGCGCGCTCGCAATTCGCGGCGGGGCTCGATCTTCTGTTCGTCAGCGACCACGATTCGACCGTGAACCTCGCAGCGTTGCAGCACATTGCCAGCGCGCGTGGCGTGGCCTTCATCCCGGGGATCGAGCTGTCGCCGTCCTGGGGCCACTTCAATGCTTATCCGCTGACACCCGGCGCACAGCTGGCGATCGACACCAGCACGGCCACCATCGACATGATCCTGAAAGAGGCGCGACGCGCTGGAGCCACGGTCGTGCAGGTCAATCACCCATTCAATCCCTACGGTTACTTCGCCAGCCTGAAGGCGGGCGTGGCACCCGGCGGCTTCAATCCGGGATTTGATCTGCTCGAAATCAACTCATCGGTCCCCAACGACGACCGCAAGGTGCTGGCGAAGCTGTGGGAATTCTGGAACGCGGGCCAGCACTACTACATCGCTGCGGGCAGTGACACCCACGATGTCTGGAACGATCAGTCCGGGCGCGTACGCACCTTCGCGCATCTCGACGCTCAGGTGACCGCCCAGGCCTTTGCGGAGGCGCTGAAAGCGGGCCGCGCCTACGTTAGCTTCGGCCCGCTCATCTTCCCGTCGGTGATGTTCGGCACGCAGATGCAGGTCCGGACCGGTGAGCCCTTCACTCTGGGCTTCGACCTGGCGTCCGTTGCCGGCGTCAGCAAGGCCGAACTCATCAGCGGCGGAAACGTTGCGGACAGCCGCTCATTTCCCGACACCCCGCTCAAGACTCACGTCGACTTCACGCTCACGACCAACCACCCCGGCTGGTATGCGCTCGACGTCGAGGATCAGCACGGTCGCAAGGCCTACACCGATCCGGTCTGGGTGACGATCGCGCCCCCGCGGCAGTAGTCATGAGAGGTGCGCCGGACCGATCGCTGCGCTACGGGCAGCTCAGAACCATACTGCTGCTGTTTGGGGGCTATGCTGCCTGTTACTACTGCCGGGCGGATCTGTCCGTGGCCACGCCCCTGCTGGTCGAGGAGCTGGGCAAGCAAGGACTCAGTCACGGCGAGGCGATTGTCCGCATCGGCTCGCTCAGTTCCCTCGGAGTTCTCGCCTACGCGCTGGGCAAACTGTTTCTCACCGGCCTGGGGGACTACTGGGGCGGGCGGCGCAATTTTCTCATTGGCGTGGGAGGCGCCGCCGTGTTCACGCTGCTGTTCGCCGCCGGCGGCACCATCCCCATGTTCACTCTCGCCTGGCTCGGAAACCGCCTGACGCAGTCGATCGGCTGGGCCGGCCTCATCAAGGTCTCCTCCAGGTGGTTCGACTATTCCTCCTACGGGTCGATCGCCGGCATTCTCAGCATCAGCTACCTGGTCGGAGATGCCGCCGCGCGGCAGCAGATGGGGATGCTGATCGAGCGCGGCTACGGCTGGCGCGCGCTGTTCCTGTTCGCCGCGATCGTGGCCGCAGTCATGCTGATCGCCAGCCTGCTGTGGTTGCGCGAGTCCCGCGCCGAGCTCGGACACGCGCCAGCGAAGCCGAACCCGCTCAACCTGTTTGCCGCCGCAGAGTCGCGGCCTGCAAGTGTCGGCGCGCTGCTGCTGCCGCTGCTGCGCAGCCGGGCGTTTCTCCTGGTTTGTCTGCTGTCGTTCACCTGCACGATAATCCGCGAGACGTTCAATACCTGGACACCGGTTTACCTGCGCGATCACCTCGGATACAGCATGAGTCACTCCGCCGGCATGAGCGCGATCTTCCCGGGGGTGGGCGCAGTCTCGGTGCTGCTGGCGGGTTGGCTCAGCGACCGTCTCGGCCTGAACGGCCGCTCGCTGCTGTTGTTCCTCGGACTCACGGGCGCGGCCGCCGCGCTCCTGGTGCTCATGTCGGTGCGCTCCGGCCCGTCCGGCGCCTTCCTGGCGGTGGTGGTGATCGGGGTCGTCGCATTCTGCCTGCTGGGGCCGTACTCTTATCTGGGCGGCGCCTTTGCGCTCGACTTCGGCGGCAAGCAGGCGAGCGCGTCCGCCTCGGGAATCATCGACGGCATCGGGTACCTGGGTGGTGTACTGGCGGGAGATACTGTTGCGCGGCTCTCGGTCGCGTTCGGCTGGGAGGGCGTGTTCGTGATCCTGGCGGCGGTCAGCGCTGTGGCCGCGGTGTGCGCCGGCGGTTTGCACGTTATGAACACCAGGGCAGCGGCCAGGACAACCCGTGGCTAGCTCCGCCGGGCCCAGGCGTATCGCCACGGCGCCGGAGTGCCTCACCATCGAATGGGAGGACGGCCGGACGAGTGAGTTCGCCAGCCTGTGGCTGCGCGACAATGTGCATGAGGACCGCGACCCTCACAACGGCCAGCGCCTCGTTGACATCACCGATCTGCCGGAGAAGCCGCGGATTCGCGCGGCCGCGGTCGCCAAGGGCGTCGTGCGCATCGATTGGGAAGACGATGCGCGGGGCGCGTGTTTTGAGCTCGACTGGCTCGCGGCCCATGCCTTCGGCGGCGGCCAGCGCCGACCGGAGCTGACGCCCCGGGCGTGGCTCGCGGGCGCCGGGCTCCTCGCCACCCGGGACTTCGCCTGGGCGAGCCTCGCCGAGGCGCGCGAGGACCCGCGGGTGCGCCTCACCTGGTTGACGCGGCTGCTGCAGGACGGGCTGGCCTTCCTGAGTGGCGTGCCGGCGCAGGAAACGGCGCTGCTCGAGGCGATGCCTTTGGTCGGGCGCGTGCTCGAGACCAACTACGGCCTCACCTTCGACGTTCGCTCGGTGCCGCAACCCGAGAACCTCGCCTATTCCGATCTCGGACTCGGCCTGCACACCGACAACCCCTATCGTGATCCGGTGCCGGGATTTCAGGCGTTGCACGCCCTGATTCCCAGCAGCGAAGGCGGCGAGAGTCTGTTCGCCGACGGCTTGGCGCTGGCTGAGCACCTGCGTGCCACGGCCCCGGACGCGTTCGCGCAGCTGACCCGCACTGCGGTGCCTTTCCACTATCGCTCCAGGGACGCGGATCTGTATGCGGAGCGACCGCTGATTCAACTGTCGGTGCGCGGCGAGGTCACGGCGGTGCACTACAACAGCCGTTCCATCGCACCCCTGAGTGGCGCCGCTCGCGAGAGCGGAGCGTTCTACGTCGCTTACCGGCGCTTCGCCGCCTTGCTGCGCGATCCGCAGTTTCAGTTGAACATGAGGCTCGGCGCGGAAACCGTTGTCGTGTTTGATAACCAGCGGATTCTGCACGGCCGCACCGCCTTCTCGTCCGCCCGACATGCGCGCCATCTGCGCGGCTGCTACCTGGCCCGCGACAGCGTCTACAACGAGACGGCGCTGCTGCGGCGCAAGCTCGCCGCCGCGCAGACACGCGCATGAGAGTCGCCGACGAGATCCTTGCGATCTACGCGGCGCGCGGCGCCGGCGCGTACTTCGGCGAGCGCGTGTCGATGACCGAGCACGCCCTGCAGACGGCGTACTTCGCCCAGCAGGCCGACGCGCCCGAATCGCTGGTGGTCGCCGCGCTGTTGCACGACATCGGACACCTGCTCGCGCAGGTCCCCGACGATATCGCCGACTGGACCGCGGACGCGCAGCACGAAGCGGCCGGCGCCCGGTGGCTCGCGCAGCACTTTCACCCCGGGATCTGCGAACCGGTGCGCCTGCACGTCGCGGCCAAGCGCTATCTGTGCGCGACCGACGCACAGTACTGCGCGAAACTGAGTCCGGCCTCGGTGCACACCCTGAAGCTGCAGGGAGGCCCGATGTCAGCGCACGAGGTGGCGCAGTTCCAGAGCGAGCGCTATTTCACGGAGGCGGTGCGTGTGCGGCGCTGGGACGATGCGGGCAAGGTTGCCGGGCTCAAGACGCCGCGGCTCGCCGAGTACGGCACGTTGATCGCGGGCGCGGCGCAGCCCGCCCGCTGACGCCGCGGCACGCGCTCCGAGCTCGCTGAGCACGATGCTCTAACGCGGCGAGCCGCTCTCGTGTGGGCGGACCTGCACCTCAGCCTGCCGGTGCTTCCACTCCTCGATTTCGAGCCTGTGCGCCTGGTCGTGTTGCAGCAGTAGCGCGGGCAGGTCGCACAAGGTCACGACGCCGACGCCTTCCTGGGTTCCACGACGCGCCCACGCCTCTCCCGGCAGGGACTGGAGCGTTGCAAGATTCGCCTTGCGAGCGACGGCAAACGCCTCGAGTCCTTCGCGCAGCGACAGTGAACGGTAGTGGCGTTCGCGCGCGATCCCGGCACCATCAAAGTCGGGCAGGCGCGGCGCCTGTTCGTCTCGCAGGCGGCGGATGCGAACGCCAAAGCCCTCACGCTCCAGATCCGCAAGATGCCAGACCTGCTCCACCGGTGAAAATGCCCCGCCGGGTCCGGGCAGCCGCGCATCCTCCGCAGTCAGTGAATCGAACTGCTCATAAAGATAGTCGGGCATCGCGGACAGCGAGCGCAGCAGTTCCTCGCGCTCACCGGCACTGAACTTCACGTGCTGCACTGTGGACCCGGGACTGCGCATGCCTGAAATGTATCATCATTGGGCGTGATCCGCCGGGCCATTGGAGTTCGGCTACCGGGAGGAATCATGACGCGCGGCTGGCCGCGTCCGCTCGCCGCTCAGCGCTCCGCCAGGATCGCGCGCCAATTGATGATTGCGTTCCACAGCATGCGCTGGTCGCCGCGATTGAGATCGCGATGCAGCGGATTGAAGTTGAACGCGATCACGTGCCCCAGACCTGAGTGCAGATCCAGGATGGCGGGATGTCCGATGAGGTTTTCTTCTCCCCACGCCTGACCGCTCACGACCAACGGCGCACCTTCCCGATCGCCCCACTCGAGTACCACGCCGCTGCGATCGAACGGACCATCGAGACAGCTCGTGCAGTACGCCATGCGCAACCAGCGGCGCGGGGTGGAATAGAGCGGAAAGTTCTGGCGGAACACATAGGTGCGCGCGGCATAACCGTAAGCGATCGGGTGATCGGGTCGCGCGAATGACACACGCACATGCGCACCGGGCGTCCGGGCCGCAGCCGACTGCGAGGCCGCCGCAGCGGCGGCCCCGCCTCCTTGAGTGCTGCGCGGCACGCCGCCGGCCTCGCGCCGGACGCCGCGCACCATGCCGCCCTCGAGCGGCAGCATGGAGCCGCTGCCGAGCGTGATCAGCAGACCTCCCGCATCGACGAAGCGCTGCAGCTCGGCAAGTCCGCCCCAACCGATACCCCCGGTGATGTCCTCGGACTCCGCCGGCGTGCCGAGACTCGGAGTCGCGCCGGTCTTCTTGAACGGCATCGGGCTCCACGCCTTGGGGATCCCCTGAATCTGCTCGGCAAGCTCCAGATCGACGTGGCCGTAGAGCAGAACGTCGTACCTGTCCCGCAGCTTGCCGGCGCGGATATCCTCGTCCCGAACGTAGATATAAGGTATGTGTCGCTGATCGAGCGAGTAGCGTGCCCAGCCGCTCGTGTCCGTATCTGCCCACGGCACCCATAATCCGAGACGCGCCACGGGCGCTGCGTGGCTCGGCACGTTCGGAATCGAGCCGGTGCTCGCAAAATCCAGTCCCTGCCCGGCCGCCGCGTCGCGCAGCGCAGCGGCCAGGCCCGCCTGTGGTGCGAGGATCCAGGACCCGGGCGGGTAATCGGCACCATTCACGCTGAACGCCCGCTCGGCGATCGAGATCCTGAATCGGGCCAGCTGGTAGCGCGCCTCGAGCAACCCCTCCTGTCCCGTGTCTTTCAGCAGGTACACCGGACCGCTGCCCGACACCTGACCTTGCGGATGAGGCGCTGCGGTGAGTGCCGTGAGGGTTGCCGCGCGTACCTGCGGATCCGCCGTCGGAATCGCCGCCAGATGATAGTGGGCCGGCAACTCCCAGGAAATGTCGTCGTAGGCCTCGCCGCCGTCCTTGGGGTAGTTCTGGGCCGTCAGCAGGTCTACCGCGTAGTCGCGGTAAGGCTGGTCGAGTCGCACGACGTAGGTGCCTGCAGGGAACTTACCTTCCTTGAGGGTGATGTCCGCCGCCGCACGGTGCACCTCGATGCCCTGCGCCAGCAGTCGCGCAACGAGTTGCGCAACGCGCGCCGGGTCACCCTGCCCAGCGGGAATCAGGAACGCGAAGGGTGCTTCATCGAGGCCGCGGTGGTAGGAATGCAGCGCCTTGAGATAGTAATTCCTCAGCAGGCTCTTCGACTGCTGCGCGCTGTCATCGAGCGCCGCAAGCATCGCGGTCTCGTTGTAGTTGACGTTGTCGCGCGCCGACCAGGCAAAGCTCTTCGGCTTCGGCGGCGGCAAGGGCCGATACCACTCGACGGTGCTCTCATCTCCCGGCTGCTCGGGGACGAGCGTCTCGGCGGTGCCATTGCCGTAGGTCTCGTAGCCGCGACCATCCGCGTTGTGATTGGTCGCGATCGCATCCAGGTACAGGTGCGCAAAGTCGTCGCCGAAATTCCAGGTCCACACGCCCGGCATGCCGAGCGCCGTCAGCGCCTGCACTTCGTGGAAGCTCAGCTCGAGGCGTTCGGCGTAGGTGAGTGGATCGACATGCTGGTTGATGGGGCCCGTGCCATTCCAGGTCACCAGCAGCGCCACACTCTCGTGCAGGTCGTGGACCACCTGTGGATGCCACTGCTGGAACATGCGGAACACGGCTTTGGTGGTCTCGTGTACCTGCTGGTGCGCGTCGCGGTTGATGTCCACGAACGCATACTTCGACCAGTAGGGAGGCGACTGCCGCGGCAGCTGCGCCAGATCCGTCTTGCCTTTGAGGTAACGGTAGAACCACTCGACCTGCTTGTCGCGTCCGTCGGGATTCGAGACTGGGTTGATCAGCACCACCAGATTCTCGCGAATGCGCCGGATCATCGGCTGCTCCGACACGGCGAGCCGATAGGCGAGTTCCAGCACCGACTCGGTCGAACCGGTCTCGTCCGAGTGCAGTGCCGCGTTGAAGTAGTAAATCGGGCGGGCACTCGCCACGATACCCTCGGCCGCCGCGGCGTCCGTGCGGCGCGGATCCGCCAGCGCGGCAGTCGCGGCTCTCAGCCGCTCCAGCTCCTGGATGCCCTTTTCGTCCGCCACCGCGAGCAGCACGATGTCGCGGCCTTCCTCGGAGCGCCCGATCGTGAACAGGCGCACGCGCGGGGAAGAGCCGGCGAGCGCGCGACAGTACGCATAGGCGGTCGAGGAATTCACCAGCTCGCCTGCCGCCCCCGGAATGCGGTGCAAAAAAGCCCGCGGCGAAACCGCGGTCGCGGACGCCGGCAGATAGGCGACCCAGGGCGAGAGAAAGCGCGCCTCGGTGGTCGCCTGCGCGATCTCCTCGACCGAGCCGGGCTCGGGTGTATCGGGAGCGCCCGACTGCGCACACAACACGCGCGGGGCGAGCGCAATCAGGCTCAGCAGTACGAATGGTTTGTCGAGCATGAGCCAGTATAACTTATTGAACATTCGCTCAACTATGGGCAGACTTCGGCGCATGGCTCGCAACCCGCGCTACGACATACTGTTCGAGCCGGTGAGGATCGGACCAGTCACGGCCCGCAACCGCTTCTACGCGGTTCCGCATGCCGCCGGCATGACCAACTCGATGCCGCACATGCGCGCAAAGTTTCGCGAGACCAAGGCCGAAGGCGGATGGGGCGTGGTCTGCAGCGGCTATGTCTCGATTGACCCCAGCTCCGACGATGCGCCCCTGCCCTTCGCGACCCTTTGGGACGACGACGATATCCGCTCCCACGCCCTGATGACCGACGCCGTGCACCGGCACGGCGCGCTGGCGGGCATCGAACTGTGGCACGGAGGCGGTTCGGTCATGAACCGCACCAGCCGGATCGCGCCCATGTCTCCTTCCGGCACCTCATGGATGGCCACGCATGTCAATTTCATGGGTAACCAGCGGCCACGGGCCATGGATACGCACGACATCCGCGCGTTGCTGACCTGGCAGGCAGAAGCGGCGCGCAAGGCGCGCCGCGCGGGATTTGACATCGTCTACGTCTATGCCGGCATGGGATATCTGCCTTACGAATTCCTGCTGTCGGATTGGAACCAGCGCACCGATGCCTACGGCGGCAGCGTGCGCAATCGTGTCCGGATCGTGCGCGAGCTCCTGGAAGTCACGCGCGCGGCCGTCGGTGACCACTGCGCAGTGGCGCTGCGGATCAGTCTCGAGGAGCTGCGTTCGCGGCCCAGCGATGTGGCGCCCTCGGAAGCGCACGAAGTCGTCGAGCTGCTCGCCGAGGTGCCCGATCTGTGGGACGTGAAGCTGGACTCCTCGCCGACCGACTGCGCCCCGTCGCGATTCGCGCCCGAGGGCAGCCACGAGCCGATCATCGAATTCGTCCGCAAGCTCACACGCAAGCCGGTGGTCGGCGTCGGCCGTTTCACCTCCCCGGACACCATGGTCGGTCAGATCAGACGCGGCGTGCTCGATCTGATCGGCGCCGCGCGACCCTCGATCGCGGATCCGTTTCTTCCCAGGAAGATCGACGAGGGCCGCGAGCAGGACATCCGCGAATGCATTGGCTGCAACATCTGCATCTCGAGCTGGCACGACGCAGTCCCGGTGAGGTGCACGCAGAACCCGACCATCGGCGAAGAATGGCGCCGCGAGTGGCATCCCGAACGCATCGCCCCAATGGGCAGCACATCCTCCGTTCTGGTGGTCGGCGCAGGTCCCGCGGGCCTCGAGTGTGCGCTGACGCTCGGCCGGCGCGGTTACGAGGTCACCCTCGCGGAGGCAGCCGACGAGATCGGCGGCCGGTTGCGTTTCGAGACGCGCCTGCCCGGATTGGCAGCCTGGGGACGCGTCCTCGACTGGCGCCGTGGTCAATTGCAACGGCTGCCGAACGTAAACATCTTCCGCGGCAACCGCCTGTCAGCCGACGACATCCTGGAACTGGGCAACACGCACGTGGTCATTGCCACCGGTTCACGCTGGGCACGCCTGTTGTACTCGGCGCTGGAGATTCCGGTCGGCAAACTCGAGGGGCCCGAGGTCTTCACGCCCGACGACATCGCCGACGGCGCACGCATCGAAGGGCCGGTCATCGTCTACGACTTTGACAACTACTACATGGGCAGCGTGCTGGCGGAGCACCTGGCCAGGGCCGGACACCGCGTCGGCTACGTCACTCCCGCCGGACATGCGTCGGCGTGGGCCATCATGAGCAATGAGCAGCCGCAGATTCACCGTGCGCTGTTCGCGGCCGGGATCGCGCTGCACACGCTCGCGCGCGTGACGACATTCGAGCGGGGCGAGGTCACCCTGGCCCGCCAGTTCACGGACACCGCGACGCGCATCGCCTGCCGGTCTCTGGTGATTGTCGGCGCCCGCTTTGCGAATGACTCCCTGCACGCCGAGCTCGCCGCACGGCCGCAGGACCTGGCCGCGGCGCGCATCCAGTCCGTCACGCGCATCGGCGACGCGCTGGCTCCCGGTGCGATTGTGCATGCCGTGTACAGCGGCCACCGGTATGCTCGGGAACTGGATGCCGATCCCACGACCTTGACTTACCGACGCGATGCGCCTCTGGAGAGGCTCACGTGAACGCCCGCGAGCTGCCCCCGCCTCTGGCCGGTCTGGAAGCCACCCTGCCATCGAGCTGGTATCGCTCGGAGAGCGTATTTGCCCTGGAGAAGGAGCGGATCTTCTGCCGCGACTGGATGTGTGTCGGGCGCGAGGAAGAGCTGATCGGACCCGGCGCGTTCCGGCTGCTCGACATCCTCGGCGAAAGCATCATTCTGGTGCGCAACGGGCAGAGTCAGCTGCGCGCCTTCTACAATGTCTGCCGGCACCGCGGGACGCGCCTGTGCCGGGAGCCGGCTGCGGCGGGCCCGGGCGCTGCCCAGCTGCCGGGTGGCATCGCCGCCGGACGTATCACCTGTCCGTATCACCGGTGGACCTACGACCTCGACGGTCGGCTGATCGCCGCACCCTATCTGAGCAGTCAGCCGCAATTCGACAAGGCACTGTTCAGCCTGTATCCGGCGGGCGTCGAGTCGTGGGGCGGTTTCGTGTTCCTGAACCTGACGCCCTCCAGGGCCGTGCCCCTGCAGCAGCAGATCGCCGGAATTCCAGAGCGCTTGGAGCGTTACCCCTTAAGTGAGCTGCGGATCGGTCATACGATCCGCTACCAAGTGGCCGCGAACTGGAAAGTGCTCTGCGAGAACTACAACGAGTGCTATCACTGCGCGGGCGTGCATCCGGAGCTGTGCGCCCTGGTGCCGGCGTTCCGTGAGCGCGGCGGCGCGAACCTCGACTGGCTGCGCGGCATCCCCCATCGCCCCGGCGCCTATACGTTCACCCAGTCAGGCACGACGCGCCGCCGCGCATTCCCGACCCTGAACGAAGACGAGCGGGTGCGCCACAAGGGCGAGCTGCTGTATCCGAATCTGTTCGTGAGTCTCGCCTGCGATCACGTCGCGGTGTTCATCCTGCAGCCGCGCAGCGCCGCGCACACCGCCATCACCTGTCATTTCCTGTTCGAGCCGTTCGAGCTCGAGAAGCCCGACTTCGACCACAGCGACACCACCGAGTTCTGGGATCTCGTCAACGCCCAAGACTGGGCGATCTGCGAAGCGGTGCAGCAGGGCATCAGCGCGCGCGTGCACGAGCGCGGCTACTACGCTCCCATGGAAGACTTCAGTCTCGACATCCGTCGCTACGTCCTGGATCGGATCGGCGACGCGGTCGACGTGACGTGAGGGACCCGCCGGCGGCGGCAGCGTCTTTCCCGTCCCGGCAGCGCATCCGTGTGCGCTGGAAGATCTTCCTGTTCCTGTTCGGCTTTGGCTTCATCGCCTATGTGCAGCAACGAAGCCTCACCGTCGCCAGCTACCGCATGATGCCGGATCTGGGTTTGACCCAGATGCAGATCGGCTGGCTGGAGGAGGCGTTGCTGGTCGGCTATACCGCCATGCAGTTTCCGGGAGGCGTGATCGGGCAGCGCCTCGGGGCGCGGCTGATGTTTGTCGTGATCGGGCTCATCGCCTTCGCGTCCTGCCTGGTGACGCCGCTTGCTCCGCTTGTGCTGCAGGGAAGCGTGCTGCTCGGGGTGTTGCTCGCTGCGCAGTTGCTGGCCGGCGCCGCACAGGGGCCGATATTTCCGGTTTCCACCGGAGTCTTTCAGACCTGGTTTACGCCCGACAAATGGCCGCTGGTGCAGGGCATGCAGAGCATGGGGCTGGGTCTGGGAGCGTCCTTCACGCCGCCGCTGATCGCCTGGCTCATGACCGCGTTCGACTGGCGGCGGGCACTCGCCTGGACGACCCTGCCGGCGCTGCTGCTGATCGCCTGGTGGGCCTGGTATGGAAGAAACACCCCGGCCGAGCATCCGTCAGTGAGCGCGGAGGAGCTCGCCGAGCTCGGTGCGGAGCCGCCTGCGAGTGTGGACTCCGCCATCTCATGGTCACGCATGTGGGCGTTGATGAAGAACCGCGACGTGCTGGTGCTCACCGCCTCCTACCTGTGCATGAACTACGTGTATTACCTGTTGGCGAACTGGTGTTTCCTGTATCTGATACAGGAACGGCACTTCACGGTGCTGCAAAGCGGTATGTTGGCCGGCACGCCGCCGCTCGCCGCCGCCATCGGTGCCGGTGCGGGCGGCTGGCTCGCGAGCGTCCTCGGAAAGCGCTACGGCATACGCAGGGGCCTGCGGATCCTGCCGCTCATCTCGCTGCCCGCTGCCGGTGTGCTGCAGTTCGTCGCGGTGGACGCGGCAAACGCCTACCTCGCCGTGGCGGCACTGGCGCTGTGCTTTGCGTGCGTCGAGCTGAACGAAGGTCCTTACTGGGCGGCGATCATGCACGTTGGCCGCGCCGACGCGATGGCGGCGTCGGGACTGCTCAATACCGGCGGCAATGCGGGCGGGCTGGTCGCCACGCCGATCGTTGCCTACCTTTCCGGCCATCACGCCTGGACCCCCGCCTTCCTGATCGGCACGGGGTTTGCGCTGGCGAGCGCAGCCGGCTGGCTGCTGGTGGATCCGACCCGGCGCGCGGCGGCCGACGCCCTCTGACGCCGCGCGCCTAGGGCGCCGGCGCCGCGGCGAGCGCGCTGTTGCCATCGAGGATGCCGCGCACCGTGGCCTGCGCCCGGCTGACACCCTCCTCCCACTGCAGCTGCAACCTCCCCCGCGCCCCTTGCGGGCCGCGCAGTTCCAGATCGGCGTGCACGCTGCCACGGCGGCCCGGCCAGTCGATCCACCCCGACAGCGCTGCATCCTCGGTCCAGAGGACTTGTCGAAGAGTCAGGCGATAACCCTGCGGCGCTTCCCGGACGGTGAACGTGCCGCCGCGCAATCCAACGCCCCTGCCGGCTCCGTTGGCCTCGGCGCGCGCGATTGCGTCCCCGCAAGTCAACAGCACCGCGGTTACGGCTCGCAACTGGTCTTCTCCCGCCGCATTGCCCGCAAGCCCTCGTGCGGGTGTCAACTCGCTAACGTGCCTGGCGAAGCGTGGCACGAGGCGCACTGCGGGCACCGCGCCCGCACAGCTTTCATCGCCGCTCTCGAGGTGCTCCATGAAGCGACGCGCCAGTATGGCGCCGCATTCGCTGCGGGCATGAGGCAGCGCATTGACGTGGAAGCTATTGGCAATGACGACATGGCGGGCTCGCGGAAAGTGGGCCGCCGCCGCGGCCCCGTCCGCCGCGCTGGTCATATTGTCCAGCTCGCCGGAGATCACCAGCACGGGAGCTTGCGGGTAGCGGGCGCCGGCGGGGACCAGCCGCACGGCCGGCGCGCCGGGCGCCGCGGCAGGCCACTGCACGCACTCATCGATGAAGGCATAGTCGAGTGGCATGCCGCGATATTCATCGATCGTGAACGGCGCATAGGTGTCGGGCACCTCGGTCTTGCGCCTGGTGATCTGCGCATCGCGTGCGATCAGGCGCTGGGCAGGCGCGAGGCTCATGTCGAAGATCTGCGGCGGATCCTGGCAGAACACGGCGGCCGCCAGCCCCGCGCTGAACTGGCGCGGCGAGTGCGTCGGATCGCGTGAGTCCACGCTGGCCAGAGTTTCCGCCATCAGTCTGAGCAGCGGTAACCGGTCCCCGTCGCTGAAAGCGCGCGCCGCCGCATCCAGCTCGCGCACCGTCGCCTGGGCCGGCGAGCCTCCGAACATGACGATCGCCAACTGGCTTGCATCGGCGGTGAACCGCATGGATCGCCCGTCGCCGTAACGCACCTCGGCGCTGAACGGCGCGGCGCGCAGCAGCTCGAGCGCCCGGGCGATGTGCTCGAGCGAGCTTCCCGCGATTGCCTGGCAAGCGGGTGCGCGCTCGCAAGCCCGGTTGAATTTGTCGCGCATCGCGGGTGCGTAATGCGGGTACCAGGCGTAGTCGGGACCGTCCAGAGGATAGGCTCCATCGAGCACCAGGGAGCGCAGCCGGTCCGGATGTCGCAGCGCAAAGACCTGCGCGAAATAGCTGCCGTATGAGTCGCCGTACAGGTTGATGCGCCCGATCGACAGCGCCTCCAGGATCGCAGCCAGGTCATCGGTTGCCAGCGCGGTGCTGTATAACGGCGCCGCTCGCCCGAGCGAGCGCCCGCAGGACCCGATATTGGCCTCGGTGAGCACCGCTGCGGTCTGCAACGGCTCGCAGTCGACAGCGGCCGAGCGTCCCGTTCCCCGATTGTCCATGATCAACACATCGTGGTTCGGCCGCAGGGGCCCGAACAGCGCCAGGTACTCGCTGCGTGACCCCGTGGCGGGATAGCCGGGGCCGCCCTCGGTCGCCACCAGGGTGCCGGCGGCAGGACCGCTGGCAGTATGCGGGTAATACTCGAAGTAGATCGATAGGGTTCCGGGGACTGCGCCGCCGGGATCAAGGCGGCGGTACAGGCTCCCGCACCAGGGCGCCCGCGTGTCGCAGCGGTGCAGAGTCAATCGTCCCACCTGCAGTGCCGCCATGGGGCGTGCATCCGATCCGGGTGCGCTGACAGCAGCCAGCAGCAGCATGCCCCGGATCAGGAAGCGACGGTAACGACCGTATGCCATGGACGGGACGCTCTCGCCCCCGGTGCGTCGCTCTTATTGAACGCTTGTATCATAAGGATCCCAGCCCATGATGCGCCACTGGCCCCAAGCTAGGAGCTGAATGATGTTGCCTCGGATTGCCTCTCGGGCCGGCGGGTGTGCTCTTTTTCTGGCACTGACCGTGTTGCAGCCTGGCGCGCGCGCTCAGATGGCGACCCCGCCGAAGACGCACAACGTCGTACTCATCGTCAGCGATGGTGTTCGCTGGCAGGAGGTTTTCACCGGCGCCGACCCCACCCTGATGAACGCGAAAAACGGCGGCATCTGGGACAAGGAGCAGGACCTGCGCCGCGAATTCTGGCGCGCAAACGCGGACGAACGCCGCAAGGCCCTGTTTCCGTTCTTGTGGACGACGGTCGCGGCGCGCGGCCAGATCTTCGGCAACCAGACCAAAGGCAGCGTCGCCCGTGTCACCAACGGGTTGGCCTTCTCTTACCCCGGATACAATGAAATGCTGAGCGGGCATCCCGATCCGCGCATCAACTCGAACGAGTTCGGCCCCAATCCCAACCCTACGGTGTTCGAATGGTTGAACGGTCTGCCGGATCTGCACGGGCTCGTCAGCGTGTACGCAACGTGGGAGACGTTCAGGGATATATTCAACGTTCGACGCAGCAATCTTCCGCTGCAGGTCGGATGGGACCTGCCCTATCGCGGTGAGCTCACCCCCCGGCAGGAGCTGCTGAACCAACTCTACCGGTTCACGACCCGGTTGGACGACGGGGATGTCTACAACGCGTTCCTGCAGATCCCGTTGCTCGACTCGTTTCGCGAACACCAACCGCGTGTACTGTTCGTCGGCTACGGCGAGACTGACAACTGGGGGCACGCCGGCCGCTACGACCTGCTGCTCCACAGCGCGCACGTCTTCGATCACTTCGTCGAGGAGCTCTGGAATACCCTGCAGGGTCTGCCGGCGTATCGCGATCAGACTACGTTCATCATCACGACGGATCATGGCCGCGGTAGCGGACCGATCGATTGGAAGGAGCACGGTGTCGAGCAGCCAGGCTCGGAGAACATCTGGATCGCGGCGCTGGGCCCGGACACTCGAGCGCTCGGCGAACGCACTCACACCGCGCCGGTCACTCAGGCCCAGATTGCGGCAACCGTGGCGGCGCTGCTGGGCAAGGACTACCGGCAGGCCGTGCCGGCCGCCGCCGTCCCCATCGCAGAGGTCTTGAGCACGCGCCCGTAGGAGTGGTCAGTCCCGCAACGCTGCGGCGCTGGTCATCGGGGCGTGCCCACCACCCTGGCAAGCACGTCGATGAGCTGCGCGGGATCAACGGGCTTGGGTACGTGCTCATCGAAGCCCGCCTCGAGCGCGCGCCGGCGATCATCGTCTCGGGCGAACGCCGTGACTGCCACCGCGCCCACGCGCGCTGTGTGCGATTCGCCCTCACTTTTGCGAATGCTGGCCAGTAGCTGGTAGCCATCTTCGCCGGGAAGTCCGATATCGCAGACGATCACATCCGGGCGGTGAAGCGCCAGTGCCTCTCTGGCCGAGGCCGCCGAGGTCGCGACGCGCACGCGTGCTCCGGCGGCCTCGAGGAACTGCCGCATCGGCTCCGCCGCCGCCGATTCATCCTCGACGATCAGCACCTGCCTCCCCGCGAGCTTCGCGTCGCTGCTCGCACCCGTGTCGCCGTTCGCGACAGGCAGCTCCTGTCGCCTCGCGAGCGGCAATCGCACGGTAAAGGTCGAGCCGCGTCCCTCCCCGTCACTGTGCGCGACGATAGCGCCGCCATGCAGCTCCACCAGCTCCCGGGCGATGGCCAGTCCCAAGCCCAGCCCCGTATGCTGGCGGCTGGTCACCGCTTCAGCCTGCTTGAACCGATCGAACACCAGCGGCAAAAAGTCGGGACGAATACCGATGCCGTTGTCGCGAACCATGATCTGCACAGCGCCGCCATCCCGGGACAACTCGACCTCGATGGCGCCGCCCGAGGGCGTGAACTTCACAGCATTGCTCAACAGATTCAGGATCACTTGCTGAATCCGATCCGGATCGGCGCGCACCACTCCCACCTCGTCACTGAGTCGCGCTTCCAGCTTGATGCTGCGGGAGGTCGCATTGGGCAGCACGGCGTCAATCGCGCCCTGTACGACGTCCGCAAGACGGGTCTCGCGCAGCGCCAGACGCAGCTTTCCCGAGGCCATCCTGGAGGCGTCCAGCAGATCGTCGATGAGCGCCTGCTGGGCCCGGGCCGCGCGATCGATGGCCTGAAGACCCGAATCGATGTTCTTGGCGGTCACCTTTCCGCCCAGGAGCAGCCCCGACCAGAGGCGGATGGTGTTGAGCGGGGTACGCAGCTCGTGGCTGACCGTCGAGATGAAATCGTCCTTGGCGTGGTTGGCGCTCTCTGCGCCCAGGCGCAGTTCCTCGGACGTCCGCAGTGCCTCGTGAAGATACTCCCGCGCCTGTGTGAGTTCGGTGTGATCACGCATAACACACGCACATCCGGGAACGGCGCCGGTTGAGTCGCGAATCGCCGTCAGCGTGGCGCTGGCCCAGAACCGGCTGGCATCCTTTCTCATGTAGGCCCGCTCGTCACTCGCCTTCTCGTTGTCGAGCGCCATGCGCAACTGCCGCTCGGGCAATCCCAGCAGGCGATCTTCGGGCGTGTACAGCATCGCTGCGGGGCGGCCGATTGCTTCGCTCTCGCTCCAACCGAGCAGGCGCTCCGCCCCGCTGTTCCAGGTCGTGATTTGGCCTCGGGCGTCGATCATGAAAATCGCGTAGTCGGCCGTGCTCTCCAGCAGCAGTCTGGAGCGCTGCTCGTTTTCGCGCAGGGTCGCTTCCATGCGTTTGCGCTCGCTGATGTCCCAGAACGTCGCGACTGCCGCGATCATTTCGCCCGAGCGGCCCCGAATCGGCGCCGAGCTGACCGAAAGCGAACCTCGCGTGCCGTCCGCGCGCAGAAAATCGAGTTCCTCGTCGCTGACCGTCGCGCCCGATGCGAGCGTGCGGGCCAGGGGCCAGTCCTCCGGCCCATAGGCCTGACCGTTCGCATGCAGACCCTTCAAGGTGACCGCAGCCGAGCTCCACGGCGCCCCGAGCATCGGCAGCGGGAAGGGCTGACCGAACAGCCTCGCCGCGCGTCGATTGCCGTAAGTGACCGTACCGGAAGGGGCATCCACCATCAGCATGGCGGCCGGCATCTGGTCGATGGCCGCCTGCAGGCGCGCCTGGGCCGCATCGACCGCCTGCTCGGCGCGCTTGCGCGCCGTGATGTCGACGAAGGTGATGACAACGCCCTCGATGCGATTGTCGGTGGTGCGATAGGGGACCGTACGCCGCAGGTACCATGCGCCGCTATGAGTGCGTGTTTCGGCCTCCGAGGGGATCAGGGTTGCAAGCACCAGGCGCGCTTCCTCGGTGAGATCGCCGTCGCTGAATTTGGGCTGGAAGTGATCAATCGGTCGCCCGATGTCAGACGGACGCAGCGCGATCAGCTCGCTCATCGCAGGAGTGAAGCGCCGTAGCTGGAGCTGAATATCCAGGAACACGACCCCGATACTGGTGCTGCCCCATAGGTTCGACAGGTCATTATTGGCGGCCTCGAGTTCTGTGATCTTCGACTGCAGCTGTCCATTGACGGTGACCAGCTCCTCGTTCATCGACTGGAGCTCTTCCTTGCTGGTCTCCAGCTCCTCGTTGGCGCTTTGCAGCTCCTCGTTGATCGAGATGACTTCTTCGTTAGAAGCCTTCAGCTCCTCGTTGCTGGACTCGAACGCCTCGACGGTGCTTTGCAGCTCGCGGCGCGCGATGCGCAGCTCGTGCTGCAGCTGCGCGTCGTTGGCGGAATCTTTGGTCCCCTCAGATGGCCCGGTCGGTGCCTCCGAGCCCGGCGCACTGGCTGGTGCGCGCGACCGCTCAGGCTCGAAGCTCACTCTGATGTACCCCGGGCCACCCGCCGCAACCAGCGGCGCGGCCGTAATGCGAGCCCGCGGCGCACCGGTTTGCATTTCGGCAGCCTCGATCACGATGCGTCCGCCGCCGGCACGCGCCTGACGCAAAGCCTCCCGTATCGTGGGCCGGACGCCGAAGTGCAGCACCTCGAACAGAGCGCGCGTCGGTTCGCCGAGCGGCTGAATCAGAAATGGCGTCGTGTCACCATGGAAATAGACGATACGATCTTCCGCATCCACGACGACCGTTGGCGGCCCGAACTGCTCAAAAAGCGCCTGTTGCACGGCAAACGTCGTTGCCGGACGCGGGCCGTACAATGCGATCCGAGGCGCCGCGGCGATCATGCGCGCAGCGAATGCGGGAAGGTCCGGATGACGATGGCTGTGCGGCCCGATGCGGCGGTAAATGCGATGCTTGGGGTCAACCGCCTCGAACACGCCCTTCAGCGAGCCCGAAGTTTCCGCGCTGCCGAGGAACAGCGTGCCACCATGCTTGAGCGCGAAATGCAGCAGCGCCAGCACGCGCTCCTGGACGTCGGGCTCGAGATAAATGAGCAGATTGCGGCAGGTGCAGATGTCGACGTGTGAGAATGGCGGGTCACGCAACACGTTCTGGGGAGCGAACACCACCATGTCGCGGATCGGCTTGCGGATCCGGTATACGTGGTCGTCCTTCTCAAAGAACCGGTCGAGGCGCTCGAGCGACAGGTCCCCCTCGATGCCTCCCGGATACACGCCTGCGCGCGCCAATTCCAGCGACTTGACCGACGCATCGGTGGCAAAGATCTTTACCTCGATGCTCTTGCCGCAGCTATGGATTTCCTCGGCGAGGAGCATGGCGAGGGAGTAGGCCTCTTCGCCGCTCGAACACGCCGACACCCAGGCGCGAATCGGTATATTGCTTTGCCACCCGGTCACGAGCGGCCGTACCACCAGTTCGCGCAGCGCCTCCCACGACTGCAAATCGCGAAAGAAACCGGTGACATTGATCATCATGTCGTTGGCCAGCCCGCGTACCTCTTCCTCGCTGTCACGCAGGCGCGCCGCGTAGTCAGCCAGCGTGAACAGCGACGCGAGTCCCATGCGCCGCTGCAGACGGCGCAGCACGGTAGGTTTCTTGTAGCCGCCGAAATCGTGACCCGTGTGCGTTCGCAGGATCGCGAGAATCTCGCTCAGATGCTGGCGCTCGCGCTGCAGGATCTCCTGCGCGCGCGCCGCGGTCGAGCCGTCGGCGTCGAGGCTCGAATACTTCACGTATTGAACGATGGCCTGCCCGATCTCGCCGGGCGCCAGTACCTGATCCGCGTAGCCGGCGTGGATCAGACTCGTGGGCATCGCGGGAAATTCGGCGCTCTCGGGCGATTGCGCGAAGCACACGCCGCCAGCGGCCTTGATCGCCCGGGCACCCGCGGTGCCGTTCGTGCCCATTCCCGAGAGCACGACGGCGATCGCCTTCTCCTGCTGCATGTCCGCCAGGGAGCGAAAGAAGTCATCGACCGGACGGCGATGGCCGCGCTTCTCGACGGGCTCGCCGAGCTGAAAGACGCCGCGCTCGAGAGTGACCGTGAAGCCGGGGCGGGTGACGTAGACGTGGCCGGCTTGCAGCGCCAGTCCCCCCATCACCTGCAGCACCGGCAAGTGCGTGTGACGCGCGAGGATCTCCGCCATCAGGCTGTCACGCTCGGGGGGCAGATGCTGAACGACCACGAACGCCATGGCGCATTCACGCGGTAGTGCGTCGAAGAACGCGTTGAGGGCCTCGATTCCCCCGGCCGACGCGCCGATTCCCACCACCGGGAACGGCAAAAAAGCCCGGTCGACGAAATCATCCGGAGCCAGAACCTCCGGGGGTTCGGAGGCTGATTCGTCGGGCTGAGCGAACTTGGAGCCTTCGGGCGTCATGTAAGCGCGTGACGAGCACGGACTGCCGTACGTGATGCTGCGCTCAACCGTGCTGCGATTGGAAATTTTCTTCCCCCGCATAGCCGAATCGCATAGCTGAGGCTAACGCATCACTGCCCTTCGGCACTCTGACCATAATGCCAACTGCGGCGATTCAAACGCTACCGAGGTCGGCCGACGCAGCGCCGCGGCGGTGCGACGCCCCTGCGCCGGGCGTGCGCAGCCGTCCCGCAGGCATATAATCGCGGGCACTTCTTCCAGTTCCGCCTCAACGCTCATGCCCGAGCCCGTGATCCAGCGTTCGGCTCAGCCCGGCGAGCCGCTCGCGCCCCTGGTGCCGCTCGAGGTGGTCATTTCCACCGCCGAATTGGCGTGGCGCTCGTGCCGCGCGCCGGAGTACCAGGCGGAGACTGAGGTCCTGGTCGAGCTCGCCGGGCAACTGATCCGATCGCCCGCAAGCATTCTGGAGCATCTGGCGGATGCGGTCATGAGACTGTGCCGGGGCGGCTCCGCTGGCGTGAGCCTCATCGATGAGCACTGCGGCGAAGCGCTGTTCCGCGCGCATGCGTTGAGTGGCGAGATGGCTGAGCACCTCTGGGGCACGACGCCTCGCGACTTCAGTCCCTGCGCCATGGTGGTCGACAGCAACTGCCTGCAGTTGATGTCCGACCCGGAACTGCACTACAGATACCTGGCCGAACTACGCCCGAAGATCTTCGAGGCACTGCTAATTCCTTTCACCTCGGGCGCGCGAACGGTCGGAACGATCTGGGTCGTGACGCACGATGCTACCCGGCACTTCGATGCCGAGGATGGGCGCCTCCTTGCGGACCTCGGGAAATTTGCGTCGGCTTCCTACCAGGCGTATGTCACGCATTCGCGCGCGAACCCTGGTGAGAACGGCTCGCGCGAAGACGAGAGTTCAGCGGTGAGCGCCGCGGCGGCTCTGGATACCGCAGCGCGCGAGCTACGTGAGGAGCTGGGGCAGGAGCTCCGCTGGCATGCACAAGCTCTCAGCGATGCCGACAAAGAGAGATTAAGATCGCTGATCGGGCTGATGGATAGATTGCCCGCGCTGGCGCGGGAAATAGCTAGCACCCCGGGGCGTCAGTCAGGAGTTCGCAGCTGCGCCCTGGCTACGCCAGCGCCGTCTTGAAGAGCGCCAGCATCCGGCTCCAGGCCTTTTCCGCCTGATCGGGGTTATAGACGCGCGAGTCGATCGGGCACCAGCCGTGAATGGTACCGGCGTACACCTCGATCTCGGCGGGCAGCTTCGCGTTGGCGAACGCTGCACGCAGCACATTCTTCGCTTCGGGCTGACGCTGGTCGTCGCTCTCCGCGATGGCGAAGAGATACTGCGCTTTCATCTTCGGTACCAGCAGATGCGGACTGTCAGGCTTATCGGTCACCAGACTGCCGCCGTGAAAGGAGGCACCCGCGCCGATCCGATCAGGCAGCGCTGCCGCTGCACGCATCGTAAAGGGCCCGCTCATGCAGTAACCGCTCGTGCCCATCTTGCGCCTGCGGTCGACCGAGGGCTGGCCGTCCAGCCAGGCAACAAAAGCCTTCGCGTCCGTCACGGCGGTCTGCGCCGTCAGCGAGCCGGCCAGCGCCATGAGCGCTGCGCGGGTGGCAGGATCCTCGAAATCGGCGTGCTCGGGAGCGGTGGGCGCCCGCTTCGTCCGGTGGAAAGGGTTGACGACCAGGACCGAGTAGCCTGCTTCGGCCAGTCTCTTCCCCATCTGCCTGAAGGCCGGACGCAGGCCGTAGATATCCGGCCACATCAACACACCGGGATACGTGCCGCTGGAAGGATGCACGAAGTAAGCATCCGCACTGCCGTCGGGCGTCTTGATGTCGACTTCCGATTCCTTCACCTCGGCCGCGGCACCTGCGACAGGTGGCAGGAGCGAGAGCACGCCGGCGCCGAGGCTCAGCGCTGCAAACTGTCGCCGCGACAGCCCGGCCCTGAGCCGATATTCGATCATGTCCCCGAGCGAGTCGTTGTCGCACATGGTCCCTCCGCCCTGAAATCAGGAAGCACGATAGAGGCATGCGTATGTTGCACGCAACGCACTCTTCTGCACCTTGCCCATCGCATTTCTGGGCAGCTCCGCGACCAGCAGCACGCGTTTTGGGACCTTGTAGCGAGCCAGGCGCGCGTTGAGGGACTCGATGATCTGCGTTTCCGACAGCATCGCTCCGGCCTCGGGCACAATGACGGCCGTAACCCCCTCGCCAAAATCCGGATGCGGAGCGCCGAAGACGGCACTTTCCGCGACGCCCGGCAGCGCATCCAACTCCGACTCGACTTCCCTGGGATAGACATTGCAGCCGCCGCTGATGACGAGATCCTTGACTCGACCTGCGATGTGCACGTAGCCACTGCGATCGATGCGGGCAAGATCGCCCGTTTTGAACCAGCCGTCGGCGGTGAACTCGGCGCTGGTCTTTTCGGGATCCCTCCAGTAACCCGCAAAGACGTTCGGTCCGGCGATCTCGAGGGTACCGATCACATCCGACTGGTGTTCCACGGCGCCACTGTCGCGGTTGGTCACGCGGATCGCGATGCCCGGCAGAGCAGGCCCGACCGAGCCCGGGACCCGCAGACCGTCGTAAGGATTCGAGGTGTTGATCAGCGTCTCGGTCATGCCGTAGCGTTCGAGAATCACGTGACCGGTGCGCCGGAGGAATTCCTGGTGGGTGTCGACCAGCAAGGGCGCCGACCCCGAGACGAACAGCCGCATGTGCGCGGTCGCCTCGCGATTCAGCCTCCTGTCCTGCAGCAGGCGCGTGTAGTGGGTCGGCACACCCATGAAAACCGTGACTTCGGACATGTGTTTCAATGCTGACGGGAGTTCGAATTTCGGCAGCAGCAGGATGCCCGCAGCTGACGCAAGTACGGTATTGATCGCTGCAAACAGTCCGTGTATGTGAAACAGCGGCAAGGTGTGCATCAGCACGTCCTGGCCGGTGAAACGCCACGCCTCGGCCAGCACCGTCGCGTTGGATGCAAGATTCGCACGCGTCAGGATCGCGCCTTTTGACTGGCCCGTGGTTCCGGAGGTGTACACGATCGCCGCCGGCGAACGTGCCTCATAAGGCCCCATGGATTTGCGCTCCGGATCGCAGAGCCGTGTGAGCTCCGACAGCGAGCCCTCCCCGTCCGCCCCGAGCGTCTCGACGCACTGGATGCCTGCGCGATCGGCCAGCGGTGCGAGCACGGCTCTCTCGCCCGGAGGCACAATGGCGATGCGCGGGCTCGAGTCGCGCAGCAGATAGTCAACTTCGTGGGGCGAGCTGGCGACACTGATCGGCACAAACACCGCGCCCATGCGCAGGCAGGCGACATAAAGCAGTACCGCTTCCAGGGACTTTTCGACTCGAACCGCAACACGATCGCCACAGGCCACGCCGCGCCGCATCAGTGCGGACGCGAGACGCGCGGACTGTTCGCGCAGAGCCTCATAGCTGAGTTGTCGACCCGCCGGGGTCCTGAGGAACAATCGGCGCGGGTGCTCGCGCGCGGCGTATTCGACCCAGTCGGCAGGATCGATGATGGACGACGCGGTGGTTTGCGAATTCACGCCCATGACCGTTCAGGGCATCATGCCATACTGCAGCCTGATCGCCGCCGGGACGGCAGGTATACCCCTCGCCCCCGGCATATGGTCCAGTGCGCATTGTGCCCGCCGAGCCGAGCGTCCAATTCTGGAGTACAGTGTTGCTGAGCTGCGCACCGACGACGACCCCTTCGTGCGCAAGCCCATGCCGTCCCGTGGGTCGGACCGCGAGCCTGCCCCGGGGCTTCCACTTCAGCGACACAGGAGAGCCTCGTGGCCAAGCCGAACTACCATCAGGCAAGAAAACAGAAGGAACTGGCGCGCAAGGCGCGTCAGCAGGAGAAGCAGCAACGTCGGTCCGCTCGCCCGAGCGCTCCCGAGACTAGCCAGGTGGAAGCGTCGGCCACTCCGCGCGATCCGACTACCGGGAGCGCAACGTGAACCCCGCACGTTTCAGCGCCGCTGCGCGCCAGGAGCGCATGGACCGGTTGCGTCGCGACCGGGCAGCCGCGCTGGCGCTGCGGGTCGCCTTCCCAGCCGTCCAATATCTGCGTCTCGAGCTGAAGTTCGAGAGTACGACCTCGAGCACACCGACACTGCAGTCGCACGTACTGCATCCGCCGGCGCGGGCGTTCTTCGAGTTCCCCTGTCCTTATGCCGACTGCGATGGACAGTTCGATCTCACCAATGCCGTCAAAGCAGCCCTCGCGGACCCGGCGCATCAGGCAGCAGGGGTACTGGAGTGCTCCGGCCTGCGTGTGCGGGATTACGCCTCAAAGCGACCTTGTCAGTTGCACCTGATCTACACGGTCACGGCAACGTATCACGCCGACACCTGAACGCGTTGGCTAGGACGGCAGCGCCGTCCGGCATTCACACTGCCAGATCTCGAAGCAGGCGCGATGAAATCGGATCGTCTCCGGAGTTACGCCCGGCGTAAAGTCTATCGTATACGATGCTTGCGCTGAGGTAATGCGCTCGCCACATCCACCGCACGAACCTCCGCCGGTGTACTCGCCCAGGCGGCGCCACAACTCACCGTGCGGCAGAGTTCGCTGCCTCAGTCGCCTGCGGATGGCGAGCGTCGCTGCAGCATGGTCCATGGGGTTCTCCTCGGGCGGATGCCTCACCCTGCACCTTCTGCCTGGTGAGCGCAATGCTCACGCACGCAGGCCAGCGCGCGTTTTGTCCCCGCTCGCCTGCGCATATTTTGAGCATAAGGGCCGCCGGCTACGCCCGGCAGTCCGGCGCTGAAGACGCGCGCGGCCACGGCAGCGCATGACGCGCATTCAGAACAGGGAAGGTGGCGGCGTTGCAGAAAAACCTGTAATCTGCCTGCCGGCTCGTAACTTTCGGCTTGTCTGCCTTGGCCCCCGTGCGCAACCGACGCTCCATCCGGCCAATCTCTCACCCTCGCAAAGCTTGACGAACCAGGAGGCAGGACCTATCTGCCGGTGTTTTTCTATTCTCTCGTGAGTACTCTGCAAATGACCAAACTATATGTCGGAAATCTCCCTTTCACCGCAACCGATGAGGCCGTCCGCGCCCTGTTTTCCAAGCACGGAACTGTCGAGAAGGTCTCTCTGATCACCGATCGCGACACGGGTCGCCCGCGCGGCTTCGGCTTCGTGGAGATGTCGAATGCCGACGCATCCCGCGCCATGCAGGCCCTGAACGGCACCGACTTCGATGGCCGCCCCCTCAAAGTCAACGAAGCGCAGGATCGCGAGCGGCCGGGCGGCGGCAACCGCGGCGGGCCGCGCCGCTACTAAGAACGCTTGTTCCATCGACACCGCTCCCGGCCGTGCACTGTGGCCGGGAGCGGTGTTTTGGTCGGCATCCAAGTCCCGGTCGACCTGAGCAGGCAGCGGAGAGCCTCGGCAGCGCGCTCCTCAATTCAACGGGCAATTCCATGAGCGAATACGAATTCACCATTTCGCTTCGGATCCGTCATCCCAGCGTCGACCCGCGCACGATCACGGAGACGCTCGGCATCGAACCGCAATACACCTGGAAAGCCGGCGAGCCGCGCCGCGGCGCTGCGGGTGAGGCACGCGAGGGCGCCTATCGAGAGAGTTACTGGATGGGGAGACTGATGCAGGAGCCGGAACTCTCTTCCGGTCGGCTCTCGGTAGAGAGCGTGCTGCTGCAAACGCTCGCTCAGCTGCGCAGATCACACGCATTCCTGGAGCAGCTCAATACCGATGGAGGCGTTGCAGAGCTTCATATCAGTCTGTTTGTCCGCGAGAATTTCCGACTGGACCTGACGCCTGAGACGCTGGGCCTGCTCGGCCGACTCGGATTGGCTGTAGCGCTCGAAATCCATCCGCACTCGCCCCACGACGCCGGCCCTGTAACGGCGAGCTGACACCGGCGCACGCCAGACGGTGCCCGCTGGCCTCGGCTAAAAGCGCTCGTTGCCGGGCACCCGCAGATTGTTGATCTTGGTCTTTCCCAACGCCTTCAGGAGCAAGTTGCGGCCCGAGCGCAGCACCGGGTACACCATCCTCGATCGGCTTTTGGATCTGAAAATCCAATGGTTGATGCGGTTAAACCCGCCCGCTGCGCTGCTCATCAGGGACAGCGCATGGATGGCATCCGGGCCGTAGTGCAGAACACCGTCAACTTTCACAACCATACCCTGATCGATATCCAATCCCTGCCGCGTGATATCTGCCATGAGGGCCGTGTCGTCGCGCGCATTCATCAACCGCAGATCGCCGACCGATTCGCGGATACGAACTAAGCGGCAATAGGCGTCGCAGACCGGGCATTCCTTGTCGTAGACCAGCAGGATCTCGCGACCGCTCACGCCGTTCTGACCTCCGGCGCGAAGCGCCCGAATAACCCGGACTCGCGGAATCGCACCAGCATGCGCATGTTGAAGAAATGCATGCCACCGAGCAGCACAATCACCAGACCTATTTTCGTGCTGAGGAATTCCACTGCCCCCACCACTTCGGTCGGCTTGGCGCCGTAACGCAACGCAAGGGAAACGAAGCCGATGTTTAACAGGTAAAACCCGACCAGCAGCAGATGATTCACGGAGTCCGCCAGCCTTTCCTGTCCGTGGAAGTTCTCCACCAGGAAGACCCGGCCATTTCGATGCAAACTCCGCCCGACCCAGATTGTCGCCGCAAGACTCACCGCCACGTATACCAGATACGTCCAGACCATCATGGCAGCACTCCTTTTGTTATATAGTTAGCTCATTCGCTAATTATACTAAGCATACTTAGATAATTAGTCAATAGACTAAATATAGGAATCGCTCCAATGTCTCTCGACAACGTATTTGAGGCTCTCTCCTCCACCGTGCGGCGCAAGATCCTGGCCTACCTGTCGGCCGCCGATCTGACCGCCGGGGAGATCGCGGACCGCTTCGAAATCTCCAAACCCTCCATCTCCAAGCACCTGTCCATTCTGGAGAACGCCGGTCTCATTGCAGGCGAACGACGCGGGCAATTCATCCACTACAGCCTGGTGCGGAATAACCTCCTCAATACGCTTAACGGCTACCTGCAGGAGGTCTGCCCGGTGTCCCGACCGCTGAAACGTGAAAGCGCGCGGCTTGGAAGAGGCAAGGGTTAGAAGTTCGCACAGCCCTAGACAGGTATCCCCGAGCTGGTAGCGGACCTCAATCGGCCCGCAGACAAAGCGTGACGCCGTTGGGAATTGGCCCGCTGACCGTACGCTGCAGGGCATACAAAGCTTGAGAATCGTGACGGCGTCCATGCATCCGCCGGGCCTTGCGTTTGACAATAAAAAGGCAACACAAGGCGCGATCCCTGTTCATGCCCAATACATCCATAAGCGCAAGACTCCGTGCTCTTCCGTCGGTCGCGACGCTGGTCGCCGAGCGCGCCTCGGTCGCTCACGGTGCCGTGGCTGCGCTCGGCAGGTTGACCGAAGGCCCCCACTTCGCGGACGTCCAGCAACTCATCGCAGCGGGATTCGCGCCCGATGCCGTGCTACTGGCCCCAAGCGACGCACGCCAGGCCGCGACCTGGCTGGAATCCCTGCGGCGGGACGTGCGTCTCGGGCTCGCGCCCATCCTGCTCAATCGATCCTTCGGCGAAGCGATCGATGCGCTCAGTGATGGTGTTGCCTCGACCTCTGAGAGCGCAGCTCAGCACGCCGCAGCTATAACCGCCCGCGCCACCTCGCTCGACCAGCGTGAAACGGCCGAGGGCGACGAGCGGCTGCTGGCTTTCCTTTATCTCCGCACCGGACGGGTCCTGACACCGGTTGCCGACTGGCGCGACGAGCGCATTTATCGCTACCCGCTGGCAGATGCGCTCGGCCGACCGGGTGAGGACGGCTTCCTGATGCTCGACCGCCTGCGCCGCCGCGGATTGCTGGAGACGGCCGGTCTCATCGAGCGGGTGCATACGTGTCCGGCATGCTCCGCCGGACAGTTGTTGTTCATCGAGACCTGTCCCCAATGCGGCAGCATCGACACGGTCGAGCAGAACTTCCTCCATTGCTACGCCTGCGGCAACGTCGGTACTCAGGAAGAATACCTCACGCAAGGCGGGCTCGGCTGCCCGAAATGCTCCGCCCGGCTCCGCCACATCGGCGTCGACTACGATCGCGCCCTGGAGACCCTTGCCTGCCGAGGCTGCGGCGGGCGCTTCACGGAGCCCAACGTGAAAGCGCGTTGCCTCCAATGCAACAAGCTTTCCAGCACCGACGAGCTCGCGGAGCGCAGCTACTACGGGCTGCGCCTGTCCGCGGCGGGTGAGCTGGCCGCGCGCACCGGCCAGGTAGGCGATCTCTTCAAACTCATGGACGAGTTCAGCCAGGCTCATCCGGAGTACTTTACCCGCACGCTCGAGTGGCTTCTGGGCCTGACCCGCCGTCATAGCGAAGTGCAGCTCGGACTCATTTGCCTGAGATTCTCCAACGTTCACCTGCTCGCCGCGCGGCTGCCGCGCCATCGCCTCGTGCAGATGTTCGATGCGCTGGCCCAGCGCCTTCGAGCCCTGATCCGCACGACCGATCTGTTCATGCGCGACGACGATGAATATTGCTGGCTGCTGCTCCCGCAGACTTCGCCGGCAGGCATGGGCACCCTGTTGGAGCGAATCGCCGCGCTGAGCGAGGCCTCGCTGCCGGATGAAGGACTACGCATCGAGATCGCGACCTCCTCCTTCAGCTCCGTCGACGCCGATGAGGGCATTACGAATGCCCGGATGCTGATGGGCAGTTTGCGGAATCGCGCCGGCTGATGGATACGCTGCTGACGTTCACCGGCGCGTGGCTCACGCTGCGGCAACTACTGGAGGCAGCGTGGCACTCCGACTGGCTCACTGTCGCACTGAAGTTCTTTCCGTTCGTGTTGCTGTGCGAAGTGCCGGTGCAGCTGTTCGTGATGCTCGGCGCTCTGCGCCGCTACCTCGAGCAGCGGCATAGCACGCTCCACCCGCTGCAGTTCCGTACAAGGGTCTCCTGCGTCATCACCTGCTACTCCGAAGGCGCAGACGTACAACAGACGATCCGCACACTGACTGAACAACTCTATGACGGTCAGATCGAGATACTCGCCATCGTCGATGGCGCCGTGCAGAACCGCCACACTCTCGTTGCGCTGCGTGCCCTGCAAACCTACGTCAATGCGGTGCCCCACCGCCGCCTGGAAATCGTCCCCAAGCTGCAGCGCGGTGGGCGCGTCTCGAGCCTCAACCAGGGCCTGGCGCTCGCGACCGGCGAGATCGTGCTGGCATTGGACGGGGACACTTCTTTCGACAACGACATGATCCGGCACGCGGTGCGGCATTTCGCGGACGCCAACGTCGTCGCGGTCGCCGGCAATCTGCGCGTGCGCAATGTCGCCAGCTCATTGGTGACACGGTTCCAGGCGCTCGAGTACATGCTATCGATCCACCTGAGCCGTGCCGGCCTGGACGCTTTCAACGTCGTCAACAACATTTCCGGGGCGTTCGGCATCTTCCGTCGCGACTTCCTGCGGCGCATTGGCGGTTGGGACAGCGGCACGGCCGAGGATCTCGATCTCACACTGCGCATCAAGAAGTATTTCACGCGCTACCCGAACCTCCGCATCCGCTTCGAGCCGCGCGCCGTGGGACATACCGATGCGCCGGTGAGCTTCTGGCAATTCCTGAAACAGCGACTGCGCTGGGACGGCGACCTCTCCTACCTGTACCTGCGCAAATATCGGCACCACCTGCGCCCTGGGCTGCTGGGTTTGCGCAACTTCATCGCGCTCGTGTGGACCGGCCTGCTGTTCCAGCTGGCGCTGCCGTTCGTGGTCGTGGGCTACACGAGCTACGTGTTACTGGTGTATCCGGCGGAAGTGGTGCTGGGCGTGCTCGCGTTCGTATATCTCTTCTACATGGTGCTCGCCGCCCTCATGTACGCGGAGTACTGGCTGCTGTACTCGGAGCGCAAACGGCAGGACCTGCGGCTCGCCTGGCTGCTGCTGGTCTTCCCGGCATTCACGTTCGTCACCCGCTGCTGGAACGCTGTCGCGACGCTGAACGAGTTGCTGACGAAGTCGCACCTCGAATCCGCGATGGCGCCATCCTGGGTATTGCGGCGGACCAAGTACTGACCGCAATGGCTACCAGCCCACGCAGTCTGGTGAGTCTGATCCCGGCCTTTTTCATGGGGCCGGCGGTCGCGCTCGCGCTGCCGCCGCTGGAGCAACTCGAGACGCGCATCGAGCTGTCACCCGTCGCGCAACTCGCGGAGCGGGCCTACGAATCCACTCGGGACTCACTGAACGCGGGCCGGATCGGCCTGGGCGTGAGCGCGTTCGGGAGTGTCGGCTACGCGCACAACCACGACATTATCGATCCGCTTCATTCGTGGACCTACAACCAGGGTGTGGCCGGTGGCGGGCTGTCCATACCGGTACTCGGTAGCCGACTGCAGCTCGAGGACTCCCTGAGTGAGCAGCAGGTGCAATTGATGCAGCTTGACGCCCGCCGCCAGCTTCAGCGGCGCGAGCTGCTGGCGCGTCTGCGCAAGGCGTACGGCGACTACTGGCAGGGGCAGCGGCTGGAGCTGCTCGCGCGGAACTATCTGCAGGATGAGCCCACCCTGGAGCGCGTCGTGGAGCTGCGCACGCGCGCGGGCCTGCTGCTCGACGCGGACCGCCTCGAGCTGCTCAGCGGTTTCTCCCTGGCGCGGCGCGACGAGGCGGCCGGCGGCGCGGATCGGGAAGTCGCTCTGGGCCTGATGCGCGAGCTCACTGGTCAGGACCTCGAGGGCGGGATCGCCGTTCGGCCGCTCGTGCCGACGGCCTGCGCGCGCAAGCTCGATGCGAGTGATGACTGGGCCGATTCAGACCCGGAACTGGTCGGCCTGCAGAGAGTCGTTGCCTTACGGGAAATCAACCCGCGTGACAACGCCCTGTATCCGGTGCAGTCGAACGTTCAGCTGGCTTACCAGACCCGCGAGGACATGCCCACTGGCCAACGTGGCGGCTCCGCGGTCCTCAGCTGGTCGTTTCAGGTTCCGGTCGAATACGGGTCGCAGCGTCGGCTGCTCGCCCGAGCGGCGGCCGCGCAGCTGTCCCGGGCCCGCCTTGAATACGAGATTCGACGCCGGGAACTGCAGCAGCAGCGTCGCGAGCTCATCGCCCGGGCGGCGGTGCTGCAGCAGACTGCACAATTCGCCGCGGTACGGCTGGCTGCTGCGGACGCCGCGGTCGAGGAACGGAGTCTGCGCGCGGTCAAACTCGAAGGCGATGTCGCTGAGCAGCTGCAAAGAGCGCGGATCCAGCACTACGGCGCTGCAAAGGCGCTCGTAGAAGCCGACAAAGCCATGGTGTACTGGTACGCCGACTGGGCACGCTTCGAGATGGCCCCCTGTCAGCCGCCGCCCGACGGCATGACTGCGGCGCAAACGGCCACCGCAGTTCGGGCCGCGAGCCTGCGCAGCGCAGCCGCTCACGCGCCGGATCCCGCCGGCGTCCAGGCTGCGACGGCTGGCCCGGCCAATCGGGCACTCTATCTGTGGCGCTCGGCTGAGTGGTTGACGTATGCCACCAGTGAACTTGGCGAACGCAAGTTTGCCGAAATCCACTCCGCTGGTATCACGCGACTGTTGATATCCCTCGAGGCCGAGCAGATGCGCCGCGCCATAGCCGACCCGTCGCCGCTGGTGCGTGCCGTCCGCAGCACCCACGAGCACGGGTTCCGGGTCGAACTGCTACTCGGAGATCCGGGTTGGATCTGGCCAGAGCAGCGCGGCGGGCTGCTTGCAATCATCGATGGTCTTAAATCCGTACCGTTCGACGGCCTGCATCTGGACCTGGAGCCCGAGCAGATCGACGCCGCGGCTGACAAGCTCCCGGCGCTCCTCGGCTTGCTGGCGCAGACGCTGGCCGCGGCGAGCGCGGCGAGTCCCTGGCCGCTCGCGCTCAGCATCCATCCACGCGATCTCGACGTGCGGCTCGGGGATTCGAGCTTCGCGGAAGTTCTGCTGAGGCTGCGGATCTCGCCAACCATCATGGTGTACGTCGCAAACCCCGATCGCGCAGTAGCGATCGCCGAACCCCTGCTCGGGCACTATCCGCAACTGTCGTTCAGCGTCGCGTTGAGCCTGGAGAAGTCACTGGGTCCGCAGGAGAGCCTGTGGTCCTATCCTGAGGACGAGCGCCGCCGGCGCATCGAGCGGGTGGAAACGAGGCTCGCCGCCGCCAACTTCTCCGGACTCACTCTGCAGCTGGAGGACGGTTGGGGTGATGCCTCGGGCCTCGCCAGGCTCGCCACCGGAGAGTGACGATGCAGATGCATTTTCGTCCCAAACAGCGCGCACCCAACGAGTTGGGTGGAGTGAAGATCCCGTATGTCGGGACTCGGGGCAAGCGGCACAAGATCGCGTGGTACCTGATTCTGTTCGCGGTCCTGTCGCCGATCCTGTTGCTGCTGAGCGGGGTGGTGGGCTCCTGGCTCACTCTCACCGCCAACGGTACGGTGTTTCTGGAACAGCAGGAGATCCGCGCCGCGCGAGCCGGGCGTATCAGCCAGCTGAACGTCGCCGCCGGCGATGTGGTCAAGTCGGGAGAGACGCTCGCCGCGCTTGACAATCTCGAGCTCGACTCGGCTGCGGCCCGCAATGCCGTCGAGCGGCAGGCGGCGGCGGCGGCTCGTCGCAGCGTTTCGGCGCAGCAGCAATCCGCAACTGAGGAATTGCGGCTCAGGGAGCGGCTGGTGCGTTATCAGCAGGATCGCCGCGCCACAATTGCCAGTCTGGTGCGCGAGGGGGCGGCGACGGTCGCCGAACTCACCGCGGCCGAGTCGGCGGCCGCGGAAGCCGAAGTGGGGCTACTGCAGACGCGTGCGGCTGCTGCACCCGCCCCGGGCGTCAGTACTGCAGAGGTCGATCACGACTTGCTCGAGAGCGAGCAACGTTCAATGACCCTTACATCGCCCTACGGTGGCCGCGTCCTCGATATTCTGGCCAAGCAGGGGGAGTACGTGTCCCCTGGAGAGCCGTTGATGGTTCTGGCGCGGATCGACAGCCCGCGCGTGGTCGCCTACGCGTCTCCGAAGTTCGGAAGTCGGCTGAAAGTCGGCATGACAGCAACGATCCGTTTTCCGGACGGAACGCGGACACTGGCACGCGTAGCGGAGCCGCCGACACTCACGCAGCGCATGCCTGCGGACCTCGTGGACCAGTTCGGGCTGCGCCCGATGACGGTGGTACTGAATCTCCTGCCGAGGGAGAAGCTGAGCGACAGCCAGCGGGTTCAGGGGTTACCAGTATCGGTACGCTTCCACTACGACTGGGAGTCGTCCGGAATCGGCGGTGTTGTTGGGGCACTGCTCGGTGAATTGAGTCGGTAGATTCGCCTCGGTGGTGCGAGCAGGCGCCGCGCGCTACCGCGACTGCCCTATCGCTCGGATATCGTAGACTCGTCACTATCCATGAACCGCCTGCTCATCACTCTGGGTGCGAGTCTCATTTTGCTGGGCCTTGCCTGGTCCTGGATCAAACGCCTGCCGCTGTTTCGCCTGCCAGGCGATATCGTCATCGACCGGCCCGGATTCAGATTTTTCTTTCCGATCACGACGATGTTGCTCATCAGCGCGGTGATTTCGATCATCGCATGGGCCCTTCGCAAGTAATCGGGCATCGTCGCGCTGGCTGGCCCCAGCGCTCTAGCTGCCCTTGTGCGCGGCATGCTGGTAGCCGACAAAGACCCGCTTCGGAATCATGCAATGCACGCCCTTGCGGATATCGACGACCTGCGTCACACGACAGTCCCCCACGATCGAGGCAAGCGCGTAGGCCTCCTCGCGACTCATCGGGACGATCTGCTGACTGGCAAGCCAATGGACGGTCTGCTCCACGGCGATTTTCATCGCCTGATTCAGATCCTCGTCGTAACCCATGAAGATCCAGTCCGTCTTCGTTTCCGCCCATGGCCAGTCCGTCTTCAGGTCCTTGCGCACGATTGGCCGAATCTCGATTTCCTTGTAGGCACACTCGAGCGCCGTGAGGTTTACCTCACCGTTTCCCTGCCGGCAGTGGGAATCGCCGGTCCAGATCAAGCCACCCTTGAGAAACACCGGCAGATACAACGTCGAACCGGCCTGCAGCTCGTTCAGATCCATGTTCGAGCCGTTTTTCCAGGGCCGCAGCGTACTGGTGCGCCCTTTCGCATCATGAATCGGTGGCCCGGCCTTAGCATCCGGCTCGTTCGGGTCGACCCCGACCGCGAACGTTCCGGGGAAGGGCTGCAGATCGATCACGATTCCTGGTTTGAACTCAGTTTGCATTTTGACCAGATCGAGCTTGTAGTAGCGAACGAATCCTTCGGGGAACTCTGGCGCAAGCATACCCACGGTCGGAAAATCCTTGCCCGGCAGGTTGAAGTTGAAAGCGTCGGGTTTGGGAACGATCTTGAGTATGCGAACCTCCAGCGTATCGCCGGGCTCCGCTCCTGACACGTAAATGGGGCCGGTAATCGAGTGCGGGCCGCCTCCGTCGTTTTCCTTCCGCAGCTTCACGATTCCATCCATGTCTACGCCCGGTTTTATCTGCCCCAGTGAGTGCGAGATCGTTTCGATCGACACGGTGTCACCGGAGTTGATGACCAGCCTCGGCTTCTCGCCAGGGTCGTACCAGCCCCATTGCACGTTTTCCGGCGTCGCGGGCAGAAAATAGTGTTTCGATGCGCCTGACGCCTGCACGTTGGATTCAGACCCGCTTCCCTGTTGCGTGTGGCCCGCAAGTGCGACAGCGAGGATCAACGCGAGCGTGGCCAGCCCAGCGACTGATGTTCTCATGTGAGCTCCCGAGGAGGTTCTTATCGACCAACTTTCATGATAGGCGAGAATCGCGCCGGATCGCATCCCTGCAGCGCACCACCCAGGTAGAAGTTGCAGCCGCGCGCATTCGCGCTCGGACATCGCGGGTAGATGTGTCAGAAGCAACAGTCGGACATCTCCTACAGCAAAACGCAGCTCGCGCTCACGCTGTTTTTGTGAGGGTGCTCACGCACCACGACCGTTCTGTCGGGTATCTATGTGCGCATTGGCGCTACCGTAAGCGCATGCGGCACGTAGGTTCCTGGAGGGATCTGATGAACAATCGAGCGACACGCCCGGTTTGGGACGGTGACATTCCACGCAGCGTTGTGCGCGGTGGCGACAGCAGTTCACTGCTCGTGGACAGCGCCATCAGCCACTGTGAGAAACTCAGGCGGGTGTTGGAGCTGCAGGAATGGGTCGATTCGACGCCTGACAATCCGCTACTCGCTGGAACGTGCCGCACGGCGTCGGTCACGCGCGGCCCATCAGCTCGCCGCCGCTAACGCGGCGGCACAATTATTTCAGTCGCAGCGCACCGATGTTGACTTCGGTGCGGTCGCGCGTGGCCACGTCGACCTCGGTGCGGCCGGAGTTGGTGAGCGTCCAGGGCAGTGGCAGATTGTCCGACTGCACGGTGAGCACGTGGTGCCCGGCCGCGACCGCCGGGAAGTCAAAGCGCCCATTGGAGTCGCTGCGCACCGAGAAACGGCCGTCAAGGATTACCGTGACGTTTGCAGCGCCGGATTCACCAGCGTCGTAGCGGCGGTTCTCGTTCGCGTCCAGGTACACGACACCGCTCAGGCGACCGGATCCCGAGCCTGGCACGCCCCCCAGCGGCACGAAGTGCGCGCCGCGCGCCTCCTGGTAGCGCACCGTCAGAAACATCCCACGCTCACCGCCTGCCGCAATGACGGCCGGAGTCGGCGGCGCTAGCGGCGAGGTCACGACCAGTGGCGTCCACGAGCCGACCCGGTTCTCGTAGTAGCTCGCGAGCACCGACCACGCGCGGGCCACCTGCCAGGTGAGTGAAACATCTGCGGACCGCGACGGCGCCGCCTGACCTTGCACGGCGGTTGCCCATTGGACGCTGCCATCCAGGGCGAGGCGCGCGGTGAGATCTCCGCCCCCGTAGACTGCCAGGCGCACGACGGTGCTGTCCTGCTCGACGTTTGTGATCGCCGTGCTGCGGATCCGGTCGACGGCGGTGGTGGTGCTCAGGCGAGTGCCGGCACGCATATTCCAGGTCTGCTGCAGCGTAATAGTGGCGTCCCGGGTTTGCGGATCGGTCGCGTAGTCGAGTTGTCCGCGGCCGATGCCGTAGGAGTTGGCGTTGTCGAGGTAACCCTCCACCGACCAGGCGCTGGCGCTGGCGCTGCGGCGGACGTTGAGGACGCCGCCTAGCCCTAAGTCGCGGGACAGCTGGTAGCGCGCATCGCCGTTTACGAAAGTCGTGCTGGAGCCCGTCCCCGACACCGAGCTGACCCGGTCCACGCCGAAGTCCGCCAGCCAGCGCCGGCTCTGGTAGTCCACGCGGTAATAGCCGCCCTGGGCGTCGCTGGTAATCAGCTGATTGCCCCAGGCGAGATTGGGGTCGATACGGAACGCGCCGAAGCTCTGCGTCATTGCGCCCCGGGTGCGCGAGGCATCCACCCACACACCGAGCGAGTTGCCGTTGCCATCCACGGTGCCGTCGATGGCATTAATCTGTGCGCGCGAACCGCCCTCCTGCCACGCGGCCGTGAGCAAGCCGGTGGTGGAAGAGATGCGCTCGGTGGCCACTGTGGCGAACGTGGTGCCGAGCGGCTGGTAGTACAGCGAGACATCGCGGGCGGCTGCGAATTCTCCGCCTAACGCCCATTGTGGCGCCGGCGCCCACTGTGCACCGAGCGTGGCCGCGGATCCGCCCAGGGTTTGAAAGGTCGGGACCTTGATGCCGTCGTAGATGCCCGGCTTGCCGGCGCCGGCCACGAACTGCAGCGCCGACGGGCCGCGCCATTCGGTCTCGACGCCCAACATCGGCCCCTGCGCCAGCAGAAAGCGCGGTTGCACGCGCGCGAGGTTGATGAGCGGCGCATTGATATCGCCGAGTGCATTGTCCGCCTGCCAGCCATCGTCGAAGGGCATGCCCCGCTCGTGGAGCGAGAACGAGGCGGTTCCGTAGTCGTGGCCGACCCCGGGGCGGCTGGAACCGCCGGTGCGTGCTGCGGCATCCGCCGAACAGGCGCCGTAGAAAGCTGTGTCCCATTGCGCGTCCACGATCACGCCGTTTTCTTGAGTGCGGGGGGCAGGGTTCGGACCTTCCTGGTCGAGGACGCTCACGACACCATCGATGCGTATCGAGCGCGCGAGGCCATTGGTATCGCTCGTGCCGTAGTCCCCGGTGGAAATGTCGGGACTTAAGGTGCCGCCGGCGATGTAGCGATCCTGGAAGGCGGGCGGCTGGGGCGGCGGTGCCTGCGGGGCGGTCTGTGCCTGTGACGGTGCGCTCAGCGCTGCGATCACCCACGGGCCACACAGCCACGCCGCCAGGCGCAAGGCGCGCCCCGCCCCGGGGTTCATTCGAAGCGCTCGTTCAGCTCCGTGCTCTGATTACCCCATTGGAGTGTTCCCTGCACCGTGACGGGGAAAGTGAGTGTCGGATGGTCGTCGTCGCCGGTGGAAGGTGTCAGAAAGACTTCGCGGGCCTCGCCGGGAAGAATCGGCAAGTCGGAGGGGTTGAAGTCGTACTTGATGCCCTTGGCATCCGTGCCAGAGAGGAAGCCGCTCATGCGCGCGTGTGCAGTGCCGGCGTTGTGCACGCGCAGCGCCGGCACCTTTTGGCCGCTGAGCGTAACCACCTTCGGCCCGAACACTTCGATCTGTGGTTTGGCCTCGCCCACGATCACATACACGATGATGCCGATGCGCCCCACGACCGGAAGACGCAGTGCGCCGCTCTGGGCCACGGCCGGCTCCTCGCCCTCGACCAGGATGCCGAACCGGCACTCACCCGCCGGCGCATCCTTCGGGACCTGCACCTCGAAGCGGTAGCGGATGGTGCCGCCGCCCGGCAAGGCGACCTCGGGCCTTTCGATCGCGACCCAGGACCGGCAGCTGTCCGGCTGCAGTTCATCCTGGAAAGCGACGCTGTAGTCCGCACCCAGCGTGAAGTCCGCCGTGTGTACGTGGAACTTAGCAGGCGCGGTGGAACGATTGGTGAGCTCGACTACCTGGTGGACCGTGGTGCCGGCCCGGCTCGTCAGCTCGAAGCGCGGCGGCGACACCAGCGCGGCAAATCCGGCGGCCGCAGCCACCGTCGCATGCCACGCGGCCAGCAGCAAACTCACGCCCGGTGCCATGCGTCGCACGATCACTCCTCGTCCATCTCGAATCTGAAGTTCACGTGGTACAGCTGCCGCATCTGGGTGCCGTCCGCCTCCAGGGTGAGTTGCAGTACGTCCTCGATAAACGGCATCGTGATCAATCCCGAGTACACGAGCGCGCGAGTACCGGAGCTCAAGCGTCCCGGAAGCAGCCGCCCCTGTGTGGACCACGAGGCGTTCATCGCACCAGGCTGCTGCGCCGGCAGCACCAGGTAGATGCGCCCGGGGCGCCGCAGCCAGGGCGCGACGTTGAGTTTCACGCGCAGAGTGAGCGTGCCGGTCATGCGGTTGTTGACGGGCCGGCGCGGCGACAGCTGTTGCCAATGCAGCACCAGCGGCGCGTCGTAGGGCAGCGTGCCGGAGTCGTCGATGACCCTGGTCTTGGCGTCCGCCGGGGTGGCGGCCGCGAATACCGTCAACAGCAGCAGCAGCGGGAGGGGACGCATAGCTCGGGCGGCAACGCGGTCACGGTGCGGTCAAGGTGTAGAGCACGCGGCCGGTATAAGTGCCCGCGGCGGGAACCGTGGTGTTGCCGTAGGAGAAGGTCCAGCAGCTCTCCGCCCACTGGTTTTGGGCAATGGCCCCCACGGTCTGCACCGCGCCCGCGGTGAAGGTTCCGGCGGGGAAGGGTTGAGTCGGAGTGCTGCCGGTCGGACCGTTGCCGCCGGTCGTCCAGGAAATTCGCGCGAACGAGAGCGTGTCGCCGGCGCCATCGACGAGCGCGGCGGGCACGGTCGCGGTCACATTGACGGAGCCTCCGCCGGCGGTCGTGGTCCGGTAGAAACCCCCGATGTACAGCTGCGCGGGGACGTTACAGAACGCAAAGCCGTCGTAGGAACTTGCGCCCACGGTGCTGTCCGTGGTCATGGCCTGCGGGGTGCCGTTGCCGACTGCGGCGGCGGCCACGGTGACGGAGTCCTTGTTGACCGTCGCATTATTGCCCGGCGTGCCGCCGGTGTTGTAGTTGCCGGTGAAGCCACCGACTCCCACCTGCAGATAGACGGTCTTGGGCGCCGCCGGGGCGATTGTCACCGTGAAGGCGCAAACCGTGTGCGGCACTGAGGCGAGCAGCGCAACGCACAGGACGGGCCTGGCCAGGCGGCTTGCGTTATGCAAACCCGCCCCCCCTAGGCGCTGGTATGGGTCGCGCCGTAGGGGGGACATAAAGCACCGAGTCTTCGAGTCTAACGAGCGTTACGGCATCGTCGCGGTGTAGACCACGCGGCCGTTATTCACGTTCACGCCACCGTAGGTTCCGGCCGGCGGCGTGGTCGTGTTGGCGTACGCGTAGGTCCACTTCGCATCCTGGTTGATCACTTTGGTCGGGGGCGCGGTGATCACCACGTTTGCGCTGGTACCGTTGGCCAGCGTGGGTGCCGGCAGGGCCGTCGCCGAGGTCAGTGTCGTCGCGGTTGTGGTGATCTGAGTGTAGGCGATGGAATCGCCCGCGCCGTCGCCGAGCGCACCGGTTGCGGTGGCGTTGAGCGTCACGTTGCCACTGTTGCTGACGACCGCTGCCGTCTCCACGCCGTTGGTCTGATCGCCGCCCGTGCCCGCGACCGCGGTGCCGTTACCCACCACTGCCGCGGTAGGCGCGAACTGAATCAGATCAATCGTGCCGTTTGCGCTCAGCACCCCGGTCGTGTAGGACGATCCGGTACCGACGCGAAGATAGAGAATCTTCGGAATGGTGATCTGGAAGTCCACATGCGCCGTCGCGCCGGGTGCGGCCGTATTGGCGCCGGTCTGAACGTTCGACTCGGCGCTACACAGCAGGGGCAGCGCCGCCGCCGCGGACAGGAGACCCTTGAGTACGATCGAATTGCGCATGATGCTGATTCCTGAGCTTGATTGAGAGACGTTGTCGCGTTACGCCGCAGCAGCCGAAGTCGAATGCGACAATGGCTGCATTGTTGTGATTTTGTAAGAACCTGTTTGTGACACCCCACGCAACTTTGGATAACGGGGGCTCAAGCTTGCGTTTTCATTTAGACTTCCGTAAATGAATGACACTTCGGTAAATGGGTGACACGTTCATAAATGGATGACACGTTTGACGATGCTTGCGGGTCAAGGATCTCCGGTGGTGAGATACGACGAGAGCATGGGTACCAAACGAGATCTGGAAACGCTGAAGGAGCTCGAGCAGCGCCGACGGTTGGCGGGGGAGCTGCTGCGGCGGGGTGTACGGCCGGCCGAGGTTGCTCGATGGGTCGCGTCGTCGCGACAGTCGGTGATGCGCTGGGGCCGACTACTCGAGCAGGACGGTTTGCGGGGTTTACGACGTGCGGAGCGGATTGGGCGACCGCCCATTCTGACGGACCGGCAACTCGAGCAGCTGGCGAAGCTCCTTAAGGCGGGGTCGCCGGCGGCCGGGTATGCCACGGACATGTGGAAGCTGCCGCAGATTGGGGCGTTGATCCGGCGCGAATTTGGGGTGCGCCTGGCGGTGAGCTCGGTGTGGCGGACCCTGCAGCGGATGGGCTGGAGCGTGCAGCGCCCGACAAGCCGAGACCGGCAACAGAATCCCGCGGGAGTGATGCGATGGAAGCAGACGCGGTGGCCCTCCCGAAGCAAGACGCTGCGCGGCAAGGACTATTGATCGCGCGACATGCCACGGGAGGGTTTTACCCGAGAGACGAGCGTCCGCGTCGGCCTCAAGCTGCCAGTCCGAAATGGCGCGATCTGGCGGAGCCTTGAAAGCCGCATGTGCGATCAGACCGCCTAGACCATCAACAGGCGCGGGGATACCCGCGGCTACCTGATGGTAGCGGCATGGCGACGCCTTGCCTTGGGGGAACGGGCGGCGTATATACCGGCGACGTCGACGCGGGCACGGCTGTCGACCAACAGGAGCCGCATGCCTCGCACGGCCGAGAACACGAACTGGGCCGCCACTGTCGATTCGATCGTAAGCCGCGCACCGAGATCGGCCTCGCAACGGGACCCTCTACGGGCGCAGGTCCGATTGCTCGCGCTGCTCAGCTCTGCCGCGCCCCTCAATGTGCTGCTCGGCGCACTCGCGTCCTATGTCGAGACCTGGGCGGAGGGTCTCCATTGCACGGTACTGCTCGTCGACCCGACGGGGCGGCTGCTGCGGCCCGGGGCAGCTCCGAGCCTGCCAGATGCGTACACCCACGCGATAGATCCCGTGCCGATTGGCATCGGGGAGGGAAGCTGTGGCACCGCCGCGGCCCGTCGTGAGATGGTCGTCGTCGAAGACGTTGAACAGTCCGACCTTTGGACCAAATATGCGCCGATCGCGTTGTCGCACGGCCTTAGGGCCTGCTGGTCGGTGCCGATTGTCGACGATGCCGGCGCTTTGCTCGGCACGCTGGCCCTCTATTACCGCGAGCGACGAGCGCCGTCGACGCAGGAGACTGATCTCATTCGGTTCGCATCGTCCCTGGCGGCATTTGTCATGCAGCGACATCGCGACGCGGAGAAACTCCGGACCACCGATGCGCGGCTTGAAGCGGCTATTTGGGGTACGGATATCGGCCTTTGGGCAAGCGGCATCGACGGCGATTACAGGTGGTTCGACAAATGGTGCGAGCGTTTCGACATCGACCCGTGTGACGGACCTGATCAGGACCGACGCTGGCGCGAGAGGATTCACCCTGACGATGTCGAGCGCTACACCAGAACGAGCGACGACGCCGCGCGGGGTGTCATCGAGCACTATATCGTTGAGTATCGGATCCTGACCCGGAGCGGAAGCTGGCGCTGGTTGCACGAGCGCGGCAAGGTGACTGTGCGCGATGGCAGCGGCGTCGCGCAGCGTTTCGTCGGTGTGTGCTTCGTGATCGACGAACAAAAGAAGATGGAAGCAGCTCTGCGCAGGGCGGAGGGCCGCTACGAACTTGCTGTAGATGCCGCCCGACTGCCGGTTTGGGAATATGACGTCGACCGCGACACCGTCATCGGCAACGTCTACTGGCACCAGGTCTTGGGCCACGACCTAACGGAAGCGGAGGCCCTGCGGCGCGCAGAGACGTGGCGGAGCAATATCCATCCCGACGACGCTGGCCGGCTCAGTCACGTATTTTCGGGGGATGCGGCTGACGCCGCCGGCTTCTTCCAGTCCGAGTTTCGCATCCGGGCTGCCACCGGTGAGTACAAATGGCTACTCGATCGTGGCCGCGTGGTCGAGTGTGCTCCTGACGGAGCACCGCGCAGGGTGATGGGCGTCTCTCTCGATATTGATGCCCGCAAGCGGACGGAAACAGCCTTGCGCGAGAGCGAGCAGCGGTTTCGCGGCGCGTTCGAGTCCGCAGCCATAGGCATGGCGCTGGTAGCTCCGGACGGCCGGTGGATGCGAGTTAACCGCGCGTTGTGTGAAATCGTGGGTTATACGGCCGAGGAGCTGTTGGCGACGACATTTCAGGCCATCAGCCACCCGGATGATCTCCATGCGGACATGGAGTACGTGCGACAGATGCTTGACGGCTCGCGATCTCACTACGACATGGAGAAACGATACTTTCATAAGGACGGGCACATCGTCTGGATCCTTCTATCCGTCTCGCTGGTGCGCGACGACGCAGGTCAGCCGATGTATTTCGTGTCGCAGATCCAGGACATCACCGCTCGGAAGCACGCGGAGAGTCAGCTCGTCGACAGCGAGTTCCGCTATCGGACCATCGCCAATCTCGTGCCGGGCTTCGTGTTCGAGGGAGTGGTAAGGGATGGGCACCCGCAGCCGACCTGGGTGAGCAGCGGTTTTGAGCGCGTGTATGGCTGTAATCTGGATCGCTTTATTGAATTGGGTGGCAAGAGCTTCTACGACGCGGCGACGCGCGAACGTATTCTTGCGGGTGCGTCCACCATTGCCCAGGGGTCCGATCTCAACATCGATGTGTCGCTGTGGAGCACCGACGGTGTGCAACGTTGGCTACGGGTCGTTGCCCGAGGCGTTCGCGGGCCGGGAGCAGAGGTTGACCGCGTCCTTGGCGTTGCAGAGGACATCACGGAGCAAAAGCGCCTCGAGTGGGCGGTCGGCGAAGCGACCTACCAGGAGCAGCAGCGACTCGGCAAGGAGATTCACGATGGGCTGGGTCAGGAGCTCATGGAGGTTGCGCTGCTCGCCCGGGGCCTCGCCGCGTCCGCGCGAAAAGGCCACCAGCCGAAGGCGGATGAACTAGACCGGCTCTCGTTGCTTGCCAGCCGGACGATCAGTACTTGTCACGCCATTGCCCAAGGCCTCTCGCCGTTGAGCGAGGCGCATGGCGGGCTCGTCCAGGCGCTGCACGACATGGTGGACCGCCAGTACAACTCCAGCGGCCCCGCCGTGCGATTTAACGCCATCGAGGATGCGCCGCTGCGCCTGCAGTGGCCGTCCACGGAACACGTGTTCCGCATTGCTCAGGAGGGTCTGACGAATGCGCTCAACCACGCGGGGGCGCACTCCATCAGTGTCACTCTCGATGTTCAGCCCGACACCGTACGGCTCGAGATCTCCGACGACGGCGTCGGATTATCGCCGTACGCGGCACAGTCTGCAGGCCTCGGCCTCAAAATCATGCGCTACCGGGCCGCAATGATTGACGCTCATCTGTCGATCGGACCCGGAGAGAATGGCGGAACCCTTCTGGTCTGCGAGTGTCGGCAGCCGGCATAGCGCGCCGGACGTGGATGCGAAAGCGCGCGGCCCGCCGGAGCAACTCAAACAGTATGCGGCTCGAACGTTGCTCGGGGCGAAGGGCTAGTCGGCGCTCCCTGAGGCAAGTAGCTGCGGAATGTGGTGAGCCGGGTGAGCAGCCGAGCGACGTCGCGTCCCATTCCTAGCTCGTGTCGAATCATTCGGTAGACGATGTAGTAGCGGACACTCGTGAAGAAGTCCTTCACATCCAACGTCACAACACAAGATTGCCCAAGGTGTTGCGATGCATTCGAAACAGGACTCCGTCCTCGAACCGAACCGTGTACTGCCTCGGTGACTTCGAATTCGTCCAGGACGAGACTCTTGATTCGACGCCGGACTTCCAAGAGCTCGGCGTCTGGGACCCACAGGTGTCTCACTTTGCTTCGCTTCTTGTCCTGGAGCGCAACATGGGAATAGTGCTCGCCGATGTGATCCCCGATTGCCTGCAGCCGTTTCAGCGGCACACCCAGCCGCCATGCGAATGCGCTCAACGAGAGAATGGAACTCACTCCGGCCCACCCTCAAAGTTCAGGGACCGCTGTGGCTCCCCCTTTGACTAAACGGGGACCATGAGGAGAACCCTACGAGATTCTCCTCAATTTGTGATCAGAAATTGGTTGCCCACTGAGGAGAATGAGCCCATATTCTCCTCATCTTGTGAGGAGAATATGTATATCTGGCAAAGGCCGAATTGGCCGAATTTCCGGTGGGAGCACGCGCGATTGCTCGAGCCCCTCGCCGCCGCGCGCCTGAAGCAGGGCCGACTCCTAGGCAGCAGGGCTCGTCTGGGCTTCGACCTAAAACTCGACGCGCAGCTCGAAGCACTGACAGAGGAAGTCATTAAGAGCTCGGAGATCGAGGGAGAAGTTCTCGATCGTAATAGTGTCCGCTCCTCCATCGCGCGCCGGCTGGGTGTGCCACAAGCCGGCGTCGCACCGCCCGACCGCCGCACCGAGGGTGTGGTCGAGATGATGCTGGATGCGACGCAAAATTATGCCGCACGCTTAACGCAGGAGCGGCTTTTTGGATGGCAGGCGGCACTATTCCCCACGGGTTATTCCGGTATGCATTTGGTGCTGACAGGCGCGTGGCGAACTGATGCCGAAGGCCCCATGCAAGTCGTTTCAGGTCCCATTGGGAGGCAACGCGTCCACTATGAAGCACCGCATCCCTCACAACTCGAAGAAGAGATGAAGCGCTTCTTCACATGGTTCAACGAAAAGAGGGACACGGAAGGGCTGCTCCGAGCAGGCCTTGCTCACTTGTGGTTCGTAACCATTCATCCCTTCGAGGATGGGAATGGGCGTATCGCACGCGCGATCGCAGAACGGGCTCTAGCGCAGTCCGAAGACTCGGGACAACGGTTCTATAGTGTTTCGAGTCAGATCCGCCAGGAGCGCACGCAGTACTACGATTCGCTCGAGAGCGCTCAGAAGGGCGATCTCGATGTGACAGACTGGTTCGTCTGGTTCCTCGGCTGCTTCTCGCGCGCAATCGACGGCGCCGAGAAGGCCACTGCAACTGTGCTAAGAAAAGCGGATTTTTGGCAAAACTATGCACGTGAGCATTTCATCGACAGACAAAAAGCAATGCTCAATCGCCATTTGGATGGATTCGAGGGCAACCTCACAGCGAAGAAATGGGCGAAAATCACCAAAGTCTCGATTCCGACTGCCCAGCGTGATATCAACGATCTCGTCGAGCGGGGAATCCTGCGACGCAATCCGGGTGGCAGTAAGAACACCAGTTATGACTTGGCTAACGCATAGGCTCGTCGTCGCTCGCGAGCGCTTCCTACTGCCAACCTGCCGTCCTCTACCGTTCAGGAGCTCGGACGCCCGAGTTCACGGATGCGCTAAAAGTTCGTTTGGACGCGGAGGGTAGCGTGGCTGGGAGGGCCCTAACTACGGATCGCCGCGCGCAACACGCCGCCGCATAACGTTTAGGGGAAACTAGGCCGAGATGGCAATCATGCCGCAGGAGATCGTGAAGCGTCTCTATGCCGCGCTGCCTAGCGTGCGCCGCTGGATTGACGAGTACGTCCTGGCTCACGCGGCCCAAGCTAGAACCGTCGAATCGCTGGGACTCAAGAGACTCTCGAGTTACTTTCCGACGACACTACTCAGACAGGCTAAGACTGTCACTGTTCCCCTAGTGCAGTTCCCACCGGTTGATCGATTCGGCCTGCCTGAGTTTGCCCAAATGCAGCAGATGTCATTTGGGGGCATCACCTTCAGGGACACATACTTCCTTGCGCAAGGGCAGACGTCAGAAGAAATCCACTTTCACGAACTGGTTCACGTCGTGCAATGGTCGAGGCTGGGGATGGATAATTTTCTGCTCGCCTACGGCCTTGGTCTACTTCAGTTCGGCTACGAGCGGAGTCCCCTGGAGCAAATGGCTTTCCGACTACAGGCTGATTTCCAGCGCGGTGTTGTACTGCCGCAGCTCACGAGATACATCGAGGTACTTACCGATGGCATTTGGTCAGGACTCGCCCCGAACCTGCACTGACGCCATCACTTCGCTTCGCGCTTGGTTCAGTGCGGCGTGCCGCTGAACACCGTCCGCGACCTCCTCGGCCACTGGCGGTGTTCGAGAGCGCCGCCTTCGGGCGGCGTTTTCATGTCACGGGCTAAGCCTCGCGCGCAGGACCGGCAGGGCACAGCAATTGTCCCCGCGGACTCGCCAGTCTTTGCCCCATGCACGCGGTAACGCTTTCGCCTTATTTCGCGCCGCTGCCCGACTTGGTATCTGTGTTCAACAGAGACGTGCAGATGGATCCTGTGAAAAACAAGGCGGAGCGTTCACACGCCCTCCCCAGGGAGTTGTGGCCCATTCTCGCGCTGATCTTTACCGGGCCGGTCCTGTTTGTAAACGTGCTCCTGGGTGGGGATCGGGCGTTGCAACGCGCCTGGATCATCGCGCTGATCGGATTGGCTTGCTTCGGCTTTCTGGGGCGGCGCAAGTAAACGATAGCCCCGAGCGATGGACCGATCGCTGCCTATCGCCCGCGCTGCTGACGCCGCGGCCATCCGGCGATCATTTGCCCGGATCACAGATTCGACGCCAGCCGCGAGGATCGGCGTCAACTAGGGCTCACGCCGCACTTCTCTGGCGGATTTATCAAAACGCAAGCCGAGGAATGCGGCATCTGGTTCGGTACGCTGATCCGCGACTTGCTGCGAGCCGCCATTCGACGTAGCCAGGTTCATCGAAGGGACTCGAGGTCGCCGATGAAAGGCGGTGCAGTGAGACCGCGCCCGTGGATGTTGGCGGCCACTGCGCCTCCGATCGTCAGCCGATCGGCGCCGGTCTGTTTTTGCCGAATGCCCCACCGGCAATGCCGTCCATCCGGGCGCGCCAGGTATGCGCGAATGACATCGGGCCACAGTATGCCCGCTTCGACCTCGAGCAGACCTCGATCAAGATCCAAGCTGCGGACGCGATTGAGCCGACGCATGTCCAACAGCGTGCCTCCGCTCAAGAACTGCTGACCACCCATTGCGTGCCGTCCGCCAGCAACGGCCAGCGGTCGCCCTTCCGAGCGACTTCGTAGCACGACGCGCGCTACGTCCTCTGTGGTCTGTGGCTCAAGGATGCGTGCAACCGACGTGCGGTTCAGTCCTGAGTGGGTGTCATTGACCCAAATAGCCTGTGTGACGCGTCGGGTACCGAATCGGTGATGAGCGTGTGGCATACCAGCGTCAGGGACCCGGGGCGACGCCACCTTAGCGCGCCCCCAATTCACCATCGTTAATGAAGTCCGGGTCAAAGTCTGCGATCGCCGCCAGTGGATCAATTGGCATTCCCCAAACCCGCCGGCGTTCGGTCGGGGCCAGGGCCCAGAACTTAGTCAGCGACGGCGAGTTCGCAAAAAAGGGCCAGACCCTCGGGCACAGCCGGCTAGCGGGCCTAGCGTTGGCCGATATGAGTCGACATGGCCGATATATGGCCGATAAAGGTTTAATTCGACAGGTTTGATTCGACAGGTTTGGCCGATATATTGGCCGATATATGGCCGATAAACCGGAAGTACTGAACTTCCTCCGTGCACGTGGGGACGGCTGGACCTCGCCCGCCCAGATCCGCGCGATCATCCAGGTGCCCGACCGGTCTGTCTAAATACAGGATGGATCTCGAAAGACACGCCCTCGTACACGTTTGTGGTTGCGCGTAACAGGTTCGGGATTTTGGTGGAAAGGGAGGGACTCGAACTCTCGACCCCGGCATTATGAGTTCAACGACCGGCCGAGTTCCAGGCCGCACGGAATGCGATGTCGGACGGCGGCGATGATGATGGGTGACACGTCAAGTGGCCACTGCCTTGGGCTGTGCGCGCGGCAAAGGCGGAAATGTGAATGCAACCGCGGTGGCTGCGAGCGCGATGGCCGTGGAGCTCAGATATAGCCAGCGATAGTCGTGATATGTGTCGAA
>WNFR01000646.1_pt1 | contig 51616 bp, 36 predicted proteins | sample 5400221 | NCBI WGS metagenome assembly WNFR01 (sample SAMN13153357, study PRJNA577476) | soil metagenome | isolation source: 40 cm soil under Madrone tree | place: USA:California | collected 2016-06-14 | reverse complement strand
TGCTCAGCATGATGAAGAACGGCGGGACGATCGGGCAAAGTGGGCGCTTCGCGCAACTGGACCCCGTCATTCGCAGGACCTTCGACATCCCCTCGATGGCTCGGTTGTCGGTCGGCCTACACTGGACCACTCTGACCGAGATCCAGCGCCAGCAGGTGACGGAGAGCTTTGGGCGCTATTTCTCGGCAATCTACGCCGATCGCTTCGACAGCTATGCGGGACAGAAATTGCAGGTGACCGGCGAGCAGCCTGCCGCCGCTGGGGTCATGGTGCACAGCCAGATCATCAAAGCCAACGGCGAGCCGGTCAATGTCGACTACATGATGCGCCGCAGCGGCGACAGCTGGCTGATCGCCGACATCTATCTCGACGGCGCGATCAGCGAACTGGCGACCCGCCGGTCCGAGTTCTCTGCCATTCTGAAGAATGAGGGCGTCGACGGGCTGATTGCAGCACTCGACCGCAAATCCGACCTGCTCATCTCCCGCTGATCGGCTCATCAAACTTACGTCCACAATCCCAACCTTACATCCTTAGAACCGGAAAGTCCCCGCGAGGATCGGGCCCTTCATGTGGACGTTGAAGCCCAAATTGCTGTCGCTTGCCTGATAGTTAAAATTGAGGCTCCGATAACCTAGACGCAGGCTGATCGAAGATGTGAGGGAATAGTCGATCGTGCCGATAACCTGCCAGTCGACATGCGCGCCGACGCCGAAATCAGAGGATCGCCCCAGCCCGAGCTGCGGTTCACGCTCTGCCCAGCAAGGAGGCCGGGGTTGAGAGACAGATCGGCGGAGAAGCCCCAAGCGCGAAAGCCGCCGCCCAAATCGGCGAACTGGGTCGGCTGATCGAGTAGGCGATAGAGCACGAGGCCAGTACCCATATTGGCCTTCAATGCCGCGTTGCCTCCCTGGAAAAACACATTGCGCGTGGTGATGTTGGTGCCGACCGGGACGTGCAGCACGTCGCCGAGGAACCCGAGCGGCCCTTGACGGACCTCGAATGCTCCCATGAACGGCGCCCCGTTGAGGTCGCCGAGCAGCTGGAAAGGTCCGACGCTCGAATTGACCTCCGGCACCCGCGGGAGCGGCGTCTTGGTCGTGGCGTCGATACCCGCGAGCCAGAGATAGGGCGTGACAAAGAACTGCATTCCATACGGCCCGGTGGCCTCTTGCGCATAGGAGGAGGATGGTCCGGCCGCGATCGCGGCGAGCACGACGGCAAGTCCCCCGAGCACCGAGAGGATGAAGTTGCGCGATTGCTGGCGGGCGCCGCGCGGCGCTCCGCCTATCATCGCCGCCCTTAGCTGGTTCACCTCTGGCATGCGCCAAGCTCTTGCAGTCTGGAGGCGAGCTGTTCCGACCAGGCCTCAAAGGCGTGGTCGACATCGAGCCAGGTATTGAGCGTATTCTCGGCCAAAGCCGTGGTGCCGCCGCGCTTGTCCACGGCTTCCCAGAGCAAGGTCCCGGTTGTTGCATCCGTGGCATAGCCTTCGGCCGCGGCGGTCCCGGCGAAATAGCCCACGCCGTTGTTGAAGGCGAGCGAGGCCAGGCCATAGCCGGTGCTCACATAGGGCGTATAGGTCGCCACCGTGTTGACTGTGGCGTTGGGCGTCGTTGCATCGGTCAGCGCGATGCGCAGGCGCAATGTGCCGGGCGAGGGCGATGTCACGATTTGGCAGCGCTTGCTGAGCGCGTTGTAGAGATCGGCGTGAAATCTGTCGGCCGCTGCCTGGCGCTGGTTCTGCGGCACATTGTTCAATTGAGAGTCCGGCGCCGTCCAAATGGTCACCGGATCGAGGAGTACTTTGTTGTACTGAGAGAAATTGGCGGTCGGGTTGCGATAGACGAGCGCCGCGCGTCCGGACCCGCCGGGCTGGAGCAGCGACGCATTCGGGAGAAATCCCGCCACCGGCTGCACATCCCTGATCTCTTTAGTCCCACCGCCAATCACCTGACCGGCTGAAACAACCCACCGCCGCTCGTCTGTCCGCACGCGGCAAGAGCGCCGGGAATGATCAGCAGAATTATGTTCGCCATGTTTCGCATTGTCGTCCCCTTTACCACGCAAAGATTTCACCAGGCTGCCCTCCGAGAGAATTCGGCAGTGGAAGAGCGGCCCGGCGTCGCCCTTCCTCGCCGTTCGCTTCACCGAGTGCGGGCCACCGGCGGCGGTTTCCAGGTGCCGTCGAGAATCGAGGGCGGGGTCTCCTTAGGCCAATAGAGCCGCAACATCGGGATGAACTTGCCGCTCGGTGTCGTCGGCAGCCAGTTGGCTTCCTTGGCTGCGCCGGGGGAGCTTGCCTGAAGGTAAAGATCGACCGACCCGTCGACATTGTGCTTGAGCGCGTTGCGGGCGCTCACCGTGTAGCGGTTCTGCTTGTTCGGCACGAAGAAATAATGGTTGTCATACATCGTCAACGACCAGAAGCCGTCCACTGGCGGTAGTTGTCCCGCCGGGAAGCGCAAGACGTAGCGGTTGGCGCCATCGAACGGCTTGCCATCCGTGTCTACCTCTGCGACCGGATAGATCGCATCCTGCGGCCGGTTGGCGCCGAGGCCGATGGCGGTCACCAGGGCACGCAAGCGATACTCGGTGCCGTAGACGCCCAATTTGGTGAAGACGCTCCAGCCGTTGGTCAGAGCGACCTCTTTCAGCAGCCCCATGATTGTCGCCTGAGCGGGCCCGGGAGCGGCCTGAACCGCGGCGGACGCTGTGGGGTCTAGTTTTACGACGTCGAAATCCTGCCCAGGAACGAGCCCGATCTTCGCCATCGTGGCGACCATCGGGGCATCCGCCGCCGCCGGCGGGTTGGTCTTCATCAGCTCGGCGAGCAGTCGGAAGTAGGTTGCGCCGTCCATTGAGTCGACCTGGTCGCGCACCGGGTCTTTCGTGTCCCAGGCGGGATTCACGACGCCGGGCGGCGGGGTGTAGGGTTTGCCCCACGCGCTGAGCGGGGTCAGCTTGTATTGCGCCTGAATGGCGTTGACGGCGGCATAGTCGGCCGATGTGCCGGTCGAATAGGTGCGACCGAGCACCCAGACGATATTCGTGGGCGACTTGTATTCGGCCTTGATGCCGGGCGGCAACGTCCCCTTCCAACCCGGGCCGGTGATGGCGAAATCAGCGGCCGCGGTGCCGGTGGTGCGCTTGCCGGGGTCGGCGAACACATTGGTCCAGCCGTCCAGCATCGGCATCAGATAGTAGCGACCGTGTTCGTCAGGCACATCAGGATGTAAGGCTCCTTGCCGAGATCGATCCATGCCGTCGAGTAGAGCGTGTCGGCGTTCGGTGCGGTCACGCGCTTGTCGGATGCAGGGGGGTATTTTGGGACGTTGACGAAGTAGCCCATCGGCGCGCTCTTGCCGTCGGGCTGAGCCACGTTGGTGAAGCTGCGCCGGGTCAGTTCCATGGTCACCAGCGGGTAGCCGTAGATATAGGCGTCCTCGGCGATCGTCTTGGCTTGGCTGGGTGTCAGGCTTTGCGCTGATGCCGCCGAGACGCCTGCCATCAGCAAACCTCCGATGAACGCTGTAAAGACGCGAGAAGCTGCTGCGCCCATTATCCTCATGTCGTTTTCTCCATCCTCTGACCGCCTGTGCCGGGCCGGCGATCGCCGGCCAATCGGCAGATTTGGCACTGGATAGCGGTCAGGCGCCGGGCGCTCCGGGCCCTTGCACGGTGATCTCGATGCGCCGGTTCTTCGCCCGGTTCGCCGGCGTGTCGTTCGGCGCAACCGGATGGGTATCGCCGAACCCCTTGGCCGAGATGATGTTCGGGTTGACCCCCTGCGAGACCAGATAGGTCACGACGTCGCCGGCCCGTCGCGAGGACAGGGTCAGATTGTCGTTGATCCCGGCCCGCCTCAGTGGCGGTCCGACCGGCAAATTGTCGGTGTAGCCGTAGACGACGATCTTGGCGTTCTGCAGACCGGTGAGCTTGGGGACGATGTTGTTGCTGAGCTCGGCCCGGCCGCCGGAGCTGAGCTGGTAGCCGCCCTCCGGGAACAAGAGGTCGCCGGCCTCGACAAAACTGGCCTCGCGCTGCAACCCCGAGACCTGCGCTTGCAGCTGCTGGTTTTGCGCCTGGAGCTGCTGGTTCTGCGCCTGCAGCTTATCATAGTCGCTCTGCGATACGCAGGCCGACAACATCAGCGCGGTGAGTGGGACAACCCTCGCCGCGGCCGTGAGGTTTATGTTCATCGCTTTATCTCCGTTTTGGCTGACATCGATGGGCAAACTCGCCGAACTCGCGAGCTTAGCTCCCTGGTTCTTCGGCTGGCTAGCCTTGAAGGGTGACAACTGTGTGACACCACTGGTGCTCAGCTCAGTCTCCGACCCGGCGCTCATCGCCCCAGCAGACCAAATCCAGCAGGGTCGAAGGCGAGGCGGACGGCGCCATAGACGACGTTGCGAGCGACGTGCTTTTGCACGTCCGCCGTGAGGTCATAGCCGATACGAAATTCCAGGTTTTGAAAGTCGACGAGAGGGCGGACCGCCCACCCGACATCGGTATCGATCAACCTCGGTGAAGCGCCGTTTTGACCCGTGATCTGTTGACCTGCGTACAAGTACGACCAAAACCACGAGATCGGGAGGTCGCCGGCGAGATAGGTCCGGGCGAAGAGGCCGGGGCGAAAACTTGCGCCGTTGCCGCCTACCAGATTCTCGGTCGGGATATAACCAAGGCTGACAAAACTCAGGCGGCCCACATCATAAGGATCGGCAGCGTTCAAGTAATAACGGTTCTCGAGCTTGATACCCTGCTTGCCGCCGGTCGCGTTGCTCGGCGAGGTGCCGCGATTGAGATTGTCGAGGGTATAGACCGATGAACGCAGCTCCAACAGATCGGCATAATTCCACGCCAACCCCAGCTCCGAATCCAGCTCACGCTTGCTGAAATCGACGGAGCTTTGAGTGACGTTGGGGGCCGAATGCTGCGCCCAGAAGACGCCTTCCGAGAAGAGATACAGCTCCTTGTGGGGCAGGAGGCCGAGATTCAAATCGCTTGTCACGCTGAAAATGGGTCTGAACGAGACGCCATTCGGGGCCATCCGGTTGCCGGTCGGATAAACCGGCAGTCCGACGACGCCCCAAATCTCTGGCCAGCTTGCTGAATAGGCGAGGGCCGAAGTCTCCGGCGCTGCCATGCCGAAGCCAATTCGCATGGCTCCATAGACGAGCTCCCGGGTCACGTGCGCCTGCACGTCGTCGGTGCGGTCATAGCCGACCCGCAGCTCGAAGCCCTGATGATCGCTGAACGGGCGCACCGCTAGGCCGACATCGGTATCCAGCAGACGCGGGGTGGCGACACTCTGCCCCGTCAGCTGCAATCCACCGTATGCGTATGACCGAAACGGTGTGGGAAGATCTTGGGTCAGGTATCCGCGGCCGAACAAGCCGGGCTGAAAACTCTGGCCATTGTTGCCGACCAAAGCCTTTGACGGGTAGTAGCCGATGCCGACAAAGGGCAAGGTCCCGACATCGTAAATATCGCCCGAGCCAAAATAGTAACGGTTTTCTATTTTTACGCCATCCTTGTAGCCGTCGGGCCGCGCCAGCGAGGAACCGCGGTTGAGATTGTTCAGCGAATAAGCCGATGCCCGGAGCTCGAGCGCGTCGAAATAGTTCCAGGCGAGACCCAGATCGGTATCGAACTCGCGCTGGCTGGCGGCTGGCGCGCCAACCGCGCCGCTCTGCGCCCAGAAATCGCTCTGCCAAAAAAGGTACAGCCGCTTTCTCGGCAAAAGGCCGATATTGAAATCGGAAGTGAGCCCGACCAATGGATCAAAGGCCAATCCGTTGGGAGCCTCGTGCTTGCCGGCCGGATAGCCCATTAACCCCGCGACGCCCCATACCGGCGGGCCCGAAGCCGTTGGCGGCGGCTGGCAACAATGCTGGTTTGGCAAAACCGGCGGCGAAGCCTCCTCGCCTGATGCCTCCGACAGAAGTACCGCCGTATGAGCCACAACCAGCACCCAGAACGCGATGGCGCCGGTCCTCGCGAAAAGAGCGCAACCGAGCCGGTTCAGCGCTGCGACTATCAATTGAACGGCCGTCCCCGAGCGGCTACGACTCGCCAGCGTAGCACCCTGCTTTGAGAGCTGGCAACCTACGGGATAGGACTATTCGCGACCCGCGACCGATCACCGGCCGGTACAGCGCAAGAAGCCGGGGGCTCCGCGTCTGCGATCAGCGGCCCACGTCGCTCTTTCGACAAGGGCTCGGGATCGCGGCGAGGAGTGCCGGGATAAAGACCAGGCTCGCCCCCAGAGTACAGCCGAGGCTGATCAGCAGCAATGTCCCCATGCTTGCCGTGCCGGGGTGCCGCGACAGTGCGAGAGAGCCGAAGGCAGTGCCCGTCGTCAATGCCGAGAAAAGGATCGCCCGAGCCGTCGCCGACCCCAGCACCGCAATCTGCGCAGCCCGCCAGTTCATCACAAAGTAGATATTGAACGATACGCCGACACCCAGCAGCAGCGGCAGAGCGATGATATTCGCGTAGTTCAGCATCCGCCCTGCCAGCACGATGACCACGACGGTCATTAGCGAAGACAGCAGCAGCGGCGCCAAGACCAGCGACATGTCGAGCAGGCGCCGCAAGGCGATGTACAGGATGATCGCGATCGATATCAGAGCGCCGATCGCGGCGGAACGGAAAGCCCCTACGATCGTAGCGCTGGTCGCCTCGATCGTCACGGCGGGACCGCCGGCATCGGGCGCTACCGCCGTCACCTCGGCGACGAATTCGGCGAGCCCTTTCGTGTTGCTTGCCTCCGCCTTCGGCAACACCTGCACCCGCGCCCGCCCGTCGGGCAGCACCCAGTCGCGGGCCAAATCGGGCGAAATCGTTTGCAATGTGACAGGCTCCGCCTCCAACGAGGTGCGCAGCTGTTCGAGCTGCGCGGGCAAAAACCGGGTCAACGCCCGGTCGGCGGCGATCACCACGGGGTCGGGCGCCGCGGCCAGTTTGTCCAAATCCCCCGAGATCGCGTCAAGCACATGATCGGCTGGCAGTTTCGCCAGCGCCGGAGCGATCTTCTCGTGCGCGCTCTTGGCAGCCGCCCGGATCTCCCCCGCAGAAGGGGGCGGGGGCGGATCACGGGACGCAAGGCTCGGGCCGATAAGAGTGGCGGCATCGGCGATCAGAGCCAGTTTTGTCTCCTGGTCCTTCGGCACAAAGCTGTTGATGGACAACACATCCGAAACCAGCGGCAGCTTGCGAAGGTTTTCAGCCAGCACCGCTGCCTCGGATGGGTTCGGGGCCAGGATATCGATCGTGAACGGGTTGGTCAGCGGCGAATCTCCGAGATCGTACAGCGTCTGCATCGCCTCGGTGTTCGGGTTCTTGGTATGCAGCGGGTCGGCGTCGAAGCCGATGCGGGGCAGCAGGACAACGCCGAGCCCACCCAGAATGCCGAACAGCAGCAACAGCGGCTTCCGGTGGCGGCGGACGACGTCGTCAAGCGGTGCCGCCCAGCGGAAGCCCACTTCGGCGCTCTCCCGGGGAGGTCGAAATAGGCTTACCGCCGCCGGCAAGAAGGTCATCGTGCAAAGGAAAGCGATCAGCATCCCCACCCCGGCGATCAGCCCCAATTCCGCGACGCCGCGGAAGTCGGTCGGGACGAAGGACAGAAACCCGGCCGCCGTGGCTGCCGCCGCCACCAGGATCTGTCCCCCCACCCGCCGGCCTGTCTCGCTCAGCGCTCGGGCAGGCTCGGGGTAGGCGTGGCGCATCTCGCGATAGCGAACGGAGAATTGGATCGCAAAGTCGACTGCGATGCCGACAAACAGGATGCCGAAGCCGACCGAGACGAGGTTCAGAGTTCCGACCGCGGCGGCGGCGAACAACAAAGTCAGCATCAGCCCAAGCCCGAGCGTCAGCAGGATCGGAACGATCAATCGCCAGGTGTGAACCGCCAGGAACAACCACAGCGAGATCAGCAGCAAGCTGCCGATCATCCCCGCCACCGCGCCTTGCGCGACCGAGGCGAACTCCTCGTCGGCCAGCGCCACATTGCCGGTGATGCGCACGCGGGCGTCCCCCGATCTTACGAATTCGATCTTGCTCGCGGCATCGCGTATCGCCTGGCTCGCAGCTCCACCCGCTTGAAGCTTCGTGTGGTCGAGCTTGGGCTGCGCCAGCACGAATTTGTAGCGACCGCCGAGCTCGGCCAGCTCGCCGCCCAGCAGCCGCACCCAGGACAGCGGATGCGGATGGCCGCCGAGCGCATTCGCCATCGCATCGTGGAACCCGACGAGGGCGGTCTGATAGGGTGCGAGATTGACTTGTCCTTCCTCCACTCCCGTGCCCAGCAAGGAAAGCGCCCCGAACAACCCGCGCGCGCTCGGATCTTTCGAGAGCTCGCCAAGGAACGGCTGGGCGTCGATCATGCGGTCGACCAGCGACTCGAGCTGGCTGGTCTCGAGGAACAGGAGCCCCTCCTTCTTAAAGAAGGGAGACGCGTCGGGGCGCCGAACGGTAAGGAAATGTTCGTGGTCGACCGCCAAACTCTCGGCCAGCGCGGCGGCCGTGTCCTCCGCCTGCTCCGGCTCCTTTGCGTCGATCACCGCCACCAGCAGATCCTGAAACTGCGGGAACAGCTTTTTGGACATCTCGGCGCGCTGTCGCCAAGGCAGGCTCGCCGAGAACATCTCGTCCGTGTCAGTGGTGATGCCGAGATGCCCTGCCGCGTACCATCCGGAGAATATCGCCAGAGCGCCGCTCGTCAGAATTACGAGCAGGGCTCTGCGCCGGCAGAAATCAACCGAGCCGACGAGCAGGCCTTGGAGTGTCATTACGAACCGAAGCGGTGTCGCATGGGGCGGTCGACGGGCGGCCGTCTCGGCTCGCGCTGGTTAATCCAGCCGGTACGGACAATCTCCCGCGCTCGGCTGCGGGCAGGTGATAATCGGTTAGCGCCGGCAGCGCTACTGCAAAATGCCTCCGGACAACTCGGCGGTTTTCTGCCGAAGGCTGACGACAAGCCCGGTGCCGCCGCTATCGGCGAGCACGGAGCGCATTTCGGAGCGTTGGGCCGCGACGCGGCTTATAGAGCCCTCCGCCAACACGTCGATGACCTTCCATCCGCCGCCTTCCTGTCGCATCAGATAGTCCATGGCGTGCACTTTACCGGACGCTGTAGCGATCCGGGTCTCTACGACCCGATCACTTCCGATGGTCCTGACGGCAGGCACGACCTCGAAGCGTTCATCGGAGTAGCTGTCGAAATTGGCGACATAGGAAGCGATCGTGTAGCGTCGAAACGCGTCCCCGAGCGCTGCCTGCTGGTCGGCAGGCAACAAAGCCCAGCGCCGACCGATAGTCTGCCGAAGAATCGTCTCGAGATCGAAGGTCCGGCTGACGACGGGCGCGATCATGTCGTAGCGCTGGCGGAAGGAGGCTGTCTTGCCGGCCTTCATGATCGCGATCAACCCGGCATGGAGCTGCTCGACCGGTCCAGTCAGCTCGGATGCGATGGCGGCTCGGTGCCATCCGACCGCCAGGGCTGCCGAGCCAAGCGCAAGCCGCATAAGGGTGCGGCGATCGGGTGAGGTGACTGACATCCGGCGATTCCCTTTGGGACAGCGGAGAGGAACGCGCAATTTAACTGCGGGAAGTACCGGAACCGTAAATGCCGCGTCCGGGGTGGGGCCGGCGAGGCGGATTTGGGCGAAAAACCTGGGGCCGGCTCAGATCGTCGTCGGGCGGTTGCCGCAGCTGTGGATAGTGAGCAACCGAATCAGTCGATTACACCGCCGACGTGTCGAATTTCGACATCGACCTCATGCGGTACCGGTTCGGCGAGGCCTCTGATCGCCGGCGATTCGGACCGCCCAGTTCGGCCCGACGGTGTGGTAGTAGAACATGTCAACAGTCAGGCCAATCCCTTGCAGCCCCGATAGCGATCTCGCATTCGGACGTCGCAGCGTCAATCTGTCACACCGCTGGTTTTGGTCACCCGAAAGGCTCGTATACCAGCCCCGGAGGCCGCGAACGCGCCCGACGAACAGGATCACGTTCTGTCCTGAACCCGGACGGCGGCGAAATCGCCACAGCTGATCGGGAATAAATCCGACCGCCACGAGTCGTAGTCGAGTTGGGCGTGCGGCTCGACGATTGACCGCTGGGGAATATGTACCGCACCAAGGCCGGTGCCTGTGGCGCTCGGCGATTCGATCTGAACAACGTACAGTTCATGCCGTGCAGAACACACAATCTATAACCGGATCCCGGTACCCCGATAACCACCTGGGTGCCGGCACAAGTGAATTCCGCGCATCCAGCGGCCTAGATAAGGGCAAGGCTGGCCTCGTCCTGCCCCCAGCGGACACAAGGAGGTGGTCGTCTCGCCGCAAGGCGGCCGTCGTCGTCGCTACGCGCACCGGTGTCATCACTCGCGAGGAAGCGTGTCAGCGTTATCTGCTCTCCGATGAGGAGCTGGCCAGTTGGGAGGCGGCGTTCGACAGAAGCGGCATTCCCGGCTTGCGGGTCACCGGCCACCGCTTCCACCGCCCGGCAACATCTATCAAACGGTGAAGTAGGGATCGAAGCCTCGCGCTTGAGCGCGGGGCTGGAATTGGGTCTACTAAATCATCAGCTGAGGTCATGATTCCCGCCAAAGCGCGAAAGCGGGAAAGCAGGGCGGGTGACCCTGGACCCCGCTTGCGGCGGCGGTTACATCGGTTCAGGTTTTGAGAGCGCTCGTCGATCGGGAGGATGCACCATGAAACTGATCAGCTTTACCGCGGCACGACGCAGCTCCTACGGCGTGGTTGTCGGAGACGGCATCGTCGATTTGGGGCGCCGACTCGGCGAACGGTACCCAACATTGCGCACAGCGATCGCCGGCGGGGCGCTGGGCGGATCGGCTGCCGACGTAAAGGGCGCGACCTCGGACATAGCCCTGTCGCAGGTCAGCCTGCTGCCGCCGATCACCGACCCTGACAAGATCATCTGCGCAGGGCGCAACTATCGCGCCCACGCGGCCGAGGCGGGCGGCCCGCCGCCGGAGAATCCCCAAGTCTTTTTGCGGCTCGTCAACACCCTCGTCGCGCACGACCAGCCGATGGTGTGCCCGAAGATCTCCGGCGACTTCGACTACGAGGGCGAGCTGGCGCTGATCATCGGCAAGCCCGGCCGCCACATCGCCAAAGCCGACGCGTTGAGCCATATCTTTGGCTACACCTGCTTCAACGACGGTTCGCTACGGGACATCCAGTTCAAGCATTCGATCGCCGCCGGCAAGAACTTCCACGCGACGGGCGGGTTTGGGCCGTGGATCGTCACTGCTGACGAAATCCCCGACCCGACGCGTCTACACCTGATGACCCGGCTCAACGGCAAAGAGGTCCAACACACCGGGATCGACGACCTGATCTTCGACATTCCAACCCTGATCTCGTACTGCTCGGATTGGACGCCGCTGGTCGCCGGCGACGTAATCTCGACCGGCACGCCCGAGGGGGTCGGCTTCGCCCGTAAGCCGCCCTTGTGGATGAAGCCGGGCGATGTGGTCGAGGTCGAGATCGACGGCGGGATCGGCGTGCTACGCAATCCGATCGTCGCCGAGAGCTGACAGCGCCCGACGCGATGAAGGCCATCCTGTTGCGCCGCACCGGCGGCCCGTCAGTGCTGGAATATGTCGATCTACCGACACCACGACCGACCGATGGCGAGGTCCTGGTCAAAGCCGACACGATCGGGGTCAGCATGCCCGAAGTGCTGGTGCGCAAGGGCGTCTACGCCTGGATGCCGCCGCTTCCGGCGATCCCCGGGATCGAGCTCTGCGGCACGGTGGTCGAGCAAGGCTGCGACGTTGCGCAACCGGCGATCGGTCAGCCGGTCTTTGTCAGCGCACGCGATCTGCCGGTGCGCGCCGGCTGCTACGCCGAGTACATCGCCGTGCCAGCGCGCGCCGCGCACCCTCTGCCGCCGGGCTCTTCGCTCGAGGCGGCAGCCTGCCTCTCCAATTATCAGGTCGCCCACCACCTGCTCCATACTGCGGGGTGCGGGGTCGAGGCAGAAAGCGTCCTCATCCACACGGCGGCGGGCGGGGTCGGAAGCGCTGCGGTACAGCTAGCACTGATCGCTGGCATGCGGGTGATCGGGGTTGCCGGCTCGGAGCCGAAGCGGCGCGCGGTCGAGGCGCTCGGCGCCCAGCACGCGATCGATTACCGCAGCGAAGATGTGGTCGCTCGGGTGCGCGAGACAACCGGAGGGCACGGCGCCGATTTGATCCTCGATGCGATCGGCGGCAGAGGGTTCGGGCGCAATTTTGCGATGCTGGCGCCGCTCGGGATGGTGATCTCCTACGGTCGGCTCGACGGCCCGCCAGACGCCGATTTGCTGACCGCGATGCGGGCCCATTCGGCCGTGAGCCCGGCGCTTCGCTTTTTCACGATCCACAGTTTCGACGACAGACCGGATATCCGGGCGGCGACGATGAAAACCGTGCTCGGCCACCTCGCCGCCGACCGCATCCGCCCGCTGATCCACGACCGGTTGCCTCTCGCGGATGCCGCTCGCGCGCATGAGCTGCTCGAAAGCGGCAACGTTATCGGCAAGCTGTTGTTGAAGCCGTGAAGCCAGTCCTACACAGGGACTGAGCCAATAGGCGACAAGGGGTGGAGGTGGATTGCGAGCGCGCCAACCTGGACAAATTTTTGACACGGATAGACGGTCTCTGTTCGGTCCGATAATCGGCGAGGCGGACAGTCGTCCACACTCCGTCGGATTTGTCGGAACGGGCCATGGTCTTGGTTTCCCTGCCGGGCGAAGCGAGCGAACCGGCCCGGATGGAACTATGCGAGGCCGGACACCATTATCAGGTTCGGGTGGCGGAATGGGGAAAATCTGCACAACTCAGGTCTGTTGCGATGAGCGAAGGGCTTCGGATTTATAATTTGTTTCCGACATTGGCCGGGACGATCCGGAAATGGACGACGCATCTGCCGCGAATCGCGGCGATGGGGTTCAATGCCGTCTACCTCAACCCGTTTCACTACCCAGGATTTTCCGGGAGCCTTTACGCCGTCAAGGATTATAACCGGCTCAATCCGCGCTTTCGCGCCGGCGAGGCGGACGACGACGACACTTTGCTGCACGGCTTCACCGAAGCGGCTCGCGGTTTTGGGCTGCAGGTGATCATGGATCTCGTCGTCAATCACACCTCGCGAGACAGCGACCTCGTCGCCAGCCATCCGCATTGGTTCACCCGCGATGCGCGCGGCAATGTCATCTCGCCGCATGCCACGGACCCCGCCGATCCCAGCCAAAAAACCGTGTGGGGCGATCTCGCCGAACTCGATTACCGGCCGCCCCAACAGCCGCAGATTCTCGCCTATTTTCAGCGGCTCGTGCGCCATTACATGGCGCTGGGATTCGGTGGGTTTCGCTGTGACGCCGCTTACAAGGTACCCGCCGAGGTTTGGCGCGGTCTGATCGACGACGCCAAGAGGGGGTCCCCCGACGTGCTCTTTTGCGCGGAAAATCTCGGCGCGCCGAAGGAAGCCGTTCTGGCTCTTGCCGACGCCGGGTTCGATTATCTGTTCAACAGCGTCAAATGGTGGGATTTCGGAAGCCCATGGCTGCTCGATCAGTACGAGGACTTTCGTCACATCGCCCCGTCGATCGGCTTTCCTGAGAGTCACGATACCGAGCGGCTGGTCAAGGAACTGTCGGCAGCCGGGATTCCGGACTCCAAAATCGAGCCTCGCTACCGACAGGCCTATGCCTTTGCCGCCGCCTACTCCACCGGCGTAATGATGCCGATGGGGTTCGAATATGGGTGGTCCCGGCGGCTCGATGTCGTCAGCACCAGCGATGACGAACCCGAGCCCAAACGCTTTGACCTTAGCGAGTTCGTCGCTGACGTCAATGCGATGAAACGGGCAATTCCCGCCCTGAACGAGGAGGGCCCGCAACGCCTGCTCACGAACCGGGACGACCCGATCATGGTACTCGAGCGCCGGAGTGAGAACGGGAACGAGCGCGCCTTCATCCTCGTCAATAGAGACGAGCGCGAGCCGCGCGAGGTGGCGTTGGATGCGCTGTCTTCGGATTTTGTTTCCGGTGACGAGGGCCTCAGCCTGACCGATGTGTCGCCCGGCCAAACGGCGGCATTCGGATCCCGATTCGCAGTCGAGCCGCTCGGCGTCCGGATTCTGCGTGCAGATCCTTGCTCCTCTGAGCGTCCGGTCGTGCATCATCCGCTGTGGCGGCCCGATCCACGGATTCACATCGAGGAGGTTTATCCGGAGCTGGATGGCGGCCGCTATCCGGTTAAGCGGATCGTCGGCGAGCCGTTCGAGGTCTGGGCTGATATTTTCCGCGATGGCCACGACAAGCTTCGTGCCGTCGTAAAATACCGATTTCAAGGCCGAGAGTGGCGCGAGGCATCTTTTGCCTTCTTCGACAATGATCGCTGGGTGGCACGCTTCCGGCTCGATGCGGTTGGAATTTGCCAATACACGATCGAGGCTTGGACCGACCATTTCGAAAGCTGGCGAGACGAGGCAGAAAAGAAGCTCGCGGCCGATCAGAGCATCGAGCTCGAACTCGTCGAAGGACAGGGGATCGTCGAGGCTGCATTGCAGCAGGCCCGGCCCGGTGATGCTGCGCGCATCCGCGAATTGTTGCACGATTTCGAGGATGCGCGGAGTGCCCGCCGCACCGAGCTGCTTCTTTCGGCAGAACTGCGTGAGCTGATGACACGCTGTTCGGTGCGCAGCGATGTCGTGCGCTATCCTCGCGAGCTCGAAGTGGTCGTCGACCGCAAGGCGGCCCGCTTCGCCGCATGGTACGAAATGTTCCCGCGGAGCCAAGGGTCCAAACCCGGCAAAGGCGCCAGCTTTGACGATTGCATCGCGCGCCTTTCCGAGATTGCAGGGCTCGGCTTTGATGTCGTCTATCTCGTTCCGATCCACCCGATCGGCCGGATCAACCGCAAGGGCAGGGACAACAGCACGGTTGCCGAGCCCGGCGCCCCGGGCAGTCCCTACGCGATCGGTTCGGTGGAGGGCGGCCACCGCGCAATCAACCCCGAACTAGGCACGCTCGCGGAGTTCCGCCGCTTCGTGTCCGCTGCCGCGGCGCTGCGTATGGAGGTGGCGCTCGATTTCGCGATCCAATGCGCCCCCGACCACCCGTGGGTGCGCGAGCATCCGGAATGGTTCCGTTTCCGGCCCGACGGGACCATCAAATACGCCGAGAACCCGCCAAAGAAATACGAGGACATAGTCAACGTCGATTTCGACAACCCGGACCGCGAGGGGTTGTGGGCCGAATTGCGGGATGCCGTGTTGTTCTGGGTCGGCGAGGGCGTACGCACTTTCCGCGTCGACAATCCCCACACCAAGCCGTTGCCGTTTTGGGAATGGCTGATCCGTGAGGTCAAAGCGCGGTGCCCCGAGGCGATCTTCCTCGCCGAGGCATTCACGCGACCCAAGATGATGCGGGCGCTGGCCAAGGCAGGGTTCACCCAGTCTTATACCTATTTCACCTGGCGCAACACCAAGGCGGAGTTGACCGAGTACCTGACGGAGCTGATGCAGTATCCGACAAACGAGTACTTTCGGCCGAACTTCTTCACCAACACACCGGACATTCTCCCGGTGTTCTTGCAGGAGGCCGGCCGGCCGGCCTTCCGCATCCGCCTCGTGCTCGCGGCGACATTGTCTCCGGTCTATGGCATCTACAACGGGTTCGAGCTGTGCGAAAACACCCCGATCCCCGGGCGAGAGGAATATCTCCATTCCGAGAAATACGAATATAAGGTCTGGGACTGGGATCGCCCCGGCAACATCAAGGAGGATGTTGCGGTCCTCAATCGATTCCGACGCAATAACCCGGTAATGCAGGAATTTATCAATCTGCGCTTTCTAGGATGCGCCGACCCCAATATCCTCGCTTTTGCAAAAATCTCGGCTAACCGGACCAATATCGTGATCATCATTGTCAATCTCGATCCGCACGGCGCCCACGAGGACGCTGTCGAGCTCCCTCTGGGTGAATTCGGCTTGACCGCCGATGGAGAATTCGCGCTGGAGGAGGCGTTCACACAACGGGTCGTCATCTGCCGCGGCGCTCATCAGCGCTTTCACCTCGATCCCGAAACCAACCCCGCGCTGGTTTTCCGTTTGCTTCCTTCGGACGCCGCATGACGCCCCCCGACGACGCTGTCTCTCCGCTGGCCGCTGCACGTCAAGGCCTTCTTCGACGCCGACAATGACGGGATCGGCGATTTCGAGGGATTGCGCCACAAGCTCGATTATTTGCAGGACCTCGGTGTCACCGCTTTATGGTTATTGCCGTTTTACCCCTCGCCGCTGCGCGACGACGGGTACGACATCTCGGATTACAAGAACATCAATCCGCCTTTTGGTCGGATGGCCGATTTCAAGGCCTTCATCCGCGAGGCGCACCGGCGCGATATCCGCGTAATCACCGAGCTGATCATCAATCATACCTCGGACCAGCATCCCTGGTTTCAGCGCGCGCGTCGCGCGAAACCCGGCTCGCGGCTACGCGACTTCTACCTATGGAGCGATACCGACCAAAAATTCCCGGAAACCCGCATCATCTTTGTCGACGCCGAGAAATCCAACTGGGCATGGGACCCGGTGGCGCAGGCCTATTATTGGCATCGTTTTTATGCTCACCAGCCCGATCTGAACTTCGACAATCCGCGGGTGTTCAAAGCCGTTGTCGACGTGATGCGGTTCTGGCTCGATCTCGGGGTCGACGGCATGCGCCTCGACGCCGTGCCATATCTGATCGAGCGGGAGGGGACGATCAACGAGAACCTGCCCGAGACCCACGAGCTATTGCGGCGACTGCGCCGCGAGCTCGACATGCATTACGACCATCGCCTGCTGCTCGCCGAAGCCAATCAATGGCCGGAGGATGTGCTGCAATATTTCGGCGCGGGCGACGAATGCCACATGGCGTTCCACTTCCCGCTGATGCCGCGCATCTACATGGCCGTAGCGACCGAAGACCGCCACCCTATTGCGGACATCATGCGGCAGACGCCGGATATTCCGGAGACATGCCAGTGGGCGGTGTTCCTGCGCAACCATGACGAGCTGACGCTCGAGATGGTGACTGATCGCGAGCGCGATTACCTGTGGAACTATTATGCCGCCGATCGCCGCGCGCGGTTGAACCTCGGCATCCGCCGCCGGCTGGCGCCGCTCATGGAGAACGATCGGCGCAAGATCGAGTTGCTCAACGCGCTGCTGATCTCGATGCCCGGCACGCCGGTGTTCTATTACGGCGACGAAATCGGCATGGGGGACAACGTCTTTCTCGGAGATCGCGACGGTGTGCGCACGCCGATGCAATGGTCCTTCGACCGCAATGGCGGGTTTTCCCGCGCCGATCCTGCCCAGTTGTATCTGCCGCCGATCATGGATCCGGTATATGGGTTCGAGGCGGTCAATGTCGAGGCGCAGAGCCGCTCGCCTTCATCGTTGTTGAACTGGGTCAAGCGGCTGGTTGCGGCGCGCCGTTCGCGGCGCGCTTTTGGTCGCGGGACCCTGAGCTTCCTCTATCCGTCCAATCGCAAAGTCATTGCCTATATTCGGGCTTATGGCGACGAGACCGTTCTTTGCGTCGCCAATTTGTCGCGGACTCCCCAGGCAGTGGAACTCGACCTCTCGGATTGGCGCGGCCGCCAGCCGGTCGAGCTTCTCGGGCGCAGCGTCTTTCCGCCGATCGGCGAACTGCCGTACCTCCTCACCTTGCAGGGCTACAGCTTCTATTGGTTCGAGCTCCTTTCAACCGCCACAGAGGCCGCGAGCCTGCGAACGGCACCTCCAGAATTTGTCACTCTGGTCATGCCGCATGGCTGGCCGGACCTGTTTCGCCCGCCCAACCTGCCGCAGCTCGAGAGCGACGTGATCACCGCTTTTTTGCCGCGCCAGCGCTGGTTCGGCGCAAAGGACCAACGGGTCAAGACCGCGTCCGTCCAGGCGCATGGCGAGATCACCCGACCGGGGCAGGACGGAGCGGGACCGGAAACCTTCATGGCGGGGGTTGTCGAGGCGCAACTCTCGCGCGGCGGCCGACAGCGCTATTTCCTGCCGCTGGCCACAATCTGGTCGTCCGCCGACACCGAGCTGCGGCAAGGGCTGATCCCGAGCACGCTGGCCGAATTGCGCCAATTCCGGCGGGAGGGAGCGCTTGTGGACGCTCTGTCGCAGGACGGTTTTACATTGGCGATGATGGAGGCGATCCGGCAGGACGCAACCGTGCCACTGGACGGCGGCGAGATCCGCTGCCGCAAGACGCCGGTCTTCGACCAGGTTGCGCTGCCGGAGCGCCTGGTGGTCCGCCGCATCGGGGTGGAACAGTCGAACAGCTCGGTGATCTTCGACGATTACGGAATGCTCAAAATTTACCGGCGCCTGCAGCCCGGTCCGCATCCCGAGATCGAGATGTCACGTTTTCTGGGCGAGCGGGCCGGGTTCGCGAACACCCCGCCGCTTCTGGCAACCATAGCGCTCGCTCTCGACGGCAAAGACGCGCCGGAAGAACACGCGCTTGGCGTGCTGTTCGGCTTTATCCGCAACCAGGGAGACGGCTGGACGCAGGCGCTGGATTATCTCACTCGTTATCTCGATGACGCGTTGCTGTCGAGCGGCACCAGGCCGTCCGACCTGCCGGATCCCGATGTTTTCTTTCTTGCATTGGCGCGCCAGCTCGGGATTCGCACTGCCGAGATGCATCGGGCGCTGGCCGAGCAGGGCCACGACGACCCCGATTTTGCCCCTGAACCGATAAACGCCGGAGACGTTGCCGAATGGCGGCGCGAGCTCGATGCATCCGCCGCCGATTTGTTGTCCAAATTGGAGCGCGAGCGCGCGAAACTGCCGGTCTCGACGCAGGATCTCGCCCAGCGCCTCGTCGCCCTTCGCGACCGCCTTTTCCACCAAATTCGCGTGCTGATCCCGGACGAAGTCCAGGCCCAAAAGACCCGCTTTCACGGGGATTTCCATCTCGGACAGGTTCTCGTCGTAAAGAACGACTTCTTCATCGTCGATTTCGAGGGGGAGCCGGGGCGGCCGCTGGCCGAACGCCGCCGCAAAAGTTCCCCCTTGCGGGATGTCGCCGGAATGATCCGGTCATTCGATTATGCCAGCGTCACCGCGGTGCGGCACCTCGCCGAAGCGCGACCTGCAGCGGAGCCGAGAATGGTGCAACTGGCCGAAGCTTGGCGGCACCGCGCAGTCGACGGTTTTCGCGCTGCTTATCGTAAGACGATGCGCGGTTGCGCGGCATATCCGGTGAGCAAGAAGCAGGCACGCATGATGTTGGCCTTCTTTACACTCGAAAAGGCGGTCTACGAAGCCACTTACGAACTGGCCAATAGGCCGGGCTGGGTCGACATTCCGCTAAAGGGCGTCCTCGATATCTTAGCCAGGATGGAGGAGAGTGAGCGTGCCCAGGCGGCCTGACCCGGAGGTCGAGGCGATCATCGAGGCTCGTCACGGCGACCCGTTCTCCGTTCTTGGCATGCACCGGACCCCAAGCGGAGTTACCGTCCGTGCGATGCTGCCGGCCGCGCAGGAGATGGCTGTGGTCGATTCGGCGACCGGCAAAATCGCGGCCAAGGGCGTACGGGTCCATCCCGACGGTTTCTTCGTCGCCGCCGTCGCCGATCGCAAGGAGCTCTTCCGCTATCGCCTGCGCATATCGCGAGGCGCAATGGAGCACGAGTTCGACGATATCTATCGGTTTCCCCCGGTTCTCGGTGAACTCGACACCTACCTGCTCGCCGAGGGCAACCATTTGGCGAGCTATCGCAAGCTCGGGGCGCACCCGGTTGTCCACGAGGGTGTCGAGGGCGTCGCCTTTGCGGTGTGGGCGCCTAACGCCCGTCGGGTCAGCGTGGTCGGCGATTTCAATGCGTGGGACGGCCGGCGGATGCCGATGCGGAATGTCCGCGGGTTCTGGGAGCTCTTCCTGCCCGGCCTGCGTCCCGGCCAACTCTACAAATACGAGATTGTCGGAGCGCATGGCCAGCTTTTGCCGCTGAAGGCGGACCCGCAGGCGGAGCGAACCGAAAAGCCGCCGAACACGGCCTCTATGATCGCCGACCCGTCGCGCCATGTGTGGCAGGACGGCACTTGGATGGCGGAGCGCTGGCGGCAGAATGATCGCGAGGCGCCGATCTCGATCTACGAAGTCCATCTCGGCTCGTGGCGCCGCAACCTCGCCGAGAACGGACGGTATCTGACCTACCGGGAGCTCGCCGACCAGCTCGTCCCCTACGCAGCCGAAATGGGGTTCACCCATATCGAGATCATGCCGGTCACCGAATATCCGTTCGACGGATCCTGGGGGTACCAGCCGATCTCACTGTTCGCGCCCACCAGTCGGTACGGGACACCCGACGATTTCCGCGCTTTTGTCGATGCCTGCCATCGTGCAGGTCTGGGACTGTTGCTCGATTGGGTTCCCGGCCACTTCCCGACCGACCCGCACGGGCTCGGGCGTTTCGACGGGACAGCGCTTTACGAGCATGCCGACCCGCGCCAGGGGTTTCACCCCGAGTGGAACACCCTGATCTATAACTATGGTCGCCGGGAAGTGGCCAACTTTCTGCTGTCGAGCGCGCTCTATTGGCTGCGCGAATTCCATATCGACGGCATTCGGGTCGATGCGGTCGCCTCGATGCTTTATCTCGACTACAGCCGCAGCGAGGGAGAATGGATCCCAAATGTGTTTGGCGGACGCGAAAACCTCGAAGCGATCACGTTCTTGAGGCGAACGAACGAGCTGGTTTTCGGAGAAACAGGGGCGACGTCGGTCGCGGAGGAATCGACCGCTTGGCCGATGGTGTCGCGCCCGACCTATGTCGGCGGGCTCGGCTTTGGTTTCAAATGGAACATGGGCTGGATGCACGACACGTTGCGCTACATGTCGCTCGACCCAATCCACCGGAAGTACCATCACAACGATCTTACTTTCGGCCTTCTCTATGCGTTTCACGAGAATTTCGTCCTGCCGCTCAGCCATGACGAGATGGTGCACGGCAAAGGATCGCTGATCGCCAAGATGCCGGGGGACCAATGGCAGCGCTTTGCGAATCTACGCGCCTACCTAGTCTTTATGTGGACTCATCCCGGCAAGAAACTGCTGTTCATGGGCGGGGAGTTCGCTCAAGAGCGCGAATGGAATCATGATATCGGGCTCGACTGGCAGCTCCTTGCCGATCCCTTCCACGAAGGAGTGCGACGGCTGGTGCGCGATCTCAACCTCCTCTATCGCAGCACGCCGGCACTCTATCGTCTCGACTGCGATGCCGAGGGCTTCTCCTGGATCGACGCCGCGAATGCGCCGGAAAGCATTCTTTCTTATGTGCGTCGCGGCCGCGATCCGCACGAGGTCGCGATCGTCGTCTGCAATTTTACGCCGGTGGCGCGCGAGGACTACCGAATCGGGGTCCCCAGGCCTGGGCGATATCGCGAGCGCGTCAACACCGACGCGACGGACTATGCCGGCAGCGGCGTCGGCAACGCCGGAGAGGTCCACACCGAACCTCATCCGATGCATGGCCACCCCTACTCGATGTGCTTGAAATTGCCGCCGCTCGGGGCTCTGATCTTCACCCCCGATTGAGCAACGCGGAAGTCCCCTGTTGATTTCACCTATAGTGCTCCGGCCGCTGCCGGTGTTGACGCCAACTCTCACCCGCCGCAATGCGGGAGGACTCAGCCCGTGGCGCCGGGTGGGTGAGGGCTATCACGTAGGTTCACTGCCCGCGTTTTCCGACCTTTAAATGCCTTCGCCGTGGAAGGTGTGGCCGGGTCGCCCATACCCGCTTGGGGCCACTTGGGACGGTGAAGGCGTCAACTTCGCGATCTTTTCGGCGCATGCCGAGAAGGTCGAGTTGTGCCTGTTCGATCGCTCCGGCGGCCATGAGGAGGCGCGCATCGTGCTTCCGGAATACACCGACGAGGTCTGGCACGCCTATTTGCCGGATGCCCGTCCGGGCCTGCTTTACGGCTACCGGGTTTACGGGCCCTTCGATCCCTCCAATGGCCATCGGTTCAATCCGAACAAGCTGTTGATCGACCCCTACGCCAAGGCACTCCAGGGGAAACTTCGCTGGGGCGACGCCGTCTTCGGCTACCGCCTCGGCAGCCCTCGCGAGGATTTGTCTTTTGACCGGCGCGACAACGCGCGCAACGTCCCAAAGTGCCGGGTCGTCGAACCCGCTTTCACCTGGGGTGAGGATCGCCGCCCGCAAATCCCGTGGGAGGAGACCATTATCCTCGAGCTGCACGTGCGCGGCATCACGATCAAGCATCCCGATGTCGAGCTCGCGCACCGCGGCACCTTCGCCGGTCTCGCCTCACCGGCGATGATCGATTACCTCGTCGGTCTCGGGGTCACTGCGGTCGAGCTCCTGCCGATCCAAGCCGCGATCGATGATCGCCATTTGATCGAGCGTGGGCTCGTCAATTATTGGGGCTACAACACGATCGGGTTCTTTGCGCCGGATCCACGGTTTCTGCCCACTCAATCGATCGCCGGCTTCAAGACCGCCGTCAAACGACTGCACGACGCCGGGATCGAAGTCATCCTGGACGTCGTCTACAACCACAGCGGCGAGGGAAATCAGCTCGGCCCGACCCTGTCGTTTCGAGGCATCGACAACGCGTCCTACTATCGCCTCGAAGCCGATCGGCGGTTTTATTATGATGTCACTGGAACCGGCAACACGTTGAACCTTGATCACCCGCGCGTGTTGCAGCTGGTCACGGACTCGCTGCGTTACTGGGCGCTGGAGATGCATGTCGACGGTTTCCGCTTCGATTTATGCACGACCCTCGCCCGAGAGAACGGCGATTATGGACAGGGCAGTGCGTTTTTCGACACCATCAGGCAGGACCCGGTGATGGCCGCGCTCAAGCTCATTGCCGAGCCCTGGGATCTCGGTCCCCACGGGTATCAGCTCGGCAATTTTCCACCCGGCTGGGCCGAGTGGAATGGACAGTATCGGGACACCGTCAGGCGCTTTTGGAAAGGTGACAACGGTCTCGTCGCGGACCTCGCTTCGCGCGTAGCGGGCTCGTCCGATATCTTCGGCTACCGTGGCCGGCGAGCTTGGGCGAGCATCAATTTCATCACCGCCCATGACGGTTTTACGTTGCAGGACCTGATCAGCTACAACGACAAGCACAATGAGCTGAACGGAGAGGGTAATCGCGACGGGACCGACGCCAATTACAGTGGGAATTGCGGTGTCGAGGGGCCGACGGACGATCCTCAGATCATAGCGCTGCGCGACCGCCAGAAGCGCAACGTTTTGGCGACGCTCTTATTGTCTCTCGGTGTGCCGATGCTGCTCGCCGGCGACGAGATCGGACGGACCCAGCGCGGCAATAACAATGCCTATTGCCAGGACAACGAAACCTCCTGGTTCGACTGGGAAAATATTAGACCGGAGGACGAGGATCTGGCTTGGTTCGTCCGCTATCTGATCCATCTCCGACGCCGTCACCGCGTCTTCTCGCGCCCGCGCTTTCTGCGCGGTGAGGTGCTGTCGGAGGCGGGGGTCAAAGACATAACCTGGGTTACTCCGTCGGGCAAAGAGGTGACGACCGAGGATTGGCGGAACCCGGTTGCGCTCTCTCTTGGTTACGTCTTGAGCGGAGCGGCCGGCGAGTTCTTCACCCCGGGCGGTCAGCGCGATATCGACGAGAGCTTTCTTGTCATGATGAATGCTTATTACGACGGCATAGATTTTCGGTTTCCGGTTCTCGCAGCGCCGATGTCCTGGGAGCCCCTGGTCGATACGTCGGAACCGACGGGGCGGGTAACGGACGCGAGCCTTTATGCGCCAGGCGAAGTTTATCGGTTGCAGGGGCACTCCTTCGCGCTCTTCATCGACCGGGCGCCGCGACGGGAAAGCTCCCGCCGGGCTGCACTTGCGACGGGCGCGGTGCTGCTCGACAGCGAGCGCGATCCGAGCTTTGTTGCGACGCGCGAGGAGGACCATGCGCCGAATTCATGAGCTTCCGTTTGGCGCCGAACTGACGGCAGGCGGCGTGCGTTTCCGGCTGTGGGCACCACGAGCCAATACCGTATCGCTGCAGCTCGGTGCGGAGAGTCAGATCCCGATGGACTCCGAGCCCGGCGGCTGGTTCTCGCTGACGACCGTCGCGGGTCCCGGAGCGCACTATCGCTATCTCGTCGATGGCCAAGCCTTTCCCGATCCGGCTTCACGGCATCAGCCCGAGGGCGTTCACGGTCCCAGCGAGGTTGTCGATCCCGCGGTGTACGATTGGACCGACCTCGGCTGGCGTGGTCGTCCGTGGGAGGAGACCGTTCTTTACGAGTTGCACCTCGGCACTTTCTCCGACACCGGCGACTTCGCCGGGGCGATCCAGCATCTCGATCATATCGCCGAGCTCGGCGCGACTGCCGTCGAGCTGATGCCGGTCGCGGAGTTTCCCGGACACCGCGATTGGGGTTATGACGGCGTGTTTCTTTACGCTCCCGCTTCGACATACGGTCGGCCCGACGACCTGAAGCGCCTCGTCGAGGCGTGTCATTCCCGCGGTCTGGCAATCTTTCTCGACGTCGTCTACAACCACTTCGGTCCCGAGGGGAATTATCTGCCGGCACTCGCCCAAGATTTCTTTACCGGCAGCCACCATACGCCCTGGGGCGCCGCGATCGATTTCTCCGGGCCGCATAACCGGCCAGTGCGCGATTTTTTCATCAACAATGCGCTCTATTGGCTGGAGGAGTTCCATTTCGACGGGCTGCGCTTCGATGCCGTCCACGCGATTTTCGACGAGAGCGAGCCCGACATCATCAGCGAAATCGGCCAAACCATCCGGCGCCGCATTACCGATCGCGAAATCCATTTGGTCCTCGAAAACGACCGCAATCAGGCCCGCTACCTGCAACGAACTGGCGGTCGCGGTGCGGGTTACGACGCGCAATGGAACGACGATCTCCACCACATCCTGCACGTCCTGGTGACCGGCGACTCCTCGGGTTACTACGCCGATTACACAGCCGAGCCGGCGAAGCATCTCGGCCGCGTGCTCGCCGAGGGCTTGGCCTACCAGGGGGAGCCTTCGCCCTTTCGCGGCGGAAGACCCCGCGGGGAGCCCTCGGGCGAGCTGCCGGCGACCGCTTTTGTCGGCTTCCTGCAGAACCATGACCAGGTCGGCAACCATCCCTTCGGGACGCGGATCGCGGCGCGGGCCGAAGACGCCGCGTTACACGCGGGCATCACCATCGTGCTGCTGTCGCCGCAGATCCCGCTGCTGTTTATGGGCGAGGAATGGGCGAGCACCCGGCCGTTTGCGTTTTTTTGCGATTTCGAGCCGGGGCTCCGCGACTCGGTACGCGAGGGGCGGCGCCGCGAATTTGCCCATTTCCCCGAATTCCAGGACGAGACTTCGCACGCGAGAATTCCCGACCCGACGGCGTTGTCGACATTCGAAAAATCGCGACTCGACTGGGCGGAGCTGCGGGAGAAAGCTCATTCCTTCTGGCTCGCTCGATACCGCCGACTGCTCGAGATCAGGGCATGTGAGATCGTGCCGCGGCTTACCGGCATGCCGGATTTTGCTGGGAGCTATCAGGTGCTCGGGCCAAAGGCGGTGAGCGTCGAATGGCGGCTGGGTGATGGCTCAGGCCTTCTGCTCCTCGCCAATTTCTCTGACGAGCCTGTCCCGGTCCCTGGGACCTTGCCCCTAGGACCCATGATTTATTCGTCTGCCGAGCCGGGCGCCCCTCGCAGCGCCGCGTTCTTTCTCGTAGAACCAACGCGCAATGAAGTTGGATCTTAACTCGCCCCTCTCCGGCAGTGCAGGAGAGGGCTGGTCAATGTGACATGAGCAACCGCGCCGCGATCGTCCACCTCGCCCGGTTGATCGGTGTGGAGGCGCATTACACCGACGCATTCGGTGAAACTCGGGAGGTGTCGGACGAGACGCTGCTGGCACTGATCGGCGCCTTCGACCTGCCATCGGACCCAGTGCGCGCCCGACGCGAATTAGAGGAGCAGCAGTTAGCTACGCCATTCGGGCTCTGTGCGGCCCATCTTATTCACGCCGAGGAAAAACGCCCGGATCTCGCGCTGCGCCTGCCTGCGGGTTGTCGTGAGATTCAGTGGAAGTGCCGTCTCGAGAATGGTGAAGAAAGCTCCGGCGGGGTGGTGCGGCGGAAGGGAGAGCCGTTCGCAATGCGTCTGCCGCCAGATCTGCCGCTCGGCTACCACGAGCTCGAACTCGACGCTGCCGGCGTCACGGCGCGCACCAATCTGATCGCCGCCCCCGATCGCTGTTACCTGCCCGCGGAGCTCGGACCGGGGGCGCGCAGCTGGGGCCTGAGCTGCCAGCTTTACGGCCTGCGCAGCGAGCGGAACTGGGGAATGGGAGACTTCACCGACCTCGCGGCGCTGGCCCGCGCTGTGGGATCTTGCCGTGCTGCGGCCCTCGGCATCAACCCGCTGCACGCGCTGTTCGCAGCAGAACCGCTCCACGTCAGTCCTTATTCGCCCTCGAGCCGCACCCAGCTCGATTATCTTTACATCGATGTGACTGCAGTGCCCGGCTTTGCCGAGGACGAGATCGTGCGGGCGCTGATGCGGGGCGAATGGTTCAAGGCAACCCATTGGGCCGCACGCTCGGCCGAGCTTATCGATTACGGGGCCGTCGCAGCCTGCAAACGGCCGGTCCTCGAGGCGCTGTTTCGCCGGTTCCAGTCCCGCGAGCTCAGTGCAGACGGGACTGCTAAGACCGCGGTGGGACAGGCGTTTCGTGTTTTTCAGCGGATTGGTGGGCAATCGCTCGCTGATTTTGCGGTGTTCGAGTCGCTGCACGAATATTACCTTCACGAAAAGCGGCAGTTCTCGTGGCAGAACTGGCCTGCCCCGATGCGCAATCCGCGTTCAGCGGAAGTGGCCGCCTTTGCGGTCGAGCATCGTGACCGCGTCGAGTTTTTCCAGTTTCTGCAGTGGGAGGCTGACCGCCAGCTGGCTGCCGCAGCCGCCGCGGGCCGCGAGGCTGGCCTGTCGATCGGGCTCTATCGTGATCTCGCGGTCGGCGCCGATCCGAATGGGGCGGAGGCCTGGGCAGATCAGGAGTTGGTGGCCCCAGGCGCATCGATCGGCGCGCCGCCCGATGCGCTCAGCCGCGGCGGACAGAATTGGGGTTTGGCGCCGGTCAACCCGCTGGTGCTCCGGCGTCAAGGTTTCGCGCCATTTATCGCGTCATTGCGCGCCAATATGCGGCACGCCGGGGTCTTGCGGATAGACCACGTCATGTCGCTGAGTCGGCTCTACTGGATCCCGACCGCGATGGAAGCGAGAGCCGGCGCTTATGTGACTTATCCCTTCGAAGATCTACTCCGGTTGGTGGCCCTCGAGAGCCAGCGACACGCCTGTGCCGTTGTCGGCGAGGATCTCGGGACTGTGCCGGAAGGCTTTCGCGACACAATGCGGTCCGCCAATGTGCTGTCTTACCGCATCTTTGTCTTCGAGCGTCGCCAGGACGGCGAGTTCCTGCCGCCGACCGAATACCCGGCGCTCGCTGCGGCTTCGGCGGCGACCCACGACATTGCCACTTTGAAAGGCTTCTGGCTCGGCGGCGATATCGCCTGGCGCAGGCGTCTAGGCCTCTATCCGGATGTGCATGCGCAGGAAGCCGAGGCGGCCGAGCGTCGCCGCGACCGCTATTTCTTGCTCGAAGCGCTTGTCAGGGAGGGGTTGCTCACAGAAGCGCGGATCGGTGAGTTCCTGACCGAGGGCGGCGAGCCGGTCTATTCGACCGAACTTGGGGACGCCATTCTCGCCTATCTCGCGCGCTCGCGCGCTCGCCTGATGCTGGTTCAGCTCGAGGACGTCCTCGCCGAGGTCGAGCAGGCGAACCTCCCCGGCACCACCGATGCGCACCCGAACTGGTGCCGGCAATTGTCGCGCGGTGTGGAGGAGATCGTAGAAGGCGGCGAGCTACATCGGGTAGCGGGTTTGATCAGGAGGGCGCGGCTGCGCTCGGTCGGGGGATGAGCGAGCGGGCCGACAATTTTACAACGATTCGCGCCACCTACCGCCTGCAGTTCCATCGTCAGTTCACCTTTCGTGATGCCACTGACCTGGTGCCGTATCTTGCAGCGCTCGGTGTCAGCCACATCTATGCGTCGCCGATCATGGAGGCGCGGCCGGGCTCGACCCACGGCTACGACATCGTCGATCACAACCAGCTCAATCCTGAAATCGGCACCGAGACGGATTTTCGCGCGCTGGTCGATGCGCTCCATGCGCACGGCATGGGTTTGATCCTGGATTTCGTCCCGAACCACATGGGTGTGGGGAGCGACAATGTCTGGTGGCTCGATGTCCTCGAATGGGGTCAGGAGTCCCCGTTCGCCAGCTATTTCGACATCAATTGGGACGCCGTTCGGCCGGACCTCAAAGGCCGGGTGCTTCTGCCGGTGCTCGGCGATCATTATGGGGTGATACTCGAAAAAGGCGAGATTACCCTCCATTTTGATCGCGAAGAGGGCAGCTTCAGCGCATGGTATTACGAACACCGATTTCCAATCTTACCCCGCTCCTATGCAATAGTCCTCGGAGCCGGCGGCGAACCGCTCGCGGGTCTCGCCCGCGAATTTGCTGCACTCGCCGAATGCCGGGCCGGCAGCGTGCGCGAGCGTGCGGCCGAACTGAAGCAATGGCTCGCTGAACGCGCTCGCGAGCCGGCATTTGCCAGTGCCGTCGAGGCCGCACTGAGACAGTTCGAGGGCGAACCCGGCAACCCGACGAGCTTCGAGCCGTTGCATCAGCTGCTCGAAATGCAGGCCTATCGGATCGCCTATTGGCGTGTGGCGGCGGAGGAGATCAACTACCGCAGGTTTTTCAACATCAACGAGCTCGCCGGGTTGCGAATGGAGCTGCCGCAGTTGTTCGAGCAAACGCATCGGTTGGTTTTCAGCCTGATCGAGCGTGGCGACGTGCAAGGTCTGCGGATCGATCACATCGATGGGCTCTTTGACCCGCGGGCCTATTGCGAGCAATTGCAGCAACGCTCTGCCGCGCCGCTCTATGTCCTGGTCGAAAAGATCCTGGCGCGCTACGAAATTCTTCCGCCTTGGCCGATTGCGGGCAGTACCGGCTACGATTTCGTCAGTCAGGTGCTCGCGATCTTTGTCGATCCGGCTGGAGAGATCCCGATGACCCGTCTCTACCGCCGCTTCATCAGGCGGGACGAGAGCTTCGACGATGTCCTTTACGCCTCTAAGAAACGCATCACTCAGGTGAACCTTGCCAGCGAGATGAACGTGCTCGCCCACGAGTTCCACCAGTTGTCGATGCGCGATTGGCGCACTCGGGATTTCACACTGAATGGCATGTTTTCCGCGCTCGAAGAGGTGATTGCGGCGTTTCCGGTCTATCGGACCTATGTGACCCAAGAGGGCGCCAGCGCCGATGACCGTCGCTATATCGAATGGGCGCTCGCTCAAGCCAAGAAACGGTGGCGTGTCCAGGACCTGACAATTTTCGATTTCTTGCACGATGTGCTCATCGGCAGCTCGACTGACCGTCAGTCGCAGGCCAATTCCGACGAGGCACTGCGGGCGGCGATGCTTTTCCAGCAGGTGACCGGTCCGGTCATGGCGAAGGCCGCCGAGGATACCGCTTTCTATCGCTATTTCCGACTGCTACCATTGAACGAGGTCGGCGGCGATCCGCGGCGCTTTGGCATGTCTGTCGCCGCCTTCCACCACTTGATGCAGGATCGCGCCCGCTCCTGGCCGCGCGCCATGGTGACGACGGCCACCCACGACACCAAGCGCGGCGAAGACGGCCGGGTGCGCTTGGCGCTGCTGTCCGAGATGCCGAGGGAGTGGGGCAGGCGGGTGACCCAGTGGATCCGTCTCAACCGTTCGCGCCGGTCCGAGGTCGACGACGAAATCGTACCTGACCGGAATGTCGAATACCTCTTCTATCAGACCTTGCTCGGCGCCTGGCCGACTGGCCTTGCTCCGGGTGATGCGGAGAGGATGAAAAGTCTCGCCGAGCGCATCGAAGCGTACGTGGTCAAGGCGGTTCGCGAAGGAAAGCAGCAATCGAGCTGGAGCAACCCGAATACCGCGTACGAGGCCGCACTGCAACGCTTTGTCCAGACAGTGCTGGACGCGACACGGCCAAACCCGTTCCTCATCGAGTTTTACGCCTTCGTCGAGTCGCTGGCGCGGTCGGGCGCGATCTCGTCGTTGTCCCAGCTGGTCCTCAAGCTGACCGTGCCGGGGGTGCCGGACATCTACCAGGGCGGCGAGCTGTGGGATTTCAGCCTGGTCGACCCCGATAATCGGCGGTCGGTCGACTGGAGCACCCCGCGGGCTCTGCTGGACGAAATCGCTGGCGCCTCGGTAACCGATCTTACGGAAAATTGGCAGGATGGCCGGGAAAAGTTGTTCATCGCCCGTCAATTGCTCGAGCTGAGGCGATTGCAGCCGGAACTGTTTGCTGAAGGCGACTACCAGCCGCTCGAGGTGGAGGACCAAGCGAGTGCCCACCTATGTGCGTTCGCTCGGAATCGCAGCGACGCGACGATGGTCGTCGCGGTGCCTCGCCTGGTGCATCAGCTATACCGAGGCGGTCAGTCCCCTGATTGGTGCGAGACAGCGATCGTCCTTCCGCCGCGTCGAGCATGGCGGGACGTGTTTACGGGCCTCAGAATGGACGGGAAAGATCGGGTCCGAGCTCGCGAGCTCCTGACGAATTTTCCGGTCTGCGTGATGATCAGCGAACCCGCCGGGAGCGAAAACTGATCCCGATCATCAACACGTCTTCCGAAAAGAGCTATAATAGCTTCGCTACGAGCTTGGGTATGAGCCGCGGGATCCCGGGTTACCCTGGCGGTCTACCCAGGGGGTCGGCGGGGGAGGCGGGGCCCGTGCCTCCCCGCCCGCTCCTTGCTCGCTTTGCTGGTGGAGGAGGGGATGCGCTTTCTGGTGCTCGGCGCGGGATCGCTCGGCAGCTATTTCGGCGGCATGCTGCTGCAGGGCGGCGCAGGTATCAGCTTTCTGGTGCGCCCCAAACGCGCGACCGAGATCGCCGAGCAAGGGCTGGTCATCAAGCTTCCCGACGGTCACATTCGTCAGCGGGTCAGGACGTTGCTGGCCAGTCAGATCGATGGCCGCTACGATGTCGTTCTCCTCGCCTGCAAGACCTATGACCTAGGAAGCGCGATAGAAGCTGTCGCCCCGGCGCTGGGCGAGCACAGCGCTATTCTTCCGATCCTGAACGGGATCAATCACATTACGACCCTGTCCGACCGGTTTGGTCGCGATCGCGTCCTTGGCGGCGTGACGAACGTTGCTGCCGCCCGGTCGCCCGAGGGCGAAGTGATGCGGCTTCCCGGAACGCTCGGCACGACGATTTTCGGCGAATTGACCGGCACACATTCGGCGCGTTGTGACGACATCCAACGCGCGTTCGCCGCGGGCGGAGTGCCAACCCAGATCAGCGACAGCATTATCGCAGAAATGTGGGTGAAATTGTTCGGCTTTGCCACGGTTGCGGCGATCGCGACCTTGAACCGGGCAGGAGCCGGCGAGATCGCCACTGCGCCGGCCTCGCGGGGCTTTGTCAACTCGGTCATCGAGGAATGTGCGCGGGTCACTACAGCTGAAGGATACCCGCCCCCGGCTGCGATGAAGGACAACATCCGCGAGCTCTTCGCGCAACTCGGCTCGATCTATTCCCCATCGATACTGCGCGATGTCGAGCAGGGCCGTCCGACTGAGGGAGAGGACACCATTGGCGAACTCGTCCGCCGCGCGGATCGGCGAGGAATGGAAGTGCCGTTATTGCAGGCCGCACTTTGCAATCTGCAGGTCTACGATCTTCGTCGGCAGCAAGGGCGGGCGGCATAGTCAACCCTGGGCGTTGAGAACTTTGCCGCCGGCCGTCACCGGCCTTGCGGCGATCAGCACGAAGGCGATGACGCAAGGCCCGGTTCCGCGATTGACCCAATTGTGGATCGTGCCGCGCTGCACCAGCACGTCGCCGGCCTTCAAATGGACACTCGTATCGTCGAGCTCCATGTCGACCTCGCCCGACATGATTACGGCGTAATCGATCGAATCTGTTCGATGGTTGCGTGGGCTGACGCCGGGAGCCAATTCGAGGATGCGAAAGACGGTGCCATTGTCGAGCGTGGTGCCGGTCTTGCGCAGGCCCTGGTCTTCCCCGCCGTCGTTGTCGACGGGAAATCCTTCGGTCGTCCAGACGACGCACGCGGTCGCGCCGGGACGAGCCGACACCTGGTGTGTCGGGACCTCGTCGATCGCGACGAAGGCTCGCCCGGTCGCGTCATGGCCGGTGACAACCCTTCGGAACTGCTGAGCCATCGTAGATCTCCTCCTCGGATTGGTGCAGGCGGATCGGCCAGGATCTTTACCAAGCGATCCGAAATCTGCAACAATCATAAGCCATGCAGCTGCGCGTCCGGTCGATCACCTACCTCGCCGAAGCCATCAACGGCTATGAGCTCGTCGACCCGCGCGGGCGCGACCTGCCGCGTTTCGAAGCAGGTGCGCATGTCGATCTACGCGTTGGCGGGTTCCCGCGGCAATATTCACTGTGGAACGATCCCGCCGAGCGCCGGCGCTATTGCATCGCGGTGCTGCGCGAGACTGAAAGCCGCGGCGGCTCGCGGCACCTGCACGAGAGCGTCCGCGCCGGCGACCTGGTCGAGGTCTCGCTTCCGCGCAACAACTTCCCGCTCAGCGCGGCGGCAGAGCGGCACCTGTTGATCGCCGGCGGCATCGGCATCGCCCCGATCATGTCGATGATCTCGGATCTTCGGCGGCGCCGCGCCGAGTTCGAAGTCCATTACTGCACTCGCTCGCCCTACACCACTGCGTTCCGCCGCGAGCTAGCGCCGCTCGCGGCAGAAGGTCGGCTCCGCTTTCATCACGACGACGGCGAACCCACGCGCGGCCTCGATATTGGGATGGCGCTCCGCGATCCATGCCCGGGCAGCCATCTCTATTACTGCGGTCCGGCGACATTGATGGCAGCGGCGGCGCAGGCGGCTCGCGAATGGCCGCCGGGGAGTGTGCATTGCGAATATTTTACCGCGGGGCCTGAAAAGGTCGCCGACGAGGATCGCCCGTTCCGCGTCAAGCTCGCCAGAAGCGGCGGCGATTACGAGGTCCCGGTCGGTGAGACGATCGTCAGCGTGCTCCAGCGCCATGGTATTGCCGTCAGGACTTCCTGCGAGCTCGGCTATTGCGGCGCCTGCCTGACACCCTATGTCGCCGGCGAGCCCGACCACCGCGACCAGGTGCTCGAAGAGAACGGGCGCGGGCGCTATGTGCTGATCTGCTGCTCCCGCTCAAAGACGCCGGTCCTCGAACTCGATCTTTAGGGGTCCGCGACGACCGCGGCCGCGATAAGCCAGTCGCGAAACTGCGCGATCTTCGGCCTGTTCGCGGTTTGCTCGGGCGCGACGACGTAGAACCCGGCTTTCGACGGCAGCACGACATCGAAGGGCGCCACCAGTCGCCCGGCCGCGATGTCGGCCTCGACGAAAGGGGTGCGCCCGAGCGCGACGCCGAGCCCGTCGATCGCCGCCTGCAGCGCCATCAGGCCCAAATCGAAGGTCAAGCCAGGTCCTGCCGCGAGCTTGGTCGGCAGTCTGGCGGCGGTCAACCACGACAGCCATTCGTCGGGGTAGAGGTTGACGTGCAGCAGCGTGTGGTGAACCAGGTCCTCGGGCCGCCCGAGCGGTCTGTCACCGGCGAGTAGCGCCGGGCTGCATACCGGAAATACGTCTTCTGCCATCAGCCAGTCGGCACGGAGCCCCGACCATCGCCCGCTTCCGTAGCGGATCGCGAGATCGATCTCTTCCCGGCGAAAATCGACAACATGCATCGACGTAGCGATCCGCACCTCGATGTCGGGGTGACCCAGCTGAAAGGCGGCGAGCCGCGGCACCAGCCATTTCGCGGCGAGCGACGGCAAACAGCTGACCGTGAGCACCGTCTTTCCGTCGGGGCGCAGCAGACGATCCGTCGCGAGGCGCAGATCGGCGAAGGCGGCGCTGACCGCGGGAAGGTATTGCTGCGCTTCGCGTGTCAACAGCAGCGTCCGTTGCCGGCGCACGAACAGGCGCAGGCTGAGCTGCTCTTCGAGCCGCCGAACCTGGTGGCTGATTGCTGTCTGCGTGACGTTCAGCTCCGCCGCGGCGCGGGTAAAACTCAAATGCCGGGCCGCCGCCTCAAAGGCGCGCAGCCCGTTGAGGGAAGGTAGCCGCGATCTCACGACGAATATCATAACATGACAAAAACTCATGTACACGCTGACAGAGTGTCGTTTGTGTCCCGATGGTGCTGGCGCCATTTTCGCAATGTGGCGAACCCTCGTGGAACCCATCGGATTATGAATACGGCAGTCTGCGACGCGACTGGTCTCCTTCCTCCGCCTGCGCGACCGAGCGTGGGGAGCAAATCGCAGCGCCAGGGGGTAGCCGGTGAGGTCCGCAGCGATCCTCGCACTCGCCTCCTACTCGAAGCGCCGATTGTGCGCACCCTGCTTCGCATGTCGGCGCCGAACGTTCTGGTGATGCTGGCCCAGGCATCGACGGGCCTCGTCGAAACCTATTTCGTTGGGAAGCTCGGGACCGATGCCCTTGCCGGTGTCGCCCTGGTTTTTCCCGGCGTCATGCTGATGCAGATGATGTCGGCAGGCGCCATGGGAGGTGGCATCTCTTCGGCGATAGCGCGAGCTCTCGGCGGGGGAAGGCGTGACGACGCCGATGCACTCGTGCTGCACGCGCTGGTGATCAGTGCAGTCCTCGGCCTGCTGTTCACCGTCGGTGTGCTTGCCGGCGGTCCTGCGCTCTATCGCGCGCTCGGCGGGAGCGGCGGCTCGCTCGATGCGGCGCTGGCCTACTCCAACATCGTCTTTACCGGCGCCATCCTGCTGTGGGTCTTCAACACGCTTGCCAGTGTATTGCGCGGCACCGGCAACATGATCGTGCCGGCTCTGATCACCTGCGCGGGAACGATATTCCTGGTGCCGCTCTCACCTTGCCTCATCTTTGGCTTGGGGCCGTTCCCGCGGCTGGGTGTCGCCGGCGGCGGGACAGCCATCGTCGTTTATTACCTGATCGGTTCCGCCGTGCTCGCAGCCTATCTGTGGTCCGGCCGCAGTGTCGTTCACCCCAGGTTGCGCGGCGCGCGCCTGCGCTCGTCACTGTTTCGGGAGATCCTGCGGGTGGGCGCTGTCGCCGCGTTCGTTACCGTGCAGAACAATTTGACCGTCCTCACCACCACCGGGCTGATCGGCGCCTTTGGCCCGGCAGCGATCGCCGGCTATGGCGTGGGATCGCGGCTCGAATATCTGCTCGTCCCGCTCGTCTTCGGTCTTGGCGCCCCGCTGGTGGCATTGGTCGGGACCAATATCGGCGCCGGCAGCCGCGACCGAGCTCTGCGCGTCGCCTGGACCGGCGCCGCGATCGGTTTTGTCATCAGCGAAACGGTTGGCCTATGGGCCGCCGTTTTCCCGGAAGCCTGGCTGTCGCTGTTCGGCAATGATCAGCAGATGATTTCCGCGGGATCGGCCTATCTGCGAGCGGTCGGTCCGTTCTACGGGTTCTTCGGCCTCGGGCTGGCACTCTATTTCAGCTCGCAGGGCGCGGGTCGATTGTTATGGCCGCTGTGGGCCGGGCTCTTGCGCCTCGCCATCGCGGTCACCGGCGCCTGGTTGATGCTGCGATGGACCGGCGAGCTCTCCTACATGTTCGTCGCTCTCGGTCTGGGGCTCGCGGCCTATGGGCTGATCAACGCCGCTGCGGTCAAATCGGGCGCGTGGTTCGCCAAAACTGAGGTGAATCAGCGCCGGGACATCAAGGCGCTGGCGGCCGGCAACGTGATCGAGTGCGGCGCCAGCCTGGCGCCGATCGCAAGAATGTTGTTGAGCACGCCGGTGATCACCACTCGGCGGCCGGCCTTCAAGGCGCGATAACCGGTGCGCGCGACCGCCGCGGCGCTCATCATCGGCTGCAACGCGATTTCGTTGGCCCCGGCGACCTTGAAGAAATCTGTTGCGGTGGCACCGGGGCACAATGTCGTCACGGTGACTCCGGTGGCGCGAAGCTCGTAGGCGAGCGCCTCGCCAAGGCTCAGCACATAGGCCTTCGTAGCGAAGTAGACCGCCATCCGCGGACCCGGCTGGAAGCTGGCGGTCGAAGCGACCAGCAGCACCCTGCCGCGGCGGCGGGCGACCATGCCCGGCAGCAGCAGCCGGGTGAGCTCGGTCAATGCCACCACATTGACCTGCAGCATCTCGCTGATCCGGCCGGGATCGATCTGGTCGAACCGGCCGATAGCGCCGAGCCCGGCATTGTTGACCAGCACGTCCACGCTCAACCCGCGCGCTTCGACTATGCTGGCCAACTCCGCAGCAGCACCGGGCTTGCTGAGATCCGCGGGTAAGATAACCGAGCTCGCGCCCCGAGCCTCGAGCTCGGCGGCGAGTGCCTGCATCGGCGCGCGCGTCCGCGCGGTAAGCACCAGATCGTAACCGTCTCGCGCCAATTCCCGAGCGAGATCGGCGCCGATCCCGCTCGACGCTCCGGTCACGACGGCGAGGGGGCGCGTGGTGCTAGTCATGCTTGTGCCTCCAGGCTAGTGCCGCTCGGGCCGATAATTTCGGGGGAGGCCGAAACCGATCCGGCCGGTCACCCGGCGGCAATAGAATGCCCTAAATTTGTCTCTTGGCCCCGCGCGTAATGCGCGATTGTATCTCCCTTAGCGGTCAGACGCGAGGGCAGCACAAGGCCGAGGCGAGCGGATGTACATGGCACGGCTCGGGCGGACTGTTCAGCGCGCCGCCGGTTTGATGATGGCGCCCGCTGCGGTGTTCGCCGCTGGTCTGCTGGCCGCTCCTTTGGCCGAGGCACATGGCGGGGTCAGCATAGGGATCGGATTCGGGTTCCCGGGTTTTATCGGAGCGCCCGTTTACGCACCACCGGTATACTACGCGCCGCCTCCAGTTTATTACTCGGCCCCTTATGTCGCCTATGGATCGCCGCCGCCGGTGTATAGGCGTCACTACCACCGCGCGCGCCACTATCGTTATTGCTGCTGCTGCTATTAACACAGTGACTCGGTGGCCCCGCCGGGTCAGCGCTGCATCACCTCGGTCTTCGCCAACCGATTAGCCGCGATCTTGCCGTCTTTGAGCACCAGCGCGATGCGCTCAGGGTTCTGCAGGATGGTGACGTCGCTGAGCGGGTCGCCGGCGACGACGATCAAATCGGCGAGCTTGCCTTTTTCGACCGTGCCGAATTCGTGCTCCCGGCCGAGACACTCCGCGGCCCAGCCGGTCGCTGCCTGCAAAGCCTGGAGCGGCGTCAACCCGGCTTTGACAAGGCACTCGATCTCGAGCGCGTTGCTCGGGTGGCCGTGCCCGCCGGCATCGGTTCCGGCGGCGATCTTGACCCCCGCCGCGAATGCCCGGCGCAAGCTCTCGGCATGGTGCTCCCGGAGTTGATGGGCCCGTTCGCGGACGTGCGGCAACGCCGATTTGCGGTGGAAATCGTAAACCGCGAATGTCGGCACAAAGAAGATGCCGCGCCGCGCCATCGTATCGAGCAGTTCGGGTTCTTCGTCCAGATAACAGCCGTGCTCGATCGAGTCGGCGCCGGCCTCGATGGCCATGCGCAGCCCACGTCCACCGAGCGCGTGGCACATGATGCGGCGATCTAGGGCGTGCGCCTCGTCGATCAGCGCCTGCATCTCATCGAGGTTGAACGCGCCGTCCCTCGGCCCGTGCTCGGGGCGCGAGCTGGCCCCTCCGGTGGTGGCGCATTTGATCACGTCGGCCCCGGCTCTGACGACTCGGCGGCCGGCCGGGCGCACGTCGGCGAGGCTGTTGACGACGCCATCCGGCAGCAGCGGGTCGTGCGGCACGCAACAGGAGAAACCGGATGGGCTGACGCGGTCCCCGATCCCGCCGACGGGCGAGATGATGCAGAGAGAAATGACGAGGCGCGGCCCCTCGATCAAGCCCTCGTCGATCGCCCGCTTGAACCCGGCATCGAGACCGGCAGCGTCGCGCACCACGGTGTATCCCGCTGCGAGGGTCTTTTGCAGGACCTTGGCGGTTCGCAAGGTTCGGGTGCTCTGAGGCTCGTCGATCCCCCAGCGTTGAGCCAGACCGTAGCCGTGCATTGCCATGTGGTCATGGCAATCGATGAGACCGGGCAGGATCGTCATACCCGAAACATCGATGATCTCGGCGTCGTCCGGCCACTCGCCGGCAGCCTTCGTCGTGACCGCCCCGATCCGCTGATCGCGGATAACGACCGTCGCGCCCGTCACCGGCCCGGCGCCGGTTCCGTCGATCAGCCTTCCCCCCTTCAGCACCTTCATCTCAGTGCTCCTCTCTGCTCTTTCACCGCCCCGCGGGCTGGTATGACCGCTGTCGACGCCGATCGCAATCTGGCATATCTCCGGCGTTTGAGCCAGATCAAGGCAAGCAAAGCGGCCAGCGCCAGCGGCACGCCGAGCCACCACCGGCTCCGTTCGCGTGCCAGGGTGCGCAGATGATCCTGCACAAAACGCTCGCCGCGGCCCATCTCGTTGAAGCTCTGCTGAAACGAACCAAGGCTGAGCACTTGTTCGTCGGACAGCCCTTCGCCCTGCCAACGGGCCCGCCGCTCGGTCATGGTCAAGCGGTCGATTTGGTCGCGATAGCGCTGCTCCATTGCCGCCGCCTCGTCGAATGCCGCGCGCTCTCCCGCGGTCAGAAACCAGCGCGGGTCGAGCCCGGCCGTCTCGATCAGCGCAATCAACGGCTGGTCGGCGGAGGGGAAAGCGATCAGCCACAAGGAGCCGGCGAAAATCGCGGCATATGTCAGGACGGCCGCCGACCGCGCCGCAGTGCGGCGATGTGCGGCCCGAATTGCCGCCGAGCCTGCGAAAAACCAGCGCCCTAGCCCGGCCCCGAGCAGTACGATTGCGAAGGCCAGTACGGTCGCCGCTCCGGTCGGCAGATCAAAGGTGATCGAGGCGAGGAAACCGCCGGCGCTGGCGATGATCCCAGCCGCCCAGGCAATGGCGAGCGCGACGCCGATGCGGTGCGAGAACAGGCCTCCGATGACCCCAGGAATAATCAGAAAACAAAAGACCAGCAGCACCCCTGCCGAGGAGACCGAGCTCGTCACTACGACCGCAAAGCTCGCATAAAAGACGAAGTCCCAGAACGCGGCCTTGTCCAATACGTGCGAGCCCGCCGGTGCATCGCCCGCCAGCGCCAGAAGCGGCCGGCGCGCTGCGAACTGGATAAAACCGACCCCCGCATAAATCAGGATGAGCTTCAACAGCTGATCGGGGCCAATGGTCAGGATGTTGCCGACGAGCATCCGTTTGACGTGCTCTGCGCCTTGGGGAGCGCGGTCGACGACCAATACTGTTGCTGCGGTGGCGACGACGTAGAGGATGCCGACAAACGCCTCCGGCATCACTGCCGCCGCAAAACGCCGGCTCGCGGTCAACAGTGCCGCGCCAAAGCAGCTGAATGAGAGCGCGTAGCCGAACCCGGCGAAGCTCGCGGGCGCGTGTCCGAAGAGCGTGGCGATAGTGGCTCCGAGCGCCGCGAGATGGGCGAGGGCGAGATCTGCAAAGATCACCTTGCGCCGCAGTACCTGCAGACCGAACCAGGCGTGAATGCCGACAAAAGCAATTGCGGCGAGGAACGGACAGGCGAGAAAGCCGACGGTATCGGAGACGGACAACCGACCTACGATCCGCTGGAAAGCACGCGGCGCAGGGCGTCGATGTCGTAATCGAAGAGGGACAGATAATCGCTGGCCTGCGATACCGCACCGACCGAGGGCGCCAGCACGACGACCGCCGCATTGGTCTTCCTCGCCAGCAGCTGCGCCGCATCATCCGGGACAAACTCCTCCTGCAGGATCGCCCGCACCCGCCGCGCGCGCATCGTCGCGGCGACGGTCGCCAGTCGCGCCGGGCTCGGCGCTATCCCCTCCTTCGGCTCGATCACCTCGACGATATCGAGATGGAAGCGGCGGGCGAAGTAGGGCCACGAATTGTGATAAGCGACGACGGGCGAGCCGCGGAACGGCACCATCGCCTCCGTCCAGCGGACGACCCGCTCTTTGAGGAGGACGAGAAAGCGGTCGCGGTTGGCGATGAAGGTGTCGGTCTCTTCCGGCATAACCTGGATCAACCCCTCGGCAATCGCCGCGGTGATCGTTTCGGCATTGGCCGGGTCGAGCCAGTAATGGGGATTGGCGGTGCCGTGCGGGTGTCCCGTGACCGCCTCGACACTGCGCCCCTGCACCTCGAGAAGCGGAATGCCGATCGAGGCATCGATATTGCCGATGCCGCCGCGCAGCAGTTTCGGGTCGCCGTTCTGTTGCAGCAGCTTGTCCAACCATTCGTCGTAGCCGAGCCCGACGCGGAGCACGAGCCCGGCATTGCGCAATAGGGCGAGGTGGTTCGGCCGCGGCTCGAATGCCTCGGCGTCGGTCCTGAGGGGGACGAGCGCTGCGACGCGAACCTTGTCGCCGCCAATCGCCTCGGCGAGGCTCGTCAGATCGGAGGTCGTCGCTGCTACTGCGAGCGGTTCCGCGGCAGCCCCAGCCACACCGGCGAAAATGACCAGCGCGGCGAGCGCTCCTGCCAGACTCCTGGTGGCCGATGCTGTCACCTGCCCGCCACCCAGAGGCTCTTCGGCATCAGGCAGGCGACCTCCTTTTCGGCGGCGGGCCGGCCGAGCCGGCAATCCATCGCCACGCTGGCGAGGCCGTATGCATCGAGCCGGGTGAGACCCTTCTTTTCCTGCAGCAGCTTGATCATCGCCATTGCTGCGGTATCCATTGCCGCGTTCAAATCGATATTCTTGGCGTAAGTGACTAGAGCCTCTGCAGTCTCGGCCGTCGGCAGCGGCGGCGAGGAGCCGATGCCTGCCGCCTTCGGGTTGAAGCAGAAGGTGCCTTTCAGCACGTCGACCACCTCGGAGATTCGGCAATCCCATTGCTGAACCATCTGCCGTTCGGCATCCGCCGTGGTTTCGTGGTTCGCGGCGGCGAGGAATTTGATCGTTTCCTCCTGCAGGATATCGAGCGCCTTGTTGAGATCTTGGTCGTAGCCGACGGTCAGCCAGTGCGTCGGTGTCTCGATGCGGGGCCAAGTCAGTGGCAGATTCTTGGTCACCGAGATCGTCATGTTCTGTTCTTTGAAGGCGGTCTCGATCGCCGTCAGATTGATCTCGCCATTGCCCTGGCCGGCATGGCTGTCGCCCGTCCACAACAGCGCGCCTTTGACAAAGACGGGCAGATAGAGCGCGGTGCCCTCGACGAGCTCGCGGATGTCCATATTGCCGCCAAACCGCCCCGGCGGAACCGTGCTGTAGCGACCGGGCTCGGCGCGCGCCACCCCGATCGTACCCGGGAACGGGCGCAGTGGAATGACGATGCCCGGCGCGAACTCCATCTGTTTCTTGTCGAGGTCGAGGTAGAAATACTTGACCTGCCCGTCGGGAAAGTCTTTGGGGAACTCACCAAACATGCCGGGCACATTGAAATTCGTCGCATAGGCGCGCGGCACCAGCTTGTTCAAGGTGATCTTCAGCGTATCGCCGGGCTCGGCCTCCTCGACATAGATCGGCCCGGTGATCGTATGCGGTCCGCGCCCGGGAAAATCGGTCCGCAATTTCTTGATCTGCTCGATCGTGGCGCCCGGAACCACCTGGTTGTGAGAATGCATCATCGTTTCCGCGACCACAGTGTCGCCGCCATGTATGCGGAGCACAGGGGGCTGTGCATTGTCGTACCAGCCCCACTGGGTCGTTTCGAGGGTGGCCGGCAGCAGATGTACCCGCTGGGGCTCTGCCAGCGCCGTCATCAGCGACGGATCAAGCGGGCCGGCAGTGAGACCGGCTCCGGGCGTCGGCGCCTGAGGCGCTCCCGGGGCCGGTGCCGTCTGCTGGGCTGCGGCCGCGCCGGCCAGCAATGGAACTGCCACCGCGCCCGCGGCCAGCCGCCGATACCAAACATTGGCGAATTTCTGCTTCGTAGTTCTGACCATCCGTAACCTACGTGCTTTGACAATGCCCACGCTGACCGTCCACCCTCGCGCGATGGGCATCGGATGACACACTACCGTTCCGCTGTCGATATCAGCGGCACCTTCGCCAACACCGTCGTCCTCGACGATGACGGACGCTCTGCTCCAAGGGGATCGCCGGCTGGCACCGGGCCGACGGTCGTGGCATGCTCGGCACAGCGCAACGCAAACCCGGAGCTCGCGATGATCGACCTCTACGCCATGGGCAGCCCGAACGTCGTCAAGATCTACATTGCTCTCGAGGAAATGGGGTTGCCCTATACCGTGCATCCCGTCGACGTCTTCGTCGAGGCTCAGTTCGATCCCGAATTCCTGAAGCTCAATCCGAATGCCAAGGTGCCGGTCATCGTCGATCACGACGGCCCGGGCGGAAAGCCCTACACCCTGTTCGAATCGGGCGCGATCCTCCTTTACCTGGCGGAAAAGACCGGCCAGTTCCTGCCGAAGGACACGGTCGGTCGATTTGACGCGACCCAGTGGATGATGGTGCAGATGACCCTGGTCGGTCCGATGTTCGGGCAGTTCGTGCATTTCATGCGCTTTGCGCCGAAGGGCAACGACTATTCGCTCGACCGCTACCGCACGCAGGTCTGCCGGGCTCTCCAAGTGTTCGAAAAGCGGCTCGGCCAGGTGCCGTTCCTCGGCGGCGCGAGCTACTCGATCGCCGATATCTCGATCGCCGATATCGCGACCTTCCCTTGGGCGCGCAATGTCGGCACCCTTCTGGGCAAGGCGGCCGAAGCGGATTATCCAAAGCTGATGGCGTGGGTCGAGACCATCGCCGCCCGGCCGGCGGTGAAACGGGCCCTGGCGGCGGTCGACGACGTGCGGGGGAAGACGACGCAGTTCGACAAGGCGGGCGCCGAAGCGATGGACCGCCTGTTCGGCCGCGGCCGGTACACGGCGGCAGCGTAGGCGTCTCGGCACGCGCATTGCAGCGATTACCGGGTTATCGATCGGTGAGGGTGGGGATGTATTGGCGGTTGCCGCTCGGCCTCTTGTTGGCTTGTCTGTGCATCGCAGGTCCGGCGCGGGCGCAAGAATCGCTGCTCGATGTCGTGTTGAAGCGCGACAAGCTGCTGGTCGCCACCTACAGCACCTCGCCGCCGCTCGCCTATGTCGACGACAGCGGGAAGCTCGTCGGTCTCGAGATCGACATGGCCCACGAGATCGCCAAGGATTTGCTCGGCGATCCCGAAAAGGTCGAATTCGTCGTTGTGCAGTCGGACGGCCGCTTCCCGGCGGCGCTCAGCGGCAAGGTCGATTTCGGCCTGTGCTCGACGACGATCTACCCCGACAGGGCGGCCCGTATCGCCTTTACCCGACCCTATCTCGACACCGGCGGCAGCGTCATCGCGCGCAAGGATGCCGGGATCAAGCACGTCAAGGAGCTGAACGACCCGAAATTCACTTACGCCATCCTCAATGTTCCGCCGGCCATCGCGCGTGCCAAGCAGGTGTTGCCGCAGGTCAAGCAGCTGCTGCTCGATTCGCCCTCGGCCCTTTTCCTGGCGGTCAAGACCGGGCGCGCTCAGGCCTTCGCCATCGACAAGCCGATCGCCGATTATTACGAAGGCGAGAACCCGGATCTGGTGCGGCTCGACGTCTCCGGCACGGCTTTCGACTTCGTGTCCCAGGACGCGATCTTCCTGAAGCCGGGCGATTTCAAATGGTGGCTGTTCCTCGACACCTTCGTCGGCGAGGTGCGCTATGGCTCGCGCTATGAGAAATATGTCGAGTGGTATCGCAAGTGGCTGAAGCGCGACCCGCCGCCCCAACGCTTCTACGACTACAACAAGTACTGATTCAGAATAAAGGGCCGCCCCGAGACCCCTGGTTCGACTTGAATCTTCAAAGTGTTATCAGATTTTTTCGTCATTCCCGCGAAAGCGGGAATCCAGAGACCCCGGGGTTTTCGGCGGTTGCCCTGGACCCCCGCTTTTGCGCCGCTTTCTCGGGGGTGATGGCTAGCAACCCAATTTGGGTCGGGCCCTGAGGTGCCATTTGACCTGAATTTCATCGCGCGGCTGATGCCGGCGCTGCTCGAGGGCGCCGAGGTGACGGTCGAGCTTGCCCTCTTGGCGATCGCGATCTGCCTCGTCTGGGGGCTCGTCGTGGCGTTGGCGCAGGCGACGCGCGGGCCGCTCGGGTGGCTGGCTGGCGGCTATGTCCAGATCGTGCGCAACACGCCGCTGTTGATCCAGATGTACCTGGTCTATTTCGGCTTTTCGATGGGCGGGTTCGGCCTGTCGGGCTTCGCCTCCGGCCTCTTGGCTCTGTGCCTGCAAAACGGCGGCTATGTCGCAGAGATCTACCGCGGCGGCCTGCAATCGGTCAGCCTGCGCCAGTACGAAGCGGGGCGCGCGCTCGGCATGCGGCAATGGACGCTCTACACCACGGTGATCCTGCCGCAGGTCGTCGCCCGCATCATCCCGCCGATGACCAACCAGAGCATTTCGATCATCAAGGATACTTCGCAGGTCGCGGCGATCGCGGTCATGGAAATCATGAAAATAAGCGAGATCTGGGTCGAGACCTCGGCCAACACCTACGACGTGTTTCTCGGCGCGGCGTTGATCTATCTGGCGCTGACCACGACCGCCAGCTTCGCCGGCAGGCTCTTCGAGCGCTGGTTCGCCTTTGCTCAATGAACAATTTCAACCCGCTGATCCACAGCTTCCCCTATCTGCTGCGCGGCGCCGGAATGACCGTGCTGATGGCCGCCACCTCGGTCGTCCCCGCCACGATATTGGGGGTGCTGCTGGCACTGCTCCAGGTATTCGGCAACCGCGCCATGCGCGCCGCGGTCATCGCCTATCTGTTCGTGATCCGCGGCATTCCCCTCTTGGTGTTGCTGACCTTCGCCTATTACCTGTTGCCGTTGACCGGGATCGACCTGCCGCCGTTCTGGGGCGTCGTGCTGGTGATCGCCTTTTATTACGCCGCCTTCATGAGCGAGGTGTTCCGCGCCGGCATCCTGTCCTTGCCGCAAGCGCAGTGGGACGCGGCGCGCAGCCTCGGCATGACGCGCCCCTTGATGCTGCAGATCGTCGTCTTGCCACAGGCCCTGCGGTTGGCCGCACCACCCTTTGTCAGCCTCTGCGTCAGCCTCGTCAAGGCGACCTCATTGGTGTCGATCGTCGGGTTGTGGGAATTGACGATGGCCAGTCGCGAGGTCGTCGAGCGCACGCTCGCGCCGTTTCAGGTCTTTATCGGAGCCGGAGCGATCTACTTTTGCATCTGCTATGCCCTGGCACTTTACGGCAGGCACCTTGAGCGACGCGTCCTCCACGGCCATTGAGGCGCGCTCGGTGGAGCGGCGCCCGATGTTGGAGATCTCCGGCATCAGCAAACGCTTCGGCGCCGTGGAGGTGCTGCGTGACGTGTCGCTCGCGGTCGCGCCGGGCGAGGTCGTCGTGGTGATCGGGCCGAGCGGCTCGGGCAAGACCACTCTTCTGCGCTGCATCAACCTGCTCGAAGATTATGAGCGCGGCACGATCATGATCGATGGCGAGCCGATCGGCTATCGCCGCGAGGGCACGGACCGCGTTCGCATGTCCGGGCGCGACATCGCCGCGGCGCGCGCCAAGATCGGCATGGTATTCCAGAGCTTCAACCTCTTCCCGCATATGACCGTTCTGCAGAACATCGTCGCCGCGCCGGTGCGGGTGAAGGGTGTCCCGCGGGCGCGGGCGGAGGCACGGGCTTATGAGCTGCTCGCCACGGTCGGACTGTCCGACAAGGCGGGCGAGTATCCGGTGCGGCTCTCGGGCGGCCAGCAGCAGCGCGTGGCGATCGCCCGCGCCTTGGCGATGGACCCCAAGATCATGCTGTTCGACGAGGTCACCTCGGCGCTCGATCCGGAGCTCGTCGGCGAGGTGTTGGCGGCGATGCAGCAGCTGGCGCAAGGCGGCATGACGATGATCGTGGTCACTCACGAGATGAGTTTTGCCCGCGACATCGCCGACCGCATCGTGTTCATCGACGACGGCGTCATCGTGGAAGAAGGCAAGCCCGACGAGATCCTCTTCACCCCGCGCACCGACCGGGTCCGCACCTTTCTCAAGCGGTACAACGACCGCTATCGCATCTGAGCTCAAACCCCAGAACAAAACGGGAATATGATGAGGTGTCGAGAAGGGAATATGACGTAGCCTCACTGCGGACTTTCCGAAATGGCGATCGACCGGGGAGATCCAATATCTCGCCTATCGAATTCACGATTGCCGCAGATGGAGACAACAATGTTCACCAAGCAAATTCAGAACCGGCCTTCGACGCCAGTGATCAGCCGCACCAAGCAAATCGGAAAAGGCATGGTGCTGGCGGGTGCCATCGCGGCGCTGTCTTTGACGACGCTGCCGACGACTGCTAAGGCCGGGGGCAATGGCGTCGGCGCGGCGATCGGGCTGGGTGTGCTCGGCGGCGTTCTTGCCGGCGCGGCGATCGCCTCATCCGTCCCGCCAGTCTATGCAGAGCAGCCCGCCCCAGTTTACGGCTATCCGCCGCAACCGTGGCAAGGCTACTACAACACGGCGCCGGCCTATTATCCTGCACAGCAACCCTATTACGGGTACACGCCGTACCGGTAACAGCGCGCGCAAATCGAGGAGACGATGACAAATGCCCGGCCTCTGCCAAGAGGCCGGGCATTTTAAATCTCACCATTTGTTCCTGAGCTCGCGCAGTTTCAGGAACACCGTCTTCGGATCCGGGTTGTCGGGCAGATCGGGGAAGGCTTCACGCAGCCGCCTGATCACCGATGGGCTGGTCAACCGGAAGAAGGTGTTGATCTCCCTCTCCAGCGCCAGAGTGGTGACCAGCGCTTTCGTCGTGTCCTGCCTTTCCATTTGCGGCAGCATCGTCTTGGCCTTGGCGTTGTCCGGCTCGCGGTCGAGGGTGAAGGCGAGATTGCGCGCGATGTAGTCGTGCCCCGGATAGATCAGGGTCTCCTCGGGCAATTTGGCGAGCTGACCGACAAAGCTGTTGTAGAGCTCGTTCGGGTGACCGCCATTGTGGCAATTGCCGGCGCCCGCATTGAACAGCGTGTCGCCGCAGAACAGTGCCGGCGTGTCGGCGTGCGCCCTGACGCAGATGTGGCTCATCGTGTGACCCGGCGTGTCCAGGCATTCGAGCTCGACCGTCTTGCCGATCTTGATCACGTCGCCGGCCCGCAATCCGCGAGCCATCTCAGGGATCTTGTCCTTGGCATTGGCGTGCGCTAGCACCGGAGCTTTGGTCGCCGCGATCATCTGCTGGTTGCCGCCGGTATGGTCGCGGTGCTCGTGTGTATTGAGGATCTGGGTGATGTTCCAGCCCTTCGCCTTGGCGGCGGCGAGGCATTTCTGGTGGTCCAGCGGATCGACCGCCAGCGCTTCGCCGGTCTCTGCGCAGGCGATCAGGTAGTTGAAATTGCGACCGGAATTCGCGGTCCAGATCTGTTCGACGATCATGTCTCGAACCTTCCTCCAACTCGTCATTCCGGCGAACGCCGGAATCCAGGGATCAACTCCCCCCGGACCCTCGCTCCGGCCGCGGGGGTGGCTATTCGAAGAAGGCTAGTGTCGGCACAAGCATGAGTCAAACCCATGAGTCAAACCGCGGCCCCACCATATCGAACCGCCGGCGCATAAGGATCTTGACGGTGCCTAGCTTTCCTCCAATTGCCGTAGCGCTGGCGTCGATTGCGCGGAGAAAGCTTTCGATCATCTGGAATATTGCGACTCCCTCGGCAGGGGTGATGGGGCCCGGCCGCGCCGGTCCCGCGCTCCCTGTTTAGCCTGTTTTATCAGGTCGAGATCAGGCATCAGCAAGTCCTTCAATCGCAATCTCACCCGCCCACGGGTGTCGATGCTCGCCTCACCCGCCCACGGGTGTCGATGCCCGCTAGGAGCCGCGAGGGCGGCCGGCAGGATTGCCGGACTGGCCCTTCGCAAACGGCCGCCCCCGGCCCCTCCTGGCTGTTTTTGCTGTTTTCTGCAGCGTAATATCTGCCATCGCTCCACCTCGTCTGGTCACCGGGCGCCGGCCATTGGGCGCAGCCGGGAGATAGGAATATCATGCGATTATGGCAATTTTTCCATCGTCGCTGTATAAGCAATCGGCCGGCACTGGGCAAACTCGAATTTTCCCCCGGCGGTTTCCCAATCTTTTTGCCGATCGATGACTCGCCGCCGATCGGCTCCGTCAGACAGCGCGTTTCGTGGTGGATCTTGAGGTCGTCGAAGAATTAACCTTGAGGGACCACGGCGGGACCGCTCTATGCTCTGAACAACAAATGCAGCCGAGGCGTCGGGTTGTTCACAGGGAACGTGACAATAATGCGACAGCCCGAACTATCCTCGTGTCTGTCCGATCACCACGCGAAAAACCAACCAATGGGTGCGAAACGTAAAAGAAATCAGGGGTTTGAGAAATTTGCCTAAATTTTATGCAAACATTGTGAATCGTTAAGAACGGCCTGATTCGCCGCGGGTAGGCTCAATCTTTTCAACAAGGTTATCCACCGATCTCGTGGATATCTTCGGAACATCGTAAAATTTCCGAGCGGGGTCAATTATTTGACTATTCCTTGCCGCAGATCTGACGATATTTTGACGAGGCTCTGGCGGAGGGTGCCCATCCGCCCAAAGAGACCGCCCATCCTGCTGGCTGTTGAGAGGGTCCGTAGCTAATAGGCCCGATGTGCGTACCCGGTTTCGGGCGACCCTGAATTGAAGCTCACGCCTTCTGGGACCTTAACCATTTACTTATTGACATGATTAGTTACATTCTGTCACAAATGCCCGACGCCCTGCCGACCAAGGCAATGAGGGGCAGGCGGCAATTTTGATAAACACGGCTCACCCGATTTTCCGTAGTAGAGCGGGGTGGATCATGCCTGAGAACCATTGCGAGGCGGTTGCAGAATTTTATCCGGACCAAAGGAATTACGCGGGGCCCAACTGCCTGCGTCCTGCCGACCCAAGGCCTCGTTGATGCCCGCCGACCGGGTTCCATTGGAAGACCATGCGGTTGCGCGTGACCGCTTGCGCCGAGACGCCGCTGCTCGCAACTTCCAAAGGCCCCACAGTGACATCGCTCGTCTAGTCATACGGTGCAGCCAATGCCCGAGGGCCGCCACTGCATCCGCACCGGTCACCCGCTATCTGCCAGGGGCTGCTTCTCCGCGGCGTTCATGATTTCGAAAACCGTGACCCCGTTCAGAGACCTCTCTGACCCAATATGCAAGGAAATTTGGCGATGAACGCTGGCCATTTTGAAGAGATTTCGGATTGCTGGTCATCGGAAGAGCAACCTGCCACCTACTATCGCACAGCAGCGGCGCGAGCCCGGAGGCTCCAGGCAGATGTTACCACGCCAAGAGTGAAGCAATATCTCGACAAGATGATTGCTCATTGTGAACGGTTGGCGGGCAAAGTCGAGCCCGGCGTCTCGCCCTCTCGATCGGCCGTTTCTGCTCATCGGCGTTGGTAATCGGCCGCTGGGACCGGAGCCCCCGGGTGCGCGGTAGAATGCGTCACCATTCAGGTGGAATCCGAAGTGAAGAAAACCGTCAAAGCGAGTACGACAATCCGGGCCAATAAACGCAAGGCCAAATTGAAGGCGAAACACGGCCACCCGCGAGCACGGGCGAGCGCCTAAAACCGTCAAGCGCATCGTGGACGCCAAGGCGCAATTCCGCTCACTGGCGGAGCCGTGGGCCGACACCGGCACCAGCACCTGCTGGCTGATGACCGCCGTGCTCGGCGGATCGGCGGGCGGGCTTTATCCGGCCGGGCGAATGGGCAGCAGCGGCGAACCACCAGAGACGGGCGAGCGGCGGTGAAACCGAAACGGCTGGGGCAAGGGCGGGAGAGCGCGGGCCACCACGCCCATCGCCCTTTGGACCGCGGCCCGCCCGTGTGCGCGATGACTGGACGTTCGCCGGGAACGGTTCGAGGCGGAATGCGCTCCGCTTTGCCGCCCTACACTTGCTCTTTCTTCGCAATGCGGCGCCTCCATATGTTTTGAAGGCGGCGGTCAATTCCTCGGAACCGCCTCTGGCGATCACTTCGTCAATAAACGCGACGTCTTGCCCGGTAGGAAATATCAGAGAAAACTCGGATTCAGTCGCGCTGAAGCCGCCGCGACCTTATATCGGAATCTCCGAAACTGATCGAGTGACAAACGAATGGATATGGGCACCTGCCCCAAGTGCGGTTCCCGGCTTGAGCCGGTGAAGCCGGGATTGTGGGCTGAGGAAATCCTTGTGAGCGGCGATCCGCCCGGCAAGCAAGTTCTGCATGCCGTGCAACGCAGTTTATTCGCGTACTGCCCGGTGCATGGCAAGGTGGTACATAAAAAATCTGGCAATCACTCGACCCAGAGTGAAGCAAAAATGAAAACACTGTTCCCGAAAAAATTCCGGGACGCGATACGCGAAAGGCTTGCCGCAGACGAGAGGCGGCGTTTCACAGACGCCTTGAACGGTCATTACCTCCCGACACAACAGGAAATAAACGACTGGCTTCGACACGTCCCCGCTTCCGGCCCAGATAGGCCGGACGGCTGAAAGTGTGCCGACCCGGCACCAGTACAGGCTCACCCGGCCGGAGGATCGACAGCGCACACAAGCGACGATTTTCCAGAATCTACCTTTCCGTCTTTCGCCCTCGAAAGGCGAACGCCCCCCGTGTTTCACTCTGTAAAGGCGTCAATTTGTCAGAACATGACTTATGCGACTTACGCGTGTAGATCACCGGATCAGTTAGATGAGGTCACGGTCGGTCGCCGGCCCGTGACCCCATCTGTTTTGCGCCGACATGCTCCTTCATCCAAAAGATTCAGGCCAGGTTTGAGCGGCCATTCGCCCTCAATTGCTGCGGAACAGGTCCTGCGGGATGCCGGCAGTGGCGAAGACGTAGTCGCGCGAGGCATCGAGCTGCCGGCGTAGATGCGGCAGATCGACGTCGAGCAGCTGCCCCTTCCACTTACGCACCTTGCCGGCGACGATGACGGTCTCGACGTTGGTGCGATCCATCAGCGATACCACCGCCCCCGGCACCTGGTTGAGCGGCGCCACGTTGATCCTGGTGGCGTCGAGGATGATGATGTCCGCCTCCTTGCCCGGGGTGAGCGAGCCGGTCTTACCGTCGAGCCGCAGGGCCTTCGCGCCGTTGATGGTGGCGTAGCGCAAAACGTCGCGGGTCGTGAGCGGGTCGGGTGTGCCGGGGAGCTGTGGCGGCCACCAATCGTCTGTGGCAAATCCCGGATCGAGGATCATTTGGTTCACCAGCGCGCGCTGCAGGTTCATGCAAGAACGCATCTGCGTGAAGAAATCCGCCGCCAAGGTGCACTCCACATCGACGCTCAGCGACGGCTCCATGTTCAGGCTTTCCATCTTGAGGATGGGCGGCGTGCCGTGCCGCATGTTCATTTCGATCGGCACGGCGAGCGAGACCTGCGCCCCGACGTCCTTGACCTTCTGCCA
>WNFR01003002.1_pt1 | contig 51665 bp, 52 predicted proteins | sample 5400221 | NCBI WGS metagenome assembly WNFR01 (sample SAMN13153357, study PRJNA577476) | soil metagenome | isolation source: 40 cm soil under Madrone tree | place: USA:California | collected 2016-06-14 | reverse complement strand
GCCTTTAGCCATGCGGGTCTGACGCATTACGGCGGAATTCTGTTTTTCACGAATTCACTCGAGTGATGCGATTGCTGGGCTTCCTAACTCGACCTGAGCACTTTCGGCAGCACATTTATCCGCGAATTTGTAACCTAAAACAACCGGAGGGCTGAAGCTACGTTTGTGAAAATCGAGCGACTGATGCAAACATCCTGGAGACGAATGCTGGATTTTCGGCCACTTTTGAAGGAAAAGAGTGAAATTCACGACGGATCCAGGTAAGAGGGCCTTCCCTTTGCGCTCGACGCGCGTTGCTTTCGGTATTCGTCAGGAAGCAGCAATAGAAACGTACAAGCACCTTCGGGAACTGCTGATTGTGGGAACTATGGTGCTGCGAGGCGGTTGAGGTAGAAGCGGAAGAAGGCGTCGGGATTGGAGTCGAGGCAGACTTGGGCGTTGGGGGCGCCGGCGTCGGGGCGAGTAAAACCTTTTTCGTCGACGCGGATGTGCATGGGTTGGACGGGGCACAGATTGGGATTCACAAGGAAGGTGATGGTCATGGGGTCGAAGAGGGTTGGTGTTTCCTGGCCCCACTGGTGGTAGAGCAGAGTGAGGGCGTCGGTGAGCGGCGTGCCCTGACTGAAGAGGAAAGCGCGCTTGACCTCGTCGAGCTTGAGTTGGGTGGCGTCGAGGGGCATGACATAGAGGGGCACTACCGCGGCGAAGAGTTTCTGGGCGGAAGGAATGTCATTGAGGATGTTCCATTCAGGTTGCGGGGGTTGGGGAGGTCCAAAACCGAGGTCGCCGTAGCCGCGCTTGATGGAGCCGCCCATGATGACGACGCGCTTGAGCTTTCGGAAGGTGGCTGGATCTTTGTCGATGGCGGCGCCCACGTTCATCAGGGGGCCGATGGCGATCAGTGTGACTTGGCCGGGGTTGCGGCGGATTTGGTCGAGGAGGAAAGTGACGGCGTCGGGGTGAGCGGGCTTGGCGAGGCGGTTGTTCTCGGCGTAGCGGCGCTGCGTGAAAGTGCCCTTGGGGGGCGTGGGAACACCAGCAGCTACAGGGATTTCCGGGCGACCAGCTTCGGCAAGGAAGCGGTCGAGGAGCTTGGCGCGGGTCTCGGTGTCACCGAAGGTGGTAGTGATGCCGAGGATTTGGAGTTCGGGGCTGCGGAGGGCCAGTGCGACGGCGAAGGCATCGTCGATGTCGTCGCCGATGTCGGTATCGATGATTACTTTTTCGGGGATGGCTTTCTCAGGAACCGCAGGGGTTGGAGAGGATTGGACTGAGCAGACCGGTGAGGCTGTTAGGATTGCACAAGCCAGGATGCGGATGAGGGCCGCTGGGAGTTTAGACATAGGCAATTGCTTGAGCTCCGTTGGGTACGGCGCTGATTGCGACGAACAAATTTTCCTGCGGAAAACTTGGTGCGGTCGAGAGGACTCGAACCTCCACGCCTTGCGGCGCTAGCACCTCAAGCTAGTGCGTCTGCCAGTTCCGCCACGACCGCGATGTCCTCCATCGTAAAGGCAATGGTGCAGGGAGTCAAATAAGGAGATTGCAGGGCCTCAGAAGGCCGCCCCTACAAAACCGGGTTATGGTTTCCTTGGTTGCGCGGGCGCGGGTGGCGAACTCGCCGGAGGCTGGGAGGCAGGTTGCGTATTGGATTGCGGCTTTGCCGGCGTGGTTGAAGGTGTGGTCGCAGGCGCTGCAGGAGTCGTTGCGGGCGCTGCCGGGGTTGTCGCGGGAGCCGGCTTTGGCGCGGGTTTGGAAACCTTTTCGAGGATCGAGCTGCCCTGCCCAACGGCCTTATCCGTGCGCAGCACCAAGGCCATCGCGCACAGCATGAACATGACGGCGCACCACGTCGTGGCTTTCGAAAGAACGTTAGCCGCGCCACGCGGACCGAAAGCCGTCTGGCTGCCCGCGCCGCCGAACGCGCCCGCGAGGTCCGCAGCCTTGCCGCTCTGGAGCAGCACAACAATGATCAGCACCAGGCAATTTAGAATGAAAAAGCCGGTGAGCAGCCAAGCGGCGAACCGGAAGCCAAGTACAATAACTCCGACGCCGATGAGCAGCGCAATTCCCCACTTGACCGCAGTTTTTGTCTCCATACCTACCTTCTATCAAGAAATCAAAAATCCCGAGCCGTGCGGGAGCGCTAGGTAAAATTCACGAGCGCGGCAAACGACTTCGGGTCGAGGCTCGCTCCGCCCACAAGCGCGCCGTCCAATTCTTCCTGCGCCATCAACCCCTGAATATTGTCAGGCTTGACGCTGCCGCCATAGAGAATCCGGAGGGCGGAGGCATGGCGGACGGAGAACTTCTCCCCCGCGCATCGCCGGAGCAAGCGATGAGCTTCGGCGGCAATTTCCGGGGTCGCGGTGCGGCCCGTGCCGATGGCCCAAACCGGCTCGTATGCAATCAGAATACGGGAGAACTCCTCCGGGGTCAACGCGCCGGGGCCGCCGTTGAATTGCCGGCTGAGAACCTGTTTAGTAAGGCCGGCGTCGCGGTCCTCCTGCGTTTCTCCCAGGCAGACAATGGGGGTCAGGCCGCTCTCCAGCGCCATCAAGGACTTCTTGGCAACATTGTCATCCGTCTCGCGAAAAAGCTGGCGGCGCTCGGAGTGACCGATGATGACGTAGCGGCAGCCGGCTTCGGCAAGCATGGGGGCGGAAACTTCGCCGGTGAAGGCACCTTCCTTGCTCCAGGAGACGTTTTGGCCCGCGATGGCGATGCTGGAGCCCTTCGCGGCCTCGACCGCGGCAGATATTGCAGTGAACGGGGGAGCGACCACGATGTCGCAGTGCTTCGCGCCGGTAACGAGCGGCAGGAATGAGGAGAAAAACGCGCGAGTGTCCGCGAGCGTTTTGTACATTTTCCAGTTGCCGGCGATTACGCGGCGTCGCATGTCAGAACCTCCGGAAAAAGAAAGGATTTAACGCGGAGTACGCAGAGTGCGCAGAGTTCACAGAGAAGAGCGGCGGTCATTTGTCGGTGAGGGCTTCGACGCCGGGGAGTTTGCGTCCGCCGAGAAATTCGAGGGAGGCGCCGCCTCCGGTCGAGATGTGCGAAATTTTGTCTGCCACGCCGGCTTGATGGACCGCGGCGACGGAGTCACCACCACCGACGATCGAGGTGGCGCCGCTGCTAGTGGCTGCGGCGACGGCTTTGGCCACTTCGAGCGTGCCTTGGGCGAAAGCGGGCATTTCGAATACGCCCATGGGGCCATTCCAAACAATGGTTTTGGCCGAGGCAATTTTCTGGCGATAGGTGTCGATGGTCTTGGGACCGATATCGAGCCCCATCCAGCCGTCAGGGGTGGCGGAAACGGAGAGCGTCTGCGTTGCGGTATCCGCTTTGAATTCGGCGCCGACGAGGTGATCGACAGGCAGGAGAAGGGCGAATTTCTTTGCTTGCGCTTCTTCACGCAAGCGGCGAGCGAGTTCGAGCTTGTCTTCTTCGACCAGCGACTTCCCGATGGGCTGGCCTTCGGCTTTGAGAAAGGTATAGGCCATGCCGCCGCCAATGAGCATGGCGTCGGCGATCTTCATCAAGTTTTCGACGACTTCGATCTTGTCGCTGACCTTGGCGCCGCCGAGAATAGCCACAAAGGGGCGCGCCGGATTGGTGATTGCTTTCCCGAGGTAGGCCAGCTCTTTTTCCATAAGCAGGCCGGCGGCGGATTGCTGGACGAATCGCGTGATGCCGACTACGGAAGCATGCGCGCGATGCGCGGAGCCGAACGCATCACAGACGAAAAGGCCGTCGCAGAGAGCGGCGAGATGCTTCGAAAAAGCTTCGTCGTTCTTTTCTTCCTCGGGATGGAAGCGGACGTTTTCGAGAAGGAGGATATCGCCGTCGGCGAGCGTTTTGCTCTTCGACTCCGGAACGGGCCCGACACAGTCCGAGGATTCGCAAATGCGGGTGTCGTCGGTGACCACGCCGTCTTTGAGCGGAACGTTGAAGTCCACGCGGATGAAGACGCGCTTTCCGCGAAGATCGAGATCGTTGATGGTGAGCTTGTTCATGATTTCGTGACTCGTGACTGCTGACTCGTGACTCGTGAAAAAGAAGGGCGGAGTGAAGTCCGCCCCCACAACTAGAATTTGCTTGCCAGGAGCTTGATCAGGTCTCGGCAACGGCAGGAGTAGCCCCACTCATTGTCGTACCAGGCAAGAACTTTCACGCAGCGGTCGCCGACGACCTTGGTGTATTCGGCATCGACGATGGAGGAATTCGAATTGCCCTTGAAGTCTGCAGAGACGAGTTCCTCCTCCGTGTAGCTGAGAATGCCTTTCATCGGGCCGTTGGCAGCGGCCTTCAGGGCGGCGTTAACGGTCTCTTTGGTGGCGGGCTTTTCGACGAACACTGTGAGGTCGACGACGCTGACGTTGGGAGTGGGCACGCGCATGGCGTAGCCGTCGAGCTTGCCTTTCAATTCGGGAATGACGAGGTGCAAAGCTTTTGCGGCGCCGGTCGAGCTGGGAATCATGTTGATCGCGGCGGCACGCGCGCGGCGCAGATCCTTGTGCGGGAGGTCGAGCAGCTTCTGATCGTTGGTGTAAGAGTGGATGGTGGTCATGGTGCCGCTGTGGATGCCGAAGGTTTCCTGGAGCACCTTGGCGACGGGCGCGAGGCAGTTGGTGGTGCAGGAAGCGTTCGAAATGACGTGGTGCTTTGCAGGATCGTAGGTCTTGTCGTTCACGCCGAGGACGAAAGTCGCATCGGGACCATCGGCGGGCGCGGAGATGATGACTTTTTTCACGGGCGCGCGGAGATGCTTCTTGGCATCGGCGCCTTTGGTGAAGAGGCCGGTCGATTCGACAACGATATCGGCGCCGACGGAGGCCCAATCGATTTCGGCGGGATCCTTGGTCTTGAAAACCTTGAAGCTTTTCCCTTCCACGGCGATGGTGTCCTCAGTATGCGTGACCTTGTGCGGCAGATTGCCGAGGACGGAGTCGTACTTCAAAAGGTGCGCGAGGGTCTTCGCGTCGGTGACGTCGTTGACGGCTACGAACTGAATGTCCTTGTCGTCAAGCGCGGTGCGCATGATATTGCGACCGATGCGGCCGAAGCCGTTGATGCCGACCTTAATGGGCATTACTTCCTCCGATGAGGTGTCAGAAATTGCGGCCGCACAGAAGCGCGTGACGGCCGCGGGTGAACAGAAAATGCTATGGGTTGCGCGGACAAAAGTCAACGCGCGGATAATTGGGCCGCTATAATGTGGCCGCCGATGAACGACTGGTCACCAGCGTCTATCCTGCGCCGGCTGTTTGATTCGAAACAAGGCGCGTCGGATCGCCTGCTTCCCCGTTGGATTTTTCTGCGAGCCCTTGGCCTCATTTATTACTCCGCGTTTTTTTCGCTGGCCTTTCAAATTCGGGGATTGATTGGGCCGCACGGAATTCTTCCCGCTGGCGAATATCTGCAGGCATTGGCTGAGCGGTTCGGCCATGCTGGGTACTGGTATGCGCCTACGCTGCTTTGGATTTCGAGCAACTCGCGCATGCTGACGGGAATTTGCTGGGTGGGCATGATCGCCTCGTTGCTGCTGGTCTTGAATTTCTGGCCGCGCGGCATGCTGGCGGTTTGTTTCGTATGTTTCCTTTCGTTCGTCAGCGCGGCTCAGGATTTTTCCGCTTATCAGTCCGATGGAATGTTGCTGGAGGCAGGATTCATTGCGATGTATTTCGCACCGGCAGGATTTCGGCCGGGATGGGGCGAAGCGAGTCCGCCATCGCGCGCGAGCCTGTTCTTGCTTATATGGGAAGGCTTCCGGATTTATTTCGAATCGGGCGTGGCGAAGATTATGGGCGGCGACCCGCAATGGCGGAACTTCACCGCGCTGGACGAGTATTACCAGAACGGCCCGCTGCCGACGTGGATCGGCTGGTATATGCAGCATCTGCCGCACTGGTTCCATGCAGCGACCGCTTTTGTGACGCTGGCCCTGGAACTGGGGCTGGCGTGGATGATGTTTCTGCCGCGTCGCTTTCGCATCTTGTGTTTTTTTGTCGTGACGATCTGGCAGATCGGGATCATTCTCTCCGCGAACTACACCTTTCTGAATTATCTCGTTCTCGCTTTGGGGTTTCTGTTGCTCGATGACCGCTTTCTACCGTCTTACTTGCCGGGATTCTGGAAAAGAAGCTGCCTCGCCGCGAAAGAAGCGAAAGCGCTTGGGGAACCAAGAGCGGAAAAAGATTGGCGCAAGAAACTGCGCGCACAGTTCTCTGCGCTGAAGCTGGCCTTCACTGCCGTGATGCTCACCTGGATTTTCTACGTCACGCTGGCGGAAATGGTGTGGATGGTTAAACCGTTGCCGTTCCCCACGTCGCCCGTCTCGGCGCTGGAGCCGTTTCGCATCGCCAACCGCTATGGGCTGTTCGCTGGGATGACGCGCGGCCGCTACGAGATCGAGTTTCAAGGCTCGGACGACGGACAAACGTGGGTCGTCTATCCCTTCCGCTTCAAGCCGCAAAATCCGAGCAAGGCGCCGGGGATTTACGCGCCATATCAGCCGCGTTTCGATTGGAATTTGTGGTTTGCGTCGCTGAGTTCGTGGCGGCAGGAGCCGATCGTTGTGCGTACAGAACAGAGCTTACTGCGAGGCGACGGCGACGTGCTGCTGCTTTTTGCGGGGAATCCGTTTCCGCATGCTCCTCCGCGGCAGGTGCGCTGCGTCATCTGGCAATACCGGTTCACGACGCCAGCGGAAAAACGATCACAAGGCATGTGGTGGAGAAGGCAGCAACTTGGCCTCTACGCTCCTACGCTGGAGCGCCAACCGGATGGAAAGATTCTCGTGCTGGAGTGGCCCTCCCTCGCGGAGGCGAGAGAATAGCTAACACCCATGGCGGGCACAAGTTAGCACAAGCCTACGGCCGCCCATGCGAGCCTGCATCTTGATCTAGGGCTTTGTCTCGCCAATCGAGCCGTTGGATGCCAGACACCATATCGAAGTGCTGGTCCTGGCTCAAGAGTGGAAGACCATGTTGCCGGCAGAGCGCCGCAATCCAGAGGTCATTGGTTGGAATCGGCTTTCCAGCTTGTCTCAACTCAACGTTGATGGCGGCATAGTGGTGCGTGGTCTGCTCGGTGACATCCAGCACTGTACAATCGGTGATCAGACTGTTCAGCCAGTGCCGATACCTAGCCCTATGGCGGGACTGGGCAATGCCATAGCGATATTCCCCGATGACCACTACCGGGAGAGCTAACTGCTGAACGCCAGCCAAGATCCCCATAACACCTGGATGTTCCTCCGCGGCGGCGGAAAGAGCGTTTGTGTCCAGGATCAATCCTGTGTCTCCGAGGCGCGTGTCTCCGAAGCCCACATCTCCGGATCGACCTCTTCGAAGGCTTCTTCGATGATTTTGGTAATCCGCACAGTCTCCTTGCGCAAGTCCTTCAGCTTGCCCAGGTGTTTCATCCAGGGCTTTTGGCCTGCCGCCGGTGCCGTCCTTAACTTAACCTCGACAGCCTCGGTGACAAACTGCCGCAGAGGTATGCCTTGCTCGGCCGCTTTCGATTTCGCCCGGCGAAAAATCGTGTCAGGAATCTCCAATGTAGTTTTCATGGATTCGATATTCCCATATTTATGGGAAAGCGGTCAACGGAACCGGTCGAGTACGGGCTCTTCCAGCAGGTTCTTAAGGAGTTCGAGAAGTACCGGCGCGAACGGCGGTAGCCATCGTTCTCTCGGCTCTGCTTATTCGCTCCTCTTGTTCTTCCTCGGAGGATTGCGAGAGATGCCGCAGGGCTATTCCGGCGAGCTTCTCCGCCGTTCTGCTAGCGCTGTCGTTTTGTTTTTTGGGCATCTTAAGCTCCGCCGAAGAATTGACTACTGCACTTTAAGTTGCGAGCACCAAGCGACTCTTACCGGCAGCGTGAGCAAGTGCCGCGTATCTATTGAGGGAACTGCTTGATAGAAGTCACATGGTCGCCCATGAAGCGGACGAAGACGGTCTTCGAGGGCGGCTGGCCGTAGATCCAGTCTTCAATATCGTTGCCATCGGAATCACGCTCACGCACTTTGCGGTCGGGTTTCCCGATCGCGGCAACAAGTTCCTCGCGGTCCATGCCTACCACGGGCTTGCGGTCCTGAATGGCTTTTTTCATTTCCGGCGGCAGCGTATCGAACCATTGCACGGCAGCGGAACGCTCTTTCGAAAAATTCAAGAAAGGCGAAAGGATGTGCTTCAATTCGTCCGGCGTGATGTCCGGGAGCGGCTTGTTGAATTCAAGGAAAATGGTGCTGCCCATGCCAGGTTGCATCCCCGGCGGGCCCGGATCCTGCGCCGAGGTGCTCTGCGTCGGGGGGTAACCGCTGCCCCCCAGGCCGATCTGGAGATGATCGCGCCAGTGCTTTTTGCCCCGCCCGCCGCCGTTCACATCGACGATGATTTGATGATCGTGGAATTCCAACTTGGTGATCTGCACGCTATCACCGGTATTTACCGCCGGGCCGTGCGTGGCAAGGGCGCGATCGAGCATCTCGGTCTCCAGCGGCTTGCCCACGCTGACATGGAAACCTTCTTTACCCGCGGGCAGCGGCTTGACGGCTTTGGCAAATTCACCAGAGACATAGCGGATCAGAGCAAGCTTCGAATTTTCCTGGAGCGTGGCGTTCTTCGCGGGAGGTGCGGTCTTCGACTGCGACTGGCTCTGGGACTGGGTGTTGTCCTGAGATGAAGCGGCGTTCGGGAACAGGGGAATTTCCCCGTCCGAAGGAAAGCTGGGGGAGGGGTTGGCGGGCGGACGAAGGCTGTTGAACCGCGGGACATCCGCGTCGGCCAAAAGGAAAAACGCAAGAGATAAGGCAAGCCAATACGACATAAGAAGTGCAGTCCGCCCCAGCGGCCCACGTTCCTTATTCTACGATGCTGCGAGGCCTCTGAACAGGTGCATCGCTCGGGGGCGGACACCTCTTTTTACCGACACTCGATCGGAGCTGAACTGTACTACGGGACGGGGATTCTCGCCAAGCCCTCAGCGGGACACGACTTGGACGCCTTGGCGGTCGATGGTCATGGGCAGAACCTCGGCACCCGCCTCACGAATGGCCTTTTCCACACGTTCCCGGGCGTCTGGATCGACCAAGAGGACCACACAGCCGCCTCCGCCCGCTCCGCAGACCTTGCCCGCCAGCGCGCCATTGCGACGGGCGTTGTCGATGACCCGGTCGATGGTCTTCGTCGAGATCGTGGGCAAGTTCCTCTTGCGGAAGGACCACTCTTCGCGCATCAAGCGGCCGGCTTCCGGCCAGTCGGGTTTTTCGAAAGCTAGGCGCATCTGCTGAGCGACGTCTGAGATCCGCTCGAGGCTGTTCTGCACGGCGAGCTTGCCGCCGATGTGCGCCTTGTAAACTTCCCAGTTGTTGATGCCGTGCTGGCGCGGCTTGCCGGTGTAACAGACCATCACGCGGCGCTCGAGCTCGTCCAGGTTCACACGCAATTCGACACGATGTTCACCGCCGGGCGGGAGTTCGATGGCAGCGGCGCCACCGAAGGCCGGCGGGTAGTGATCCTGCGTTCCGGTGGGAACATTGATGACGATGGCTTCGGCGTCGCGGCTGATGTGGATCCAGTCGACCTTGCTCTTGCCTGCTCCGGTGAAACGGTCGAGCCCGGCGCAAATCGCCACAGCCATGGCGCTCGAACCGCCTATGCCTGCGCCCGCGGGAGCTTCCGAATCGGTGGTGAGCGTGAAGCCGCCCTGCGGCTGGAAGAACTTGGTGATTTCCGCGAGGAGCGGGAGGCGGTAGCGCTTGGCTTTCACGAGCGCGGCGAAAGAGGCAAAGCTTTCTTCGAGCTTGATGTCGCGGGAAACCAGCTTGATGCGGTTGTCACCGCTGGGATGCGTCTCGATGACGCACGAGGCGTAAAGCGAAATCGCGGCGTTCACAGTAACGGCACCCGGATGAAATAAATAGAGCGGCCAAATGTCGAGCGTGCCCCCGGCGAAGTCCACGCGAGTCGGTGCTTTGGATTCGATGATCATGAGTGCGAGCTAGCTCGATTCGAGGGGGATTTTCAGTCGAGCCAGTTTGACGGAACGCCGTGACAAGCTCAAGCGTGGAACAGAGTTAGTGCGTCCAGTTAGGCAAGAAGGAACACCCAGCCTTTTCGCGGTTAGCGCTTCGGTACGGGAACGGACGCGTCGAGATCGGGCGAGTCAAAAGGAGTGCCACAAATCAAACATTTCTCTGTGATGGGAATGTTGTTCAGGAGCGGAATCCGCATGTCGCGTTCGCATGGGGTGCAGTAAAGATCTGTCGTCAGCCCTTCAGGCAATTTCTCATATCCCTCCGGGTGCATCGAACAGTAGGCGGCACCGCTGGTCCTTACTGCTAAGTTCGGCATCAAGTCGAGCACCTCACTCTGCGGCACAATCCCTTCGATTTCATGAAAATGCATTTTTCGCGTATCGGTGACGCGAAATCGCCGCTGATTCAAGTCGCCGAATACCGCAGGCATGTATTCCTCCGGAACGCAGACTATGCACGTAACGGTTGGCTCGAGAATCAACGGGTGCGATGCCAGCATCGCTGACTTGAAAGCCTCAGCCGCAACCTTTTGAAAGACCGCGGCGCTCGAGTCGACATCATGGTAGCTACCATCAAAGATGTAGACCAATATTCCGCCAACCGGAAACCCCCAGAGACCCTTTTGCGCCACCGATAAAACTCCCATTTCAACGTAGGAGAGAAATTCTCCCGGGAGAGTGCGGTCGGGCGTTACGTTCTCCGTGAATTTAATCCCAATGGTCCCCACAAGTGGTTCGACAGACAGCTTTACGTGGGCATACTCGGCGACACCGCCGGTTTGACGAACGATTTTCTGTTCCCCAATTCCTTTCGAATGGATCGATTGGCGATAGTTCAAGTACGCGGGTGTAAGCCAGGGAATCATTTGGACAGGATTAAAGCTTTGCAAAGACCGCCCTTACGAAGAACCGCCGACGGCGCGGTTGCGGTTGATGAGTTGCGGGCCGTCCTTCTTCTCTTGGGCGAGAGCGGGATTGGGTTCGAAGCAGCGACGGCAGCGGGCTTCGTAGGCGCCCATTGCACCGACAACAATCAGGTCTTCGCTATCGACAAGCCGCTGGGTGTGAACCGCGGGATTGCCGCAGCGGACGCAGATCGCGAGCAGCTTGGTGATTTCTTCGGCGATGGCGAGGAGGCGTGGCATGGGTTCGAACGGGCGGCCGCGATAATCGGTGTCCAGGCCGGCGACGATCACGCGTTTGCCGAGATTCGCGAGCTTGGTGCAAACATCCACAACCTCATCGCCCAGGAATTGCGCTTCGTCGATGCCGATCACTTCCGTGCGCGGTGACAACTTTTCCATGATCTCGGCGGCTTTGAAGACGTTGTCCGACGGAATGCCGAGGCCCGAATGCGACACGATCTCGTTGGCGGCGTAGCGCTCGTCGATGGCGGGCTTGAAGATCTGTACGCGCTGGCGCGCGATTTCCGCGCGGCGCAGACGGCGGATCAACTCTTCGCTCTTGCCGGAAAACATCGGGCCGACGACGACTTCGATCCAGCCCATATTGCCTTTGACGATGTCCACGGTTGCTCCCTCAAAAACCAGTTATCCGTTTTCAGTTCTCAATAGCCAGTAAAGAACTTCCATCTGCATGATATGAGCCTCTATCTATGAAGGCTCTAGCGATTTGACTCCGAAGCGCCGACGGCAGCGGCTCGGTACAACTTCATATTATAGAACGGCGCGAAGGCCGCAATCACGGCAACTCGAAACGCCTCTTGCCGCGTGATGAGATTGTTCGAGAGCACACCCCAGGCGCCCTGCGCGTCGCGGATCCCCACGGCGCCGGCAAACCGGTCGATTGCTACCGCAAGCTCCACGCCGTTTTCGAGAACTTCGTGAGCAAGCGCTTCCGGAAGCTCGATGCTTCCGGAGCGGCCATAGTGGCCTCGCGCACCATCGGAGACGTAGGCCCAGCTTTCCAGGAAGACGCGGCGATGCCCGCTCTGCTGCAATCTCGAATGACGCAGCATCTCGTCCGCTGATGCGCCCTCGTGGACGACATCGAGCCCGCCTTCGAGGCCGACGAAGTATTGCCAGGCCGCCCCGCCCTGGCGCGCCATCTCCACCAGCGCCTCCGCGCGCTGGCGGGCACCGCGCATCAATTCATCCCGCGACGCCGGAGTGTGGCTGACTCCGCTCTCCACTTCCACGCCGACGACTTCGAATTGAGCATTGGGAGCAAGAGCCGCTGAAAATGCCTGGAGAGCTTCCGTGACGGCGTTGAGCTTCGGGCCGCGCTTGCTGCCGACGGCAATGGTGATTTTTTTCATTTGGGAAAATGGCGACCGCCCGATTCTAACGGTAGTTGGGCAGGAATTTCACTGCGAATTCGTGGGGCTGAGGAAAACTCACGAGGGAGATGCTCAAAGAGCTCATCGATTACGCGAATGTGCGCGCGGAATTCGCATGGTCATCAAGGTAGACATTCGCTGCAATTCCTAGGGTTTTGCCCTCGCCGTGCTCTCGCGCACGATCAATTCCGGTTCGACCGTGACGGTCTTCGGATATGGTGTTTTCGCTGATGCATTGATGCGCCTCAGCAGAATCTGCGCCGCGATGACGCCCATTTCGCGCAAGGGTTGTCGCACCGTCGTCAGCGCGGGGTTTTGAAACGCTGCGCTCTGAATGTCATCAAAGCCGACAACGGAAACATCTTCCGGCACGCGCCGGCCTGCTTCCCGCAGCGCGCGGATCGCTCCGATCGCGGAAATATCATTGAACGCGAACAGTGCCGTGAACGCTTCGCCCGTCGCAAGCAGCTTTCGCGTGACGCCATACCCCACTTCGGGCGACGGCGATTCGCTATCGAGCTGCCCCACCAGCCGTTCGTTGATCTCCAGACCCAATTCCTTCGCGGCCCCTCGCTCCGACTCCCAGCGTATTTCGGTGTCCGAGCTGAACTCCTGACCTTTAAGGAAGGCAATCTTGTCGTGTCCAAGCTGCACAAGATGCTCCATTGCGAGCTTGGCGGCGAGCGCGTGATCCAATACGATGTTCGTTACTCCTTCCACTTCGCGGTGCGCGGAGACTGCCACGACGGGAATCAGCGCACCCTTCTGGCACGTCGTGTCCACGGCGATCAAGCCCTCAACCGCGCGCTGCTGCAGCAACCGCGGGTATTCCAGGATCAAATCGGCCCGGTGGCGATGGCTGACCACAAAATAAAAATAGCCCTCTTCGAGCAGGTGGTCCTCAATGCCGGACATTACCAGCGCGGCGTACCCTTCGCTGATCTCCGGGACCACCACTCCGATGGTAAAACTCCGCTGCGCGCGAAGTGACCGAGCCATGAAGTTTGGCCGGTAGTTCAGTTCTCGTGCTGCTATCCTGATGCGTTCCTGAGTGCGATGCGGAATTGATTTTGCGGCGGGAGATCGATTAATGACAAGGGACACCGTAGCCGGCGAAAGCGCAAGGTGCTCCGCCAAAAACTTCAAGCTGACGGACCGCGCTGAGGTGTTTCCGCGCGGAGGAGAAGACGCAACCGTTTTCGCTCGGACCATGGGGTGTTTCGTGGGGGTAGTCTGGCACACGGATTCAACGGGGGCAAGCATCAGAATGCACTTTTTCGCCGAGACTGGAGTGAACTGGATCGTTTTCCGCCACGTCCTGGCTTAAGAAAAATCGATTTACTGTAGGCTAGTTCTAGTACCTCTCATTCCATTTTGTGTCACATTCCTCTTGACAAGCCGGCTGCAACGGGTGTCTTATGCTCGGCAGACCGGGAATAAATCGATTTACTGGATTGATTTTTCGAATGTTCCCCGGATTGACCTCGAGGTGAAGCTATGCGTTTGAAGGCCCTTCTCACCATTCTCCTCTCTCTCTGCGCAGTCTCCACCTACGCGCAGTTCAAAGCCAGCCTTCAGGGTACCGTTCTGGATCCCAAAGGAGGCGCTGTCCCTGGTGCCAAGGTGACTGTGACGAACCAAAACACCGGCACCAGTCGCGAGACGGTTGCGTCCGCCGAAGGCTTTTACCGCGTTACGGAATTACCGCCGGGCAAATACACAGTGACCGTCGAAGCCGCTGGATTCAAGAAAGTCACGTCGAATGAGGTTGAAGTGAAGGCGGAAGAGCCGCGCGGTTTCGACGTTACGCTGGACGTGGGTGCGGTTTCCGAGCAGGTAACCGTCACCGCCTCCGCGGAAGCCCTCCACACAGAAGATGCAAACTTGGGCAATACAGTCACGTCGGATGAAATCGCGCGTTTGCCCCAAGTGGGCCGGGACCCATATGAACTCTTGCGTCTGACGCCGGGCGTCTTTGGGGACGGATCTCGTGGCGGCAACGGCGGCGCGAACAATCTTCCTAACTCCACAGGCCCCGGCGGCTCGAATGCTTCCATTTTCCAGATCGAAAATTCGGTCCAGGCCGTAGCTAATGGCCAGCGCCAAGATACCAACAATTTTACGATTGACGGTGTCAGCGTAAACAGCTTGCAGTTCGGTGGAGCTGCCGTAATCACTCCGAACCAGGAGTCTGTTCAGGAAATCACCGTGCTCGCAAATTCGTACTCAGCTGAAGACGGCCGGGGGACTGGCGCGCAGATTAAAGTTGTCAGCAAGAGTGGCACGAACCAATATCACGGAACGGGTTTTTTTAAGTATCAGGACCCCAACTGGAACGCCTTCAACAAATACGGCGGTCCGAACGCACCTCCGACTCGGGTCAACAATAATTACCGCCAGTTCGGCGGCAGCCTGGGCGGCCCGATTTGGAAGGACAAGCTGTTCTACTTCTTTTCTTACGAAGGGCTAAGGAGCAACAGTTTGAATGTGTCCAGCCCGATATGGGTGGAAACCCCTCAGTTCCGTCAGTTGGTCATGAGCTCTCGGCCGGGCAGCATCGCGGCGAAGATTATGAGTTCGGCTGGTGTCGCGCCCCGCATCCAGAGCGTGCTGACCCCGACGTGTGCCCTTGCTAGCCTCCCTTCGACAGAATGCGTTGTCGTCGGAAACGGAATAAATATCGGATCTCCATCGGGGGCGACCGGACAATACCTTCCCTTCACCGGGCCGAACGCCACTGATACCAATGGCAACCCCAAAGTTGGATCCGCTTTCATTGGCGGAGGGCTTGACCCCACGACCCCCGATCTTGAATACGTTACCCAGCTGCTCCCCGGCACTAGTAGCGGAAATCAATACAATGGGCGAGTGGATTACATCAGAGGAAACAATCAGTTTTCATACAGCTCGTACTTCACCGCGTTCAACCAAACGACCGCGGACTCCCCGGGCCGAAGCCGCCAGCAGGGAGATTTAAACATTCAACCCTTGAACCAAGTTCAGGCTGTTTCCTTCATCCACATCTTCTCTCCGACTTTGATCAATGAATTCCGAGTCAATTTTACGCGGTTCAACTTCAACCAGATAGCCACCAGCCAAAATGTAAACTTCGGCATTCCGCGGATCGAGGTTGAAGGCTACAGCTTTGACCGCCTTCGCTGGGGAGCGCCGCAAGCATCCACTACTCCCGCGATCTTCGTCGAAAACAGCTACAATTTCCGGGACAAAGTTACTAAGAACATTCGCAGTCAGGCTCTTAGCGCCGGTTTCGATTTCACCGCTGAGCAGAATAACAACGACTTAAGCGGAATGGCCCGGCCCCTGTATTCCAGCCACTTGATTTGGAATTTCGTCAATGATGCGCCAATCTTCGAGCAGATCGACGCCAATCCCCAGACCGGTGGCCCCGCAGATGCCCAACGGGGCCTCAGGTCAAAGGACATTGCAGCGTTCTTCCAGGATGATTGGAAGCTCAGACCGAATTTGACGTTGAACCTAGGCTTGCGATGGGAGTATTTCAAGCCCCTCACCGACGCCAACAACCGCCTCACAAATATCAATTTCGGCCCAGGCGGCGTATTGGCAACTTCAACGCTGGCGCACGTAAATAGTCTCATCCCCTCGACCAAGAGAAACTTTGGCCCTCGGCTCGGTTTTGCCTGGAGCCCGTCGCGATTCCACGGCGACGCCGTGGTCCGCGGAGGCGGGGCCATTGCGTTCAACCGGCCGGACGACGTTCTATTTGGGAACGCCGCGTTCAACCCCCCGGGTTACGCCCGCTTCGGTCTATGCTGCGGGACTTCCGACGGTCAGTCCAATTTTCCGCCGGGAGGCGGCGACGGCTTCGGCTCGCCTTTCGACGGCGGCGCAATCCTCTATGCGCTCGGCGCAAGTAATGCCTTTAATAGCTATCCGGCAAACCCGGCTCTCGCATTTGGCATCGATCCGAAGAACGGCGGCGTTTGCGCGAACAAGGCTTGTACATCCGATCAACCCGTCGAAATTTACGGTGGGTCGCCTAACTATCACGACGCTTACGTTTACCTTTATTCGCTGGAGGTCGAAAAGCGTCTGCCTTGGAGCCTCATCGCAACTGCGGGCTACCAGGGCAGCGTCGGCCACAAACTTATCCGTCTGGTCAATCAGAACTTTCTACAGGCGCCTAGCATGACCTTCGGTACCGGTTCTGGGGTGTACCTCCCGACCAGCGACGTCAATTCAAATTACAATGCCCTCAACCTCCGTTTGCGCCGGCAGTTTTTGAATGGCCTGCTGTTCGATACCCAGTATCGTTACAGTAAAAGCATCGACCAACTCTCGAATGAGGGCCCCGGTGGCTCCACCAACCAAACCGATCCCGCTCATCCGCAGACGGAACATGGCCCTTCTGACTTCGACGCCAAGCATTACCTGAACTTCTTCGCACTCTATGACCTGCCGTTCTACCGTGATAAATCGCGCCTTACTGGGAAGATCTTGGGTGGTTGGCAGGTCAACGGCATCTTGACCTCGCACACTGGGTTTCCATGGACGCCGGTGACCGGTCAGGTTTCATCAGTTCCAGTCGTCAATGCAACTACGATCGCGCCGGTGCGGCCGACTGCGCTTCTCAAGCAGCCGGGAGACGGTACGTCCAACGGCTCGTTCATAACTCCTAATGCGAACTTTCCTGGGATCATTCATCAGGGAGACCCCGTCCCTGACCCTGCCAACCCCGGCAAGTTCATTGGGTCGCAGTGCAACAATCCAGTGCCCTCGGAACGGCCAGGTTCTCCTTACTTCAACATTTGCACCCCAGGTCCTCCGGGAATCGGCCGCAATTCTTTCCGCGGTCCCGGCTATTTCGGCATTGACGCGAGCCTCGCAAAAAGGTTCGCTTTGCCCAACCTAAAGCTCCTGGGCGAAGGGTCATATGTCGAACTTCGCGGCAACTTCTTCAATCTATTTAACAAGCTTAATTTGCAGCCGTTCTCGTCTCAAACGAACAATGTGCACGTGGAGAACTCGCTCTTCGGCCGCGCGCCTGGCGGGTTGGCCGGCCGGGTGATCGAGTTCCAGGCTCGCTTCAGTTTCTAGCTGGATTCTCATGCGCGTTAGGGGCGCACGATTCTTCGCCCCTAGCGCGCCTCCTCATTCCTTCAGGAGACTTGCAATGTGCCGCCTGGGTTTTCGCAAAAACGCTCTGCGTATCGCACTGCTCTTTGCTGCAGCGGCCCTGCCCCTGACCACGCTTCGAGCGCAGTCCACAACCCCGTCGGAAACTATCGAAATTGATGTCGCCGCGCGAACACACCCCTTCCCCCACTTCTGGGAGAAAATGTTCGGTTCGGGCCGCGCCATCCTGAGCCTCCGCGAAAGCTATCGCCATGACCTCGGTGAGACAAAACGCATTACCGGCTTCGAATATGTCCGCTTCCACGCTATTTTCCACGACGAAGCTGGCTTCTACGACGAAGACAGCGCCGGCGAGCCGGTCTACAACTTCTCCTACGTGGATCAGATCTACGACGGCTTGCTTGAGAATCACGTCCGCCCGTTTATCGAGCTCAGCTTCACCCCGAAAAAGCTGGCTTCCGATCCGAACGCGCTCCATGCCTTCTGGTACAAACAGAACGTTTCCCTGCCGAAGGACTGGGGAAAGTGGGAACGGCTCGTCGAGAATTTCACGCGGCATCTCGTCGAGCGCTACGGCGTCGATGAAGTCGCGCAGTGGTATTTCGAAGTGTGGAACGAGCCCAACATTGATTTCTGGGCCGGTGATCCGAAAGAGGCCACTTACTACGAGCTATACGATCGCGCCGCGCGCGCCATCAAGCGCGTGAGCCCGCGCCTGCGCGTGGGCGGCCCCGCCACGGCACAGGCTGCGTGGGTGGACCGCTTCCTTGCGCATTGCAAAGAGAAGAACGTCCCGGTGGACTTTGCTTCAACTCACGTCTACGGCAATGACAAGGCCGAGGATGTCTTCGGCACGCACGAACAGATTCCACGAAATCAAATGGTCTGCCGCGCAGTCAAAAAAGTTCACGAACAGATCGCCGCATCCGCTTTCCCGAATACGCCCCTCATCTGGAGCGAGTTCAACGCGAGCTATATGAACGAGCCCGCTGTGACGGACACAGCCTTTATGGGACCGTGGATGGCCGACACCATCCGCCAGTGCGACGGCCTCGCCGAAATGATGAGCTACTGGACGTTCTCGGATGTTTTTGAAGAACAGGGCGTCGTGAAAACGCCATTCTACGGCGGCTTTGGTTTGCTCGCCGAACGGAGCATTCCTAAGGCCGCATTCAACGACTTCGCGCTTCTTCATCAGCTCGGCGACACACGCCTCGAAGGCAACTCCGATAGCGTCCTCGTCACGCGCCGCAAAGACGGCTCGCTCGCCATCGCCGCGTGGAATCTCTTCCTGCCCGAAGAGGCCGGTTCACCGAAAACCGTCACGTTGCACTTCAAGGATCTCAGCGGGACGCCATCCGCGCGGGTCACCATCGTCGACACGGAACACGGCTCGCCGCTGCCTGCCTGGGAAAAGATGGGCAGGCCCGCATTCCCCACGCCAGCGCAGATCGAGGCACTCCGCAAAGCCGCCACGCTACCTACTGCGCAAACGCAGACGCTCAAGAAAGGCACCCTCGCGCTCACGCTCGAGCCTCACGCCCTGGCACTCATCGAGATAGGCCGATAATCGTCAGCAAATAAAATTGCACCGCTATTGCTTGTGGAATCCCGCGCGGGCCATTCCGTTTTTCGCGGCATCGTTCTTCATGAACTGCTCCCAAACGAAGCCGGTTCGCACATTTTCCGCCATCAGCAGCGTGATCCCCAGGTCGATCCCAATCACGTCCGGGTTGTACCAGTTTTTAAGCGGATTAAAAACATCCACGAAGCTGTATTTTCGCCAGGCGCCTTTCGCGTATTTTTCACGGATCGTTCGAAGAACGCGCAGCGTTTCCGCCGGCAAAAAGGGCAAGGAGCCACCCGCCGCGCAGGGGACGATGCTGCCGTCAATCGGTCCCATCGGGGGTGGCCCGCCCCATGCCACGTATCCATGAGCCGAGTCCGAAGCCGTTATGCCCCACAGGTCTTCGCTGTAGTCCGGAAATTGTTTCGCCAGCTCCAGGCACCATAGCTTGTGTACCTTCGTCGCAATCACCGAATTCTCGAAGTAGTTCGCGTACGCATCGGCTTTCCCGCGGAAGTCGAACCATGCGTGCGAATACTGGTGCACGAAGAGCGGAGCGTGTGACCCTATAAAGCGCTGGCCGTAGAATTCAAACCGCGGGCGTTCCCACGCATCCCAGCACTCCTTCGGCAACGGATGCGTCGGAGACCCCAGGCCAAGCAGATAGATCATCATCAACTCGCAGTAATGGTCCCACCGCGCCTTGATGAATCCGGTCTCCGGTTTCCAGCCCATCGACAGCGTCTTTTCTCCCTGCAGCATCCAACCCCAATCCACGCGCTCGTATATCTTCGTGGCCAGATCGCGAATCTCCGCATCGTCAAAATACGCGCAGCAGGCCAGCGCCCCGCAAAGGAAAATCGATGTATCGATCGAGGACACCTCCGACTGAAAATCGCGGTCGCCACTCTGCATGTTGAGGAAATGAAAGAAAAAACCATGCACGTGACTCAAGCGGGTGGCGGCAAAACGCAGCGTGTTTCGAACGCGCTCGCGGATTTTCTTGCGGTCCTCCCAACCTCGATGGTCCGCGATGGACAAAGCAGTGAGCCCAAATCCAGTCGCAGCGATGCTTGCGGTTGTGCGGGCATCCGGGCCGCTTGCCTGGCTGCGGTCTTTTACGAGGCCGGTATATGGATTCGCTTCTTCCCAAAAATAGCGGAAGCTGGTTCGCTCCAACTCTTCCAGAAAAGCGTCTTCTGACGAGGAAAACCGATAATTGGTTGGATCGCCGATGAACTCAGGGGCGGGCTTACCCTGCATTGACGGCGAAGCCTTTTCAGGCGGCGGTGCTGGGTTCTGCAAAAACTGCGACGCAAGGGACGCAGAAAACCCCAGTGGGAGAACGCCGGCAACGCCCCTGACTTGCCCTAACCACGCACGCCTTGAGATCTTCTGAATGGTCACCGGAGGCTCCGTCCGTAACGAGGCCACTATCCGGCCCGAAACGAGCGGACTGGCCACCCCAGATCATACTTTCGTTACCCCGCCGGAGCAAAATTTTCCATTAAGTAGACGAAGACCAGAACCTAAGGACGCCATTCTCGGGAGGTCAACAAACGGCCCGAAAACTCCGACAGAGACGACGACCACGAACATAGCGAGGGCGATAAAAGCAAAAACTCCTGCAGTTCCAAAACGTTGGAAGAGGAATCCAATGATGAGGCTGGTAAATGCGGTCGATAAACGTCCCCAGGAATAAACGAACCCAACCGCGCGCGCCCGCATACGGGTCGGAAACAATTCCGCCTGATACGCATGTGAGCAATAGCCCAGAAGGCTGTTCATGAGAGTAATCAGGATGCCGAGTACCACCAATCCCAGGGAGGCGGTGTGGGTCGCGAACAACATGCCGAATATGGCTGTGCCTACGGCGGCGCCAACAATCTGCCACTTGCGTTCGTATTTTTCCGCGATGGTGCTCCAGAGCAGGGGCCCAATGGGAAAAGCGAGGGTGATGAGAAACGAGATCTGAGCGCTTCGCGGCGCATTATTCTTCTGTGCGTTGACCAGCGCTGGCAGCCAGTTTCCGAAACCGTAGAACGCTATCGCCTGGAAGAAATTGAAGATTGCCAGCATGATGGTGCGCCTGCGGTACGGAGGGCGAAGTATCTCGGCAAAACTTGCTTTGCCCACATGCTTCAGAGTCGAGGGCTTCGGTGCAGGCAGCGGATGGCCAAGGTGGGCCTCTGCATGCCGCTCAAAAACGGAGGTAACGCGTTCCGCATCTTCCAGGTGGCCATGCCTGGCAAGCCAGCGTGGAGACTCCGGCAGGGAGCGACAGAGTACCCAGACCACGAACGAGCCGGCTCCGCCGATCAGCATGACCCACCTCCACCCCTGAACATGCAAAGGAGCGTGCGGCACAAGGAGCCAGCCCAGCAGAGCGAGTATGGGAACCGCCGTCTGAATAATTGCAAAGGAGAGCGCAAACGCGCGTCCACGGAGATTGCGTGGAACTATCTCCGACGCATAGGTGTCGAGTGTAATCAGTTGCGCACCGATCGCAATGGCGTCGATCAGGCGTACTGCATCGATAGCGATGGCTGTATTCTGCATGGCCATGACGATCGTTGCCGCAGCGTAGCAGAGCGCAAAGCCCCGGAAGGCGGCGCGGCGTCCCCAGCGATCTGCGATTCCCCCCAAAGTGATGGTTCCCAGGAACAGACCGAGGAAGGTAACGGATGCAAACGCTGCCTGGTCGGGCAGATGGAAGAGACCGTTCGGACCAGCATGGAAGATGCCGTCGCGAATGAGACCTGGACTCACGAAGCCCGTCATGAAGAGTTCATAGAACTCGAAGAAGCCGCCCAGAGACAACAGCGCGATCAGTTTCCATAGATAGGGACTCGCTGGAATTCTGTCCAGCCGGGCTTCCACCTCTGCCCCACGCTCCTCAGCGATCTCCGAAGTAATCACGGAATCTCCACGTTCATCAGCGGAATGAACTGCTGGCCGCCGTGCGTGTCGCCGTCACCGAGTTCACCCTGGGTAAGCGGGCGCGGGATGCTGAACTTGAAAGCAAGGGCATTTTCGCATTCGAAGAAGCGCACCTTATCCACCGGGCAGCGGAAGAGTTTGGCAAAGGCAGCTGGATTCAGCGCTCCGGAATCCTTGACGCGCCGATAGCTGGCAAGGTCAGCGAACATGATGTCAAACGTGAGCGTGAAGGGACCCGCATTCTTGCTGCGAATTAGCGTTGCGATATCCGCTAGGATCATGATCTGCTCGAACCAGACAAGTCTATAAAGTGAGTGCGAAACATCTCGACAGGAGTGGAAGGAACCGCGACATGGTTCAGGTTGAAGCGGTATACCGGGCCCCGATCGATGACCGCGGGATTGTGGAGACACGCAAATGCCGTAATCGACCCCGCCCACTTGTCGATTGGGTAGTGCAGCAGCGGCTGGCGGCTGAGTTGCGCAAGCTTGTGCGCCATGTCCTGCGTCGGCGCTGTGGCTTCGAGGACGATACCCACTTCGTGGGGGAGATGTTTCGGGTCGGGCTCGAGACCGCCCATCACAGCGTTGATACCGTAGGTATGAAAGAAAATGCTGTACAAATTTTTATCTGCCTTGTCACCCAGCACACGAGCAACGCTTTCATCGATATAGCTGCGCACCGAGGCGAGCCAGCTGTCTAACTGACGGATGATGTATGGATCGCGTATCCCGCCGACAATAATGCTTTGATAGCCTGCCAGCTCGGCACCCTCAAGCTTCACAGTATATGGTTGGGATATGAATTCGCTCCCTCGAATCCTGACCGTTACGCCGTCAATCGCTTCAAAAGTAGCCCTCGCCAGATCGAAGGTCCCGGAACACTCACGATGCAAGTAGGGATCGGAGTTCTCATACAAGCTGTGCGCAGCCACGCTCTGCGGCGTGCAACGCAGGCCGAAGCCATACGGGCGGATAGTGATCTCGTCCTGGCTGACGGCAGTGAAGATGACGCCCTTGCCGAGGGTCTCGCAGACCAGCGTTCCGCACTCCGATACTTTGCCGGCATGCCATGCCAGCCCCGGCGGAAAGCCCTGCATCAACGGGATCGCGGCAAAGAGTGCCGAGTCGCTGCACCGCCCCGCCAGCACGAAATCAGCCCCATCCGATAAGGCCTGTTGGAGCGGCTCCACGCCCATCATGCCGACGATACGGGTGCTCCCATCAATGACGCCGTCACTGATCGGCGGCGCCGGATCGAGGGGAAGGATTCGATTCTCATGCAGCAGCCTCTTGAGGTAAGCCTTGTCCTGCTCCGCATAGATTACGGCTGTCCGCAAGGTTAGATCATTTTCGGAAACGATCTCGCGCGCGATCTCCAGAACCCAGTCGACGTGAACATCTCCACCGGCCGTGCCCGCAGACCCAATGATCACCGGGATGTTCGCTTTTCGACCAGCGCGCAGCATCAGCGACAGATCGCGCTTCACAGCCTCCCGAGGAAAAGCGGGCGTCCCCATTCCAAGCGAAAAAGGACCTGCATCCGTGGTGCCCGCATCGCAGGCGATGAAGTGCGGGGCCTGCGCCAGCGCCTCGTCCAAAGCATCGCCGCTGATACCCCCGCCCACGCTTCCGACCGGTGATATGAATCGAATTTGTTGTAATTTTTCGTTTGCCATCTTCTACGGTTTTTTCATGGTGCAAGAAGGTATAAAGCGGCTGCACTGCCGGATGTTTGACCAAAATATGCATGCACTTTTAAATGAGAAGTGCCTACAGTTGATGCGCGGCGCAATTCTCTATGCTCGGTCGTGCACTTTGGCGGAGTCCACATTTGTTATTTGAGGCGCGCGGCAGGTTCGTTCGCAACGAGGCCGTGAAAGAGGTTCTCTTGCGCATGGGCAAGGTGCCGTCGCATCAGCCGGTCACAGGCGTCCGGGTCGCGTGCCGCCAGGGCCTGCAGAATGGCTTCATGGTCAGCCTGTCCCAGGGGGATGCGCCCCGGGCTGAGCGCGCCCGGATATCGGTAGAGACGCATGAGGGACCAGATGTCTCCATAGAGGAGGTCGATCAATCGGCGATTCCCGCTCGCGAGGGCGATTTGATAGTGAAAGTCGAAGTTATGCCACTCTCTGTACATTTCTGAGAGTTTGTCGACCGTCACATCTTTCTGAAGCAGGAGCGTCAATCGCAGCTTTTCGATGGCCTCATCGGTGATGTTCTTTGCTGCCAACCGACAGGCGGCTACTTCAAGAGCCTCGCGCACCTCGAAAAGCTCTGCGAGTTCTGTTTTTGTTAGAGTCGTGATGGAAGTGCCACGATTGGGATGGCGAACCACCAGCTTCCGCCCCTCAAGCCGGCGAACTGCCTCTCGCAACGGGCCGCGTCCGACACCCAAACTGTTTGCAACCCTAGCCTCACGGATCCGGGCACCCGGCGGGAACTCCCCCCGGAAGATCGCGCCTTCAAGCTTGGCCACGAGTTCGTCGACGAGCGTTTGAGACATTCCTGTTTTGGGCAAGGCACACCTACCTTCCTATGAACGGGACGACCGGGGAGCCCATCTTTACGATCCGCCTTCGCGGAGCGCCATTCTTGTCCTCGGCCACTTTCCGGTTGACAGCACCATCTACTATCCCCTAGGATTCCCCGGTTGCCAAGTGTAAACACTTTTTTCAATAAAGTGTATACAATTCATGGCAACACAGGGGGCGCAATGTTCAGTAATGGAATGCTCGAAAAGTCTATCGCCTTCGGTTTGGCAGCGTTTGCCACACTCATGATAGCCAGCTCGACGGCCAACGCCCAGTTGGCTGGAGCCACCCTGTCCGGGCAGGTGCTGGACCCCTCCGGGGCCGTGGTGGTGGCGGCAAGCCTGGTAATCAAGAACAACGCGACGGGGGAAGTTCGTACCGCAACAACCAACGCCAAGGGTTTGTACAGCGCGCAGAGTCTCCAACCCGGCATCTACTCCATCACTGTCTCGGCACCAGGATTTGCAACGCACGTCGAGCAAAGCGTCGAGCTTACGGTAGGGGCGACACGAGAAATCGACCTCAGTCTGATACCCGGACAGGTAACAGAGCGGGTCGACGTAAACGCCGGCACCAATGACGTTGAAACGGATACTTCCGTGATGAGTGCAACCGTGGGGCAGAAAAGCATTGTCGACCTGCCCCTGAATGGCAGAGATTGGACCCAGCTCGCGACCTTGCAGCCTGGCGTCGCCAGCGTCCGTCCCCAGCAACCTACCACGGGAAATTCCAACCGCGGAGTCCGCGGCTACGGCAATCAATTGGCCAGCAATGGACATAGCCCATACGAGAACACCTACCGTCTGGACGGTATCAACGAAAATGACTATTCAAACGGCGCTCCCGGCAACGTGATTGGTGCGAACCTGGGCGTCGATGCCATTCAGGAGTTCAGCGTCGTCACCACTTCCTACACTGCGGCGTACGGCCGTACATCAGGCTCCGTCATCAACGCGGTAACTCGGTCAGGCACCAATGCCCCCCATGGAAGCGCCTACGTCTTTGACCGCGACAAGATATTCGACGCAAGAAATTTCTTCGATGGGCCGACTATCCCTCCTTTCCACCGCGTTCAATTTGGTGGCGCCGCCGGCGGGCCGATACGGAAAAATCGCACCTTTCTCTTCGCCAACTACGAAGGAATCCGGCAGTCGCAGAGCCAGAACTTCAGCAGCATTGTGCCATCTGCCGCAGCTCGATCAGGTCAGTTGCACGGAGCCGATGGCACCCCAGTGACCGTCATGGTGGATCCTAAGATCATCCCCTTTCTCGGTCTGTATCCGCTCCCTAATGCGGGCCTCAACCCAGGAACTTTCGGCGACACCGGCACCTTCAACACCGCCGGCCTGCTCAACCTGACGGAGAACTTCCTCGTGACGCGGTTCGATCAGACCTTTTCGGAAAAAGACAGTCTGTCACTCACCTATCTGTACGATAGCGGCCCGGAAACGATTCCGGACAGTCTCGGGAACACTTTGAGCCGTTTGAACGCCAGTCGCCAATTGGCGGGAATCACAGAGACACACATCTTCGCTCCCTCTGTCGTCAATATAGTGCGCATCGGTTACAACCGCAGCCTGGGCGAGATTCTCGTGCCGATCAAAGCACTCACACCCTCCGCGGGCAATCCGACGCTGGGTTACACCGCCGGAACTTTCGCCCCGGCAATCAATGTAGGGGGCATTGCGTCTACAGGCGGGCTTGGCAGTTTGCGGCAGGCCAGCGTGCACTACAACTCCTATCAATTCGACGACGATCTGGCGGCCTCTCGGGGAGCACACTCCCTCACAACCGGCTTCGCTTTTGAACGCATCTATGCAAACGCGCAAGGCAAAAATCAAAACGGATCGGCCACGTTCAATCCTTCCGGTAACGCGACCGGGCTGCAAAGGTTCCTTACCAACAATCTTTCAAACGGCCTTGTTCTCCCCAATGGAACAACTAATCCTGTCGAAGCCCAGGACAGCTTGTTCGGTGGATACATCCAGGACAACTGGCGAGTCCGAAAAAATCTGACTTTGAATCTGGGCCTAAGATACGAGATGCTTACCATTCCGACGGACAGGGGGAATCGCCTGGGCTTGGTTACCAACCTGACTGCCGCCCCCGGCACCGGCCCATGCCCGGCAGTCATAAGTCCGACCTCCGTGCCGGGCTGCGTTGTCCCGGTCAGTCAGTTCTGGCAGAGCAATCCGACCACCCACAACTTCGAACCCCGGATCGGTTTCTCTTATAGTCCGAATCGCAACGGGAACACTGCCGTTCGCGGCGGATTCGGCATCTACGACATGCTTCCCCTCCCCTATATTTACGGCACCTACGCAGCCATCTCCGCCCCCTATTCACAGGATGAGATAGCCGTTGGCGTTCCGCAGGGGAGCTTTCCCGACAAAGTCGCTGCTATTGCCGCCAGGTTTGCGCCGTTCCGTCTCGGGCACTACATCGAACCACATCCTAAGCGAACCTATTCCCTGAATTACAACGTCAACGTCGAACAGCAGCTCTCGAAGACACTGTCGGCGATGGTAGGCTATGTTGGTTCACACACTCTGCATACTCCTTTTCAGGCACAGGATATGAATCAAGTGTCCCCCTCCAACACTCAAGTCATTGACGGCCGCCGTATACTCCCAGCTTCGGGCGCTATCCAGCAGGATGCCAACGGCTTCATCATATTCGGCCTGCGCTTCGACGGGGCCGCGCAGTACAATTCGCTGCTCACGCAACTAAAAGTGCGGAACTACCACGGGCTTACCGCGCAGGGCGCCTACACATGGAACCAGTGCACGGATTTCGGCTCGAGCACGCAGTCTCCTTCAACGTATCAAAATTCCATCGCCAGCCTCATCTATTACGACAATGTTCAGCGAAAGGGGATGTGCGATTTCAACGTGACCCAAAACTTCTCTGCAAATGCCATCTATCAATTGCCGAGTCCAGCGAATGGATGGATGAAGACGTTGGCCGCAGGATGGCAGGTGGCCGGAATCCTAACCGCGAGCACGGGAGTTCCCTTCACTCTGTTGCAGGCCGGAGACGTGCTGGGGCAACAGGGAACCAGCTTTGGGGCATTCCCCGACGTGGTCGCAAACTGCAATCCCATCAACGGGAATTTCAAGGGCAATGGCTTGAATTACATCAACCCGGACTGCTTCGTGTTTCCAACCGTCGGAGCGGGCTCAGCGATCGCGCCGCTCTGCAACCAGGGTGGAACAACGCCCGCCGGAGGCCAGGTGCTCTGCTTGAATGTCCAGGGCAATGAGCGGCGCAACCAGCTCATCGGCCCGCGCTTGGTCAATGTTGATTTTTCCCTCATCAAAAATATTCGTCTTTCCCGTATCTCGGAGTCGTTCAACCTGCAGCTGAGAGTGGAAGCTTTCAATGTCTTCAACCACACGAACTTCCAGGCCCCCACCAATAATTACACCTTCGGGGGGCGACTCGGCTTCAACCAGGAGTCCCCGGGAACTGCCGGGCTGTTGGACTCCACAGCGACACCCTCCCGGCAGGTGCAATTGGGAGCTAAAGTAATCTTTTGAAGAGGTGCCGCGGCGCCAGGAGACTCTGGGAACAGAATCGGAGTCGCTATTCCAGCACAGTGCAGAGATCGGCGCGAAGAAGCCCGACTTTACCATCCCACGCGAAACTCCAGGATTTGTACGGTTCGAGCTTTGAGAAAACTTAATGCACACGCAAGACCATGACCGTCGCGTCGTCGGTCTGGTGTCCTAGCGAGAATTCATCCATAGATCGAAAGATACCCTCGACCATTTCGTCGGCGCTTTGTGCGTCGTGTTCAGCCACTGCTCTTAATAGGCCCTCTTCTCCCCACTCCTCGCCGGTCGGATTTACCGCTTCCGTGACACCATCAGTGAACGCAAGGACCAGATCCCCCGGATCAAGCTGAACAGCGCCTTCCTTATACGTCCAATTCGGAAACATGCCGATGGGTGGGCCGCCGGATTCAAGCCGAAGGACCGAACGGTCTCGCCGAAGGACCATCGGAGGATTGTGCCCTGCATTAACATACTGCAGTGCGCGGGTTGCTTCGTCGAAAACACCGTAGAAAAGTGTGGCGTACCGATTTGGGAGCGACGATGCGTGTACTTCACGATTCACTGCCCCCAGCACGGCGGCCCCATCGTTTCCGGCGAATGCCACCGCCGTGCGAAGCGAGGACTGGACATTTGAAATCATCAGTGCCGCGGCGAGCCCCTTGCCGGAGGCATCTGCTACGGCCAGTGCCAAACGATTATGCGGCAGTGGCACAAAATCATAAGCATCTCCGCCCAGCTCGCGAACCTGCCGGCACCGTGCGCTGTAACTGAGGGTGTCGATTGCAGGTTCCAGGTACTGCAGAAACCGCTGCTGTACCTCGCTGGCGGCCATCCACTCGCTACAAGTTTCTACTACCTCTAGGGCTGTTGCACTGATCCTTTGACTCGAGAATTTCATAAAGAGTTCTCCTCTCTACTTCATTCTGGCGAACTGTGACGGGCAGTGCCGCTAGGAAGAGTGTTTCTCCTGCTAGTGTTTGTAGGCGAGCCGACGTGCAGCGGAACCTGCTCGGTGTGCAGGCGCGGCCCTTCCTCCCGGCTGGTTATCCCTTGCAATTCCTGCCGAGTTCTAGATCGCCACTTCTTGGCTGTTTCAAGATTCGGAAGTTGAAAGAGGATAGGCTCGTCAGCCCGGCACTTGCTGCGGTACGAGTCGAACTCAGACCTTGTACCTCAGAGGGGGGCTAATCGGACTTACTGTTTCCCGGGCCACGCATACAGATAGCCGATGCCACGGATACTACGGATCCTCTCGCCGCCCTCGGGCCGTGGCCCAAGCTTGCGTCGGAGATTGGTAATGTGAAAATCGATGCTTCGATCGAAGGGCGAAAATTTGCGATCCAGGACACGTTCCACCAGCTTATCTCGCGTCAGCACCTGGCCTGGAAATTCGAAAAACATGTGCAACAATTCAAATTCCGCCGATGTCAAATTCAAAGGCCCGCCGGGTTTCGAGACGATGCGTGCACCCAAATCGAGTTCCAGGTCTCCAAACTTGATTTTGGGCGGCCTAAGCCCGTTCTTGTTGTCGGATTGCCAGCCCGACCTGCGGAGAATGGCGGAAATTCTTGCCGCGAGTTCACGCGGGTTGAACGGCTTCGCCAGGTAGTCGTCGGCGCCGAGCTCCAACCCGAGGATGCGGTCAAGCTCTTCGCCCCTGGCAGTTAGCATTAGAACTGGAGTCCGCGCGCGCTGCCGAATGTCCTTGAGAACGTTAAATCCCTTCTTGTCGGGTAACATGACGTCCAGCACGATTAGCTCGAAACTGCCTTCAATTCCCGCCTTCGTGCCGGCGTCACCTGTATGCGCGAAGGAAACCCGGAAATCCTCGGCCTCGAGGTAGCGCTTCAGGATTTCGCAGAGTTCGCGATCGTCATCCACTATGAGCAGATGCGGCTTGAGCTGGTGCGTCGTCCTACCGGCAACTTCACTTGCGTTTGCGCTCGATGTGCTCTTATCGTCCATGACGACTCCGACGAATCCCTTCTAAACCAGGACGGACCTGCCCAAACAAATCGCAACGAAGAAATCGCTTTTCCCGACCGTATTATGCCGTGTCCCTGTCAATAATACGATGCAACTTAGAGCGGACCAGTCGCATACAATCCGTTACTCGGCATGACATTCGGCGACTCTGCTTCAAAAGGCGCTTGTCCTGTTTGTCCCGTCCACGGACGAAAGGAATGGACGTTTAGGTAGATGCTCATTCGTGGTGCCTAAGTAGATCACGCGAGCATCCCGCAGCTGGCTCAGACGATGCTAAGGCTGGTGGGGATGCTGCGGAACCCACCAGGCAGGAAGGATCTTCGGAAGGTGTATTTTTTTGGCCCACGGTCCCCAGGTTGTATTGTATACATCGAAGTGAGAACCTCTGATCAGGAGGGAAGAACTTTTGCCTCTTAATCTTCAAGCAAGACTCCTGAAGGTGAGAGCCAGAGTGCCCATGTGCCGGCTCTTCGTGAAGATCTTTTTTTGGTATTGGCTGACGGCCTGGGGCATGATCGCTATCGTGCTTCTCGGCAGTCGCCTGACAGGCATGAGGCAAGTCTCAGCTCCAAACATGTATTCGACGGTTGCGCCTATCCTGGCGGCAGAGGCCGCTAAGGCATATGAATCGGGCGGCCCTGAGGCGTTTGCTCGTTTTTCGCAGAGCAAGTATCACGATCACGAACGGCAACTCCTCTTGCTCGACGGATTTTATAAAGATGTTCTGTCGCGGCCGCTATCAGACGACGGTCTTCGAGTCGCGCAGGCGGCAAAAAACGGCCAACTCGTCGTATTTCGAGCCCATATCGCAGCCTACAAGTTTGTCTCTTCCTCAGGACATCCCTACATTCTGATGCTCTATCTGACGTCCGATTTGCGCCGGATAGGAGAAATACTGTGGGGCGAGGGCCTCCCTTTTAGCATTTCCCTGATCATTTTGGTCACCTTACTTTGCCTCGGGCTTGCATATCATATTGCCTCCCCGATCCACAGTATTCAGTCGACGGCTAGAAGAGTCGCGCAAGGGGATCTCAAAGCACGAGTGCCGTCTTCTGTTTCTCGGCGCTATGACGAGTTGGCAGCTCTCGCAAAGGACTTCGACTCGATGGTTATTCGGCTTGACTCACTGATTCAAACCCAAAAGAACCTCCTGAACTCGGTATCGCACGAACTACGCTCTCCTCTAGCTCGCATTAATCTCTCTCTGGCTCTTCTAAGGAATCGTTTCTCTGCAGATTCCGATGACCTGTTTCAGCGTCTGGATCGTGATGTTGTGAGAATCGATCTGCTAATGGGGCAGCTTTTGACGCTCTCACGCCTGGAAGCCCGGTTTTCGTCTGCGGAGAGAGAAGACGTGGACTTGGTTCAACTCGTCGAGGAAGTGGCGGCGGACGGCAACTTCGAAGCACAAGCCCTGGGCAAATCCGTCAGTCTTCAGACAACCGGTTCGATCATTCTCCGGAATGCTGATCCTCACGCCCTAAGAAGCGCTTGTGAAAACATTATTCGCAACGCAGTCCGCTTCACACGGCCGGGAAGCGATGTCCAGATCGTTTTGAAGGTCGATCGGAGTGCTCCGGAACCGCTGGCATTTCTTGCTATCCGGGACCATGGTCCTGGGGTTCCGGAAGGTTCTCTCCAGGCGATATTTCAGCCTTTCTATCGAATAAACGGGGAGGGGGAAGCAACGAGAGGGAACGGTCTGGGGCTTGCCATTGCCTCCGAAGCGATTCTTATGCACCGCGGTACGATCCGTGCCGAGAACCTTCGGCCTACGGGCCTCGAAATTATAATCCAGTTGCCCGTCGCATACGACATAGCATCTCACGGAGATGAACTCTCAAAGCCCGTGCACAGCACCGCGCTATAAGGCTCTCTCGCATCAATCGGCGGAACGACCAACCAGCTCAGTCTGGGTGAGCCGATGCGTGGTGTCGTGTCACCGAATATTTTCCGGACAAAGTCCGGATTGGGTTCCCTTCAATTCCTTACAAAAGGTCCACATATCCTCGCCGCACTCCTAGTCTCGTCCAAGTAACCTCTGGCTAAGTTCCTCGAACGCTGGGCGGCCGCTTGCCGGGAAAGCGCCCGAAATTTGATACGAGACGAGGGACACTATGAAACGCAGCGCTGTGTGGGTTTTGCTTTCCTATTCAGTCTTGGGCCTCACGGGCATTCCGGTGCGCGCACAAGCGACAAGGTCCGAAGGGAAAACTTTAGTTGTAGAACCCGGCAATGATTTCCGTGCCGCGCTCGAAAAAGGAGTGCGTCTCAAAGCTCCAGGGCAACCCATTACCGCGAGGCTGGTGGAGCCGGTCTATGCCGGAGAAGTTCTCGCGATCCCCGCAGGCTCGACGATCAAGGGACATGTTTCTGCAATTAGTACGGCTCCGATGCGCAAGCGTGCCGGAAGGCTCCTTAATGGCGACTTTACCCCGCCCAAGACGGCGCACGTGACGTTCGATCAACTGGTGCTTTCCGATGGAACGACGGTGCCGATTCACAGTGATTCCGCTGTCGGCCTTGGTCGTGTGGCGAATTCGCGATATCTTCCCAAGGCGCAGCGTCCTGGAGTCCGGCAAAAGCTCAAGGGCGCAATGGCCCCGCTGCGAGAACCGAATAAGCTGCAGCGCTTGGGCGAAGCCGTCGTAACCAGCTTGCCATACCATCCGGAATACATCGATCAGGGAACTGTTTTTGACACCGCCTTGCTCGAACCGGTGACGCTACTCGTCCCGGTTCAGGCTAATACGGCGTCTCCACAAATTGCGAGCGACTATCTCCACCTTCACCTTTTGACCCCAGTCAACTCAAGTACGTCCCCGGCGGGCACGCAAATCGAGGCCGTTGTTTCGCGGCCGTACTACCAGGCGGATCATCAACTGCTCTATCCCGCCGGAACCAGAATCACCGGGACGGTCCAGAAAGCCTCCTCCGCGGGGTGGCTGAAGAGAAACGGAAGCATCCTGTTTGCATTCCGCTCAGTCCGGATGCCGGACGGCACGACGAGAGATATCCATCCAACTGTCGGAGGCATTCAAGCCGAGCGTTCGGAAGGTTTGGACGTCGGTAAGGAGGGTGAAATTAAAGCTACGACTTCGACTTTCGCGCGGCTTCTCGCTCCCGTTTCACTGGTGGGCCCGTCGAGGGGAGTTGCGGACATGACTACGCAGAAGACAGCATGGTCTCGGGCCGGCGAAGGCCGGAAAGGCTTCGGCTTGCTCGGTGCCGGCGCAGCGCAGGCATCTGTAGGCACGGCCATTGGGTTTGGATACTTTGGCGCCGCAAAGAGACTTTGCGATGCATTCATCACTAAAGGTTCAAACGTCGAACTGCCGGTAAATACTCCGATTTTCCTGCGACTGGATTCCAACGATCCCACGGTAGCGCTCGAAACGAGATAGCCGCAGGGGGTGTTCTTGCTGCCTCGCGCTCGGCGGATCGAAAGTGCGAGCAAGCGCCTGGACCTATCGCTTCCGAATGTTATGTCACCACTGAAGAGCAAGAGCAAAAGCGAACGAAACGACAAAGCAGCCACAGACAGCATCGACAAAGAAGAAGCGGCGATTGCTTCTATCGATGGCCTTCCGAGCAAACCAGACAAACTATTGCCGCGACGTCCAGACATAGCCACGTCAGACGCCGAGTGGCGGAAGCGAACCAGCAGTGCAGAGGGTGCTATCGGAGCAGTCTCTCCAGCAGTGACTTGGAAATCACGGAAAACGGGTCCGCAACGTAGGATCTTTAGAATCTTAGACTGATCTATCCGACTCGAACCAACATCTGAACTGTGGCGAGGTTCTGTACAAAATCCTAAGACGCTGTGCTGGTGGCACGTAGCGATGTATTATGGTCCTCAATTGGAAAGTAGCTGACCACGAAACTCTGGGCCGGATGAACTGTAAGGCGGGATCTCCGCCCGTGACGCATCTCGTTCTCACCCTTCAAGATAGAGGAGCGATCCAACCTAGGCAGCACACCGAAACAGATCCGAGCAGCGCTATTCACCAAGAGTGTTCTGGAAAATATGAAAAATGGGGCCGTGCGGTAACCCCTTTTAAAATCTGGAGCGGCCTATCGGAATCGAACCGACACCTGAACCTTGGCATGAAAAATGGGGCCGTGCGGTAACCCCTTTTAAAATCTGGAGCGGCCTATCGGAATCGAACCGACACCTGAACCTTGGCAAGGTTCGAGAAGTTAAATCTAACGCGCTGGAACGGCGGCACTTAACAAATTCGAGGCGGGCCTCAATAGGAAAATGATGGAAAACAAGAGCCGCGTAGTTCCGTTCCATTGTCGTAATCGGTGCCTTCGAAGGCTCAGTTCGTGTATTCTCAGAGATGCAGTTCATTACGCCGCGAGCTTTTCCAAGCACTCGCTGCAACCTGTCTAGAAAAGGCGCAACCAGCTGGAGAAACTTGATCGAATCACGACTGATCCTGCTCGGATGGACGGCGAGCCCTGCATCCGGGACCTCCGTCTTACCGTCCGCCGAGTACTTGAAGCACTCGCCATCTATCCTGACCGTGCCGAATTCAAGCGCGAATACCCAGAGCTAAAGGACGAAGATATTCGGCAAGCCCTGGCCTTCGCGGCTGCTTTGGTTGACGACAAGGTCTTGCCACTACCGCACGCCCGATGAGGCTGCTGCTCGATCAGTGCCTCCCGCGTACCGCAGTCCACCATCTCCGCGCCGCAGGGGTTTTCTTTGGCAGCTACTGATTCTAGCAGCAGGATCACCACGACAGTTTCGGGTAACGCGCTAGCGATAGATTTCTTTGCGATCTCCGATGAGGAGGACCAGAACCACCAGACGATCGTCTTCGATCTTGCAGATGAGCCGATAATCGCCCACGCGATATTTCCAGAACTCCCCAAGCCGCGAGCCGTGCAGCGCCTCTCCGATGCTGCGTGGATCGTCCGGCTTGGCAACGCGCTCATGGAGGAACTTCAGGATGCGCTTGCTGTGCTGCGCGTCGAGTTTGTCGAGTTCCCGGTCAACCTCGGCTGACAACTCAACGCTGTAGGCCATGACGTTTCACGACGTCCTTTAGCGGGATGGTCTGCTCTTCACCGCTACGGACGCGTTCCAGCGCGCCTTCAGCCAGATACATGTCCTCGAGATCCTCCAAGTGTTCGAGGATAGCTTCACGGACATAGTAGGTTTTAGTGCGCCCGGTGCGCCGGGCCAGCTTCTCAAGGCGTTTTTCAATGGACTGCGGCAGTCGAATAGCCAACATAAGCACCTCGCTATACAGGTATAGCATACCGTGAAGGTGGAACTCGAACAAGTAACTCGCTGCGGCCTGTAGACTTTTCCGCGGAGATACCGACCTGAAACCTACAAACGCCTAATGCTTAGAGATCCCTACCGATTGGCGGACCTATCCTAGATTCACAGCACAATCATTCGTAACGAAGGGCGATGAGCGGATCGACTTGCGTGGCTCGTCGAGCAGGGAGCAAACAGACTGCGAGTCCCACGGTGAGAATGATGGCCGCGACGGTGCCGAACGTCCGTGGATCGGTGGCCGAGACGCCCCATATTTGGCTAGCAAGGAAGCGAGTGAGGCCGTAACTCGCGACGCAGCCGATGACCATCCCTGCTGCGACCAAGCGCATGCCTTTTGTGAGGATCATCGTCAAAACCTTAGATTGCTGCGCGCCAAGCGCCATGCGAACTCCTATCTCATGCGTCTGCAGTGAAACGTTGTAGGCGTGTGTTTCCGGCCTGCCAGTCCCAAACTGCTCGCGAACGTCCAGGCTGAAAGCTTTTCCTGCGTGGGAATTGATCGTGATGATCACAGAGACTCCTGCGCCGGATCCTCCGCGGGTGATTCCTAACGCCCTAAGTTGCGGGAGCACTATGGTCTTTCGGAGCTGGGTGGAATCGCTGTACCGCGAGTCAGCGAGCCGCTCGGATGGGCAAATTGCTGAGGGCGGGGTGGACTAGCTGGAGGGCTTACACACAAGCGCTTATCTGTAAAATAGAACCTTCCCGGAAGGATCGAGTTGTTGCAAGAAATCAAAATCAAGAACATTGCGGGTCAGCACAAAGCAGCCATGCTTTCTAGCTGTGGCAAATAGCAAGGCGTCGTTCAACACCCGGCGTCGCTGGTCGCTCTTGTATCCCTGCAGCCGGGCGAGTGTACCGGACAGAATTCCCGCTTCACGCCATATTTCGGAATCAGTTGCGAGTGTGCGATGGCTTGGCCGCCGTTCGATCACCGCAACAACCTGTTCCATGATCCCGCGTCTCTGGGCATGTGCGGGGTCAAGGAGACCGCAGGTTGCCGCTAGTTCCGCTTCTGTTACTGGCGAATGCCACGCCTCGGCCGCCCGGAGCATGACGTCTCCCCTTCGCGGAAAACGGTTCTGGAGAATGTCGATATAAACCGTGGTGTCGTACAGCAGCTTGGTGGTCCGACTGCCGGCGGACTCGATGAAGTCGAGTTCCGATTCGGGACGCGGTTTGAGCGGTATTCTGTGCTTTTCGGGCTTAACGCGTCTAAGGGTGCCCTGAAATTCAGAATTCAAGGTCAGCCTCGCGGTCGATGGTGCCACGGCGAGCAAGCAGCCAGTCAGCGTAGTCGTCAGCGACCGCAATGTTAGCCAACGCCAGCTCGATGAGATCGGTATCAGAAACAACTCCGGTGCGCTTCTTTGCCTGCGCCACCAGGGCCTTAGGCATTCTACCCCGGACCACTTGGTTCCTTTCCCCGCGCAACAGGCCTTGCTCTTCGGCGATGACCATCACCTCACGGAGCTTACCAGGCCCGCTAATGCTGGTGCTTTTTCCTATTCTCGAACTTGCAGATTGAGCAGCACGTTTCATACTCTTCTCCTAGCATTGCTATTCTGTAGCACACACTAGCATTCATTGTAGCACACATCTCGACATTCATTAGAGGTGGATCGAATCCAGCCGTTACCATCGCGAGATCCCTCGAGAGGTAAATTCCCTGCCCGGGACACACATCCTTATATCTCTGGCGTAAGGAGCGAATTCAAATTGGACTTCTGCGGTGTCTAAGGAACATGTTACCTTTCCTTACTTTGCGCTGGAGGCTTGTTCCTGTTTGTGCATCTTGTCTTTTCTTCTTCTCATTCGCGGCCCTAGGCCAACAGTCAGCGGCGAGCAAGATAACGATTGAATCGAGTTGGGGTGGCTTTGGTGATCCCGCGCATCTGAAACTGGTATTGCAAGCCTCCGTTGGCAAAGTCAATCTTGGCGAAAAGGTGATCTAATCAAACCGAATCGAGACACTTTTGGCAGCCTTTCGCGCAACTGCACTGTCAGCTCCCCAAGCCAGTAACCTGGGCATTACCGGGGATTGGCTACACCAATACGCCTCCGCAATTTCCGAGGATGGAGCCCCGAACCAACAAGCGCTGTTCGAGGAAACCTTTTCTGACCCTGGGACAATGGAGCAGCTTCTGCCTTCACTCTTCACATTCTGGAGATCTGACGATTATCCATGCATGAGGGTCACCGTGGCATTTGCAAATGGTCAGCGCTGGGTGGCGGCCTCTGATTCGTATTACCCATTCATGTTGCCGTGGACGGTCGACCTAAACAGGCAGAAGCAAACAAAAACCTACAACGCCGACATTTCTCGCGCCATTGCAGCGCTCATGCCAGCCGGGAGCCTCAACCGCGACCGTCTTAATGACGTGGAACTGAAGAAAGAGCTAGCCGATGCCGTGATGTCAGACGTCAAGGATCAGTGGGATTTTCTAGGCGTCGAGAACCGCGCTCCAGACAGCTTCGCCATTCTGCGTCACAACTTTGAAGTTAAGCATGCCAGGATTGATCCTTACCGTTCAGTGGACCACGGCTACATTGGAAACGAACTAGGTCCGCATGAGGAGAATTTGTTAGCGACCCTACGAAGGCCTTCTCTCCCGCCTCATACCACGGAAGATGTTGTTCTCCTTTTTCATGGGATGAGGATTGAGGGGGTGGAAGACCTCGTGGAACGGATCACACCATATGAGGCGCGCGCGCTCCGTTCCCTGGCTCAATCGGTACCCTGCCGACCATCCTGAGCAGGATCTGTACATCAGATTCGTACATGACCGGTCTTTTAGCGCAAAAGCGATGCAAAACTTCGCAGCTGACATGAAGAAATTGGGGAAGGAATCTCTCGCAAATGAGGTGGCCACGGTTCAAGACAAGGCCGCCCTCGTTTTTCTTGACTACGGCGGCGATTGGATCATCTTGCCGGACTGACGAATGGTTCTCTGGAGACACTATCTTCCAGCAAGCTTTCTAAAGTGGCGCGCGACAGATTTCAAATTTGAGCGATGTGCGGGCTACAACGCCAACAATGGCGGATGTGTAGGGGCGGTTATTTCAGCCGAAGGCGCCCTTCAGCCGTGAAAGCGGACGCAATGGTATGGAAAACGGGCTGGCGGCGTAAGCCCTTGAGTGCCTTGGAGAAAACTATTGGAATCGAACCAACATCTGAACCGTGGCGAGGTTCAGTAGCAAATCACAACGATGTTCAGCAGAAACCAAAAGACGATAGACGGGCGAGACTTAGGCAATTCTCGACGTCCTGAAGTTGCAAGTGTGATGCCCCCGGATCGGGTCCAAGCGGTGCTTTGGAAAATAGGAAGAACTGCGCCGTGGCGTAAACTCTTTGGAATCTGGAGCGGCCTATCGGAATCGAACCGACACCTGAACCTTGGCAAGGTTCGAGAAGTTAACTCTAACGAGGTGGAACGGCGGCACTTAGCATTTCTTGGGCAGCCCTTAATTGGAAAATGATGGAAAACAAAGGCCGCGTTGTTCCCTTCAATAGTCGGTGTTTTCGAAGACTTCGCGTGGCTGTAGCGCGTGCGCCTCTCCCCAGTCTTCACCTGACTATGTTTCGATGCTTGAACGCCTTTTCTGCTGCGAAGGATTTATTTGCCGTTTTAGAAAATGGCCAGACGGGTTGAGGCAAGCTGTCGATCGGGGCCGCAAGCTGTATCACCGTGAGACCGGATGACGAAATAGAAAAAATGGTTTGTCCCGTGCTATCAATGGCTAATGCACCTTTGACATCGGCTACATTCTGCGGTGTCACGAGCGTTCAGGAGTAGCATATCGTGCGCGTAGCCTTCCGGTTGTTACATCGATGAAATCGAGCAATCCAGCCGGAGGAGCACGTACACTTGGCCCTGCGGACTGAACTGGACGCCCGGCACCGCTCGGGTTTGCGGAGGCGCCAGGTCCGGATAACACGAGACTTAAGTTGCCGGGCGATGCAGGCTGTGGTAGGATATTCCTACTAGGAGTAACTCATGGCGAGCCGACAGGCAACTCTCGAATATCTGACAACTACGAAGATAGGTGAGAAGGGACAACTCACCGTGCCAAAGCAGTTCCGCAAGGACCTGGGGTTGGGAACGGGTGCGCCCTTTGCCGTATTGCGTTTGGGAGATGGCCTCGTTCTTCTGCCAGAGCAGCAGCGGTTTGAGCGTCTCTGCGAACAGGTAACTTCGGCTCTCACGGGTGCTGGGCTTACGCCAAAAACAATCCTGGCAACGTTGCCTGAAGCACGAAAGCGTGTCTTTGCGCGCCATTACAAGAAGTCTGATTCTTCCACGAAGAGCTCACGCCAACATTCTCGCGGCCAACGCGAGAAGTGACCAGTCAACGACGAATTCGATTGTTCCTGGACTCGAACGTCCTCACCGGAGGGATTGTTTCTCGGTGGGGCCTCGACAAGGCCGCCTTGTCGCTGTGTGCGGCGCGACTTTGCAGACTGGTCCTGGCGGAGGTTGTTCGCGATGAGGTAGAAGAGAATCTGTTGATCCACGCGGAGCGTTTGCCCTCTTTGGAAGCCGACGAGCTAATTGAACACTATCGTCGGCTCGTCAAACTGACCAATCCTGAGATGGTCCCCTACCCGGCCGAGGCGCTTGTAAGGTCAAGCCGTCACCTGATCCGGCACGCCGCGGACGTCCCCATACTTCTTTCTGCTATGGCCAGCAAGCCGGACTGGTTGTTAACGCACAACACCAAGCATTTCACCCAGGCGGTCGCAAAGCGTACTGGACTGCGGATCACGACCCCTGCGGAGTTCTTCCGAACTCTGTCCTCATTACTGCGCTAGCCCAAGAGCAAAAACCTACGACAAAATAACGCGCGAGGAGCAGGCCCGGAAGGACGCGGCCAAACTCAGGCGAGGCGGGAGCGACCCACTTTTTTGCGGACGATTCGCCCAAAAGTTTCTTGAGGTGGCCCTGCCCTCGAAAGCACTTCGTGTTGACGCCTGTAGAACGTGCAGCACGCTTAAAAGTGGTTGAGATGATCCGGCCAGCGGCAAAAACTGCTTCTGTTCCTTTGTGTTCCCACGCTGAGAAAGGAGAGTCTGTAAGTGCTTTGATTTAATGGAGCGGCCTATCGGAATCGAACCGACACCTGAACCTTGGCAAATCTGCAGAGAAAGGATTATCAGGGACTAGCAAGGTATTTTCGGGAGCATCCAGTAGCGTTTAGAGCGATCGGAAACGCTTAATGTTCCTTTGGTTGTTCCCACGCGGGAAGCGGGTTGGCACCCTTCGTCAGGACTGCGAGCGGGTTCAGAAAACTCCGCCGGACGAGGCCATCAGACTCTTGGTCCGCGGAGAAACAGTGTACAGAGGCTATTCCGAAAGCGTGGCGATCCGCACCGTTCACGGAATCCTCGCACTCTTCCTCTCGTCGTATCTGAGTCCTACACTCTACAGTGTCTATCGTTGTGCTTATTTAAAAATCCCGATAATCTCGTCGCAGACCCTCTGATTTTCGTTCGTGCTTGATGTTTTGAACAGACGAACGATCTTTTGCGAAACTCCGGAGGGCTATCCTCACTTAAACCGATGAGCCACTTCCGGCAAGGTCTGATGAGAACCCAATTCTTCGCAATAAGGTCGGGATGTTGCTCGAAGAGTGTCCTCGCCTGTTCGTCCAGAAAATCTGCATACTCACCAACTGAACCGAATAGACATAAAAATAGCTCTTGATCGCGTTCGGGCACTTTGGAGGACCAGAGGAAACGGCTCGCTCAGTAGTTTGTCGACGATCGTGGTCGTTATCGTGGTTGTAGTCGATGACAGTCATCACTATCGTGGTCGTCGTCATCGTGGTCATTATCGTCGGCATGGGCAGCGGCACGACCATGGGCATCGTCGTGGCACTGCTGTTCTCGGGCAGTCTCTATGTCATCTTCAGGGCAACTTAGCGATTGTCTCCATCGGTAGGAAGAGACGACTTGGTGTGGCAGGAATTTCCATAAATCCGTACTTTTTGTAAAAGGCAACGGCGTTCGCATCTTTGGCGTCAACCATGACCGTCCATGACGCAACATGCTTGGAGTTTGCCAAGCTACGCTTCAGAGCATCCGCAAGCAAAATCTCGCCGATTCCCTGCCCGCGGAACGCACTACTTCTAGCGAGCCGTCCAACTAGGGTTGCTGGTACCTCGGGCATTCGAGTCAGCTTTCGCGCAATTTCCTGTGGCATTTTGTCAAGCCGCACCGAGTAGGCAGACAGCGTGTAATAGCCTGCGATGGTCTTTCCATCAGGCGTAAGGACATAGACAGCAGCGAGTCTTTTCTTCATATCCTGACTCGCCTGCGTTTGAAGATATTTGTCCAGCGGGGGAACACCACAGGAAAAAGCCGCTCGGTCGTGACTAGCTCTGAGCGGCTCGATGTACAATTTTGGTTTTGGTGGCTGTTCTTCCAAATTAGAGCCCCATCTGCTTGTGTCGGGCGGCTGCCGCCTTCAGTGCTTTATTCGGCTGAGGCGGATTGAGCAGAGCCTTAACAAAGACTTCCCGAGCTTCATCGCGCAGAAATAGGGATTCAAACTCCCTAATCGTCTCGGCAGCGGCTGCCTGGATATTGGAAACAACGAAGTCAGTGACAGACGTGCCGCGCAATTCGGCAGCCCGTTCGATTAGACGTTTTTGTGCTGAGGTGGTTCTTACCTCCAGACGTTCCGCCCTCTGTACTAATGCCATGGTTGCCTCCATTTGTAAAACTGAGTGTACGGCATTCTGCCGGTACTGTCAAGAGAAAGTCGGCAAATTGCCGTACATTGTAAACGATTGATTATAATATCTTTACAGAACAACAACCACGGTTTACGCCCGAAGGTCTAGGGCTTCCTACAGCTAAGCTTCTCTTTCACAGCGAATCGAGCTCATCGCGTCTTGGTTCGCTATAGCCAAGAAAGTGCCCCTTTGGCGCTGGTAGGGCCTGTGGCTTGAGCCGACTCATCGGCATTGCAACCTGCTGGGTGAGGGAGAGTTCGTGCATCTTAGCGCTGCGTCCTGCGAAGTTCCGCGAACCCGTCCTTGAGGTAGACTCCCCTCATACGCAAAGGCGTGAGGCACTTTCGTCTTGAGCCCTAACGACAACACACCGGATTCACAACAACTCGAAGCGCTCGCCCAGCAATATTTTCGGGATTTGACTATTGCAGAGAAAGCCCTCGCGCGCGCGGCACCGCGAGGGCAGCTTGCTGTCTGTGGCGCGAGCGATGATCCCTCTCATCCCTCAAACGATCCGGGGAACGCCGACCGCTGGGGACCGGAACGCCGCATCCGAGCCGACCTCTTCGCGTGGCTGTGCCACAACCGCCAGGCATCGAGTCTCATACACCCGAAGGGCCTCCAAATCCTGGGCGCGGTAATCGTGGACGCCTTGGATCTCTCGTTCACCGCGATTGGATTTCCGCTCGCCCTCGCGCGCTGTCACCTGCGTAGCGAGCTCAATCTACAGGGCGCTCGCACGCGAACGATAAGTCTCCAGGGCAGCCGCGTTCACTCGATCCTCGCGGACGGAGCGATAATTGATGGAGCGCTCCTGATCCGGGATGAATTTCATTCCGAGACCAGGGTACTTCTGACCGGAGTGAAAATTGACGGGCCGCTCGATTGCACTGGGAGCACGTTCGACGCTCTCGATTCGGGTCCTGCACTTGTTGCCGACGCGATCGTCGTTTCAGGCCCCGTATTCCTCCGCAGAGGGTTTCGCGCGAATCGTGAAGTTCGCTTTCCTCACGCTCACATTGCAGCGGACTTTGATTGCTCCCAAGGCATCTTTGCTCGGGCACGGGGCGCAAATCAATTCAACACGGCATTGAATGGAGAGGGTGCCGTGATAGGTGGTTCCGTATTTCTCAAGAACGGATTCACCGCAACGGGCTTAGTGCTGCTTCACGGGATACAAATTGAGTTTAATTTGGATTGTGTTGCAGGTCGAATCGTGAATCCCTCGCAGCAAGGAGTGGAAGGAACGGCAACCGCGCTGAATTTCGACGCCAGCGTGGTCAAGAGTAGCGTCATGCTTCAGGATGGTTTCCACGCCGAGGGGCTGATTAGCTTGATTGGCACTCAAATTGGCGGCAACTTGGCCTGCCGCGACGCACATCTCGGCACCGGACTTATCGCGGAAAGGTGCGTGGTGAAAGGCACTTTCTTTTGGCGCGGCATCCACAACACGGCGGCGGTGAACTTAAACCTCATCAGTGCTTCCGTCGATTCCATCAGTGATGACGTAGCGAGTTGGCCTTCCAGGGGTAACCTCCAGCTTCATGGCCTCCAGTACGTGCAATTCTCGGCGTCGAGCCCAAGAGGAGTGAAGGACAGATTAGATTGGCTCTCGCGTCTAAAATCCTTCACTCCGCAGCCTTACCTTCAGCTGGCTGGCGTTCTGAAAGAGGAAGACGATGATAGCGGCGCACGCCGAGTCCTTTATCAGATGGCTGGCCTGCGCAATCAGGAAAGCCGGGGCAAGTGGGCGAGAATCTGGAACTTCATCCTGAGAGTCGGAGTGGGCCATGGCTACTACCCTGGTCGTGCCCTTGTTTGCTTGCTCGGCCTTACGGTGATTGGCTTTGTCCTTTACTACGGCGGCTACTTCGCGGGCAGCATGGTCCCGAGGGAGAAAGACGCATACCGATCATTCAAAACAGACCACCGTGTGCCCGACTACTATGAACCATTCCATGCATGGATTTTTTCCCTGGAGAATTCATTCCCTCTCGTCAAGCTTGGCCAAGTGGACCATTGGGGACCTGACCCCAATCCGGAATCGTCTGCGCATTTTGTGTTAAGAAGCCTCGGATTCTCTGTTAGCACGCTGATGGTGACAAGGTTCCTCCGCGTCTTTGGTTGGGTTCAGATTCTCCTCGGTTGGCTTTTTGCCACGATGGGCATCGCTGCTGTTACAGGGCTTGTGCGGAAGGATTGAGAACGGAATCACAAATAGAAAGGTCTCGCAGAGAAATAGCCCAGCCAACAGATTGCCCCGTGCACTCTGAAATCCTGCTGTTTTCGACGATGCTGAGACTTCTCGTGGAGGCAACCAACTGACGGAATTGGGCTATGGTATTTGCTTAGCTGTGTTTTCCGGGCGAGTACCTACCAGTGGGCCTCAAGTCTTGTCCCGTCGTTTGTGGTGAATGCGATTGAGCGTGACCCTCTCATCAGATTGTGCCCGGCCGACGGCTCGAAAAAGCAGGGCGGGTTCACATCTCCTACTGCGAAGAGTGGCAGTCGTGACGCGACCCAGGTGCCGCAGTTCAAGACACGACCATTTACATCGCCCGCGAAAACCAGGTCATATGTTAGGGACTTGCCCGAATCGGTAAAAGTGAAAAACATCGCGCGCCCATTGTTGGCTGTATGGAGCCATCCCTTTGTTTGTGTGCCGTTGACTGTGATGATGGTATTTGGGATTTTGAGGAACCAGACTGTGTAGCCTTTCGCGGTTGAATAAGCCATTGCGAGAACCACTAACATGAGCAAGGTGCCTGCAATGACTGCTGTGATTCTCGCCGAGATCTTCATCTGACATCGCTCTGCGTTACTCAGGAAAATTTAATTCAGCGGTCCGGAACCAACGCGTATTTCACTGTGTATTCAGTGGCTTCATAGCGCAGGGCGACCTTCCCGCAGAAGCTCTTTTTCAGCCCATTCACTGCATAGGGCCGAAACTTCCACCGCCTAACAGAATCAATGGCCGAGCCAATGATTAGCGGGTGCCCCGAGACCATCGTCACACAGCTTACCTGGCCGTCGGCGTCAACAGCTATTGCCAACACGATGCTTCCCTCAATGTGGAGCTTCTGACCGCAGCAAGGAGCTCGAATAGGTTCTGTTTTGTCCAGCAGACTATTTACCTGTCTTGGTGACAGTCTCTCAGCTCCTGACGTGCAGCAGTTGGGGATCGATTTTTTCTCGGTCGCTACTAGCAGCATTGACGCAAGCGCAAACACCAAAGCGAAGCGGAGTGGCATATTTCTCCCACTCCAGGTAGACACCAAAGGGATAGAAAATGTGCCCGGAAGAAGGGAGGGTCATTCCATTCGCAGACCAACTCCACGTTAGAGTTCGTCCACAAAGGAAAGGTCGCGCTGCATAGCGTATCGCTCATAGCATTTCTCACACATCCACCGTCCTCCAGGGTCGCAGTATCCGAACTCCCGTGCTTCTATGTGTGTTTTGCACAGCTCGCAGTGCTCGTGGCTCCACCCGCCAGGAACTTGCCGCCGCTCGGAGCTGGGCGGCAAACTCTGGTCGCTCGCCGGGTAGTGCCGACTTGCACCCTCCCTCCCACCGACGATCTCGAGCTTCGTCCAGACTCTCACGTCACGGGCTTCAACAATTGATGTCTCTCCCCCGTCGTAGTCCTCAGCGACCGCATCCGCTCCCTGAAATCGTTTTTTCCCCCAGCCCCAGGCGGGGTCAAGAACCATCCAGACGTGGTACGCCTGCCACTGGGGGCTGAGATAAGCGAGCGATTCTCCCGCGACTCTTGGTTCATCTCTTACATCGCAGGTCAGAATGGCTTTCTGGTTCTCCTTGTCCAGCGACTGCAGGGTAGCGCAGAGGCAGTCATTCTCACCGAATAAGAGCCAGAACCAGTTCGGGTCAATATCGGCTATGATGCGGTCAAACTTCCCGTCCAGTTCAAATCTCGTATTTCCGGCGGCCGAAGTTTTGCCACGGCGCACGGCAGAAACAATAAACTGGGGAAAATCTGTGATTGTCTTTGGTTTATGTATGGGCATTCTTGGTCGCTTAGCTTCAAGTATAAATCCACAGACCTGATTCGTAGTCGCCTGAATGCAACCTCTCGACCCCCTGTGCAGAATTTAGCTGGTTAATTGACTCAACTTCAGATAACCGTGCAGTAGCGCACATGCAAGGGGATTCAATAGAAGAGGTCTCCAGGGACGTCTTATAATGTTTGCGTGACATCTGCTCCATAACGCTGGCCCTGTAGATTCCAAACGTCTTACGATGCTGGAGAGGAGCGGTTTGCCGTGGCATCATTGCCCACACATGCTATGGCCGCTCTTGGACTCGGAGCGTGCTTTTACAAGCCCGGTATACCAAAACGCGTCTGGGTGATTGGCGTAGTATGTTCGGCTATTCCTGACCTCGATGTTATCGGATTCCGGTTCGGTATCCGATACGGTGACTTTTGGGGACACCGTGGGTTCACTCACTCGCTTGTGTTTGCCTCTGTGCTTGCGGTTGCAATTGTCATCTTGGGATTTCACGGCGGCCTACCGAATATTAGCCGACTGTCAATGTGGACGTATTTTTTCCTGGCAACTGCCAGTCACGGTATGTTGGATGCGATGACAGACGGAGGTCTCGGCGTCGCATTTTTTGCGCCGTTCGACAACCACCGGTATTTTCTTCCGTGGACTCCTATTCGTGTGTCGCCTATAGGTATCGGACGATTTTTCACGAGTCGCGGTTCTGCAGTTCTCCGAAGTGAATCCTCTGGATTTGGGTCCCGGCAGGGCTGTTGATTGTTACCGCCCTGCTCTTGCGCCGACGAAGTCCTGCCACTAACGCCGGACTCGACAGACAATGACTCCGTGTGGCCACCTGTTCCACAGGCGAAAGAGCCGCATTTCGGCGAAAGCGCTACTCGGACGTGTGAAATCGCTGGCCTCGGCAGATGTCTGATTACGCGACTCAGGAGCTAGGTCGAAACCTGAGCAGCCCGAAGGTACTATAAGGAATCCTCATTTCGACAGGAGAGGTGCCTAGCGCGCCTGGTCGTTGGCGTTGGGACTGGATGCAAAAGGTCGCGCGCGGAGGCAACTGGAGTTATATTTGGCTCGCGGCCGAGGGGCAAAATGGAGATCCTGGTGGGCTCGCATTTTAAACGGCTTGTGCTAGCAAGTGTCTTGCTGCTTGGGTTGGTTGCCAGTGGCTTTGCTCAGAAATTGCCGAAGCCAAAACGCGTCTGGTCGGTAGGACCGTTGACGAAGAGCCAGCCGGCGATGGGCATCGCGTTCGGCGCTGGAGGCGCAACAGTCACCGGCCCGCGCATGGACACTCAGACGAGCTCGGTCTTTGCAGCGACTCGCAGCGTTGCTTTCGCGGGCGACCGCATTGTCCTTGCGTCGAAAGTAGGAGCGCGGAACGTCGAGGACGCCAAGGTTCCAGAACAGGTCTATCAACTCCTATCTCTGGATGTGCAGACAGGCGAGGTAAAGGACACACGAGAGATTTCCGCCTTTGGATCGTTGCAGGTGTTCGCGACGAATGATGCGCATGTCATCATATCTGGACGCACTGTGATGCGGTTTACCCCCGATCTGAAAGACGCCGGGAGTTTTGACTATTACGCACGCGGACACAAGCACGGAAATGTAGAGAACATATCGCCGGATGGTTCGGCGCTCGGCAATGCGACGAGTCCGGGGTTGGAATTGGTTGACGCGCGTACGCTTACGGCGACAACGCTGACAGATCGGCCGATAGTCCCTACGAGTGTGAGCTCGAAGGCCGTGGTGAGCGATAGTCCTTGGTGGATTCAGGACTATCCCAAAGAGAAGAGTTTTGTCACGCTGACCGACGACAAGGGCCAGCACTTGATTTTTCATGGTGATTGCGGTGGCAGACCACAGTTTCTCAGCAACGCCCGCGTACTCACGGCGAGTTGCAAGATAGCGAGGATCCTCGACACCCAAGGCAATATCCTCAAGACAATTGTGTTACACGATCCAATCTCCTTCGCGGGTGTTTCACAAGACGGCAAGCGATTTGCATTACAAGTCGCGAGCTTTTCTGACGCGCACTCGGTTAAGCACGAACGCTTTGCGGTTTATTCCGTCGACACGGGCGAACCCGTCGTGGAAGTGACGCCGGACGAACTCGCCGAGCAGCAGTCGTGGACTGCGTTCTCTCCCGATGGCTCAATGATTGTCGTTGGCTCTCCGCTGAAGCTGACGCTTTACCGCTTGCCTTAACCGGAAGTGAAGTGTTACTTCAAATCTCCGGAAACGCGACTCGAACGCGGAGGCTACGGAAAAAAAGCCCTCTTACGCTCCTTTAGCGTGGGTGGAGTATTCCTCAGTACCATCAGGAAAGTGGATTTCCCAGACTTCGTAGCAGGTAAAGTTGAAAACCCGGAGCTTGATGTTATCAGAGAATTCAAACAGCAGGTCGCCACTCTCGCCGTCCAACTTGGCATCGGTCACAGCTCTGTCTTGTAGTTGTCCCTGCAATTCCGCAATTGCATCGATTGGCGCTGGCAAACCGTACTGTTGCTGATGGTCAAAACTGCTCATAACTGCGTTCCCATCTTTTATGACGCGCCAGTAATCCGCTCGGAGCCTTGAGCCATCGGCAAAAACCAATTGCACGGAAGCCGCTCCGGCCTCTGGATAAGCATTCGAAGCTGATGCGCAAACAGGGCCATTTTTCAATTTGGATAGCGACTTGTCGAAGTGCTGCGCCATTACCACTACGAGATTACATTGCAAAAGAGTGCGGTGCCACTACCTGTTCCGACAACTTGTCTAAGTCCCGGTATCGGGTCAGTTTGGTTTTGCTGACAGTAACGTAAGGGCATTCTCCCAAATCTGACCGCCGCGATACGGGCCATCTCCATCCGCGTCGTGTTGAGGTTCATCGAACCACACCCAATAAACTGTATGGGTTCCGAGGGCGCTCAGAGCGCGACGTCTACAACCTCGTTCGTCAGGGGCTGGCCGAGCAACACGGAACCAGTGTGCTGAAACAAGATTCACGCCAGGTACTCGCGCTCACTAAGCGAGGGCAACACCTCATCCGACGTCACAAGTTTGTACCGGAAGACCAGGCCACCTACTCTGGCTTCGTCAAGCTCAAAGAAGCAGATCATGACGCCGACCTCTACCGCCTCTACCACAAGGCTGCCGATGAGATCGAGCGCAAGGGCGGCAGGGTGCTCCGCGTGCAACTCGACTACGAGCTAAAGGAGAAGCTCTACCGGAAGCTGGGAAAGGCGCAGGCTCGCCACGATGGACACCTGCAGCGGCAGAAAGAAGAATTCGCCCGGGAATTGCACCTCCCGGTGGTCCAGGGCAAAGTCAGTTTCCCGGACCTGCGCATCGAGTATGCCACCCAGGAGTTCGAAGTCGCGCGAGTGGATCTGGAACTCGCCACCGGCCACTACCATGCCGGACGTGCGCGATGAACGAGAGATCACCACAGCCATTTTGAGTCTCTAAGCCATGCAATTCCCGGAAGCCAGCATCGACAATCTCCGCGGCTTCGGCTACACCGCAGACGAAGCCCGCTTTCTCTATCTCGTGGCCACGCATTCCGGCTACTTCTCGACGCGCCAATATCTGCAATTCACGGGAGCCAAGAGCGGCGATAAGAGCATGGCCTTCACGCAGAAGGTTTTAGGGAAGGGGCATGCCACGGCGCGGCTCCTGCTCCGCAACGGGCGTGTCTACCACGTCTTCTCGCGCCTTGTGTACCGAGCCATCGGCCGTGAAAACCTACGCCATTGCCGCGAGCATTCCGTCGAGCACATTCGCACGCGATTGGTGATCCTGGATTTCGTTCTGGCCCACCTCGGTTATCGCTATCTCGAAACCGAGGCGGACAAACTGAATTATTTCTGTCGGGAACTGCACATCAGTAAGGCCTTCTTGCCCACGAAACGGTACACCGGCGCCATTCATGCGAAGGCCACCGAGTGCTATTTTGTCGGCAAGTTTGGATTTCACACAGGAGAAAACCAAGTGAAATTCACACGTCAACGGTACCAATCAGGAAGTTTGACCAAAGAGAAGCGGAAGGCTGGCCCGGCAGTCTGGATTTTTAGATGGCGAGAGTACACGCCAGAAGGCAGGGCCAACCGAAAGGTAGTTGTGGGCACCATGGAACAATTCCCAACCAAAACGGCGGCTCCCAAGGCCTCTGAACCGCTTCGAACCAACGCCATCGCGGATAACCTCGCATTGCCGCTGACCGTCAAGCAGTTGGTCAAGCACTACAAAGATAACGAATTACCCTGCAAAGCTCACTCCACGCGCCGAACTGTGGAGACAACTCTGAATGTCTGGGTCGTTCCCAAATGGGGCGAACATAGACTCTCGGATGTCCGAACCGTTGAAGTTGAAAGCTGGCTACATGGACTTTCGCTAGCGAACGCAACAAGGGCTAAGGTCAGAAACGTCATGCACGGCATCTTCGCCCACGCTGGTCGTCACGAATGGCTGAACAAGAATCCCATCAGCCTCGTGCGGCAGAGCGCGAAGCGGGAGAAAACGCCTGACGTTTTGGATGCCGAAGAACTAAGAAGACTTCTGGTTGAACTTCAGAACCCCGCCCGCGCGCTGGTCTTCCTGACCGCCGCCACCGGATTGAGAGTATCTGAAGCTCTGGGCTTGAAGTGGTCTGACGTTGAATTCGGCAGTGGAGCCATCAACTTGAGTCGCGCCGTGGTTCGTCAGCATGTTGGCGAAATGAAGACGGAAGCATCTCAGAAGCCGGTTCCGATGCATGGCGAACTGGCTACTGCCCTCCTCGAAAGGAGCGGGCAGACGCCCTACGGCCAGCCGGGAGACTGGGTATTCGCCAGCCCAAAGATGAACGGCAAACAACCCTACTGGCCGGAAACACTGCTGAAGTGCTACGTGCAGCCCATCGCCAAACGCCTGAGGATCACGAAGAAGATAGGCTGGCACACCTTCCGCAGAACCTTGGCAACGCTTCTCACCAGCAGCGATGAGAACGCGAAAACCACTCAGGAGCTAATGCGGCACGCGAACGCGGGAATCACAATGAACCTGTACGCACAGGCTCTAACGCCCGCGAAACGTGCAGCACATCTGAAGGTGGTTGAGATGATCCGGCCAGCGGCAGTACCTGCTTCTGTTCCTTTGTGTTCCCACGCTGACAAAGGCGAGTCTGTAAGTGCTTGATTTAATGGAGCGGCCTATCGGAATCGAACCGACACCTGAACCTTGGCAAGGTTCCGTACTACCACTATACTAAGGCCGCTCAACGACCTTCTTTTTATAGCATGACCGCCCCGCAGCGACAAGCCTTCCCCGCCCGTGCCGGCCCAAAGCAAAACACTCAACAACCAAGCATGGATCAGGAGACTTGCGTAATCCGCGCGGACTTCACTACCGGAGAGCGACGCTGGCGCTCCGCGAAGCGCGTGGCCTTATCTTTGTCCGTGTACACACGCCCGAACTTTTCCCCGTCGGCATAGTAAACACTGACGAGGAAATGGTGATGTTTGCGGCGGCGATCCTTGCCAAAAGAAGTCTTGCCTCTAGTCGAACTTTTTTTCGTCTCACCTTTTGTCACGTTGACCACCTTAT
>WNFR01001154.1_pt1 | contig 51671 bp, 37 predicted proteins | sample 5400221 | NCBI WGS metagenome assembly WNFR01 (sample SAMN13153357, study PRJNA577476) | soil metagenome | isolation source: 40 cm soil under Madrone tree | place: USA:California | collected 2016-06-14 | reverse complement strand
TTGAGGTGGAATGCTTACACTTTCATTTATATACTAAATTAATTATCTAGTTTATGACATTCATCATTTTCTGCTTGGACTACTAGGGTATCTAATCCTTATTGCTACCCAAGCCTTCGTCCCTCAACGTCAGTTTTTAGAGAGAGAGTATACAAGAAATCGACCCATAATATATTCTCACCTATGAGAAGATATATGATTTAATATCTTCAGAATTCTCATTATCTGGTTCTTTTGAAGTAGGAGAAAATTTGCCTTAATTCTGAATTAATTCGGTGTTTTATTATTCTTTTTTCAAGTTTTATTCTTTGTTATCAATTTGTGAATTATTAGTTTTCTATATTTTCCCTTACTTTATAGCTTTATTTTTTTATTAGTTTAGGTTTTCCTATCTTTTAAGGCTGTACACTTTTTATAATTTTAATTTTATGACTAAATTCCATACATTTTCTAAATGTTCTCCTGCTCCTTCTACTCTTAGAAAGATGTATCTTCTTAATAAATCTCAATCTGTTTCTCCTAAACCTATAAAATCTTTTCATTCTAAGGCTATTAAGAAATTTATAAAAAATAGAACAAATACTTCTTTTAAATCTCACTTTTCTTCTACAAAAGAAAGTAGTAAAAAAATATGATTTGATTTTGATATGTTTAATATTGATGATTCTGATCAATTTAAATATCAATTATTTTATTCAGGAAAATTAAAACCTAATGTTAAATATAGTGTTTTATTAAAACTTAGAAAAGGTGATATTTATTATATGATTGCTGATAGACAAGAATCTTTTATTTTTAATTCTTACGATGATAATTCTTTTACTGAATTATATACATTTATTCGTGATAGACTTCAAATAACCTTTGAAAATTATGAATCTGAATTAAATTTTGAATGTGATAGTGTTTTATTAGATTTTTCCCCAGTTATTATAGATAATAATCTAAAAATAAATAATTTGAATGAAGCTAGAAATAAATTATCTGATTCATCTTTTAAAACTGCTAGAATAGGTTTTAATTACTTTGGTTCTAAGTTATTTGAAATTAATGGTATTCCTTTAGACATTAAATTATCTGATGGTATATTAAATATAAATGGATTAACTAATGATTTTGATAAGTTTAAAGAAAAAATTTTATTAAATTATAAATCAGACACCACTGTTCAAGAGGGAGATTGAGATAATAAACATTATCATATTTATGATAATAGTAAATTTTACTTAATTAATCATCAAAATAGACAATTTATTATTATTGTAGATAAAATTAATAATGATAAAGTTTTTAAAAGATGTTTTAATAAATTTGGGGATTTAATAACTCAAGCTACAGATACTTTATTACCAAATAATAGTTTAAGAAGAGAAAGTGGTAATTTTACTACTATTTTAAATAATAATGAGATAATATTTAGTGAAAGAAAAATTAATTTTAATTCTATTAAAAGTGATTTTAAATTATCTGAAGATACTGGATTACCTAACACTAATATAGGTGTTCTGGATTTAGAAACTTATGAAGATGATGGAATAGCTAAATGTTATGCTATTGGATTTTATAGTTCTCTTGATGAAAATACTAAAACTTACTACATCAATAAAGATTTAGACAGTGTTGAGTTAATAAATAGATGTTTTGAGGAAATATTAAGACCTAAATACAAAAATACTGTTTTCTATGTACATAATTTAGGTAGATTTGATGCACCTTTTATATTAAAATCTTTAACATTATTTAATAAAACAAATGAAGGTATGGATAATCCATATAGAATAGAGTCTATTAATAGAGATGCAAATATTTTAAAATTAATTATTAAAAGAAAATTTGATAATAAAATTAGAATAGTTAAAATACAAGATAGTGCCGCAATATTACCAAGATCTTTAAGAGATTTATGTAATGATTATAAAGTTGAAACAGTTAAAAGTTACTTTCCTTATGATTTCACTACTAAAAATACTTTATTTTATGTAGGTCAAACTCCTGATATTCATTATTACAATGATATTAAAATTGAAGATTATATGAATTTATATAAAGAAGAATGATCTTTAAAAGATGAATGTCTTAGTTATTTAGATAAAGATTTATTAAGTTTATATCAAGTTTTAGTTAAAGTAAATAAATCAATACATTTTTTATTTAATATGCAAATGACAGACTCATTAACTATATCAGGTTTGGCTATGAGAATATTTTTAACAAATCATTATAAACCTGAAAATAAATCTATACCTTTAATTATTAGCAAAAGTGTATTTGATGATATACATAAATCATATTATGGTGGTAGAGTAGAAGTTTATAATCCAACTAATATAGATAATAAAATTTTATATTATTATGATGTAAACTCTTTATATCCATATGCTTCTTTAAATTCAATGCCTGGTATTTATAGTACATATATAGAATGTATAAATCATAAAATAGATATAAATGATTTATTTGGATTTTTCTATTGTAAAATAAAATCAAATAATAATTATATTGGATTATTACCTGTAAGAACAAAAACGAATTTAATATTTCCATTAGGTGAATGAGAAGGGTGATATTTTAGTGAAGAATTAAAATTTGCAAAAGAAAATGGATATGAGATAGATGTAGTTAAAGGATATAAATTTAATAAAGTAAATAGTATATTTAATAGTTTTGTTGAAGATATTTATAAAATAAAAAATAATCCAAGAAATCCAACAGAAAAAAATGTTGCTAAATTAATTTTAAATAGTTTAATTGGTAGATTTGGAATGAATTTTCTTAAAACAATTACTAAATTAGTAGATAGAAAAGGTCATGATCTTATAACAACTACTAGAATTCAAAAAACTTTCATTGAAATAGATGATAATACATATTTAGAATATTATAAACCAAATATAGATAAAGAAATTTGTCAAAAATTTGGTGTAGATTTTATTAAAGTATTAAATAATGAAAATTTCGATGAAACTAAAAGTAGTAGAACTTATAGATCTGTATCTATTAGTACTGCATCAGCAGTTCTTTCCTATGCTAGAATTCATATGTTAAAAATAAAATTACATATTTTAAATAATAACGGTAATATTTATTACACTGATACAGATAGTATAGTTACTGATTTTAAATTATCAGATGAATTTATACATTCTAAAGAAATAGGTAAATTAAAATTAGAATTTGAAGTAAAAGAAGGTTATTTTATAACAGATAAATTATACGCTATTAAAACTATTAATGATCAAATCATTCAATTAGGAAAAGGTATAAAAAGTAAATTATTAAAATTTGAAGATTATATTAAAATGTATAATATGGAAATAATAGATTATGCAACAAAAATTACTTCTTCAAGAAATTATCAAGAAGGTAGTGTAATTATTAGAAATAAAAATGATATTACTTTAAATACTAATGTTTATACTAAACGTGAAAGAATCTTTAAGAATGGTAAATGAATCGGTACCAAACCTTTAACTATAAAATCTACACCTATTTCTCAAGGTGATATTTTAGATAATAATAATAATGATAATAATAACCAATAAATTAATAATTATTTAAATTAAATTAATAATTATTAAATTCAGCTACTAATAGTAGCTCACATAATATTAATATATAAAAAATCATATAATTATGAATGAAAGCGGTTTATACCGTTTATAACCAAGATATATATATCTTGGTTTTTTTTTGAAAAAAAAACCAGTATATTTTTTTATACTGGTAAATAAAATTATGTAATTTGTGTTGAACCACCTGTCAGTAAATTTTAAAATAATATATTATTTTATATGATATAATGATTTAGCTAATCTTTCAAAATTGTTATTCTTAAGTGAATATACTATATTAGGTAATGGAGGAAGAACTATTTTCTTTCTATCTACATACATAATTCTTGTATTTTCATTAAAACTACATTGTTCCTCACCATAAAAAGTAATAATATTATTTATTACATCCTTATCAAATTTTTCTAAATAACCAATATCAGAATAAATAGCAATATAAACAGATCTTAATAAAGTTATTAAACTGTCAATATATTTAGCTGTAACACCGAAACAATCATGAACACTATAAAAGTTTACATGATCACCTTCTATAGAATTATAGAAAGAATTATACAATAAAGATAATGAAGCTGCATCTAAAGAATGAACTAAATTAGGCATTAAAGCAGTAATTTGTTTTTGTTTATCGATATTAATTTTATCAGTAATAGTTAAAGATAATGAAGTATTTAAATATGCAAAGGGTTTTATACGAGTTGTATGTCTTTGCATATATTTTTGACTTACTAATAACCCAGTGGGTAATCTTCATATAATAGGTAAATTTAATTTATTAAATATTTTAGCTATTCCATTAAGATATGATGATAACAATTTTATATTTGGGTAATTATCATAAATTATTTCATTAATGGATTTAACTAATAATTCAATATCATTACGATTAACAAAATTTTCACCTAATAAATCATTATTGATTTTATATCATTTGGTATGAACAGTCACATCTAAACCATTTTCATCTTTTACTAATTTTTTATCTGTATGACTTAATGTTAAAGTATCTAATATGTATTTTAAAAGTGTTTCATCTTTAGCATTATAAGGTTTAGTCATTATAACATATTTAATATTAGATCTAGATAATCCTAATTTAAGTAGTCTTTCATAAGACTCCTTTTCTTTATCAGATTTTGAAGAATTTATATTATTTTCAAGATAAATATTAATTTGATTTACTATATGTTGATAAAAATCTTTAGGATCCTCATTTTTATTACTTTCAAATAAATTTAAAGCCTCGAAAAGTTTGGATTCATTTGATAATAAAGTCAAATGTTGGAAACCATTACATGTACCGTCTAATTGTATTGGTAAATATGTATTAAATTCATGAGTATATTCATTACTTAAAAAATTGTTAAATCTTTTCATTTCTAAACAAAATGATAAAAATAAAAATTTATTTTCAGCTTTACTAACTAAATCACTTGTATTATAATTTATAATATCATCTCAATTTTGATCAACTCATTTCAATCTTTTTGTATAGGATTTTTTATTTAGACCATTACCAAAACATGTACCACCATAAGCTTTTAAATAATCAATAGCATCTTTATCTGTTCTTTTTAATTTATCAGGTCTAGCAAATAAAATTAAAGCTTTAGCTAATTCATTAGCTTGATAATGAAAGTATGCAGGAGTTGGATATAATCTACCTCTATTATCTAGTTTAATTGGAAAAAATATTTCTGGTACATTAGAATAAGTTTGTGCTATTTTTATTATATATTCTTCTAATAATTTTTTACTTATAAATTTTTGATATTCAATTTCTTGAGATTTATTTCTTTTAATATTAGAAAAATCATGTTTATAATCTGGATTAATAAGTAGTTTATGAATATGGTTATATTCTATCAAATAATTTAACAAATCTTTATTAACTTTAAATGGTGTTTCCATCATTTTATTAACAACAAAATCCCCCGGCCCAGAGGGCCGGGGGCATATATTATATTTTCATCTTGGATTGAAGAAGGTATATTATAACCTAATTTACCTCTAATAAGATTTTCATCATATTCAATATCATTTAATAAATAACCTCCTAAATCATTTGGTGAATATGATTTTGGTTTAACTATCATTGGTAAATTAATAGGTAAAGATATTATAGGATTTTTTCTATCTAATAATTTAGAAACTTCATCTGTTAATCTTAAAACTGATATACTATTATCATAAGAATTATTTATAACTTTAATTTCTATCATATTAGAAGTTGTCATAATTTCTAATAGTTTACTACCTAAATGTAAATAAAATGAATCACTAAATAAGATTTCATTTCTGGATTGATTAATATAAGACTCTTTAAATTTAGAGTAAGTAATAACAGAATTATTAGAATTTTCATTACGAAATTTATTATAAAGAATTTTTATATAATTATTAACTAAATTTTTACCTATAAAAAGATTATTTTGTAATACAGAAGTATTAGTATAATTATTTTCATCATCCTCAATATCTACAATATCATTATATGACACTATTTTAAATAATGTATAATACATAGTATTAATAGCATCATTGGAATCAATTGTATTAATAATTTCTTTTATAAGAATTTGATCTATTCTAGTATTTTATGGAGAATCCAGGAATTGAACCTAGAAATTCGACTTGCAAAGGCGATGTTTTACCTTATTAACACTAATTCCCCTATGCCCGCGCCCCATTCGGACGCGGGATTAAATATTTAAGTTTTAATTAAAAAAAAAATAAATATTTCCTAAATTCATATAAAAATTTATCTTTAGTTAATAATAAATTATCAAGGTTACTACTTAATACATCATAATAAAATTGATTATAAAAACTTTCTCTAAAATCATAATCTAAATTAATATAAATCCGCTATTAGTTTGTAAAGGTCCTTTTTTTTTGTAAATCATCTTAAATCATTTATCAAATAAAAATTATGTACATTATCCGAGGAACGACTTGAACGTTCACGGCTTGCGCCAGTAAAGCTTAAGTTTACTTTGTATACCTTTTCAACACTCGGATTAAAAGAAAACAACTATGACTAATATTTGAATTATAATATATAATACTATATATTAATTAACTTACCTTTATAAAATTTTCATTATTTATTAAAATTTTTAATTTAAATAAATTTTATTATATAAACTATCTTACAATATTATAAAATATATTTTTTTTATTTTATAAAACTTATTACTTAGTTAAAATCTAATATATTTTTCATATAAATTACATATATAATTTATATATTATTTTTAAGGCTAAAATGACTTGAACATTTATTGAAACTATCATGAGCAGTTCGCTTTACCTATTAAGCTATAGCCTTAATTTGCGGACTTAGGATTTGCACCTAAATATTTTGGTCATGAGCCATCTATGTTACTATTACATCAATCCGCATAATAAATATAAGAAATAGGTGATTCGAACACCTGACCTTTCGCGTGTAAAGCGACAGCTCTACCACTGAGCTAATCTCTTTCAACCCAAGGGAGATTTGAACTCCCGCACTAACAGTGAAAATGTTATGTCTTAACCGTACTTGACCATTGGATCTTAATTATTACAGCCCAGTGCAAGTATTGCACTTACTTCTACCGATTACAAAACGGTTGCATTACTTTTATGCTAACCAGGCTATATTCTATTTTAAGAAATATGAGTTATAAATAAGTTAATATATGTAAAATATTTAGTATATTAATAATTAGTACTTTATATCTAAAAATATTTAAATTAATACAATTAAAGCCTATATATAATTATATCGTAATGTTCTATTACGTTTAAAAGTATCCTAAAGTAAGTTTCATGCTTATATGCTTTCAGCATTTATCTTTAATTGATGTAGCTTTCCTGCCATGCCTATAAAAATAATATATTTAAGTAAAAATAAATTATATAATATAAACAACAGGTAAACTATAGATCAACATACCCAACTCCTTTCGTACGAAGGGGATATCTTTATTTTACTTTAATTTCCTCTAGAAGATAGAAACCATACTGTCTCACGACGTATTAACAATATTGTTACCATAAAGATTTATTTTCTTTATACCCTTGGCCCACTCGGCCAGCGGGAATTCAACAGGTTACTCTGTTGTTCAGACTATTTCTTTTACATTCTAATTAAATAAAAGGGAGCGATAAAATTAAATTTCATGTAAATGATCTTCTAATTTGAAACAATTACTTGTTTCTGGATCAAGATCTAATTTATATAACATACTAATATGCATATAAGGTAAAACTGTTGATCTAACTTTTTCTAACTGATTATTACTAATTGTTAACATATACTGATTATTTCTATCATGTGTTGTTTTAGTTACTATACCTAATTTATTTGTTATTGCATTTCCTAATCTTTCAACATCTTTTTTTGAAAAACTGTTAGTATAAATACGTATAATTTTATCTATAGGTTTAAGATTACCATCACCCATAATTAAATGTGCTAAGACAACAGGTGTCATTAGATCTTCTATATTTACGGGTACAATTTTTTTATATCTATTTAATGTTTCATCGAATATATAAAACATTACATGATATTTTAAAAATAAAGGTAAACTTACTGTCTTAAAACTTACTTGTTCATAATCAGTATTAGTATTATTATTATAAGTGTCAACAAATATTACTAAATTATCACAATATGGCTCAAATAAGTTATATAAATGATATAAATAAGAAATATGCAATGAACCAAACATCACACTTAATCTAGCTAAACTTGTTTTACTAGATTTTTCTAAACTTCCATCACTTAATAATAAACCAATAAGTACTTGATCTAAATAAGAAGGCATAGTTAATTTCTTTCTATATTCTAATTTATAATCATTATAAGAGAATATTCTGTATAATTTCTTTAAAAATCTTGTTATTGTTGTTTTCATTTTTTTTTATTTAATCTAGACCCTCGGCCCTTTAGGCTGTGGGATTTATACATAGTATATTCAAACTGAATATTAATACATTACTCTAAAGTAATTATTATACATATAATTTTTTTTTTATTAGAATGTAAATCAGGCGTTTAAGGTTAATCCTTTAGTCGTTGAACGTTTTTATTTCAATTTATATAAAATATATTGAAATAAACTTCGCTGCAAATATCATTATAAATTTTATGATTCCTTGCAATTTACCTGATTGACTTTATTATCTTACGATAATAGTGGGCTTAATTTTAAACCCAGCTCATGTAGCTCTTTAATTGACGAACAGTCAAACCCTTCATGATTTTTGCATTCATGTGGATGAGCTAAGCCGACATCGCATAAATTTTCATTTCTTTCAAAATGATTTAGACCATATCTTTGTCTAGTATTAAGGAGTAATTAATAATACTCTAGATATAGGCATGTGGTCGTTGAAGGTGTTATAAAAATAACTTCCCTGCTGATTAACTATATAAATATAAATATTCCAGCAATTTAGCCTCTTTCTAATTTTATATTGATATAAAAAATCCCCAATGTCGTTAAATGTAATATACTGGAGATTAAACGTAAGTGTGTAATTTATAAAAAAATGTTTTATGAATAAAAGGCATAATTAAAGGTTTAATACTATCTAAAGATCTTTTTTTTAGATATATTCTATTGTAAACCTTTGCAGATTTACCTTTTTTCTATGAATAGAACATTCAAGATTATATCTATTAGATAAAGCCTTTATTAGTAACTCAACCTCATTTAAAGTGTAATTATCGGTACATAATATAATCCCTCCATTCCTAACATGTTGCCCATCATCACATATTCAATAAGCTAAAGTAATTGGATTTAAATATTTTTCTATATCTAAAGGTAATACTTTTATATTAGTACTAGATAAAAACATATTAACTAAAGGATAAAGTAATTCACTATTAGAAGTTTTAAAATATATAGAACTATTTAAACTATTATATCTAGAATCTTTTCTTGAATAATATTTAAGTTCATGTAAACTTAAACCAGATTTTTCTAACTTATTATAAATATCAATAACATAATCTTTATGTTTTATTGTTTGTTCAAAAGTAATAAAACCTTTATCATTTCCAACTTTTCCTATGTGTGCATCACCTAAAATACAACCGATTAACATATCTTTAATGTCATTATTTAATTTTGTCATTTTATTTTTATTTTTTTTTTTATTTTATTTACAATACTTGTTAAATTTTTTCCTATTAATTTTTTTTTATAAGGTGCCAAACCGCGCACTCAATTTGTACTCTCTTGCGCAAATTAGCCTGTTCAATTTTTGTTAAATTCCATTTTTCTCAATTTGGTTCAGACTATTTCATCATCTTTATTTATTATATTAAGGGAGAGATATATGAAAAAAAAATTAAATTTTAAGTACCACTAATCCAACTTTTTATACCAAAAGATCCTATACGTGATTTAGAGTATAATTTAGTATATTGTAAATTAGGTTTTAAACTTCCTCTTAATACTACAGAAGGATATCCTTTTATAGAAGAATAAGTATTTTCTAAATTACCTTTATATCTAACTTTATGTTGAGATCTTGAAGCAGTATAACGTCTAGTTAATCTTCCTGAAGTTTCTATTCTAATACCTGATACTCTTTTATATTTAATATAATTTAATATAATTTTTTTTATATATTTAGAATTTATTTTATTTTGTAACATTAATTTATATAATAAATTATTTGTTATATCTATATTATTTAATATAAATAAATTATCTAAATCAAAAAAATATTTTGGTTTTTCACTTAATCCAATTTTTTTTATTTTTGTTTTTCTTACACAAGTTTTTAAATATCTTAATAATTTTCTTTTTTTTCTTAATTTTAAAACTAAAGGTTGTGTAAGAATATCACTATTAAAATAAAAATATTTTAAATTTATTAAATTAAATTCTATATTTTTTTTATATATTTTTTTTATTAAATTTATTAAACCTTGTAAATAAGAATTGTTAAATTTAAAATTATTAATATATAGTAATTGTTTATAAAACATATAATATTTTAATTTTTTTAAACATTTTTTTATAAAATTTTTATAATATAAATATTGAATTAAATATAATTTAGATTTATATCTAGTTCATAAAACGTGATCATGACCACTTATAGAAGTCAAGTTTCTTTGGGAACTAGATAAAATTTTATTTAAGAATTTAATTTTTTTTTGTTGTTGTTTTAAAATATTTAATCCTATGTATTTAATTAAATATAATTTTCTTAAAAATCTAATTTTATTAAATAATCTTATATATCTTTTTTTTATTTTTAATAAATAATTATATTTTTGTCTATTAAATATATATAAAGTAATACTTATTTTATCATTTGTATGTTTAAATTCACCATTACTTATAAATATTTTGTTTTTAGATAATTTTCTAAATCTACGACGTAATCTTTTTTTTCTTAATTTAGATTCTAATTTTAAATTATATAAATTAAAATAACTTTTAATTAATTTTATAACAAATTTATTAGCTACAGGTATTAAAGTTAAAATATTTTTATTATAAGAATATATACTATTTTTTCAATCTCTTACCGCAGGAATAAAGTCTTTATAATATATAGTAACACTTTCTTTATTTATTGATTTTTTTTTATATCTATTTTTTAATTTATATTTAATAATATTTAGCATAAAATATATATATATTATAACATTATTAATATGATTTTTTTTAACATATAATAATAAGGCTTAACAAATAATTAAGCCTAATACATTATTATAATAACAATAATAATTATTATACATAAAATATATAATATAAAAAGATGTTGGGCTTTAATAAAAGGATTATTGCTACCTTTGCTCACCTTTTAGTCGTTGAACGTTCTTATTTTACATAAATTACAGGTAAAAATAAGTTTCGCTTCAAATTAACTTAAAAAAGTCATCTTTGAAATTAACCCAAAATCCCGCGCCTAAGGGCGCGGGCGTTTTACTAATATTTTTTTTAATATTAGAGGACATAGTTCTAAATCCCTAGCGTAACTTTTTCTATAATCCAAGACCTTTCCTTAATGCATCTTGTGATCATATGCCCCGCTTACGCGACTGATAGACTTGTAAGTCAAACAGTAAAGCAAGATTAAGCCATTAAACTTTTAAAATATAAATAAATATCATAATAATAAAGATAATAATACAATATTAATATGAAAAAAAAAATATTTTTTTTTTTTATATCTATTCACCATATAGTTAAAATCTTACTTAAAATAAATAAAAATATTGAATTTAATCTAATAATAACTGTATAATTATTAAACATAATTAATAACAAACTAAAATTTTTATAAATTATAATTTACAAATTTACAATATGAACTTTGGATATACCCAGGTACTTTTTGTGGGATCTGTGCCCCGCATAAACTGCCTTCTAATCCTCAAAAATATATAGAAACAAATAAAGGTGTTTCATTATTATTAAACAATTACCTTATACACTCGCAATTATTCTAAAAAATTATTTTTGTAATTAGTAACAGTAAAGCTGCATAGGGTCTTCTCGTCTATCTAGAGGTAAACAGTATCTGCCAATTCTGATTAACTAAAGATGGTTTGACCATCAAGGAGTTCCATACCACTGTGTTATGGCTAATAATTGTTTATTATTAATAATCCATTCCTCCCTACGATATTATACTCGTTACAGAATCCGACTGTACATTTGGACAGGCATTTCAGCCTAACCCCGGTGAACCAGTCTGTAGCGACATTTACAACTGCCGACGGTCTTTAAGTTGGATCTTATTAACCGTTTTCACCTAATTTTTCTATAGCTAAAAGATTATTCGGTTGTAACCTTACCTTAATCTATATTATTTAATTTATTCCTATAAATACTCCAATACGTTTCACTTTAAAATTTTTAATATTGACCATTGGTTCATCTGAATCTAATACTTCTTTATTTAATTTATTACTTAATGTTTTAATATTTACACCAACAATATTAGCAGCTTCTGTTAAAGTTTGTACTATAAATATCTCTTCTTTTGGATTTAATATTTTATAAATACTGCTTTCAGCTTGATGAATTACCTTATTAGATAATATATCTAATAAACGCCCATCTTTTAAACGTTTAACTTTAGGAGTCATATTTATAAGTTTATCTTTTTCCTCAGAGTTTATAGTCTCTGAATTTGAGGTAGAAGTAGATAATCTATAATTATTCATATTATAAGATAATTTTAAAATTATAGATTTTATTTCTTTATCTTTATTACCTCCATAATAAACTACTTTAACTAAAACTTTAAAATCTTGATAATCTTTATATTTTTTAGTAATAAATTCTAAACCATCTAAATAAGGTATTAGATAATTGTACAATAGATTTACATTTTTTATTATTAATAATATACTACCTTTACTATTATTTCTAGCTTTTTGGTTATTTATAGCTATAACTGATGTATTTTCTATCTTTATTTTATCATAAATATTAAAATTCAATTCCTTAATCAAAAATTCTTTGATTTTAATAAATAAAGGTAATTGTCTTTCTGTCATAACAATAGAAAATACAGGTAAAAGATCACTTCTTCAAAGTTGGAATGATCCTTCCCCTTCTATTAAACCTAATAATCAATATTTTGTTATTTTAATATGTGATTGACTCATTTCAAAATTAACACGATTTTTATTCATACCATTTTTAATTGATAAAATTTTATCCATCAATAAGTCTGTTAATCTACCTTCTCTTTCATGATATAAAATAAAAGCTTTTTTAAAATCAGAAAAATCAAGAAATTTAGTAGTATTTAATTGATACTTATCAAAGATTTCTATTAATTTTAATAAATCATGTATATTTGATACTATAAAACCACATTCATCATCATTTTTAAAAGTATAACCAATATCTAAAAAATTTTTTATAAAGATTAAAGAATTTTCATCATCTGAATGCAATCTAATAGTAAATCTAAAAGTAAATTTATTTATTATAGTTCCATCTTTATGAGGAACTACACTAAAATTAGACTCTGCGTCTGAAAAACCTACAAATCATTGTAAAAAATTATCTTTATTTTGATAAGATGTTTTCATTTTTATTACTTTATAATTAAATCTACACCAATGTGTATATAATTTTTATGTGGATAAATTATATTATAATTTATCGTTTAAACTAAACTAGATTATAATACCAAAACAGATAGTATTTAAAATATTAAGGGTATAAAAAAAAAACTATTAAACATATAATTGTACTTACAAAAAATAAAACTATAGAGTTGGATTTTCACCAACGCAGCAATATAACACATTTCACTGCTATTCCAATTTCACTGAGACAATCATCGAGACAGCTGTTGTATCGTTTTATCATTCCGTTACACAACTTTAATCATAGGTATATACCCTTAGATATAGGTTATTGTGTTATCTTTAATCTTAGATTACTATTATTTCGTCTAAGAGCCACTTTCATGGTGACTAGAGCGCACCTTACAGTAAATACTGAAGAAGCATCCGCTCGTTGCTCTTTTACAGGTTTATTCCCTGACTTAGATCCGCGGTAACCCATTTTTCTTTCGTCTATCTCTTTTTATATTACCATACCCTGAGTCATTAATCAGGCCAGTTATATTATTTCTAATATACTTTGGTTAAAAGAGTTTTAGGGTGTTCCCGGAGTTTGCCTCTTTATCGCACAAAACCAAGTGTCCTAAACTTGATCTTTATTATTACCATTTACCCGGCCCACCGACAGGGTAAAATATTTATTTTAAAGTTATTTTATATTTATCTTTAAAAAGCCTTCCACTCTCAGCATAAGCCTTTATTGTTTGACCAGTTGTTATATACTTTGGTTCAAATGATAAAGCTGCTTCTCTTAGTGAAGAGTATATTATAGTTTCATTACTTGCAACATGTGTTACACTAACTTTAATACCTTTTGTTCCTTCATTAGCAAATTCGCATATATATCCATGATATGGTATTCCTGTTTCTATATGTCTATATAAAGTTGTTTTATAAGAAGGAGCTATAGTATTTAAATAATCAACACAATCACTAATACTATTAAATTTTTTAGTATTACTACCATCTACAGCTTTTAAAAACACACTTCTACCTCTATTTTGTACTTCAAGTCTGTTTTTATCCAACATCTTGTTTATTTCTACTATAGAGTAATTATTTTCTTTAACACCTAATATAGGTTTATCAGTAAATACATATTTATCTAAATAATATGTACCAGTCTTTAAACTTCTTGTAATTATAGTATGATGTATTCTTAATTTAAATATAAAGTCTTCTTGTACATCAGAATAATAAATTAATTCAGATAAATCTTTAGTATACATATAAAGAGGTTTTGCTCTTGCACCTGAGAAATTATTAACAACCCTTAGGGTGTTAAGATTAAATTCAGAATGCAACAAGAAATATTGTTCTAAACTAAGTTCTTGATTAATAGAATAAGATTCTATTAAAGGTAATACTTCCAATTTAAAAACACCTATACCTTCATCTTTAATTAAATGCATTAATTTACCAATGTCTCTATGTGTACCTTTGAAATAACCTATTAATCTTCGACCGAAGGTCGAAGACGATGAACCTACATATTTATCACCTGTAGATAAATGAGTTCAAATATATACACCAGGAATTTGTATATTTCCTCTAACAGTACCTATATTTTTTAAGAAATAATCTGATCTAATAGTATCAACATTTAAATTAGAAAATTCTAATCTAGGTCTTTTTAATATTTTATCTAACATATCTTGACTTATTTTAATATTAGAAAAAGCTAAAACTTCATTTACTTCTGCTGCTGTTATTGGTTTATCTTGTTTTATAAACTTCTTAGCTAAACGATAAGCAGGTAATAAATCACCAGTTCTTCCTAAAATTAAAGGTCAATCTAAAGATAAATTTTTTGTATTAGTAGAATAATAAACTTTTTTCATTGTAATTTTTACTTTTACTTTCTATTTTTATTTTTAAATTTATGGAGAGGTGGGGACTTTATAAATGTATAATAATATAATACATTTAGGTAATAATAGAGCTACCTCAAACTCAAACTCTATATTCATGCAAAGACCGCATTTAACGGCCAAGGTATTCCGCTACCTTAGGACCCTCATAGGTAAGGCCGCCATTAATCGGGGTATCCTTCAAAACCTTAGATTAAAAACTAAGATAAATTCGTTATCCAGCCGATATTGGGCAGACATCACACTCAATACTTAGATTTATATCTTGGCAAAGTGCTTTGTTTTTATTAAACAGTCGTACAACATTATTCCATGCTTCCTCTTTTCATCAATTTTATATTATCTTAATAAAAAAATTAAGTAAAATTAATAAAAATGGCTCTCCTTATCCCGAAGTTACGGTAGTTAATTTGCCGAGTTCCTTAATGATTGTTCACTCTAACGCCTTTGTATACTCTACTTGCTTACCTCTTGGTTGTTTAGGTACGGTAATATATATATATTCATATCTATGCCCGCGCCCGTTGGGCGCGGGACTTTATATTATTTTATAAAATCCCCCGGCCCTGAGGGCCGGGGGCATAAAGAAAAAAAATTTTTCTTTTCCAGAACCTTTATAACTTATAAAGGTTTTTGTATTTTTTTTTCTCTAATTATTAAATACTTTCTATATAAAAATATCATCAAAATTATCTTTTAATTAATAATTTAGACACCGAAAATTAACCTGTTAATATTCCATAAGCTTTAGGCGAGGGTATATCCCTTTTTCGTTACTCATGTCAGCATTATCTCTTGGATTATATTAAAAAAAATAATTTTTAATATAAATAAATTATATATTTATTAATTATTTACTTATATTTATTTATTCTTAATTAAGAATAAATAAAAAATATATATCCTATGTTCTGCTACCCCACATATATAATGTGTACAAGGTTTCGGTATATTATTTAGATCCGTTAAATTTTCGGTATTTTTTTCTAAATTTTTTTTTTTAATCAGTGCTCTGTTACGAGATCTTCAAAAAATGGCCGCTTCTAAGCCTATTTCCTGATTGTATTGAAAAAAAACATCCTTAATTTCACTCAATAATAATTTTGGAACCTTAAACTCTTGTTTAGGGCTGTTTCCCTTTAGACATACAACCTTATCGTACTATGTCCGATTATTTAATATTTATCTTTGCCCTTCCGAGTGCAAATACTCTTCAGTAAAATCACTACAATTCCCCGATGTGTACAAAAGTTTAATTAAAAACTATTTGTTCGAGATCACAGTTCTGTACCTGCTAAGATATTAATTAAATTACCTACTTACATAGGTTTCGCAGAAACAGATCTACCTTTTTAATCTTAATTATTATAAGATAAAGCTAAGGTCCTTCTCCCTAAATAATCTTTATTATTTATTGATTATCCATTTAACAGATAATGAAGTATTTATTTATTTATTTCTTTTTTTGTTACAATATATATTTGTTTTAGAAGTTTACCAGAAGACGATGCTTTTGATATAGCTGTTCTACTAACCCCTATAGCTTTAGCTGCCTTAGTTAAACTTGGATATTCAGTTTCTTCTTGAGTATTTATATTTTTAACTACAACTGCTACTCCTCTTAAAGATACAGCGGCTGCAGATATTTTAACTTTTGTCTCTTCTGAAAGTTTAATACCTAAACGTTTATTAGATATTTTATCTTTATCTTCTTTAGATAATATTCTTCCTGTTGCAGCTAAAGATAAATTATTTCTAGTTTCATTACTTACTTCTCGTTCATTTCTATAAAAATTTAAAGTCTTTTCACTATGTTTAAACCCTAAAGAGGAACCTGCAATTTGTAAAATATTATATTCTGGTTTTAATTTATCTAAATAATATTGCTCTCTTTCTATTATATTTTTAAAATTACTATACTCGAGTATTTCTAAACTAAAATTTGAATATCCATATTTTACAAGAGCATTATGTATATGTGTTTTGTTTTCCATTAAGTGTTTAATACTGTAATATTTATATAATCTAGTAGTAAAATCTACAGAACTACCCACATAAGTTTTATTATTAATATTATTAACTCAACGATATACTACAACTTTATTCTTATTTTCTTTAAGTATCTGATCTTTTTGTAAATCAGAATTACCGTAAATTACGACAGGTTTAATCATTAAAAATATATTTTAGTGTACAGCCTTATAAAATAGGAAAACCTATACTAATAAATAAACTAAAATATCATCTAAGCTAAATTTTTATAGCTATTATATTGCCTTCATCCGATGAAAAAAGATGAAGTCCATTTTGTATAAATAAATTAAATATTGTTTTTGTAGCTTTTTATTTATAAAATATTTACCCCGGGCCTTCGGCCCGGTGGCATAAGTTAATCTTATAAATAAATACTTCATTATCCTGCATTCTTTCGAATGAGGCTTGACTATATCTTAAGCGTATATTAATACGCCAACCTACATTTAGTCGATGAACTGCACACCATTAAGGTGCTTGGCTGCGGATTACCCATTATATTCACATATATCAATTTATTTTTTACCATACCACGAGTCATTACCTGTGCCACAAATAGTGTTGCCACATTGTTTGGTATAAATTGCTTTAGGGAGTTCCCGTCAATTTGAAGGTTTTTAGCAGAAGGTTCACTTCCACTTACTGGCTTTAATAACTGCTTATATTATTTTTTACCAGCTATACTAGTCAGTATTATCTTTCACCAACTTATCACAATTCTTCGGATATCTATACAACGATAAACCGTTCGGGCTTTTTTTACCCTGATCATAATAAGATCACTAGTCTTCGGGTCTAATTCTAGATACTAATTCATTTTTTCATAATTGGTTTATCTAAGCTAGATTTTTATAATCAACGCTTGCATCTAAAATTAACTTGCTGACCGCTTATGCAAAAGGTACGCTCTTACTTTTTATTAAAATTTTACTTGAGCTGCTTATAAAACTACTATTTTTTTTTTTACCTCACGGTACTTTTCACTATCGCTTATATATTATATTTAACTTTAGAGGAAGGTTCCCCTTTATTCAAACAGATTTAATCCATTTTACTTTTAGTTATATTTATAAAAAATATTATATTTAAGTTAAAAAATATTACATTTTAAATAAAAACTAATTTATTAGTTATTATATATTAAATATATAATCTCGTTTGATTTATTTTCCTAAAATTACTAAAATATTTTAATTCATTTTGTTTATTATTAGATTTATCTTAGAAATTACATTATGTATTGTTTAAATTTCTTTAATATATAGCAAAATACCTGTAATAGTTTCTTTATATACTATATTTTTAAATATTTAAAAATATTATATTCATATAACAAGTCTTAAAGCAAGTAATATATATATATATATAATTTTTAATTTTATTTATTTAGATTTCAGGTTATTATGATTCGAACATAACATTTTCTCAACCCAAATGAGACGCCTAACCAACCTGGCTCTAACCTGTAATAAAAAAAATAAACTTTATAAAATTATAAAAACATAAGATTTAAATTTATAAAAATTTATTTTTAATTAACCTTAAATTAATCAATATTTATTTATATAATAATCTCCAGAGAGTGTATGATTTGAACATACGGGAAATAAAACTTCCTTCTAATCTCAAGTTAGATGCCTTAAACCGCTCAGCCAACTCTCTTATAATAACTTGACATATACATAAACTAAATCCCGTGGCCAAAGGGCCGGGCATATATGATTCTTCAATGAATTGAACATTGAACACGTTTTTATCAAAAACGCGCTTTACCTATTAAGCTAAAGAATCTAAAATTTTACATCAAGAGCACCTAGACTTGAACTAGAAAATACAAGGTTGAAGCTTGTAGTTTTACCTATTAAACTATACTCTTAATCGGAAAAGAAGAGATTCGAACTCTTAGATATATATATATATCGTTTAGCAAACGACCCGCCCTACCTATGGCTACCTTTCCAAAAAAAAATCGGGTTAAACCGGAATCGACCCGGCATCTATTTTCTCGACAAGAAAATTCTTTACCAATTAAGTTATTAACCCTTTTTACGGCTAGTTGAACTCGAATCAACATATTTTACATGGAACGCAAATAGTCTACCATTAACTTATAGCCATTATATATATATATTTAACATATTTATGACTAGTTGAATTCGAATCAACACACCTCGTATGGTAAACGAGTAGTCTACCATTAACTTATAGTCATTTTAAAAAGGTATAAAACTAAATAAACTATTTAAGACTTATGAGAATCGAACTCATACTATAATGATTAAAAGTCATATGTTCTACCTATTGAACTAAAGTCTCTAAAATTTATTAAAGTAATAAATCCCCCGGCCCGGAGGGCCGGGGGCTTAGATATAAATTTTATTTTTTAACTTTTCATATAACTCCGTTAAAGTATCAATATATTCAATTATAAATATCCCTACAGCTACATATATTCTACAATAAATTACTAATAAAAACAAACATAAATATATTCAAGCTAGAGCTGTTTTACTTCCATAACTATATATAAAAAAAAAAATAATATTAAATAACCATTTTGTGATATACCTAAATATTTTTTCATTATTTTATAATTAATTAATCTATCATAATTAAAAACATATTTTAACATCAAGACAAGACTTTGATAAATATTTAGGAAGTAAAAGATTCAAACTTTAAAAACATAAGCCTATAGAGTATAGAGTATATAGCTCAACCCATTTTATCAATAATGGAACCTTCCTTTAAAAAATTATAATTTACAAATTTACAATATGAACTTTGGATATACCCAGGTACTTTTTGTGGGATCTGTGCCCCGCATAAACTGCCTTCTAATCCTCAAAAATATATAGAAACAAATAAAGGTGTTTCATTATTATTAATTAGTACAAATTTTATACTAGAACCTGTTAATTAAAAGTCATATCTTTTACCAATTGAATTAAAATTTATTTAATAAAAAAAATAATAATTATAAATTTATTTTTTTTTTTTCTTTTAAATAATAAAATTTAATAACCTCAATAATATACAGATATATATAAAAATAACCATACAACATCTACAAAATGTCAGTACAAAATTGCACTCTCGAACCCACAGTGATGATGATCTGTAAAATGATAAGCTAATAAACGTCAAAGACCTACTACTAAAAAAATTGTACCTATTATAACATGTAGCCCATGAAACCCTGTTCCAAAATAAAAACAAGAACCATAAACACTATCTGAAATAGTAAAAGAAGATACTGTATATTCTAAACCCTGTAATCCTGTAAAAACTATAGCTAATAATATTGTAAATACAGTACCATAAAGTGCTCCTTTTCTATTACCTTGTATCAAAGAATGATGACCGAAAGTTATAGTTACCCCTGATGATAAAAGTATTATTGTGTTTAATAATGGCAACTCAAAAGGATTAACACCTTCTATACCCATAGGTGGTCATTGTGTACCTAACTCTATACTAGGTGATATAGAACTATGAAAAAAAGCTCAAAATATAGTTAAAAAAAAAAATACTTCTGATACTATAAATAAACCAACTCCTATATTTATTCCTCTTTGTACAGCATAGGTATGGTTTCCTAAATAAGTTCCCTCTGAAATTATATCTCTAAATCATAAACCCATACTATATATTACATTTATTATACTAATAAATATTAAATATTCAAATAAATTAAATCCATGCATAAATAAAACAGTAGAAGTTGTAAGAATAAATAATGAAATACTAGTATATAAAGGCCAAGGAGAAGGAGATACTAAATGAAAAGGATGATTTTGAAAATTGGATTTTGGTGCATATACCATGTGATAAAAAATTAATTAATAAATAAGTTCTCAAAAAAAAAAATTTTTTTTTTTCTCTCCTGCTTTATTTTTGTTTTATTGTTATAACAATTGATCCAACCATAGCTAATAACAATATTATTGAAACAATTATAAGTCAAATAGCATAACTACTATACATTATATTACCTATACTAGAAATTTGAGTAATATCAGCTAACGAATTATCTCAATTTTTACTACTAGCATAAGCTATTTGTTTAGTAAAATTAAAATCTAGATTATTAAAAAATAAATCAGATAAATTAATAATATTATCTTGATTTATTGAATTATTAGGTAATATTTGTCCAATTATAAATAAAAATAATATGATATTTAATACAGCTAATAATATATGATTATTAGTTTCATTTAAAAGTTCAGATATTCTTATATTAATTAACATAAGAATAAAAAGAAATAAAATAGACACAGCCCCAACATAAACTAATATATAAGATAAACCTATAAAATTTAGTCCGACTAATATAAGTAAAACTGAAATGTTAATAAATAAACCTATTAAAAATAAAACAGATATAATAGGATTTATACTAATAATTGTGAAAATACCAAAAAAAAAAGATACTAAATAAATAATATCAAGTAATTCTATTTGTAGACCATTATTAATAAAATCTTTAATTAAATATAAATTATTCATTATTTTATATTGATTTATCTATCATAATTATAAACATATTATAACATCAAGACAGGAAAGTATATGTTTTAATAAATAAAAAATTAATTTATTAAACTGATTTAGGAAGCAAGAGATTCGAACTCTTACAAGCATATTGCTAGTGAGTTTACAGCTCAACCCATTTTACCAATAATGGAACCTTCCTTATAAATAATTATTATTTATCTTTTTATAGTTTTTGTATTTTTCATAGCCCATATCTGGATTCGAACCAGATTGTACCATAAATGATATATTTATTTTTTATTATAGAACAACATTCCACAATAGGCTTAATGTATATTTATATACACTTTTTTTTGTTAATAATTATTCATCCCATGCAAGTTCCCTTACATGAACCATATTTCGACTTAACACCAATTAAAGTCATACATACGAAAATTACACCTACGTATATATAAACCTAATTATAAATAATAACACATAGATAAATTAAACTTATTGCACATACTTTTTTCAGCGCCTGACGAGTGGTTAGTACCTAGCTGAGATTAAATTCACCGTGACGTTGGTGATTCACGATTACTAGTAATTCCTTATTCATGTAGTCGAATTACAGACTACAATCCATATTATATCCAATTTTGAGGATTAGCTCCATTTTACAATATTGCATCCTTTTGTTAAGGCATATGCAGCACGTCTATCACGGATAATCAAATTTAACATACAATTATAAATATTATTTTCATTTTCTATCTAAATTCATATTATTTACTATTTTTATTATTTTATTTAACCCTTCTTCAGTTAAGTGTTCTCTATTTTTTACTAATTCTGCTACTATTTTAAAATCTTTGAAATCTTTAGATTTTATACCTAATATAGGATATTCTGTAAAAAATGGTATTACTTTATTAAATATATCTGTAGTATTTTTTATTTGTAGTAAAGCAATATTTGTTCTTTCATTACAATATACAGGAATTTTTCTATTATCTTCATTTGATTCTAAGTATAAACTATTAAAATATTTTGATATTCCGATTAATAAATCTTTTTCTCTAATATGTAAACAAGTTTCATATATTAATCTTACTCTTTTACCTATCCTAGTTGTTGCATTTTCGATAGAAATACTAAATGATGAATCTCCAGATGCAAATCCAGAAACTCATGACGGATTTGGTATACCATTAAATTTATATTCTGGTCTATCTTCAGCTTTAATATTAGGGAACGCCTCTAATAATTTTTTAGATAAACCTTTATTTAAATTTGCTTTTAGAGATACTATTTTTAATAATCCTTCTTCAGTTAAATGTTCTCTATTTTTTATTAATTCTAAACATTGTTCAAATAATAAAAAATCTGAATACTTAGCACTAACTAATGGATAATTTTTAAAGTGTTTCATAATTATTTGTAATTCTTTTATACTACTTACTCTAAATAATACAGTATTTTCATTATTATTTCTAACTATACCTACACCTAATGTTTTTTGTATTAAATTTAATAATAGTAAATCTTTTTTATGTACATGAATAGAAAAATAAGCTGAAACTCTTCATTTTAATCTACTTGTTTCATTTCTAGATATAGAAATTATAAATGATCCTTCTGCATCTGAAAATCCAGTTATAAATCATGGATTTATATTTGTAGAATTTGTAGAATAAAATTTATTTAATAATTGGTTAGTAAGGATTTTGACTTGATAATTTCTTTCGAAACCCATTAGAGTACACCTTAAACTTCTTTTTGGATTAGCTGTTTTATTTAGAAGTCAACTACCGTCTACTCTTTGCTCTTTTACAGATTTTTTTGATAAATCTGACTTAGATCCGCGATTTTCCATTTCACTTTCGTTCATATTTTGACTTATTACTTTACCTGAGTGATTAGTTCAGCCACTTATAATTTTTCAACTATAGTTTAGTATCAAAATCTTTAGGAGGTCCCCGGAGTTTGATAGTTTTAGCCAATTTAGTGTCTTCCTAAAACACACATCAGCCCACAACATTTAGGCCATGATGACTTGTCTTAATCCCTTTTATCAAACCAATATAACGGTGAACCATTTTATATATATATAAATAAAATGAGGGTTTTCGTTAATTAAAGGAATTAACCAGATCTCACGACATTAACTAAAGACAGCCGTGCAGCGCTTGTAATAAATAATAATTTATTATTCAAATTGTGGTATTGAGGTGGAATGCTTACACTTTCATTTATATACTAAATTAATTATCTAGTTTATGACATTCATCATTTTCTGCTTGGACTACTAGGGTATCTAATCCTTATTGCTACCCAAGCCTTCGTCCCTCAACGTCAGTTTTTACATAGAAGGATGCCTTCGCCGTTATCAGTCTTTTTGGTATAAAAGTATTTTATCACTACTCCAAAAATTCTTCCTTCTCTTATAAAACTCTAGTAAAAAGATACTCAATAAGAGTTTAATTTACCGTCTAGGTACCCTTTAAACCTAATAAAGATGACTAACACTAGTCTTTTACGTATTACCGCGACTGCTGGCACGTAATTTGGTCAAGACTTATAAATAGAAAATTGTCATTATCATTATTCTATTTAGAATTTTATACGAATTAATCGTTATTGTATTAATTATTAATACATTTACATTCTTCCAAGTTACTGGTTCAGCCTTTAGGCCATTGACCAATATTCCTCACTGCTGTACTAATATGCATTGGGGTTTTTTCAGACCCAATGTGGTCGATCAACCTCTCAGTCACGACTACGGATATTAGCTAGAAAAGACATTACCTTTTCTATTACTCTCCGTGATAAAGATTACATCTTAAAGCGGACCTTTAATTTCCTTTTTATATAAGGGATCTTTTACCTTACTTTAAGGTAGTCAAATTATCTTTTACTCACCTGTACACCACTATTATTTAGTATATATACTTAATAATCGTACGATTAGCATGTGTCAAGTACTTGGACAGCGTTCAATCAGAGTCATCATCAAACTCAATAATTTTATAGTAAATAGTTTAGTACTATATACTAATATAGCAAGTAATATTTATTATATTAAATATTATATTATCACATTTTTTTTTTTCAAGAATACAGTAAGCCGGTTTCTGTATATATAATTCTAAAAAAAAACTAAGTATAGGTTTAATGTTCGCATATAATATAATTATATTATATTATATTATAATTTCTGTAAAAATCCTTCATCTTAAGATGATATTTAATTTAATATTAAAAATATAATATACTTAATAAGTTTAGGACTTTACTTTTGTATCTTCAAATATAATTCAAACAAATTAAAACTAAATCCCCCGGCCCGGAGGGCCGGGGGCATAAGAACTATCTGAATAATCATTAAGGTAATATAATTTACGTTTATTACCTATAGTAACAAATCTTAAAGCATAAACTTTACCAATACCATCATTATCTATAAAAGTTTCTAAATCAAAAACTCCTATGCCCCCGGGCCTCCGGCCCGGGGGATATTTGTATTACTAACTAATTTAGATATCTCTTTTATTAAAAAAATTATTGGTAAACAGTTTTACTATTATTTTATGAAAATATATAGTTATGGAAGTAAAACAAGTTTAGCTTGAGTATATTATAGATTTTTAGTATTAACATCTCTATGTTTAGCTTCTGTATTCATAGATTGTTTCTTAATTGAATATATTGATCTTATTACAGAATTATATGATAAATGTAATAAGTAAATAGATAATGCTGTGTCTATGGATTATCTTGGCCCTCCGGACCAATAAAAGCGTGATGTTGAATATATTTGTATATAATGTTAAAAAATTGGAAAAAAAGAAAAAATAAAATCTATGTATTTAGATTATTTAGAACTTGATAACTTTAAACAAATTATTTTGGATAATTTAATTATGGGTGTTAATTATTTACCATATATAAAATATACAGGTTTTTTTAGGGGGGATACCTTGATTTGAACAAGGATATACTGTTCCACATACAGCTGTTCTACCTATTGAACTATATCCTCCTTATAAAATATTCATAACTAATTTTAAAGCAAGTAATATATACATATATACATAATTTTAAATTATATTTATATTATATATTTTAATACTAAAGATAGATTATCTAGTTTATTTTTAAAACAATAACTAAATTAGTTAATAGAGAGGGGATAATTTTATAATTAATGTAAATCTTAAAATTAATGTAAATCTAATCCATCTTTAATATATGAACAAGTTAAAACTACAAATACCTGCGCTTGTATAAAACTAATACCTAATTCTAAACCTGAAAAAGCTATAATAAACGCTAATGGTAATAATCCTACAAAGAAAAATAAAAAACCAGAACTCATTATATTATAAGTAAATCCACTTAATATAGCTAAAAGCATATGACCACTCAATATGTTAGCTGCTAATCTTAAACCTAATGAAATATTACGAGATAAATATGAAATAAATTCTATTAATACTAATAAAGGTAATAAACCTAAAGGACAACCTGCAGGAACAAAAAGAGAAAAGAAATGAACACCATGTTTTTGAAATCCTAATATAGTTGCACCTAAAACAACAGTAAAACTAATAGAAAAAGTTAATATAAAATGTGAAGTAGATGCAAAACTATATGGAATTAAACCTATTAAGTTATTTATTAATATAAATACAAATAATGAATATATAAAAGGAAAGTATATTTGTCCTTTATTTGTATTAATTTGATTTATAACTATACTATGTACAGTAGAATATATAGTTTCTTGACTTATTGATCAATTATTAGGAATTATTTTATTATTATTAATAGCTAATAAACTGTATATTATTATTAAAATTAAACTTATTATTATATATAAACCTATGTTAGTTAATGAAAAATAACTATTTCCTAAAAAACTAATATTAATAGAAAATAAATTTCTAATTTCAAATTGGTCTAAAGGACTTAATATAGTATTTAATTTATACATTATTAATATATATATATATATTTATATTTAAATTTATTAATTATTTTATAATTTATTTATATAGATACGAGAAATAAATATACGCACAAATTTAGGTAATATGTATTTAGTAAATATATAAATTAATACTATTAAAATAATAAAAGTAAAAACTACTTGATTAACAAAAAAAAATGGAATTAATTGTGGCATTTATATAAAAATAAAATATAGATATATATTTTTTTATTAATATCATCACTTTAAAAGATTATAGAATAAAGAATATAAAATATTATAAATTTAATAAAAAAAATTATCATAGCCCTTAAGATGAATCGAACATCTATACAAATATTAACAGTATTCTGCTCTACCTTTGAGCTATAAGAGCTAAATTATTAAATATATATTTAATAATAAATTCTTATCCTAGATTCGAACTTGGATCTAAATATTAGAAGTATTCTGCTCTACCATTGAGCTAATAAGAATAGATATATAAATATATACACATATATATAATATATTTTTTTTTTTTAATTTATATTATAAATTAAAGTAGAAACTGAATAATGTAAACCATCTAAAATAGGAGCTGGATAAATACCAAAAAAGATTGTAAATATAATAAATATTAATAACATAATAAATTCTCTTTTATTTAAATCTCCTATATTTTCTAAAAAATAAATAGAATAAGAACCTCCAAATGCTATTCTATTATACATAAATATGGTATAAGCAGCAGAAAATATTATAGAAGAACTAGCCAAAATACCTAAAATAGGCATTCTTTCAAATACTCCATATAATGACATAAATTCTCCTAAAAAATTTAAAGTTAAAGGAACTCCACAATTTCCTAATGATAATATAAAAAATAAAATAGAAAAAATAGGCATTATTTGTGCCATACCTCTATAATGTGTAATTAACCTAGTAGAAGATCTATCATATAAAATACCTCCAGCACATATAAATAATCCTGAAGAAACAAAACCATGAGCTAAACCTAAAACTATTGCACCTTCTATACCTTGTAATGTATTACTAAATGCTCCTAAAAGATAAACAGCTGCATGAGATACAGATGAATAAGCTATAAGTTCTTTAATATCTATAGTTCTTAATGTACTAAGACTAGCATATATAATAGTTATTACTCCTATAAGATAAATTATATAAGTATAATTTAAAGAAGCTTTAGGTAATAAAGGTAAAATTAACCTAAAAATACCATATAAACTTAATTTTAAAACTATACCAGCTAATATAATACTACCTGATAATGGAGATTCAACATGAGCTTTTAATAATCAAGTGTTTAAAAATATTGTAGGTGTTTTTACAGCAAAAGCTATAAATATACCATAAAATAAAAATAATTGAGTAATATATTTAAAATTAGCTTTATATAAAACATCAAAATCAGTACTACCTATTATAGAAGACATAGTTAATATAGATAATAACATAAATAATGATCCTAATAAAGTATATAAAAATAAATAAAATCCAGCTCTTACTTTATTACTAGAACCAAATAATCCTATTAATAAAAATAAAGGAGGTAATATACTTTCAAAAAAAATATAAAATAATAATATATCTAAAACTAAAAAAACAGCTAATAATAATGTCTCTAATAATAATATTATTATTACAAAAGATAATACATTTTTATGTTGTATTGAACTTCAATTAGATAATAATGCTATAGGCATTATTATAGTTGTTAATAATACAAAATATATAGATAGACCATCTATACCTAAATATATATCAAAATAATTAATTTTATAATGTTCTTCTATAAATTGATATTGTTTACTACTAAAATCAAATAAAATAAATACAATTAATGAAATAATTAAATTAAAAATTAAAATAATTAACGCAATAGATTTTATTTTTATATTATTTAAAAATAAACCATAATTTGTTTTTATAGTTATAAAACAAATACCTAATAAGGGAATTAATAATAATGATAAAGACATAAAATATAAACAATAAATTTATTTACTACTAATAAATTAAATAATTTTATTAATGTAACACTTTATTAATGAAATAAAGTTATATAAACCAGTTATGAATTATTTTTTAATATAAAATCCCCCGGCCCAGAGGGCCGGGGGCATATATAACATAAATTAAAATAAAGAATTATTAGTTGGTATTATTGATAAACCATATACAATACAAGGCATTAGAATAATATATGCTATAATAATTGGTAATAAAATAGTTCAACAAATAGACATTAATTGATCAAAACGTATTCTAGGGAAAGAAGCTCTAGCTCAAATAAAAATAAATATAAAAATAGCTGTTTTTAAAGCTAAATTTAAACTAGAAGAAGATATATTAATAAAAATAATATTGTTTATATTAAAAATATTAATTATTAAATCTAAAGGTATAATAGATAAATAACCACCTAAAAATAATATACTATTTAATGAACAAATTAAAACAATACTAGCATATTCAGCTAAAAAAAAAAAAACAAAAATTATAGAAGAATGTTCTGTCATAAAACCACTAACAAGTTCTGATTCCAATAATATTAAGAGAAAATTAATCTTCTATTACTTTTAAACGATAAAGATCTTTATATATTTACACTCCCCCGGGCCAGAGGGCCGGGGGCATAGGTATTAACATTGGATGATTATTTTTAATCCCCCGGCCCAGAGGGCCGGGGGCATAGAAGTATTTCTACTTAATTTATAATTTATTATCTTACATTCACATGTAAGTTTGGACTATATCTTATATAATATCGTATATTATATTACCACGTATAGTCTCTGAAGATCCTACTCATATACTTATTAATATATTTTGGTTTCCTGCTGATTGTCATATATAATAATAGAAATTTCCAGCACTTAGTGATATTTAATGAGACCAAATCAAATTACTTCTTAGCCTCAGCCAAATCAAAAGGTGCTCTATTAGTTTCTGCTATAGAACCTATAAAAAATATTAAAAATAAAGGAAATAATGGAAATAAAAAACTAACAACTCTTTGCGATTCTATAATAGTAATTAAATTTAAACTACCTGTTAATAATATTACTAATAATATAACAGAACTTAAAATTAATTCATAGCTGATTAATTGAGCTGTACTTCTCAAAGACCCAAGAAATGCATATTTAGAATTAGCAGATCAACCAGCTAATAATATACCATATGTAGATAAAGAAGAAACAGCTAACATATATAATATACCTAAACTATAATCTGATATGTATGAACCTAAATTATATGGAATTACAAGATAACCTAATAAAGAAAATGTTAATGTTATAATAGGACCTAAAAAAAATAAAATAATATTAGCTTGTGTTGGTGAAACATATTCTTTTAATAATAATTTTAATGCATCAGCAAATGCTTGTAATAATCCATAATAACCTACAATATTTGGTCCTAATCTTCTTTGCATACTAGCCATAGTTTTTCTTTCAGCTATTGTAACAAATGCAACTGATAATAAAGCAGGTACAATAACTAATAAACCTTCAATTATTGAAATAATAGATGATAAAGTTATCATTCAATTTAATAAAAATATTAATATATATATATTAAGAATATATAACTGTAAAAAAAAAAGTAATTGTAACTCACAGTATATAATTATATATAAAATATATATATATATAATTTAAAAATAAATCTCTAGTAATTAGATTTATCTACTATTAAAAAATATATAATTGCGAAATAAATAAAAATTATTAAGAGTATGGGGAACTCGAATCCCTATATTTTAATTTGCAGTTAAAACGTAGAACCTTCTACTCAAACTCTTAAAAAAAAAAAATTTTTTTTATTTTTTTATTTTTTATTTTTTTTATTTTATTTTTTTTCTTAAAATTAATTCAATTAAACTATTCTCAATAAGACTAATTAATGGTACTATAATAAGAAAATGAGAAAAATATAAAATAGTAGAAATTTGCCCAAATTCAATAAATGGAGATTCAACATGCTTAGCACCTAATTGCATTAAAACTAAAAAATTAGCAACAAAAATATAAAAAACTATTTTACTAAAAGGTCTAAATTGAACTCCTCTTAATTTAGATAAATCAGTAATAGGCATAATTAATAATATTAAAATAGCAGAAAACATAGCAATAACACCTAATAATTTATTAGGTATAGATCTTAATATTGCATAAAAAGGTAAAAGGTCAAAAAAAAATAATTAATATAAAAATTGATACAACTATAATCCTAATTTATATAACATTTCTTATACGAAATAAGGACTAACTAAGGATTTTTAATTATCCATAGATTCCTTAAAAATATAGGACCGCTCTCTCTGTGATAATGAACTGAACATTTAAGACCAAATTTATCTTGTAATGTAAATATTAATCTATCCACATCCTCATTAGAAAAACTATATGTACTTAAATGTAATCCTGCTCCATGACGACTTCCATCGTCCATTATTTAAAAAGCTAACCCTCTAGGAGTTAATAAATCATAAATATTAACAGGAACAATTTTTGTATTTAACACATAAAACATTTCTCTATATACATTAAAACAAGGAAGTTGCATAGTAGTAAAAGAAACAGAAATATAAGTTTCTTTAGTTCTTTTATCTGACATATTATAATAATAAGGTTTATAATTTTTAGTACAAAAAGGTTTAAATATATCAAATACAAGATCAAAATATTCTTTATGTTTCGTAGTTTGAGCATAAACTAATCTATAATTTGCAGTTACAGATCTTCTTGCTATATGAGCATCACCTAGTAAAATACCAACTAAAATATCACTTATGTCGTCAGGTATTGTTATTAAAGCTCTTTCAGCTCAAGATAAACGTGTAACATCTTTTGTAGAAGCATATAAAATCATACCTGCAAATCTCCCTCCCCCTCGGGGGAGGGAGCAGAGATGAGAGATTAATTGACCATTTTTATATTAATTATTGTATTACACTCATTATATCTCTATAATGTTTGGACTATATCTTCACATATATGTGTCTTGCTTATAGTCTCTGAAGATCCTACTAAATAAAATATTTAATTAATTTATTATTCGTTTCCTGCTGATTGTCTTAATAATTTAAGAATTTTCAGCATACAGCAAAATTAAGTGACACCTTATCTTTATCACTCTGGCACTATAGCAGGTGGAGTTTGCATAGGATTAGCCATTACATAATTTTCACTATCACCTAAAGCATTTGGAATAAAAAAAACAAATATAGATAAAATTAAAAAAAAAATAAAAATAGTTACTAAATCTTTAAAAATAAAATAAGGAGCAAAAGGTAATCTATCATAATTACCTGAAACACCTAAAGGATTACTAGAACCTACTGTATCATGTAATGCTATTAAATGCATTAAAACTAAAGCAGCTAAAATAAAAGGCAATACAAAATGTAATGCAAAAAATCTATTTAAAGTTGCATTATTAACGGAGCATGTATGTTGGTAGTCTTCATTTATTAATATTATATACTATCACTACTCTCAATAAATTTCTTTATTGATCGGACTATATCTTTATCCTATGCCCGCGCCCTAAGGGGCGCGGAATTATTATCTAATAAAATGTATACGCACTTATTTAATAGTTAGAAGGTATATCTATTTTTTCTGAATATCTTGGTATTGTTCTTAATTGATTTAATCATAATTGATATTGTAATTTTTTATAACCCATTAGTTTTACAGGTTCATCTGATAAAAATTTTACAATATTTTCTATTGATCTTACCCCTGAAACTTTTAATCTAGAACAATTAGTATTGTCTATATAAACGGCTGTAGTAAGAGATAAATATTCTTTTATAGCTTTTATTAAATTATTTGCATCTTTTTGAGCAATATCAAAACTAGCTATTCAATAATTTCTACTTTGATATGTACTAAAACAACCTTCGGCTTCTATAAATCCCACTAATCATGTTGAAAAATACGATGTATTAATAATATTTTCTATAGAATTTAAAGGTTTAGTATCTCTAGTATAATTTTTTAAATCTTTTGAATAAATAATATTTGAAAGTAATGCATTTTTAAATCTTAAATAATCATATTGTTTATTAGATAACATAGGATATTTATCAAATATAGGTATAATAATATTTTTTAAATCATTTTTATTTCTAATTCTTAAAGATACCATTTCTATATCTCTTCTTCTTCTATAACTTATAACACCTATACCCAATAGATCTTTTAATTTATAAATTAAATCTACATCTCTAATTGATAATTCAATACCTAATTCATATGTTAAATATTCACTTTTTTTCGTAATAGCGAAAAATCCATCTCCTTCGTATAAACCTACTAAATAGGCGTATATAGGATCTCCTGCGTCTAGTCTCTGAGAGGCTTTTGAAGTATGAATACTTCTAACCTCTGCTGATTGTCCTCATGTCCTTGTAATTTTTACATTTTTAGTTAAAATAAATATTAAAAAAAAATTGTATACAATTTCTAAATTGGGGGATTTTCCAGCATCAAGCAAGATTTTTAATATTATGTTACCATAATATGGTCCTAATGTATTAAAACCACCTCAAATAAATTCAACTATATCTTGTCCAATTCAAGGTATAGCACTCATAAGATTAGTTATAACTGTAGCACCTCATAAACTCATTTGACCATAAGGTAGTACATACAAGCTTTCTTATATAAAAATATATAAGATTGAATAACTTTGAATTCGTTATTCAACAGCTATAAGCTGAAGATTCGACTGTGCATTAAGCAACATTTCAGTCACCCATTAGTGACCCAGTCTGTCGCGATCATTTATATAACCGATGATCTGAAGATAAAATATCTCTTTAATCATTTTCACTAACATCGCCAAATAATTAATAATTATTCTATACCCCTGTCGGGCTATACCACTTTAATCTTTTTTTCTTTATAAAAATTGCAAAAAGATTATTACTCATGGGACTATAATTAAATATAATATTTATAAACTAATATTTATTTAATTTCTTTTACTATTCATTTTCTTTTTACTAATTTTTTCTCTGTTTGTAATGCTCTTCTAATTGTTTTTTCATTACAATTTATAGCATTTGCAGCATCTTTAATAGTAGAATATTTACCATAAATAGTACCATTTAAATTGTATAATATAACAGGTCTTGTATTTGTTATACATTTTATTTTTATTTCATCAGACATAGTAGGTCTTAACAGAGCTTTTTGTCTAATTTTCTCTATTATTTCTGGGGATAAAGTTTTACCTCTATTTAAATTACCTATTTTTTCACGTCTTTCATCACTATAATTATCTTTCATTTTTTGACGATCAATCTCGGTATGTTTATAACCAAAACTAGATCCTGCTTCAGTTAAGATATTATAATTTGGTAATAAAGATTTTAAATATTTATCTTCTAAATTGATTAATTCATGGTTATTTTCTTTAGTAACAATATCAGGATATAACTCTAATATTAAAAAAGCAAAGTTTTCTATTTTATATTTTTTAATAGCCAACTTAACTATCTTACTACCTCTAAAATAAATAGTATGATTACTAAATCTAGCATAAAATCTATTAGTTGAAGCAGAACCTATATAATAATCTTTAGTTATTTTATTAATTATCATATATATTCCACTTAAACCTTCAGTATCCTTTAAGATTTGTTTTTTAGTGCTATCTAAATTCAAATCTTCATAAAAATACACAAAATTTAAATTCAATTCTTTAATAATCTCATTTAATTTGTCTGATATTTTAATATTACTATTAACAGAATTATTAGTAGAATAATTTCTAATAATTTTATAACCTATTAAATTAATTTTATTAGATTTTAAATAATATTTTATTTTATTTTTATTATTTTCATTTTTAATATCATTTATAATTTCCTCATGAATAATAAATACGAATATATAAATAATAAAAAAAATGATCATAAATATTATATTTAACCATCTTGGGCTAATAGAATAACCCAGAAAAGCTGTAGCCATCATAGCTATAAAAATTATAGTACCTATAGCTCATGTTAAAGTTCTTGGTGATTTATAAGATCCGTAATATAAACCTCTTCCTATATGTAAATAAACTAAAAAAAAAAAAGCAGATGCTGTATTTGAATGTAAATAACGTATTAATCATCCATTATTTACATTTCTCATAATATGTTCTACAGAATTAAAAGCTTCATATACACTAGGTGTATAATGCATAGCTAATGTAACACCTGTTATTATTTGTATAACTAAACAAAGAGCTAATAAAGATCCAAAGTTTCATAAATAACTTAAATTAGAAGGTTGTGGTGAATCTATTATATAAGAATTCACTATTTTTAGTATAGGATGACTTTTAAAAATTCTCATTTTGAAAATAATATAAATATTTACAATTTTTATTTACAATACTTTATATATATATATATTTATTAATTAAAATAAAGGTACAAAAAATATAATAGTTAATATATTAGAAATATATAATAATTCATTAGGCATAAATATAAATAATAAAATAATAAGAGTTAATATAGATATAGTTATAGTTAAAGAATTAGATAAAACAAATTTAGAATAATATATCTTTTCTATAACTTTATTTTTTTGTAAAATAAGAGCAGATAGTTTAATATCTTGTAATTTATTAAAATATTTATAAGAAGATAAATCAAAAAACATTGTTTTAACAATAAATAAATAATAAACTGCACTAATAACACTAGTTAATATTCCTATAAATGTTAAAAAAATAAATCCTTCTTGTAAAGCTGCAGAAAAAATCATCTGTTTAGCAAAGAATCCAATTAAAGGAGGAATACCTGCAAAAGAAAATAAAGTTATAGTTAAACTTAAAGCTAACATACTATTTATATGAAAATAACCCTTAAGTTGACTTATAAACTGTATAGGTGAATTATTTTTATCTATTAATTTATTATGATTTATATTTTTATCATTATAGAAATATAAACTATAACCAATAGCTATTAATAATATAAAGGCATTTAAATTAGAAATACTATATTGTATAAGATAAAAAATAAAAGATTGTACTGATTCTATACTATTTATACTTATAGCTAAAAGCATAAATCCTAAATGAGATATTGTACTATAAGCATATAATCTTTTAATTCTAAATTGAGTTAAACCTAAAACAGTTCCTATAACTAAAGATAATAAAGAACTTATTAATAAACTTATTGTTCAATAGTATTCTATTGATATATAAATATTATTAGTATAATGAACTATATGTAATATTAAAACTAATATTGATATTTTTGCTATTATTGCAACAAAAGTAGTAATTATTGTGGGTATACCATCGTAAACATCTGGAGATCAAAAATGAAAAGGTGCAGCTGATATTTTAAATAAAAATCCTATAGATATTAATAATAAACAATATGGTATATACGAAATTATATATAAATTTATATTTTTTAATTCATGTTCAATTACTATATTAGATAAGTTATTTATTATATAAAAACTATCTAAGTAAGTAATACCTAGATTTGCATATATTAAACTTATACCTAATAATATAAAACAAGAAGCTAACCCTCCTAATAAAAAGTAAGTTAAACCAGCTGAAGTTGAAGATTCAGAATTTCTATAAATAGTACATAATAAATACAACCCGTAACTTTGTAACTCTATAGTTAAAAAAATAGAAACTAAATCACTACTAGATATTAATAAAATACTTCCCATTATTATAAATAAAATTATTAAAGTGTATTCTAATATAGTATATTGTTCTCCTTTTTTTAAAATTATATTTGAAACAGCAAATTCTTTAAAAAAATATAATTTTGTAAATAATAACTTATAAAAACTCATATAGTTATTTGATATAAGTTTTATAGTATAAAATCCTGTAATATTCAATATTAATAAACTAATAATAAATATTAATATATGAAATGTTTGTGTTATAGAGGATACATAAAATAAACCTCCAAATAATCCAATACCTTTATCTAAATATGTTATAAATAAATTATTATAAGATAAAAATATACAATAAAATAAAATTAATATACCAATTCTAGAATAAAAAATAGTAATATCACGTCTATAAGACAGAGAATTAGATAATAATAAAAAAAATATAGAAGATAAAAGCATATAAAATAAAAGATAAATTTAAATTAACAATTTATAATAAATTATTTATAATATAGATGTAAATTATTATTTAGTAAAGCAAATAAAGTAAAAATTACTAATATTAATAAATTATGATCATAATAAGAAAAGTATAATAAAGAAATATAAAAAATTAAACCTATTAATATATATAAAGCATATGTAGTAATAATACCTGTACTTAAATTATTTATATTATTACTAAAATTTATTAATCCTTTTTCTAAACCATATGGTCCTAATAATTCTATAGAACCTTTATCTAAAATTTTAGTAGTTTGTCCACCTAATTTAAAAATAAACTCAATTATATATTTATTATAAATCAACTCAATAAAAAATCTTTGATTAAAAAAACTAAAAATATTATAACCTAATTTAGAAAATTTTAAATTAATAAGTAATTTAGGAAAAAATTCGGATAATATTATTGAAATTAAACTTAATAAAACAGTTAATATAAAAGGTAATAATTTAAATAAAATAGGTACAGCAAATTCTGTATCTAACATAATTTCATGGTTAGGATGTATAAATAAACTATTATCTGAAAAAAAATTAGTTCCCAATCCTATAAAAATATCTTTAGTTAAATAACCAAAAAATATAGAAAAAATAGCTAAAACAATTAAAGGAACATTAATAAATAAATCACCTTCATGTATTTGTTTATAATTAATTAAAGGTCCATTAGGATTAGTTAAAAATGTTAAATATAATACTTTTGCTGAGTAAAGAGTTGTAAACATAGCACCTATAGTTGCTATAAAATATATAATAGTACTGGATAAATAAAATTGACCATATGAAGATTCAAGTATAAAATCTTTAGAATAAAATCCAGTCATAAAAGGAATAGCTAATAAACTTAAAGAAGCTATTAACATAACTGAATAAGTTAAAGGTAAAAATGATATTAATCCTCCATATTTTCTGAAATCTTGATTATCTGATACTGAATGTATTACTGCTCCAGCTCCTAAAAATAATAATGCTTTATAAAAAGCATGATTAATTAAATGAAATAAAGCAATATTATAACAAGATAATCCTATCCCTATTACCATTATACCTAATTGGCTCATAGTTGAATAAGCTATAACTTTTTTAATATCTTGTTGAAATAATCCAATTAAAGAACTAAATATAGTAGTTATAGCACCTAATCATAAACAAATAACTAAAACAGTTGAACTATATTCTATTAAAGGTGAAGATCTCATTAATAAATATACACCTGCTGTTACCATTGTGGCAGCATGTATTAATGCAGATACTGGTGTAGGACCCTCCATAGCTTGAGGTAATCAAATATGTAAACCTACCTGTGAACTTTTAGCTGTAGCACCTATTAATAAACAAATACCTATTATAGTTATTATATTTTCATTATAATATGGAACTAATGAAAATACTAAATTATAATCAATATTCCCAAAAGATCATAATATTGCAAAAATACCTATTGTTAAAAAACAATCACCTACTCTATTAGTTAAAAAAGCTGAAATAGAACTTTGGTTTGCTGCTATTCTAGTAAATCAAAAATTTACTAAAAGATAAGAACAAATCCCAACACCTTCCCAACCTACAAACATTAATAAATAATTATTTCCAGTTACAAGAATTATCATCATAAAAGTAAATAAACTTAAATAACTAAAAAATCTGGGATTATGAGGATCATGACTCATATAACTTATAGAATAAATATGTACTAAACTAGATACTATTAATACAGGTAATAACATAGAAACTGTTAATGAATCAAATTTAAAACTTCATAATACATTAAGTGATTCTACATCTATTCATCTAGCTATATTTATTGTAACAGGTATATTGTTAAACCCTACTTCAAAAAAAATTAATATAGATAATACAGTCGTTATTATAATTGAACTACATGTTATTAAATGAGATCCTTTTATTCCAATTTTTCTTCCAAAAAATCCCGAAAATATTGAACCTAATAAAGGTAAAATTATCAATGTTAAATACATTATTTATATTGTATTGATATACTTCCTCTTCGTTTTCCCCTTTACCATAGGAATTAGATTCCCTTAGGATTGGCTGGGTAATTCCATAACCTTTAAGTTATGCCTGACTATATCTTAAGCAAATAATATATATAATAATTATTTACCAACCTCCATTTAGTCGATGAACTGCACACCAATTATTGGCGCTTGGCTGCGGATTATCTATTGCATTTCTTTATACAAATCGTTTTTACCATACAATGAGTCATTACCTGTTCCATTAATTACATTACTGTATTAACTTGGTAGATCTGTCTTTAAGAATTTCCCGCAATTTGAAGGTTTAGCCTTTATATTTTTAAATATAGAGACTAGATGGAGGTTCACTCCACCTTTTTTGACCTAATTTCTCTTAAGCCTTAATCATCTCCATGATTATTTTTAGTCTTCAAACCTGTAATTTGATTTTTTAATTGTAAAATTTGATTCAAACCATCTTCTTTTAAATGCTCTTTATTTTTAATAATTAAAGCAGCACTTTTAAAATTTAAGAAGTCTGAGTATTTTGATCCTCTTATACTATGTTTATCGAAAAAGGGAATTATATTATTAACTACATGATCAATTTTTGTAACGATAAATTCACAAACCGAACGGTTTTTATATTTAGCCACATACCCACATTCAAAAAAATTTACAAAGCTTTCTAATAAAGATAAATCTATTGAATCTTGAGCTATAGAAAAACGCAGTGAAGCGGCTATACCACTTTTAGTTTTAGAGTTTTGAATAGTAATAAAGAAGTTTGATTCTCCTGTTGAAAACCCAGTCATTCATTCTTGAGGAATAACAGTTATATTTTTTACTTCTCTTTCAACTGGTATAGTTTCAGGGAAAGCTTCTTTTAATTCATTAGATAAACCTAAATTTATTGATGCTTTTAGGTTAACTATTTTTTGTATTCCTTCAAAAGTACTATGTTCTTTTTCTAAAATTAACTTAATAATATTTTTAAATAAGACATAGTCGGAATATTTTTTAGTTAACAATGGGTAATTATCAAAATGAGGTATAATCACGTTAACTATATCGTTTATAGTACTAACTCTAAATTCTACAGTAGTATTTTTATTTGGATTTGATACATATCCTATACCACCAAAAAATTCCTGAGTTTTAAGAATTAAATCTCTATCTCTTTCATGCATTTTTATTTGAGCTCTAGCTTGAACATTTCATCCTGTTTTATATCTAGGATTTTTTAAAATAGTCACTACAAAAGAACTCTCAGCATCAAAAAGCCCAGTAATAAATCAAGGATCAATTGAATTATTTTTACAATTAGAAGAACGCACTGTAGAATAATTTATTATACCTACAGGAGTTCTATTTACGAATCTTACAGGTAATTTACAATAACTAAAGGATAGACGGTTTGATTTAAGAGATGAAAATCTATAAAATGCTACTAAAATACCTAAACCTATTGCAGATTCTGCACCAGCTATTGTTATAATATATATAGCAAAGGTTTGACCTAATATATCATCAAAACTAAGTGAACTAATTAATATTAAAAATGTTATAGATAATAACATTATTTCAATTGAAATTAGCATTAGTATTATATTTTTTCTATTTAAAACAAAACCTAATATTCCAATAAGAAATAAAAATATTGAAAAATTCATATAAAAAAAAATTACTTTTTGATTTATCTATGCTACACATTATTTATAATTAGATAAAATATTATATAATTTAAATATATATATAAAATATACAACATTAAAAATATAACATATTCTTAAAACGTGTACAAGATTTGAACTTGTATATACATGTTCGTAATATGCTATTTTTCCATTAAATTAACACGTTTAAACTTAATAAATTAATTATTCTTATTAAAATGATTAACTTTTATAATTTATAATTACATTAACTTTCCATTTGATCTTTTAATCACAGTAAAAAATCTTTAATAGAAACAGATTGTATTACTATAGGCATAGAACTATGAAGTATACCACAAATTTCTGAACATTGTCCAAAATATGTACCTTGACGATTTAAATAAACAGATGATTGATTTAATCTACCAGGATATGCATCTGTTTTAATACCTAAAGAAGGACAAGCAAAAGAATGTATAACATCTGCAGCTGATATAACAAATCTTGTATGAGTTAATTCAGGTATAACAACTCTATTATCTACTTCTAACATTCTAAATGTTCCTTCCTCTAAATCATTTTCAGGTACTATATATGAATCAAATTCTATAAATTCATTATCAGTATTTGTAAAATCAGGATATTGATAACTTCAATATCATTGGTGACCTTCTCCATAAATAACTAATGAAGGATCCATTACTTCATCCATTAAATATAACAATTTAAATGAAGGAAATGCAATTAAAATTAAAATTAATGCTGGTGTAATAGTTCAAATTAATTCTATTAATGTACCATGGTTCATATATTTATGAGATATAAGAGATTTTGATGAAATAAAATTTTTTATTATTGTTATCATCATTCATGTTACAGTAAATAATATAATAGCTAAATAAAACATTATATTATTATGTAATTCTTCTAATCCTTCCATTTGAGGTGTAGCACTATCTTGAAAAAAAAAACCTCATGGAGATGGAGCATCTAATTTAATAGAATTTATTATTAATTTATCTAATAACATTAATTAAATTTATTTAATATTCATTTATTCTTAATACTTTCATTATTAAACCTTGTATATGGATTAATAATCCGATTTTTTCCTCTGCCCCTTTGGGGCGGGGGGGGAACCTAAAAAATTAATCCTACGACCTGAAGGGTCGGGAGGGGGGCCTAGTATATTATTGTATAATATTTTGATGATTTATTATAAAAATTATAAATTTGTCTACTTTCAATTTTTAATGCATTTTTACCTAATTCAAAAACAAAACCTAAAGTTAATACAATAAAAAAAAAAAGCATAATAACTAATCCATAAATTCCATTAGAATAAGCACTTATAATATAAGGATAAACTAATAATATTTCTAAATCAAATAATAGAAATAATAAGGCAAATATAAAAAAAGAAATACTAAATTGTGTTCTATTTTGACCTAAAAATGAATGAAAACCACATTCAAAAGCACTATCTTTTTCTTGGTATGGATTATGAGGAGATAGTAATAAATTAACTAAAAGTAAAATTATTACTAATATTGGTATTAAAAAAAAAAAAAAAGTTGTTGTTGTCATTTATTATATTTATAATTAATTAAGCAACGTATAATAATAAGAATGCCATCATTAAAGCAAATACATAGGCGATGAAAATTTTGTTACAATAGGAAAAATCTTCCTAATTCAATAAATTACTCTATTGATCAGACTATGTCTTTTATTAAATATTATTTAATTATTGGGCACATAAATAATATTATATTATTAGTCGTTGAACGTTCATAACTCAATAGAGTTAAGCTTCGCTGCAAATTAACTCATCAAGGCTTTTTTTGCAATTTACCCAATTTATACAGAACTACTTGCTTTATATTAATCCTGTAGCTTCTGCAAAAGCAAAACCTAATATAGCATATGCAAATAATTGTGCTCTTATAGATGGATTTCTAGCTACACCTATTATTAAAGCACCAAATACAACACCTATTCCTATACCAGCTCCAATTAAACCTGTTGTAGCCATTCCTGTACCTATTATTTTTGCTGCTTGTATCATAGAAAAAAATTATTTTTTAGTGTACAGCCTTATAAAATAGGAAATCCTATACTAATAGATAAATAATTATTGTATTGAGAAGATACCTTGTATTGAACAAGGATAAACTTCAACCTTACGGGTGAAGTTGTTTTACCTATTAAACTATATCTCTTAAAAAAAAAATATATTATTCATATAAGAACAAAAAAATTGCCATATAACAATTCTTAAAGTAAGTAATAAAAATATATATAATTTTCAATTTTATTTAATAAAATTAAGATTGTAAAGGTAAACTTGAAAAAGCATGTGGTTTTGGTGGACTATTTAAACATCATTCTAAAGAATTATTATTTCTTGTAAATAATACTTGAAATGTATCACTAAATAATTGAGGTGTCAATCAAGGATATCTTAAAACAGCTTTACCATTTGTTAATTGTTTATATACAATATTTAAAAAATATCAAGTAGCCACAATACTCACAATAGAACCAATACTACTTATTAAGTTTCAACCATAAAAAGCATCAGGATAATCACTTATTCTTCTTGGCATACCTTGTAGCAAATTATATTTTATACAAATAAATCTCGGACTTATTTTAAAAATTCATACTACTTTTTAAATTTAACATATCATTCTGTTATAAAATCAATGTCTTTAATTAAATAAAATAGTAATATCATGTCTATAAGACAAAAAATTAAAATCCCCCGGCCCGGAGGGCCGGGGGCATATAATAATCATATATCTATTTAATACCTTTATTTCAAGGCGAAGAATAAAAAAACATACCTTTATATAATTTATTAGTATCTATATATTTATTAATAGTTTCATTTGCTATATGTAAATCTTTTACAGAATGTTTCATACTAGGGTAACAATTTAGCAATTCTTTTGTTTCTTCGTTATAAACATAAACTTTCTTTCTCAATTTAATTAAAGTTTCTTCACTTTTTGTTTTACCAAACATAGGATTATTACTTCCTTTTTTATCTTTATACATATTATCAATAAATTCTTTAGATTTTTCCTTATTATACATAGGATTAAAAAAACCTAATTTAGATTTACTCATTTTTTCTAAAGTACTAGAAGAATGAGTTTTAGATCAAAATGGATTTAATTCTCCAGAAAATAATTCACTAAGTCTTTTTTTTGTTTTTTCAGACAAAGATTTTCCTGTACGAAATTCAGAAATAAGTTTTTTAGATTCTTCTGAATGCTTAAAACCTAAACTTGACCCAGCTGTAGGATTTAAATTAAGAATAGGTTTATACAAATTAATATATATTTGTTCTTCATTAATAAGATCAATCTTTTTACTTAAATTAGTATTACCTACAATGCTTAAAATAACAACTGAAAAATTTCCATGACCATATTTAAAAATAGAATTAGAAATATATCTATTGTCTGTTAAACGTGAAGGAAAGTAATAAGTAGCTAATCTTTTACTTAAATCAAATCCACTACCTATATATTGTTTACCATTCACATTATTATGTAAAAGATAAACACCTGACATATTTTTATATTCTTTTAATATTATATTTTTATCTTTTAAAAGATTATAAATTGGTGAAACAAAAGGAGATTTTAAATTAGTTAATATATTTTCTTGATTAAACTCATGTTTATTTTCAATATAAATTAAATTATTATTATCAATTGTTTTTTGAACAAAAACATCCCCTTCTTCATATTGTTCAGAATAATTTTTATCTTTATCAATATTATTTATATCATTTTCAAGTTTAGGGTTATTATTATCTTTATTAAATTCAGAAAAGTCTTGTTCACGGCCGAGTATAATATTATTACTATTTTTTTTAAACATAATATTATAAATATTGATACAAATTATCTATGCTAAACTTTTATATAAAATATTATATTACTATATTTATGGACTATTTATTCAACTTTAAAGTTGCAACACGTGTAGTCTCTGAGGACCCAATATAATATAATCATTGGTTTCCTGCTAATTATCCATAGTTAACATAACAATGTTGGAGTTTCTAGCATATAGTGTTGTAAATACTTAGTATTTCTACTAAGATAGGCCTACAAATGACCTAAAAAATGTTGAGGAAAAAATGTTAAATTAACTCCTATAAATAAAATTCAGAAATGTACCTTACCTGCAAATAAATCATAAGATAAACCTAATATTTTAGGTATTCAGAAATATCATCCACTAAATAATGCAAATACTGCACCCATAGATAATACATAATGAAAATGAGCAACAACGTAGTAAGTCGTAAATAAACTTAAGTCACCTTAAGGATCGGACTATAACTTATTTAATCATTTAACTTAATAAATTTTCAATTGCCACGTTTAGTCTCTACAGATCCTACTCATTAATTAATTAATTTTGGTTTCCACGGTATTATCTTATACTTTGTTTAGTTTTTTGCTTTATAAAAACATATAAGACTTCACCGTTAGCAATATATATATATATTACCGAAAAAGTTATTAATCCTTTTTCACAGTGGCATGACCACATGACACTTAAAATTTTTGTTTGAATTCATTAAAAGAATTTAATTTTTCACCTAATAAAGGAAAGTTGTGAAAATGATCAAAAATTGTATTTAAAGTTTCCTTTTTATATATTTCTAATGAGTAAAAATTAGCATAAGGATTTCTAACTATATTTGTAGAATTCAAATATTCTTTAATTACATTTAATAAATAGATATCATCATTTTGTCCTATAGAGAAAGAATGATTATTAGATTTTCTAATAGAAAAACAACCTTCGGCTTCTACAAATCCGGAAAATCATCCCTTAAAATAATTAGGTAAATTACCTTTTTCAAGACCAAATATATCTGAACGAATAATAGTTAATTGATTTAGATATTTTGAGTTTCTATTATTAAAATATCATTCTATTGAATTTTTTTGTAAACAAATTTTTAAAAATTCAAGTTGACAAATTTTTCTAGATGTTAAAGGAGGATATTTATCAAAAATTTTTATAATTTCTTTAATTATATCTCTATTATCAACTACTCAAATAACAAAATTATTTGTACTATTTATTCTTACAGTTCCTCCAATAACTTTAGCAATTTCTATTAACATATTATAATTATATTTTGTATTTTTTAATTTTATAACAAGTCTATATTGTAATGATTGAGCACGTCAATGATTTACTTGAATACTACCGTCTCCATCCATTAAACCAACTCAAAATTTTTTTATATACTCATTATAATTTTCTCCATTTTTTTCAACTTTTTCACTATTTTCAGGATTTTGGGGACTTTTGGGAAGAAAAAATGGAAATAATTGTGGCATTTATAAAATAATAAAATCTAGATATATATTTTTTATTAATATCATCACTCTAAAAGATTATAGAATAAAGAAACATTATGGGCTAAAGAAACATTAAATAACAAAAAAAAAAACGGTATCATGGAAAGCAATATCAAGTGAAGCATTAGCTAATACAACCCCACTTAATCCCCCTATAGTAAATAAAACAACAAAACCTAAAGCAAATAACATAGAAGGTGTTAAATGTAATGATCCCCCATAACATGTAGCTATCCAACTAAATATTTTTATACCTGTAGGTACTGCTATAATTAAAGTAGCAGCTGTAAAATAAGCCCTTGTATCAACATCCAAACCGACTGTATACATATGATGACTTCAAACAACAAAACCTAATATACCTATAGACATCATTGCATAAACCATACCAAGATAACCAAATACATTTTTATTAGAACTAGCTGATATTACAGTACTTATTATTCCAAATCCTGGTATAATTAATATATAAACCTCGGGATGACCAAAGAATCAGAAAAGATGTTGAAATAATATAGGATCACCACCCCCAGCTGCTTCAAAGAAAGATGTATTAAAGTTTCTATCAGTTAAAAGCATAGTAATTCCCAATTAATTATTGGTCTACTATATAAAATCTCATAGTATATAAACTTAGTTTCAATTATAGTAAACACTCAATTTCTCTCGAAATTGTTTGGACTATATCTTATATATTTAAATCATAGAAATTTTGTAAATGATCTCAAGTAAAAATAGTTCTTTTATTGTTCATACCAAATTTTAGAAAGAGTACTCTTTCTTCACCTAAAGCAGTTTTATGTTCATTTTTATTAAATATATCTAAAACTTCAATTCAATCCATAGAATCTAAATATTTAGTTCCAAATAAAGGATATTTAATTAAATAATCTTTTACTTGATTATTACCTTCTAAGTTAGTAGTTCTTACTCTGAATTCAGGTTTAGGTTTATTTAATCTAATTTTTTTAACTTCAGTATTAAATAATTTAGCAATTTCACTTAAAAATTCTAAATTACTAAAACCTTTATGATCTATTTGTCTTTGAGATATTTCTAATTTACACTCAAACTTAGGATATCTACCTGTAAGAGTTGTTCTAACTTGGAAAGAACTATCAGCTTCTAAAAAACCGGCTAACCAAGGATTAGAATCTATTGGACTATTATCTATAGGTTTCTTTTCTATATTAATTTTATCTTGATAAAAATCTATAAGATTATATAAACTATATCTTTTAGGTGTTCTCATATTACCATTAATTAAATTAATTGTAAATATTAAACCTTTATAAGAATTTATAGATAATACGTGAGCATTATGATCTTTTTTTTTTGATATAGAACCGAAACCTAATACTTTTTGAATTATTAAAGCTAAAGGTAAATCTTTTGAATGAAAAACTATTTGAATTACTGGATAATTTAATTTTCCTTTAGGAGATCTTTCAGTCTTAGGTACTACAATAGTACCATCTCCTTCTATAAGACCTGCTAAATAAGCAGCAAAATTTGATTTACTTAAATCATTAAAACTATTTTCATTTGAATTTATAATACTAGAATATTTTCTATAATAAACATATTTTGACGTATAGTCTCTGCGGGTCTCGTTTAACCTAGAGGTTGAACCGTTTCCTACTGTTTGTGTTAAATATTGGTATAACATTTTACAGTATATAGTCAAATTTAGAGCCGGCAGATTTTATAGTTTACCGGCTAATACAGGTAATGATAATAATAATAAAACTGCTGTTATTATTATAGCTCAACCAAATAAAGCTAATTTATGTAAAGATATACCAGGACTTCTCATATTTAATATTGTAGTTATAAAATTAATAGCTCCTAACATACTACTTATACCACTTAAATGTAATCCAAATATAGCTAAATCTACACTAGGACCACTATGACTTTGTATTCCTGATAATGGTGGGTAAAGAGTTCATCCTGTACCTGCTCCATTTTCAATTATTGCAGAAAATATAAATAATAATAAACTGGGAACTAATAACCAAAAACTAATATTATTTAGTCTAGGGAATGCCATATCTGGACCTCCTACTAATAAAGGTAATAAAAAATTACCAAAACCACCAATCAAAGCTGGCATACTATGTCCCCGCCCCGTAAGGGGCGGGGGAATTCAATAAATTTCTTTATTGTTTGGACTATTTCTTTACCATGGCCTACGGCCAAGGTATTTCACGTATAGTCTCTGAGGATCCTACAGGATAATAGTGTTTAATACTACAAGTAGTCCTATTATCTTTGGTTTCCTGCTAATTGCTTAATCCTTTGAAATGTTACTGTATTCTACCGCTTTTCTAAAAATGAAAGTCTGTAGTACTAGTTCCAAAGGCTCTAAAAGGATTCTAGCATATAGAGAAAAGAAAGTAAAATATCACTATCTTACCCGGCCATGCCTTTGTTAAAAGATATTTATTGATAAGTAAATTTTCATTTACCACGATAATAACCTGATTTATTTCCTTTTAAATATTCCCTAATAACCTGACGATCTCCTTTCAAATGGTTAGCTAAACTATTTAAGGAATTATAGGTTAAATTTTTAGTAGCATCATGTTTAAATTCAGCTAAGATAGTTTTAGCTGCAGGATGTTTTACTTTGTATATCTCCTTATTATTGTTAACTAAAATCTTTAAATCTTCCAAATTCAGTATATCAGTTTTAGGTGATTCTTCAATTAAATCTAAAGAAAGGAAAAATACATCTAGGTAAAGAGTACCTAAATTTAAACAATCATTCAAAGTTTTATGATGTATATTAATTGAATTATATGTTTGCTGTTTTGAATCAAATATATATAACAAAGTAAGATCTTCAGCCCTATATACATATACAGGAATACCTCTTTGTTTACGAAGTTTGTCACGTATTTCTTGAGACATCGGTTCATGATACCCGGAGCTACTAGCTATTAAATCTACATTAAGATTAGGTTTCAAACTATCTATAAAATGTTGTTCTAATTCTACAACTTCTTCTAAAGTAGATTTTTCATCCATAATGTATATATGTAATTTTATATTACTAAAACCATATTTATTTAAATAACGTAAAACTCTACGTGCCTTTGTATTAAGTATAGAAGGCATAAAATAAGAACTTATCCTATTATATAAATTAATTGAATGTCCTACATACTTATATTTACCATTTAAACTTTCTCAAATATAAACACCTTTTTGTCTTTTAGTTACCCTAAGTATAATATCTCTATTATTAAAAGGATCATCAACTAATATTTTAGTATATTTATATTTGGAATTATTGTTATTATTACCGCCACCAATTATAATATCATTATATTCTGTATTTATTTTATTAAATAAAGAATATGATCTTATGTTTAACATCTTTAATTTGACCATAAAAAATATCATCATAATAGCATGAGCTGTAATTATACTATTATATAATTGATTATCACTAATATATTGAACACCTGGTGCTGATAACTCTAATCTTATAATTACAGAAAATGCTGTACCTATTAATCCAGAAAATAATGCAAACATCAAATATAATGTTCCAATATCTTTAGCATTAGATGATAAAAATCATCTTTCTTGTCATTCTGTTGGTTTTTTTAAATTTTCTTTTTCTATAGTTGTAACATATTTTCTATTTAATGAAGTTTGTAATATATTATTATTTAATAAAATTTGGGACAAAATATTTTTTATATCTTTATACATTGTATATGTAACTTTTATGTGGATATATAATCGATATATTTAAATATAATAATTATATTATATTAAGGAAAAAAAAGGAATTTAATAAAACTTTTATTTTGATATTCTATAATTTATATTTAATTATTTTATAAAGGATATTATTTTATTTATTTTTTTTTTATAAAATTAAAAGTTATATAAATTTAATGCATTTTATATTAATAAAAATTACAAGCCAGGAGAGAAAATCGAATTCTCATTCTTAATTCATGAAATTATTGTTCTACCTATTTAAACTATCCTAGCTATTTATAAAAATAAACTCTATAATTAAAAACTAAAAAAAAAATTAAAGATCCCGCCCAGGGACAATCGAAGGGCATAAGATAAACAATTATAATGATATTTAATCAATAAAGCTCTTTTATATTAATCAATTGTAACTCGCAGTATATAATTATATATTAAAAATAAATCTTTAATAAATTATTAATTTTCGGAAGAGCGATTCGAACACTCATATATAAATACCAAAAATTTATGACTTTACCTATTCGTCTACTCCGAATATATTATAAAAAAAAAATATTAACTTACAATAAATTATAGATAAATTTAATTTTATGAATAACAAAATTTAAATTTGTATAGTTAAAACTATTCCGGTCTAAACGGAATCTAGTAATCATATATAATTAATTATTTATAAAAATCCCCCGGCCCGGAGGGCCGGGGGCATATATCTAACTTAAATTATTGTAGTCCTTCTAATGTTAAATGAATTTTTTTTTTTTATTACAAACAATTTTATTTATAAAGTAAATTTTTATCTCTTATATGATTTGAAAACATACTTGAATTTTTCATCCTGTTTTATGTTTACTTTAGTAATTTTTACATAAAAATAACCTTTAATTTTAAATCTCTAATTTAATCAGAATTTTATTTAATTTATACACAATAAATTAACAACATTAATTATATTTATTTATTTTTAATTGATATTAAACAAATAATAAGACTAAAAATTATACGGATAATAAGACTTGAACTTATACAGTTTACACTATTCCGTCCTAAGCGGAACCTGACTACCTTTCCAGCACATCCGTTTAAATAAAAAAAATTTATATTTCTATGCTCAGGGCAAGATTTGAACTCACAACAAAAATAACTTCAATATTCCGCTCTACCAGATTGAGCTACCTGAGCTTATACAAATATTTTATTCAATAATAACTTTATAAGTTAATTTTTTTTACTAATATATTAATTTACTTGTAAAAGTAAATATTTATCAACTAGGATAGTAATTTTAGAAATACTATTATTTCTAAAATTCTTAAAGACAATGTTTATACTGTTTTTATTAAAGTAAGATATGATGTAAATAGCTTTTTTATGGCAGGTTTAAAGTGTACTAAATTATAATATTATACAGATATGGGGAAGGTCACCAATGATATTGAAGTTATCAATATCTTGATTTTACAACATACGAAGGTATCATGGAAAGCAATATCAAATGCAGCGCTTGTAATAAATAATAATTTATTATTCAAATTGTGGTAAGGTTTTTCGCGGATTATCGAATTAAATAACATACTTCACTACTGGTTTCAGAAACGGTCTAATGATTTCAGTTTATATGTTGCCATATTACTC